>JAEEGH010005146.1_pt1 | contig 33071 bp, 28 predicted proteins | sample 9134181 | NCBI WGS metagenome assembly JAEEGH01 (sample SAMN16246544, study PRJNA631951) | gut metagenome | biome: gut microbiome; feature: rumen; material: DP-attached | host: Bos | place: Iran: Karaj | collected 2018-10
CTTCGATCAAGAAGGCAAGCCGCGACGGCAGCAACGTCGATTACGAGGAAGTCGTATACGAAGGCTACGGGCCCGGCAACATTGCGGTCATCGTCAACGTTCTGACGGACAACCGCAACCGTATCGCGGCCGAAATGCGCCACATCTTCTCGAAGAGCGGCGGCAACATGGGCGCATCCGGTTCCGTCGCATGGATGTTTGACAAGAAAGGCCTGATCGTCATCGAGCGTACCGCGCTGATGGATGAGGACGAAGTCATGATGCAGGCGCTTGACGCAGGCGCAGAGGATTTTGTCGCGCAGGACGATGCGTTCGAAATCTATACGGCGCCCGCAGATTTCTCCACAGTCCGCGAAAACCTCGAAGGTCTCGGATTCAACTTCATCTCTGCGGAGATCGGTCAGATTCCGAAGAACACGACGAACATCGAAGATCCCGAGACGATCGAAAAGATCGAGCGGTTCCTTGAGAGAATGGACGACAACGACGACGTGCAGGAAGTCTTCCACAACGGCGTCTGGGAAGAGAAAGAATAACCGCTCTGCCCGTACAGTATACTGAATCGCATAGCAAAGGAGGTTTTATAATGGCCATTGCTGTCACAAATGATCTTGGTACCATTACCATCAATGAAGACCTGATCGCTACGGTTGCGGGATATGCAGCAGTCGAGAATTACGGGATCGTCGGCATGTGCGCGCGTACCGCCGGCGATGCTATCGTCGAACTGTTCGGCGGCGAGAACATGCAGAAGGGCGTTCTCATCGAGAAAGCCAACGATTCGCAGGTCGACGTCTCCCTGCACGTTGCGCTGCAGTACGGCGTGTCTCTGCCTGCGGTTTCGCAGAACACAAAGCAAAACGTGCGCTATCGAATCGAGGAGATCACCGGAGTTTCGGTTCGCAATGTGAATATCTTTGTAGAGAGCATTCGCGTCCAGTAAGCAGCGTTCGGAGGTTTGAGCATTGAACAATCAGAGTATCAGCGGAGCCATGCTGAGGGACCTGTTCCTCGGCGGTGCCGCCAATTTAGAGAAGCATAAGGCATATATCGATTCTCTCAACGTGTTTCCTGTTCCGGACGGCGATACGGGCACGAATATGTCCATGACCATGCAGGGCGCAGTCAAGGATCTGCGCGGCATGCCGGACAGCGTCACCGTCAGCGAAGTCATGGACGCGGTATCCAACGGCGCGTTGAGAAGCGCACGCGGCAACTCCGGCGTCATTCTTTCGCAGCTGTTCCGCGGTTATCAGCAGGCATGCAAGGGAAAGGATGAACTGGACGTCGTACTGTTTGCGGAAGCGCTTGAAACGGGCACGAACAAGGCGTACAACGCCGTTCTGCGTCCGAAAGAGGGCACGATCCTGACGGTTTCGCGCGTGATCTCGCAGACCATGCTGCAGCTGATTCAGAAGAAGCCGCAGACTTCCTTCGATGCCTTCATGGAAGAAATGCTCCGCATCGGTCAGGAAGCGCTGGACGATACGCCGAATCTGCTTCCGGTGCTGAAGGAAGCGGGCGTCGTCGACAGCGGCGGCTACGGGCTTCTGACCGTCTATCGCGGCTTCAAGGCAATCCTTGACGGCGACGACATCCCGGATATCGTCGAAGAAGAGCTTCCGAAGGAGGAAAAGCCGGAGGAGGAAGGCGCGAATCTCGATCACTTCTCGACCGAGGATATCGAATTCGGTTACTGCACCGAGTTTTTCATCGTTCGGCTGATCGACGGTTTCTCGGAAGCCGATCTCGACAGACTGCGCGATCATCTGACGCGCGTCGGCGATTCCGTCGTCGTTGCGGCGGGCGACGATTTTGTCAAGGTACATGTGCATTCCAACTGCCCCGGCAAGATCCTGCAGTTTGCGATGCGCTTCGGCGAGCTCGATCGCCTGAAGATCGAGAACATGCGCGAGCAGAACCGTCAGCTTCTCGAAATGAAGAAGCGCAACGAAAAGGAATACGGCATCATCGCGGTCAGCGCCGGTACCGGCATCGACGAGATTTTCCGCAACTTCTCGGTCGATCACATCATTTCGGGCGGACAAACAATGAACCCGAGCATTGATACGATCGTGAATGCGATCGGACGCTGCAACGCGAGAAACGTCTTTGTGCTGCCGAACAATTCGAACATCATTCTTGCCGCGCAGCAGGCGAAGAACCTCTGCTCGAACAATGTGATCGTCCTTCCGACGAAGACCATTCCGCAGGGGATTGCGGCGGCTATGGCGTTCAACCCCGATCTTTCCGTCGAAGAGAACGAGGAGAATATGAACGACGCCGTCAACGAGATCGTTTCCGGCTCCGTCACCTATGCGATCCGCGAGACGCACTTCAACGGAAACGACATCAAGGAAGGCGACATCATCGGCATCATGGACAACGACATCGCCGCGGTAGCGTCGTCCGTCAACGAAACGGTCAAAGCGCTAATCCGCAAGATGATCGAGAAGCGCGACATCGACGATCCGATCGTCAATCTGTATTTCGGCGACAATGTGGAGGAGGAGGAAGCCGAGGCGCTTTCCGAATCCCTGCAGGACGAGTTTGAAGACGCGGAGTTCATCGTCGCAAGAGGCGGACAGCCGCTGTACTATTACTACCTATCGGTTGAATGAACCTTCGAGCCGCTTCAAGCGGCTCTTTTCCTATGCAGTTATCCGATCTCAAAGGGATCGGTCCGAAGCGGATCGAACTCCTGAAACAGCTGAATATCGAATCGACCGACGATCTTCTTCGTTTTTACCCGAGGGAGTATCTTGACGACACGCATTGTCAGAAGATCTCCGAATTGAAGGAAGGACAGAAAGCGACCGTGTGCGTTCGCGTGCTGTCGGACGCGACGATCTTTTATCATCAGCGGAAATACATCGTTTCGGCGCGCGTTGCGGACGAATCCGGAAAAGCGACGCTTCGATGGATGAACCAGGCGTATCGGATGCAGCAGATCCATGCGGGCGAAACACTCTATGCAACCGCGATCGTCAACAAAAAGCGCGGGACCGTTCTTTATAATCCGCAGATCAGCAAGGAACGCCGCGGCATCGTTCCGGTGTATCAGACGGTCAAAGGTCTGCCGCAGACGGTGATCCGCGACGCGATCGATGCGGTACTGTCAACGACCGAAATAACGGAGTATTTACCGGATGAATGGCTGAAACGATATCGTTTGATCGACATTCATCATGCGATCCGCGAGGTACATTTCCCGAAGACAACAGAACAGCTGCAGGACGCCAAAAGACGCCTGTCCTTTGAAGAGGCATTCCTCTATTTCACGGCGATGCAGTCGTCAAAGGAGAATCACCGGCTGACGAAGGGCTACGCATTTCGTACGGAGGGACTGCTCGACGCGTTTCTGCGTTCCGTCCCGTTTCAGCCGACAGACGCACAGAAGCGCGTGATGCGCGAGGTCGAAAGCGATCTTTCAAAACCGTCCGTCATGAACCGTCTGATTCAGGGCGACGTCGGTTCCGGAAAGACGCTGATTGCGGAATACGCACTGTCTGTCGCAACGAATAACGGCAAGCAGGGCGCGCTTCTTGCACCGACGGAGATTCTTGCAGAACAGCATTTTCAAACGCTCAAACGGCATTTTCCGAACGCCTGTCTGTATACGGGAAGCCTGAGCAAAGCGGAACGAACGGCGGCGCTTCACCGGATCGAAAGCGGAGAAGCAGACCTTGTGATCGGTACGCACGCGCTGCTTTCAAATACAGTCCGGTTCCGTGATCTCGGACTTGTCGTGACGGATGAACAGCACCGGTTCGGCGTTATGCAGCGCGCACGAATGGAGGAGAAGGGAATCCGCCCGGATGTGCTCGTCATGTCGGCAACGCCGATTCCGCGCACGCTTGCGCTTTTGATCTATGCGGACCTCGATCTTTCGATTGTCGACGAACTGCCGAAGGGCAGAAAACCGATACAGACCTATTATGTACCGAACACCAGGCGCAAGGATCTGTACCGTCATCTTGCGGAAAACGCAGCGCACGGTGAGCGTGCATATGTCGTTTGTCCGTTGATCGAGGAAACGGAAGGCTTCGAGGGGCTTTCGCTGTATGAACTGCAGAAGGAGATTTCCGCGCTGCTTCCCGAAACGCCGATCGGCATTCTGCACGGACAGATGCCGGACGACGAAAAACAGGAAATGATGCAGGCGTTCCGCACCGGCGGGATAGCAATTCTGATTGCAACGACGGTCATCGAAGTGGGCGTCGATGTGTCGGAAGCGACTTCGATGGTGATCGAAGGCGCGGACCACTTCGGACTTGCGACGCTGCATCAGCTGCGCGGCCGCGTCGGACGGGGAGAGGTGCAATCCTGCTGCTATCTGCTTTCCGATCATCCGTCCGAGACCGGCAAACAGCGTATACAGGCAATGCTGACCTGCAACGACGGCTTTGAAATTGCGCAAAAGGACCTTGAAATGCGCGGGATGGGGGATCTGTTCGGCATCCGTCAGAGCGGCGCGGGCGAACTCAACGAGATCCTGTCCGGCTGTACGGTCGAGATTCTGGAGCTTGCGGCACAGGCGGCAAAGGAGGTCCGGGAGCTGCCGGATATTATGCACAATGCGCTTCTGGAACGCGCGGAGGAACGCTTCCGCATCTTTGATCACATCGCACGAAATTGATAAAATCGCCGCAGAACGGCGATTTTATCCTGTGTTCAACGGTTGTTTATCTCATCATGGACGAGGATCCGTTCATGTTGTTCTGTGCGTATGCAATCATGCGCTTGACCATTTCGCCGCCGACCGAGCCCGCTTCGCGCGAGGACAGATCGCCGTTATAGCCCTGTTTCAGATCCACGTTCAGAGAATTCGCGACTTCATACTTGAAATTCTGAAGCGCCTGTTTGCTTTCGGGAACCAGACTTCCGTTACGACTCATTTGATGTTTCTCCTTTCCGGTTAATGAAGATTCTTTTCGGCATAAGCGATCATTCGCTTAACCATTTCACCGCCGATGCTGCCTGCTTCGCGCGAGGACAGATCGCCGTTATAACCCTGCTTCAGATCGATGTTCAGAGAGGAAGCAACTTCGCTCTTGAAGGACTGGAGCTTATTCTTGGATTCGGGGACCAGTGCGCCGTTTCGTGCCATATGTTTCACCTCCTTGTTGGTTGCTGTCATTACTTTTTGCAGAAACCGTAAAACTATGAACGGCAATGATTACCATGCGGGAAAAACAGTTCTTGTCTCTTTTTCGTTTCTGTTGTATAATAAAATGATTTTATATGGGGAACTTTGTCTATGGCGGAGAATCGTTATATTTCACAATCGGAACTGGAGCGGCAAAAGCGGATTGCGGAAACAATCTATCGAGAAAACATGGACCGTGATCTCACGTTTTTTGTCGAAACGTTCGGTTGTCAAATGAACGTGCGCGACAGCGAAACGATCAAAGGAGAACTTGTTGAGCTGGGTTACGCGGAAGCTTTTTCGAAGGAAGAAGCGGATCTCATTCTGTTCAATACGTGCTGCGTCAGAGATCATGCGGAAAAGCGTCTGATGGGCAATATCGGCGCTTTGAAGGAGCTCAAAGATGCAAAGCCCGGCATGATCATCGGCATATGCGGCTGCATGATGCAGCAGGAGGGCATGGCGAAAAAGCTGTTGAAGCGATTCCCGCATGTCAGCCTGATCTTCGGAACCAATGTGCTGTACAGACTGCCCGAAATGCTGCAGTCTGTTATGAACGGTGAACGCATCGCCGTTACGGATCGTGCAGAGGATGCGATCGCGGAAGGTCTGCCGCAGCTTCGCGACAATCCGCGCAGCGCGTTCGTCAACATCATGTACGGCTGCAACAACTTCTGTTCCTACTGCATCGTTCCGTACGTGCGCGGAAGAGAGCGTTCCAGAACGCCGAAAGACATCCGCGACGAAGTCGTGTCGCTGGTCAAAAGCGGCATCACGGAGATCACGCTGCTCGGACAGAACGTCAATTCCTACGGAAACGACGGCACCGCACAAATGACGTTTGCGCAGCTTCTTACATACGTTTCCGACGTACCCGGGCTGAAACGTCTGCGCTTTATGTCTTCGCATCCGAAGGACCTCAACGACGATGTCATGAATGCGATCGCAGCGCTTCCGAACGTCTGCCATCATGTGCATCTGCCTGTTCAGTCGGGAAACGACGAAGTCCTGAAGAAGATGAACCGGAGATACACGCGCGAGCGCTATCTTTCCATCATCCGAAAGCTGCGAGAAACGGTGCCGGATATCGAGTTTACCACGGACATCATCGTCGGATTCCCCGGAGAGACGGAGGAAGCGTTCCTCGATACGATGTCGCTGGTTGAAGAGGTCGGATTTGCAGCGGCGTTCACCTTTGCATATTCGCCGAGGCAGGGGACCGTTGCCGCAAAGAGCCCCGACCAGATTCCGGAAGCGGTCAAGAAGCGCAGATTGCAGGAGCTGAACGCGCTGCAGGCAAAAAAGACCGTTGAGAACAATCAAAAGTATCTCGGCTTTGAAGGCGAAGTGCTCGTCGAAGGCTGCGATATGCGCGGCGAGGACGCGATGCTTTACGGCAAGTATCAGAACTTCAAGATGGTTTACTTCCCGGGAGATCCGTCTCTGATGAATCGATACGTCAACGTACGCGTTTTGAAAACCAATAAGAATTCTTTGTTAGGAGAAATGATCGATGAATGAATTGAAAACATATCTGGAAGCAAGCGAGAAGCTGAAAGCGGACGAGGCGTTGATGAAGCTCATCGAGACCTATGAATCCGAGACGAAACAGCTGATGGACCTCATTCAGAATCCCGATTACGACGCGCAGGAAGCCATTCGCCTGACGAATGATGTGGAATACATGTCCGATCAGATTTCGAACAACGAACTGTACCGTTCGTTTGTCGCGGCAAAGGACGAGCTTGAGAAGGTTCTGCGCGAGAAAGCGGCGCTTTCGATGAAGTGCGACTGCAACTGCAGCACCTGCACGAGCGAATGCAGTTCAAAGGAGCATGTGCATGAATGAACTGACGCCGATGATGCGCCAATACATGGAAGTCAAGCAGCAGTATCCCGACTGCTTTCTCTTCTATCGGCTCGGCGACTTCTATGAGATGTTCTTCGACGATGCGATCGAAGGCTCGAAAATCCTGGAATTGACCTTGACCGGACGTGACTGCGGCTTGGACGAGCGTGCGCCGATGTGCGGCGTTCCGTACCATGCCGTGGATACGTACGTCAATAAAATGATCTCGCAGGGACACAAGGTTGCGATCTGCGAGCAGATGGAGGATCCCGCGCTCGCAAAAGGGCTTGTGCAGCGCTCGGTCACGCGCGTCATTACACCGGGCACCGTCATTGAGGAAAAGATGCTCGACGGCAGCCGAAACAACTATATCTTTGCGATCAACTATACGAACAATGCGATCGGCTATGCCTACGCCGACGTCTCGACCGGCGTGTTCTATGCCTGCGAAGCGTACGGATCCGGCGCGCAGACGCTGATCTTTGATGAGCTTACGCGGCTGACGCCGTCCGAGATCGTAGCAAACGAACAGCTGTTTGAGCAGGAGTACTTCACAAAGCGCATCCGATCCGGCTATTATCTCGAAAAGCTTCCGAACGTGCGCTTTCATCCGGAACAGGCGGAGAAGCGGCTCATGGACCACTTCTCGGTCGCATCTTTGAAAGGCTTCGGCTTTGAAGGAAAGACCTATGCCGTCGGCGCCGCCGGTGCGCTGCTGTCCTATCTCGAAGATACCCAGAAGAATGCGCTGAGCCATATCCACACCATCCGGTTTTTGAATCGATCGGCGTTCATGCAGCTCGATGCGTCCACGCGTCGAAACCTTGAGCTCACGCAGCCGCTGCAGTTCAACGGCAGCAAGAAAAGCACGCTTCTGTACCTACTCGATTCCACGCAGACAAGCATGGGCGCGCGCCTTTTGCGCAACTGGATCGACTGTCCGCTGCAGTCCAAAAACGACATTGTCTACCGTTTGCAGGCGGTCGATACGTTCTATCGCGATCTGCGTACCAGAAAGACGCTGCGGGAGTATCTCGACTCCGTTTATGATATCGAGCGTTTGACCAGCAAGATCGCATACGGCACGATCAACGGACGCGACTGCATCGCGCTTGCGTCTTCGCTCCGTCAGATCACGCCGATCACGCTGCTGCTTTGCGGAATCCCTGCGGAAGCGATCGACTATATCACACAGAATCTCGATCCGATGGACGATGTGATCGGACTCATCGACGCGGCAATTGATCCGAATCCGCCCGTCAATATCAAGGACGGCGGGCTGATCCGCAAGGGCTACAACAAGGAAGTCGACGAACTGCGCGCAATCTCCGGCGACAGTCAGACGATGCTCGACCAGATCGTTGCGCGCGAGCGTGAAGCGACCGGCATCAAAACGCTGCGCATCGGATACAACCGCGTATTCGGCTACTATATCGAGGTTACGAAATCGCTGACGCAGAACGTACCGTATTACTACGAGCGTAAGCAGACGCTGGCGAATGCGGAACGGTACATCACGCCGGAACTGAAGGAACTGGAACAAAAGATCCTCGGCGCGACGGACCGGCTTCTCGTGCTTGAAACCGAACTGTTCGGCGAGATCCGAAAAGCGCTTCTGGAAACGACGGAGCGTCTGCAGCAGGATGCAGCGTTGCTGGCGCAGCTTGACGTGTATCAATCGCTCGCCGAAGTCGCGGTATCGAACAAATACGTCATGCCGAAGATCTCCGATACGCCGATCATTCGCATCGTCAACGGCAGGCACCCGATCGTCGAACGCAGTCTCAAGAACGGCTTTATCCCGAACGACGTCAACCTCGATCTGGAACAGAACCGTCTTCTGATCGTCACGGGACCGAATATGGCGGGCAAATCGACGTATATGCGGCAGGTTGCTCTGATCACGCTGATGACGCACATCGGCTCGTTCGTACCTGCCGACGAAGCGGAGATCGGCATCGTCGACCGCATCTTTACCCGTATCGGCGCAAGCGACGACCTTTCAGCGGGGCAGAGTACGTTCATGGTAGAGATGAGCGAGATGGCGAACATCATCAACAATGCAACCAAGGACAGCCTACTGATCCTTGACGAGATCGGCAGAGGCACAAGCACGTTTGACGGCTTGTCGATTGCATGGTCGGTGCTGGAACACATTGCAAATCCGATTCTGTGCGGTGCGAAAACGCTGTTTGCGACGCACTATCACGAGCTGTCCGAACTGGAAGGAAAGCTCGAAGGCGTGGTCAACTATCGCATCACGGTCAAGGAAGTCGGCGACGACGTTCTGTTCCTGCGCAAGATCGTACGCGGCAGCGCGGACAAGAGCTTCGGTATTCAGGTTGCAAAGCTTGCGGGACTTCCGGATTCCGTGATTGCCCGTGCCAAGGAGATTTTGCGCGATCTGGAGCAGTCGGACCTTCTCGTACGCACGCCGAAGGATGCGTCGGAACCGGTGCAAACGGTTGAAAATCAGGTGCAGCAATCGATCCTGAACGATCTGAACAAACTCGATCTCGAGCGTATGACGCCGATCGACGCGTTTATGAAATTGCATGCCTACATCGATGCTTTGAAGGGAGTCTGATCCATGGCGGTCATTCATGTTCTCAAACCGCAGATTGCAAATCAGATCGCAGCCGGCGAGGTCGTGGAGCGACCGGCTTCGGTCGTCAAAGAGCTCGTCGAAAACGCACTGGACGCCGGTGCGACGGCGATCACCGTACGCATCGAAAACGGCGGTATGCGCAGCATCACGGTCATCGACAACGGGTGCGGCATCGCGCGAGAGGACTGCAAAAACGCTTTTCTCCGTCACGCCACAAGCAAAATCGAAACGGCGGATGATCTGACGCACGTTTTGACGCTCGGTTTTCGCGGTGAAGCGCTTGCTTCGATCGCGTCTGTTGCTCGCGTCACCATGGTTACGAGACCGAAAGATGCCGAAGTCGGAACGCGGCTTTTGATCGACAACGGCACGGTCCTTTCCGAAGAGGACGTTTCCTGCGTGTTCGGGACGATGTTCACCGTGGAGGAACTGTTTGCTTCGGTACCGGCTCGTCTCAAGTTTTTGAAATCAACGCGAACCGAAGCGGGCTATATCGGCGATTATCTCGGCAAGATGATTCTCGCAAGACCGGAGGTTTCGTTCCGGTATGAATCCGACGGCAAGACGGTCTATGAAACGTACGGTGACGGCGATCTGTACAACGCGATCTTCTGCGTGTACGGCAAAACGATCGCCGACAAGCTCGTTCCCGTTTCGTATGACAACGGCTATATGAAGATCACCGGCTATCTGGGACTGCCGGAGATTTCGAGAAACAACCGTTCCTTCCAGACGCTTTTCGTGAACGGACGTTCGATCCGTTCGATTGCCGTTTCTTCCGCCGTTGCGCAGGCGTACGATACGCGGCTGATGATCGGACGGTTTCCGTTCTATGTGCTGAATCTGTATCTTGCGCCGCAGGAAGTTGACGTCAACGTGCATCCGACAAAAGCCGAAGTCCGGTTTGCGGATGAAAACCGCGTCTATTCGAACGTAGCTGCGGCCGCAAAGCTTGCGCTCAACGATTCGATGCAGCATGTGGAACATGCGCTCGACAACGTTCCCGTGAAAACGCCGCTGCCGGAACCCGCAGAGGACAGGGGAGGCGCTTCCATAGCGGAACGGCCGAAGATCGATTTTCACGCGATTTCAAACAGCGGCAAAGCGCAGTATTCCTATCGCGACAGCAACTATAACATGTTCCGCCCGTCCGGTTCCGTCGGCACGGTTCCGAGTTATCGCATCGGAAACGACGAACGGAAGCCGGAAGCGGTCAGACCGAAGGAAGAACCGCTGTTCAACGACGAACCGTTTGAGATTTTCGGGTGCGCGTTTCTGACCTACTGGATCGTTGCGCGGGGCGAAAACCTGTTTTTGATCGATCAGCATGCGGCGCACGAGCGCAAACTGTATGACGAACTGGTTTCGAAGGCTGTTCAGCAGACGTCTCAGGAACTGCTGGTCGCAAGGGAAATCACGCTGACGCCGTCCGAAATGGAGCTGTGGAATGCGAATCAGGAAACGCTTCTGGAACTCGGTTTCGGGCTCACGAGAAGCGGTGCGCTGACGCTCTCGATGTCCGCCGTTCCGATGCTGAACGGAAAGCTTTTGAATGAGACGTATCTCCATGAGGTTCTTGCATTGCTGGAGGAGCATGGAAAGAACCCGCGCGAATCGATCCTCAAAGAGAAGATGATGCAGACCGCCTGCAAGCACGCAATCAAAGGCGGCGAACCGGTTACCGAGGAGGAGATCCGCACGCTTCTGAACGAGTTCCTGAGCGGCAGCATCCCGTTGACCTGTCCGCACGGAAGACCGGTCATTGTGCGGATTACAAAAACGGAACTTGAAAAGATGTTCCGCAGAATCGTATGACAAAGCCGACCGTTCTCTGCATCGTCGGTCCGACAGCGACGGGGAAGACCTCGCTGTCTGTTTCTCTTGCCGAGCAATTGAACGGAGAAATCGTTTCGGCGGATGCCGTAGCGGTCTATCGCGGACTCGACATCGGTTCGGCAAAACCGACATCGGAAGAACGGCACGGGGTTCCGCATCACTTGATCGACTGTGCCGACATTCGGGATAAGGATTTTTCGGTCTCGGTGTTTCGAACGCTTGCAAGGGATGCGATCGACGGAATCCTGAAGCGCGATCATCTGCCGATCGTTGTCGGCGGAAGCGGACTGTATCTCGATTCGATCTTTTCCGATATGCGCTTCTCAGCGCCTTCGGACGCCGATTTGCGGCTTACATTGGAAAGAGAATATGACAGCGACCAAGAATCCTTTTTTGCGCGTCTCAGCGCTTCTGATCCGGTCACGGCAGCGCGCTTGCATCCGAACGACAAAAAGCGCGTCGTTCGTGCGATCGAAGTGTTTGAACTGACCGGAAAGCCGTTTTCGGAACTGAACAAAGCGTTCGCTTCCGCGCAGGCGGGGGACGGGACATACCGGATCGTGCGCGTCGGGCTGAACATGGAGCGAACGGCTTTGTATGCGCGAATCAATCAACGCGTCGATGAGATGATTGAGCGCGGACTGATCGAAGAAGCGTGCCGGCTGTTTGAAAACGGATTGACGCCGGATCGCTTTACGGCAATGCAGTCCATCGGTTATGCGCAGCTTTACGAATCATATTGCGGTCGCTGCAGCACTGAGGAAGCGATCGATGCGATCAAGCTTGCGACGCGGCATTTTGCGAAGCGTCAGATCACATGGTTCAAACGAAACCGGGAAACCGTCTGGTTCGACGTTTTGGAACTGGACAAGCAGGAGATCATTACAAGAATCACGGAGTTGCTATATGAACATCAATGAACGAATCCGGGCAGCCGAACAGCGGTGCGCAGATGCATTTCAAAATGTCGACAACATTGCAAGAACGACCACGGAGCGCGTTCTTCGGGCGTTTCAGTCCAACCGTATCTCCGCGCGCCACTTTGCGCCGACCGAAGGATACGGCTATGACGATACCGGACGCGACGCGCTCGACAGGGTGTTTGCCGAGTCGCTTTGCGCGGAAGACGCTTTGGTGCGTCCGCAGATTGCAAACGGTACGCATGCGATCTTCCTGGCGCTTGCGGGAACGCTCGAACCGGGCGATACCGTACTGTCTTTGACCGGAACACCGTATGATACGCTGGAAAGCGCCATCGGTCTTAACGGCGACCTTCCGAATGCGCTGACGCGTTTCGGGATCCGCTTCGTATCCGTACCGTTTCAGAATGATTCGATCGATCGTAAGGAAGCGGAGGAGCATTTGAAAAAGGATCCCTCCGTTCGCATGGTATATTTGCAGCGCTCCAGAGGGTACGCATGGAGAAATGCGCTCACAATCGCGCAAATCAAAGATGCGATCGCGTTTGTGCGCGCAATTCGTCCGGATCTAATCGTGTTTGTCGACAACTGCTACGGCGAGTTCACCGAGGAGACCGAACCGACAGCCGTCGGGGCGGATCTTATCGCAGGAAGCCTGATCAAGAACTGCGGCGGCGGGATCGCGCCGACCGGCGGATATATCGCAGGCAGAAAGGATCTGATCGAAGCCGTTTCGTTCCGGCAGACCGTTCCCGGCTGCGGACGCGAGATCGGCTCCTATGCGGCGTCATACCGACCGTTCTATGAGGGATTGTTCCTTGCTCCGCATACCGTTGCGCAATGCATGAAAAGCGCGCTGCTGTTTGCCGCGCTGTTCGAATCTCTCGGATATCGGACGATGCCGAAGGTGGAGGATCAAAGAAGCGACATCATCCAGTCGGTAATGTTTGATACGAAAGAGGAATTGATTTCGTTTATGAAAGCGGTACAGGCGTCCGCGCCGATCGACAGCTTTGTCGTGCCGGAACCGTGGGATATGCCGGGGTATTCCGATCCGGTCATCATGGCTGCTGGCGCGTTTGTACAGGGCGCAACAACAGAATTATCCGCCGATGCGCCGATCCGCGAGCCGTATATCGGGTATATGCAGGGAGCGTTGACCTATGAACACGCCGTGATTGCGGCAAAGACTGTGCTGAACGCCTTAATAGCTGCGCATTAAACCGGTGACGCAGCCGAGAATCTCCACACGGTCCGAAGGGAAGAACATCGGTTGAAAGGCATCGTTTTCCGGACGGAGTTCGACGGTGTTTCCGGTTTGGAAGATGCGCTTGACGGTGACGTCTTCGCCGTCGACACGCGCCACGACGATACTGCCGTCGACCGGCGTTAAGCCCTGTTCGACAACGATAATGTCCCGGTCGCGAATACCGGCGTCGCGCATGCTTTCGCCGTCGACACGCAGCATAAAGGCGCTGTCGCCGTGCGAGCGATGCAAAAGGAGGGAGGGGATTGCAAACGCATCCTCTCTGTTTTCATATGAGGTGATCGGAACGCCTGCGGCGACCTTGCCGAGCAGAGGGACGATCTCCGCATCCGGCACGGACGGCTCCGCAACGGCATAGGCGCGCTTCTTGTTGGGATCGCCGACGAGGTAGCCCTGCTCGGTCAGAATCCGGAGATACCGGTGGACGGAGGAGGGAGAGTGCAGGCCGACGCCTTCACAAATCTCACGCACCGTCGGCGGGAAACCGTTCTTTTTCTGCTCCGATAAAATGAATTGATAGATGACGTTTTGCGCATCGCTGAGTTTTGTCATAAGCAACCACCTCAAAGCAAGTATAACACAGTGCTCTCCAAAATGCAAACATTTGTTCGGATATTTTACGATTTGAGAGAATCTTCCGGATCGACGAACGCTGCATTCTCCTCGCGAAGCTTGATATACTTCGCTGCCTGGCGGCTTTTATCCTCGGTCATGGCGGCATAATGCTTGCGCGTGGTGTTGACGTCCTTGTGACCAAGTACATCTGCAACAAGGTAGATATCGCCGCTTTCCTGATAGAGCATCGTGCCGTAGGTGCTGCGCAGCTTGTGCGGCGTGATCTTCTTTAGAGGTGTTGTAAGCTTAGCATACTTTTTCACAAGGTTTTCGACGGCGCGCGGCGTGATGCGCTTTCGCTGCAGCGAGAGAAAGAAAGCCGTTTCGCTTCCGGAAAGGGGAATGATGTCCTTTCGTTCATCAAGATACGCCAAAAGCGCCGTCTGCACCTCCGGACCGAACGCGAGCGTTTCCTGATTGCCGCCTTTGCGCGTGACGACAAACTGATTCTTCGTAAAGTCGATGTCGTTGATGTCAAGCCCGACAAGCTCGGAAATACGAATGCCGGTGCCGAGGAAAAGGGAGAGGATCGCAACGTCGCGGACTTTGGTTGCGTCGTGGAAATAGCGCTGATTCTTCGTCATGCCGGTCCCTTGCTCGGTTGTATCCAAAAGATCGGCAACTTCGTTTGCATCAAGACGTATGATTGCTTTTTCGTGCAGTTTCGGCGTATCGACCAGAGCGGCGCAATTGGTATCGATCAGCGATTTCTTATAAAGAAACTTAAACAATGCGCGGATTGCCGAAAGCTTTCTTGCTTTAGCGCGTTCGTTGTTTTCGACGATCTTCGCGCTGTCTGCCTGACGGTACATGGAGATGTACTCCAAATAGGATTCGATGTCGAAGGAGCGGAGGAGCTGCAGATCGGAAAGTTTCAGATCTCTGACGGACTTACCGGTAAATGCATCGATCTGACCGGACGTCAGGAATTTGAAAAAACTGCGCAGATCGATTGCATATCCGTATCGCGTCAGGATCGACGTCGTAGGTTCGACGGCTCTGAAATACAAAACGCAAAAATCCGGCAGTTCGGACAGAACATTTCGGAATCGCGCGGTGTAGTCAAGCTTTTTCTGCGTCTGATATTCGCCCATAAAAACCTCCGGATCCGGCAGGGAATGAAATCTTTGTACGGAACTGATTTTAGCACAACTATTCGTTAAAGACAAGTTTAACGAATAGTTATTAACAAAAATGATACAAATCCGGTCGTTTTGCGCGTTTTATGGAAAAACCGCGTGATTCTGTTCACGCGGCTGTTTGTTCAGGCTTCCGATCGATTCAGCAGTTCTTTGATTGCATTTCTTGCAAGCAAATCGCATTTGTTGTTTTCTTCGTTGTCGGAATGTCCTTTGACTTTATGAAATGTCACGGTATGTGTAATGCATAACGCATCGAGCTGTTCCCAAAGATCGCGGTTTTCGACGTCCTTGCGGTTCGACGTTTTCCAGCCGTTTGATTTCCAGTTTCTGAGCCAGGATTTTTCGAACGCCTGATACAGATACGCGCTGTCCGTATAAAGATCGACAAAACAGCTGCGTTTGAGCAGCCGCAGCGCTTCTATCGCCGCCGTCAGTTCCATGCGATTGTTCGTCGTATCGGGTTCGCTGCCGCTTGCTTCCTTGCGATGCGTTTTGTACAGCAGCACACAACCCCAGCCGCCCGGTCCGGGATTGTGTGAGCATGCGCCGTCCGTATAGATCGTTACGTGGTCCATTCGCTATTCCTGTTCGAAAAATAATATATAATCTGTGATGCACTCGATTTGCAGCAGTTTGCACTCGGATGCATTCATCTTTGTTATCGTATCATGTTCCCGCAGAAATGTCGAGATACGATTTCGGTATTTTTCGAGAATCGTCTGAAACGGTTTGATGCTGTCCGACGGAAACGTCTGAAACTGATTCAGAAGCTCAGAAATCCGGTCGGACAACTCGTTCAGCGACTGACGGTACTCTGCTCCGTCGATGGTTTCCTTATCGAGCGACAGGCTCAGATCGGAAAGCGTGTTCGGAACCTCGGTCAGAAGCATAATCGCCTGTTCGACCGTTTTCAAAGCCGTTCGATCGCCTTTCAGCGTAATATGAACGGATTTCTGTTCACTGATATACGGAGTGGCTTCAAATCCGTCCGTTCGAACCTGCGACTGCACCTTCTTGAGACTTGCTTCATCCCGATAAGCGGCAGCAAATACGCGATACACCTCACCGTCTTGATAGACCATACCGGCGCCGCCCATCGAACGCAGCTTCTGCGCATGTTCCTCCGCCTGCGCCTGTTCGGTGAATACGCCCATCTGCAGCAGATAGAACGGCGTCTCCACGATCGTAAGGCTGTTCTGCACCGGCGTCGGAACCGTCGTCGGCGCCGCTGAAGCTTCCTGACTTTTCAAAGCGGAAACGATATCCGCGTCCGCTTTCTGCTTTTTCGTAAAGATCGAAACCATGGGATTAAATACGTGTTCCGACAGGTAATCTCCGATCGGTGAGAATGCGATGATTCCCGCGGTCAGTACGATAGACAACAGAACGACAATGACCGTTGCCGTCATGCTTTTCTTCTTCATGCGAACGGTATATGGATGTGAATTGCTGCGATGTTCCATAGAAAAAACCTCCTTGCGTTTGTTGAAAAGTACGCAAAGAGGTCTCTATGTATTCCTGTTTTTATGGTTCTTTCGGATTCTGTTCCGAAGAAGGAATCACAACGTCCGGAACGGAGGACAGCGGAATCGCGTTGCTGACATACTTTTTCAGCGTAAAGCGGAAGCAGGTCCACTCCCCTTCCTCGCTGTCCACTTCGATCTGCTCCTCGAGCTGATCCATGATCTTTTTCGCGATCGACAGTCCGAGACCGGTCCCGCCGTCCTTTCGGGAGCTGTCGACCTTATAGAAGCGCTCGAACAGGCGCGGCAGGTTTTCTTTTGCAATACCGATGCCGTCGTCCCAGACGTCGATAATCACCTCATGCGCATTGTCGGTTGCGCGCAGCCTGATCGTCGTTTTTGCGTAGCGCAGCGCATTGTCGATCAGAATCACAAGCACCTGTTCGATGCGGTCGCGATCGCTGAGTACCGGCGAAAGGTCTTCGTGCGTTTCGAGTTCGATGCGGATGTTGCGCTTCTTTGCGGTCGACTGGAAGCTTTGCATCACTTCCTCAAGAAGCTCGTTGACGTCGAACATCGTCATATCCATTGTCTCGGTGCCAGCCTGCAGACGGCTGAGCTGCAGCATGTCTGTAATCAGCCTGGAAAGACGCTCGACTTCGTGCAGCATGATCGTGTGATAGCGTTCCTGCGTTTCGGGATTCTTGACCATGCCGTCGCACAGCGGCTCCAAAAGACCGCGCAGAGACGTCAAAGGCGTGCGAAGCTCATGACTGATGTTGGCGATGTATTCGTTGCGCATCTTCTCGAGCTTTTCGATCTCCGTCGCATCCTTAAACACGCCGACCGCGCCGACGCATCCGTCCGTATCGGAAAGCACCGGAACGATCGTGATCCACAGCGTTCGTTCGCCGGGCAGATTATAGTGGAATACACGCGGTTCATCGGAGTCCACAACGGCGTCAAAGGCGTCCCAGATCGAGCGATCCGGCACAAGATCCATCGGCGAATGGATGTCGACCGTGCCGAACATCTTCATAAGAGCAGGATTGTAGTGCGTCAGTTCCCCCTGCTTGTTGATCGCGGCAACGCCGTCGCTGAAACTTGACAGGATATAACCGAGCTGCCGTTTTTCGCTTTCCAGCTGTTGAATCGTCGAAGACAGCGCGCTGCTCATGTTGTTCAGCGTTCTCGCAAACAGCCCGAGTTCGCCGGGATAGTCTTCCTTTGCGCGTACGCCGTAGTTGCCTTTGGACAGCTGCTTTGCGACGTTTGTCATCTCTGACAGTGGATGCATCATTTGATTGACCGCAAAGTAAGCGGACAGAATCATCAGCGGCAGCAGGCAGAACGATACAATCCACAATGCGCGTGAAAGCCGTGTGAATGCGCTGTTGACGTTGTAGATCTCCTTGATCAGGATGAAACAGCCGACCGGCTGACTGTCCGATTCAAGGTAAAGCGGGCGGCCTGCGCAGATCGCATTCTTGCTCTCGGAGATTTTGAAATTGTTCAGTTCGATCGCTTCTCCGGAAAGCACACGTTCGTAAATCTCCTGGATATACGGGCTGTCCTGATAGTTTTCGATGTTTGTGTTGTAGTAATAATTGCCGTCGTCGTTGTTTGTGAACAACAGAATATAGAACGTTTCGTTCGAGTAGGATATGGCGTCCAGATACCCGAGAAACGTCGTGCGCGACAGCGTCTGATCGGCAGGCCGCATAAAGAGCTCCTGCGCGCTGTCCGCCGTTTTATTCAATTGTTCGCGTTCCAACAGAACATACGTTCTTCTGCCGAAATAGGTATATGCCGCAAGAAACAGCATGATACAGATGATGACAAGAACGATGCAGATCAGAAACGCTCTGCGAAATACTTCGCCTTTACGCTTCATGTTACGGATTCTCTAATTCAAACTTGTAGCCGACGCCGTAAATCGTTTTGATGCTCCAGCCCAGACCTTCCGAATCGAGCTTTGCGCGCAGACGCTTGATGTGCGTATCGACGGTTCTTGTCTCTCCGGCAAAATCGTATCCCCAAACGCGCGAAAGCAGCGTATCGCGGGTGAACACCTGTCCGGGGTTCGATGCGAGCATATACAGGATTTCAATCTCCTTGGGCGTGCAGATGATATGCTCGCCGCGCAGCGTTACGGTATAGCTGTTGAGATCGATCGTCAGACCGTTGTACGAGATCGTATTCGAGTCCTTCACCTGCTCCTTTGTTTCGACACGGCGCAGGATCGCCTTGACGCGCGCAACGACTTCGCGCGGGCTGAACGGCTTTACGATGTAATCGTCCGCGCCGAGCTCGAGCCCGAGAATGCGGTCGATCTCCTCTCCCTTTGCCGTCAGCATGACGATCGGAAGATTCGAATCCTTGCGGATCTCGCGGCAAACCTCAATACCGCTTTTCTTCGGCATCATGATATCGAGAATACAGAGAGAAATCGAAGAATCGATCTTGGAAAGACCTTCCTCTCCGTCATATGCGTCAACGACTTCATATCCTTCCGCTTCGAAATAAATGCGGAGCGATTCATGGACAACCGGTTCATCGTCACAAATCAAAATTCTGATAGCCATAGTCATTCCTCCATTCATACTCATATTATAATGCAACCGTACCGCAAAAAACAAGACGAACGCACAAAATTCGTCTTGTTTTCACTGTTTTGTCACGATTAGTTGTCGCTTTCGGAAATCAAGCGGTTATAGGCGGACAGCAGCGCGTCGTACGCCTGCTTATAGGTGTCGTAATCCTCGGCTGCCTGCATCTCGTCGATCAGCTCCTCAAGCTCCGTCGCATCGAAATCTTCATGCGCGTCGATGTAGGTCAGCACCATGCCGATCAGCGTATTGCCGCGCGATTTCAGCGTTTCGAAGGACGTGTCCTCTGTGCAAACCGGGAATTCGGATACGTACTGCGCTACCGTCTTGTCGGTTCGTACCCAGGTACTGCCGAAGATCTTGTCAAGGACCTTGTCTTCGAGCGGATAGAACGGATTGCCGGGGCGAAGCAGCACGAACGATCGTTCCTCGACATCGTCCGGATTGCAGTATTCGGAGGCGATGCAGCCGGACTTTTTGCAGATCGACAGCGTGACATGCATATCGCACGTTTCGGTCGGCACGTTCGAATAGTTGAACCAGTCGGTGACCAGCTTGAACTTCTTGTCCGTGTTCTGATAATGGACGCACGCTTCCGTCGCGAGCTTTCCGGATACGGGACAGACGGTGCGCTGCAAAAGCCCGAGCGTGTCGTGCGTTTCGGAAATGATCGGCGTCGAAGGCTTGCCTTCCATCAGCTTGCTCATAAAGCTTTGCCAAAGCGGCGCGGCATAATCTCCGCCCGTCGAGCCCTTTTCGAGTTTGTTTGCGGGCATATCGTGTCCCACCCAGACGACGGCGGTGTATTCGCAGGTCATACCGGCAAAGAACACGCTCGCGTAATCGGAGTTCGTTCCGGTCTTTCCGGCGACTTCGTATCCGTCGATCTTCGCCTTGGTGCCGGTACCGGAATTGACCGCATCCTTCATCAGATCGACGAGAAGATATGCCGTCGAAGAATCGGAGAAGACCTTGGTCTGAGAACCGCGGATGACGTCCGCATTCAGAATGATATTGCCCTCGCTGTCGGTGACTTTCGTAAAGGTCAGCGGTTCGTTGTAATATCCGTTGTTCGCGATGGCGGCGTAGGCTGCGCACATCTGCAGCGGTGTGATGCCGCTCGTTCCGAGCGCAAGACCGGGACCGTCCTTGTTGATCAGCGATTCTTTGATGCCGAATTTCTTGAGGTATTCGACGGACGTTTCGATTCCGACGTTCTTCGAGAACAAAAGCCTTGCCGCGGAAACGTTGAGCGACTGTTTGAGTGCCGTGCGCACGGTGACGGGACCGTAGTATTTCGAAGACGTCAGGCCGCCGCTCGGATAGCCCTTCTCCCCTCCCCATCCGTCGATCGCGCCGTCCGCATTGACGACGACGGACGCGGGAGAAATACCGTTGTCAAGTGCAGCACCGTAGATACTCAGCGGCTTGATCGAAGAACCGACTTCGACGTAACTCTGCGTTGCACGGTTCAGTCCGCGACGGATGGTCGGCTCCATGCGTCCGCCGACGATCGCACGGATCTCGCCGGATTTCTGGTCGATCACGACAGCCGCAGCCTGCGGTTCGATCGTTTCGATCGTGACGCTGTCGGACAGCGTTTCCGTGATGACGTTCTGGCTCATATCCGCAAGGTTCGGATAGGACTCCCATGTGGAAATGGTGGTCTGTACGGTTTCCTGCACAAACGGATCGAGCGTCGTATAAATACGGTATCCGCCGGTACGCAGCTTGTTTTCGTACGCAACGCGGTTCTGTGAGGTGTTCGGCACGCCGTCTTTTTGAAGCCAGTGCGTGATGACGTCATCCATGCAGTATTCGACGAAATACGCATAGTCGTACATCTTGGAATTTTCCGAAACCTCAACAATGGATACCTGTTCGTCAAGCGCGGCAAGATACTGATCGCGCGTGATCTTGCCGTTTTCATACATGCGGGAAAGGACCGTATTGGTGCGCGCGACGGTGTACTTTTCGTATGCGTCCGATGCGCGGCCGTACCGCTCCCAGTAGAAATTCAGACGCGGATTGTACCGGTACGGATTCTGCGTCAATCCTGCGATCATTGCGCATTCGCGGATCGTCAGTTCGCTGAGCTCCTTGCCGAAAAAGTCCTTTGCCGCCGTCTTGACGCCGTAGTTGGAACCGCCGAGATAGATATCGTTGAGATAGGCTTCCAGAATATCGTCCTTCTCCATGACATTCTCGCACTGCAGCGCAAGGAACGCTTCCTGAATCTTGCGCTTGTAGGTGCGCTCGGCGCCGAGGACCTTGTTTTTGATCAGCTGCTGCGTGATCGTGCTGCCGCCGGACGAGTTCGAGTTGCCGAGGATTTCGAGCGTAGCGGAAAACAGGCGCTTGAAGTCAACGCCGCTGTGCTTGTAGAACCGAACGTCCTCGACGGAGATGAACGCGTTTCGCAGCATCTCCGGGATTTCTTCGAGATCCACCCAGTCGCGGTATTCGATCGAAGACACCGGCATGATCTCCTGTCCGTTGATATCGAACAGATACGAGGTTCGGTCGCTCTTGGTCAGCTGCGCGACGTCAAACATCGGCGTCGTATCGATATAGACTTTGAACACGCCGTAAACGAGCCCCGCCCCCGCCATGCCGACAATCAGAACGGCGACCAGCAGGAGTTTCAGGGACAAGAACAACACATCCAGAACAAACGGTTTTTTCGTTTTGTTTCTGGTAAACAGCGTTTCTTTTCCGATATGTACCCGTTTCGGCGTCTTTTTTTCCATAACGGTATTATAACACATTCCGAATGGACGTGAAGCCTTTTTTTCATTTGTTCAAAATTTGATCGCATTCTTGTAAAAAATGCTTGCCTTTTCGAAACGATTGCCTTATAATACAACCTGTTCGGGGCTTTAGCGAAGTTGGCTATCGCGCTACACTGGCAGTGTAGAGATCAGGGGTTCGAATCCCCTAAGCTCCACCAGATCAAAAGGACTTGCTTCTGCGAGTCCTTTTTCATTGTAGTTTGCAATTATAATCCGTACCCGCAAAAAAAGCCGCGCATATGCACGGCTCTCTCTTTTTCAAAGGCTCTTTGTATCCGTGTTTCTGTATGTCAGATACCGGAACGCGATCCCGTCTTCCGTCTGCCGCTCACCCGTCTCCGTCAGCATCCAGTTGCGCATCCGGTTCAGGTTCGGGAATGATTTGTCCGCCGGAAGATATACCTCGGTCAGCGTCAGTATGACGGATGAACAGTACGGAAGCAGCAGCCGGTAGATCTGTTCGCCGCCGCAAACAAATACCTTTTCCGGATCGATTCCGCTGATTGCATCCTTCAGCTCAATAAGATCGTGACACACTGTGAGACCTTCTTTTTGAAACTCGGGATCGCGCGTCAGCACGATGTTGTTCCGTTTCGGCAGCGGATCGCCGTTCGGGAAGGTGTCAAGCGTTTTCCGTCCGAAGATCACGGTGTTGTGCAGCGTCAGCGCGCGAAAACGGCGCATATCCGCATGGACATGGACCAGAAGATCGTTATTGGTTCCGATGCCCCAGTTGGGGCTTACATTGACAATGGCATTCATATTCAGATTGCTACGGGTATCTTCTCGTCAAACGGATGATACCGGTAGTCCTCGATCGAAAAGCTCTTCGTTGTGAAGTCGTAGAAGTCCTTGACGCTCGGATCGATGGTGAACTTCGGCGCGTCGTACGGTTCGAGTTCGATCATCTTTTTGACCATATCCACATGCCGGTCGTAGATGTGACAGTCCGCGATCACATGGACAAGCTCGCCCGCTTCGAAGCCGCAAACCTGCGCAAACATGTGCAAGAGTACGGCGTATTGCACGACATTCCAGTTGTTGGCGGCCAGCATGTCCTGCGATCGCTGATTGAGAATCGCGTTGAGTCGATTGCCGGACACATTGAACGTCATGCTGTATGCGCAGGGATACAGATGCATTTCGTGCAGATCTTCGAAATTGTAAAGGTTGGTCAGGATTCTGCGGCTCGCGGGATCGTGTTTCAAGAGGTACAGAACGCGATCGACCTGATCGAACTCGCCTTCCGGGTATTTGTGCTTTTGCGCAAGCTGATACCCGTAAGCCTTGCCGATCGAACCGGTTTCATCCGCCCAGCTGTCCCAGATATGGCTTGCGAGATCGTGTACGTTGTTCGATTTCTTTTTCCAGATCCAGAGAAGCTCGCCGACGGCGGACTTCCAGTAGGTGCGGCGCAGCGTCATGATCGGGAATTCTTTCGAGAGATCGTAGCGGTTCACAACGCCGAACAGCTTGACCGTGTGCGCGGGCGTGCCGTCTTCCCAATGCGGGCGGACGTTGCGATCGGTATCCCATACGCCCTCGCGGAAAATGCGTTTGCAGGTTTCGATATAGACTTGGTCTGCGTAGCTCATAAAAAACCGTCCCCTGTGTTTTTTGTCATTATAACACAGGTGGACGGATTGTGAAAGAAAAAGTTATGTCTTTGTGATGAAAACATTGGAGCAATTGCTGCAGGTAACGCGGATCTTGCCCTTGTGCCGCGGCGCGCGCATTCTCTGACCGCATTTCGGACACTTGAAGTACTTGTAGGTCTTGCGGTTCTTCCATTCCTGCTTCTTGTTTTCGAAGAAACGGCGTAGTTTCTGACGGCGGTACAGGAATGTGGTGTTTTCCTTCTGCCTCTTTGCGACGTTTCTGGACATCATGCGGAACGTGCACCAGATCATCATCGCGAGACCGAGCGCATAGAACACGAAATACAGAATCCGGAAAACGACGGCTGCTTTCATGGCATGCCGGACGAACGCGACGGTCAGAATCGAAAACAGGATGGCAAGCATAAGAAGAACGAGGCTTGCGCGATTCTGAAACTTCGCAAATTCATCGGCGCCGTTTCTTCCCTGCATGAAACGATAGAGCTTGTTTCTGAAATTCATGGTTAATCTCCGATCCGAATCCAGTCTTGATTGACGGATTCACTGCTTGAATTCATGCTTCTGCTTTGCGTTCGATCCGCAGATCCGTAGCAGCCGTACAGCGGACTGATGAGACAGCTGTACAAGACGCAGCGTGCAAACATGCTGAACAGAACGAACGTCAGGATGATCGAAAGAATGCGGAACGGTCTCACGCGCGTTGTGTAGACGCGTCTGCGATTGCTCTCATCAAAAACGGAGCTCCAGCCGAACGGCGGTTCGTTGTTGTCTCCCCCGCTGCCGCCGGTGTAGGAGCCGCCGTAGTAGCCGCTTCCGGTCTTGTAGTAATTTTCGAACGGATTCGCGTAATACGATTGCTGATAGTAGGTTTGCTGCTGCTGTGTCTGCGAAGCGCGATACTGTTCACGCTTGTCGGCGGATTTGATTTGATCATATGCGACGTTGATGTCGTTCATGCGGCGCGCCGCTTCCGGATCGTTCGGATTGAGATCGGGATGGTACTTCTTTGCGAGCGTACGGTATGCTGCGCGGATCTCTTCGTCCGTTGCCGTTTCCGATACGCCGAGCACGGTATACGGGTTCTTTGCCATGTCACCCGATCTCCTTTCTTTTTTTCTCATGTTAAACGCTTTTTCGCGTTTCGTCAATGCTGTTCACAAGATTGTTGCATTTTATGCACAATCATCGCAGCAATCCGGTCCGAGAAGGAATAAAAATTGACAGCGCGCCCCCTTTCATGGTAGAATCAATCAGGAGGAATGGAATTATGCGCCCTGTAAAGCTGATTGCCGACAGTTCCTGCGATATCGGTCCGGAACTTGCAAAACGATACAACGTGGATTTTGTACATATTCATGTCAGACTGAACGGACAGGAATATCTCGACGGCGTCGATATTACGCATCGCGAGATCTACGAAAATTACGAAAAGAATCATACGCTGCCCAGTACCGCCGCAATGAACATCGACGAGTATGCCGCGATCTTCCGTCCGTATATCGAACAGGGATACGACATCGTTCACGTCTCGCTCGGAAGCGGGCTTTCCTCGACCTGCAACAACGCGCGCCTTGCCGGAGAACTGTTCGACGCCGGCCGCGTGTATGTCATAGATTCCAAGAGCCTTTCGACCGGCAGCGGGCATATTGTCTGCGAATGCGGCGAACGGATCAACAAGGGCATGGAAGCGGAACAGGTTGCGCGGGAGGTACAGCCGATTGCGGATCGCGTCAGCGCATCGTTCATCCTCGACGATCTCAAATATCTGCACGCGGGCGGACGCTGTTCCGGCCTTGCGCAGTTCGGCGCGTCCCTGATGAATCTCAAGCCGTGCATCATGGTCCGTCCGGAGCTGTTCGGTTCCATGACGGTCGGCAAGAAGTACATGGGCTCCTATAAGCGCAGCGCATTGAAGTACGTCGACGATATGATCAAAGACCGGCACGATCTTGAACTCGACCGCTGCTTCATCACGCATTCCGGTTCCGATCCGGATGTACTGGAAGCCATGCGGCAGCGTGCGCTCGAGCTGCAGCCGTTCCGTGAAGTCTTCATCACGCAGGCAAGCGCGACAATCTGCTCGCACTGCGGTCCGAATACAACCGGCATTCTGTTCATTCAAAAATGATCACAGCACTTCTGTACATTCTGCTGTTTGCGATCTGCGGAATCCTGATTTCGGAGGTCGTATTTCATAAGCATGCGTTTCTGAATCGCCTTTGGCTCGGTTTGACAATCGGGCTTTTGTTGTTGACCTGGCTCCCCTCTCTCTTTGCGCTTATCATCGGGTTTACCGTGCTCGCGCAGATTCTTGCATGCGTGCTTGTCACAGCGGCAGGCGCGGTCTGCCTTGCCGTGCTGCTGTCCAAAAAGAGACGCGGATACAAATCCAATCGCCGCTTCAACGGCTCTTTGCCGGTATTTCTGCTTGTCACGGTTCCGGTCATCGTGCTCGGCGCCGTGCTGCTTCATACGCACATTCTCATGAAGCATTCGGACGGAAGCATTTGGGTGGGACAGGTAACCTACGGCGATCTTGCGATGCATCTCGGATTCATCACAAGCATTGCGGAACAGACGACGTTCCCGCCGCAGTACAGCATCTTTCCCGGTCACGCGCTGAACTATCCGTTTCTGTGCGAAACCTCCGGCGCAACGCTTTATCAGCTCGGCGCAAGCCCGCGGCAGGCGTATATCCTGTCGGCGATGTATGCGTTTGTCCTCGTGGTGTTCGGCATCTATCTGTTCTTCCGCCAATGGCTGAAAAAGGATTCGCGCGCCGCGCTTGCGACGGTTCTGTTCTTCTTCGGCAGCGGATTCGGATTCTTCTACTTTTTCGACCTCGCAAAGAGCGGCGGTTTGCTCTCGTATGTGATCGGTACACGCGGTCAGACGGTCTCAGAAGTGCTGATGGACGGATTTTACGACACGCCGACGAACCTGCCTGCGCTCGGGCTCCGCTGGGTGAATCCGATCGTGGACATGCTGATTCCGCAGCGCGCAACGCTGTTCGGCTGGGCGTTTCTGTTCCCCTGCCTGTATCTGCTGCACGGATTCGCGTTTGAGCACAGGCACGACAACGTTCTGCCGCTTGCCGTGATTGCGGGACTTCTGCCGTTGATTCATACGCATTCCTTCCTTGCGCTCGGCGTGATCAGCGCGGTCTACTGCATCACCGATCTGATCACCGTTCGCTTCGAAAAAACAAGACTGATCCGGTGGGCGGCGTACGCCGTCATCACCTGCATCCTCGCCGCGCCGCAGCTTTTGCTGTTCACATTCCGGCAAACCGCCGAGAGCAGTCTGGTTCGCATCCACCTCAACTGGGCGAACAATGCGGATTCCTATCTGTGGTTCTATATCAAGAACCTCGGCATGATCATCTTGCTGATGCCGTTTGCGTTCCTGCTGCTGTCCGGACGCGACCGCAGGATTTACGGCGGCGTACTCGTATTGTGGCTGCTCGCGGAATTTGTCGCGTTTCAGCCGAACGATTACGACAACAACAAGCTGCTGTTCATCTGTTTCGCGTTCACCTGCGCACTGGTTGCAAAATGGCTGTGCATCCTGCTGCACCGTGCGCATCGCCTGATCAAAAAGCGCTTTACCGTCGACGAATGCTGTCATACGGACCGTATCTGTATCCATCTGTTCTGCGCGGGATTCCTGCTGTATTTCCTTTGCAGGCTTGTGAAGGGCAGCCCGGAGGGAATCGCAATTCCGGCGCCGACCGCATTCACGCTGTTCTTTCTTTGCGGATTTCTGTTGACGCTGACGGTGCGCTCCTTCCTGCGTGACAGAAGCTTACGAAACTTCAGACTGCTCCTTGTGCCGTTCGTCTTTGCCTGTTTCTGGATGATTCTAACGGCTGCGATCTGGCGTCGGCAGTATACGGAAACCGAATATCGGTTTGCCTGGATCTTCATTCTTCTCGGCTTTGCACTGACGGTTGTCGATCTTGTGATCGCGTTTCTGCGTTACTCCATGCAGAAGACGAAGAAGCGGCTTTCCTTCGGATCGCTTGCGCTGACGCTCGCCGGATATCTGTTGATCTTTATCATGACGGTTTCATCCGTTATGACGATCATGCGCGAAATCAAGAGCGAGTATCAGGTCTATACCGCAGCGGAAGCAGAGTTTTCCGAGCAGATCAAAGAACAGACGGACCCGAATGAGATCATTCTCGCGAACAGCTACCACTGGAATCTGGTCACGCCGCTGACCGGACGCAGCATCGTGACCGGAACCGGCACGTTCCTCTATTATCACGGCATCAACAATACGCAGCGCGAATACGATGTTCGCTCGATGTATGAACAGCCGCAGGAAAACCGGGCGTTGTTTGAGCAATACGGCGTCCGCTACATCCTTGTCAGCAATGCGGAACGCAACAACTACGAGATCGACTATCATTTTCTTGAGACGCAATGCAGCGTCGCGGCACAGAACAGCGCCGGAACGCTGTACCGTCTGCCGTAACGCAAACGAAAAAACGCACCGCCGTAAAAAGCGGTGCGATTCTTTTTGGGGTTATTTGCAGTCTTGTTGGAGGATTCCGATGATCGTCTGATCGGGTTCCGTCAAGCCTTCGGAAGCGATGCGTCCGATGTTTCGGATTGTTTCGTCGGCATTCGGCGCAACGGCGTTACCTTCGCTGCAACACTTCTTTTGATGCAGATACATCCGGTAGCCGAGGATGCCGGTTTCGATCGCGGACGCAACCTTTGCCGCGCATGAAGGCTTTGCGCCGTCACAGGCGGTTCCGAAGATCATCGTAACGGAATTGACCAGCGTTTGCGCCACGGCCGTTTCGTCGCCGCCGAGCAGATATGCGATTCCGGCGCCTGCCGCGCAGCCTGCGCTGATTGCGCCGCAGTATGACGGCAGTCTGCCGATGCATGCTCTCTGATAGACCGTCAGCAGATCGGAAACAAGCAGCGCGCGGTACATGCGTTCCTTCGAGACCTGATGCTGCTTTGCAAAGCAGATGATCGGAATCGAGGCGGCGATGCCCTGATTGCCGGAACCGCAGATGACGGCGACCGGCAATTCGCAGCCGTTCATTCTTGCTTCGCTGCCTGCGGCGGCATAGGCGCGCGCGATCGTTATTGCTTCGGATTCGTTTTCCGAAAGGATGATCTTTCCGATATTCGCGCCGTAATCGTGAGAAAGTCCCTCCTCGCAGACCGCTGTGTTGTATTCGATCTGCAGGTCCAGAAGGTCTTGTACAAGCGAAAGGTCGATGTGATCGGCATATGCGACAATGTCGTGCAGATTCAGACAGGAATAATCCGTGAGGCTGTCTTCGCTCTGCGCAACGATCGGGCGCTTCAAGAGCGCTTCGCCGTTTTTCATGATCTCAACGATATTGGAATGGCTGTTTGCAATCACCACGCGCGAATAAGATGTGCGCGCATATAGCGTGACGCTGATATAAATCGCGCAGTCCGTTTCGGCGCAGGAAACGTCGATTCGGATCGTTTCCATAAAATGCGAGACGGCTGCGCGCTGCTCCGGAGAGACCTCACTGATGACCTGCATACCCTTGCCCGCATCGCCGCAAACAATCCCTGCGGCAACCGCGGCGCGGATTCCCTTGAGTCCGTTCGTGTTCGGCACAACAACGCTTTTGACGTTTTTCAGAATGTTGCCGCTGACCGATACCGTGACCGCGGTCGGCTGCATGCCCAACACTTCGTGCGCTTTTGCCGCGCAGTACGCAATCGAGATCGGTTCTGTACAGCCGGTTGCGGGAACGATCTCTTTCCGCAGAATATCCGTATACGCTTCCCGATATGCAAGTTCCATTTCGAACCTCCGTAATGGCTTAAAATGCGGTGAGCAAGCCGTAAGCCGAGTTCTGTCAAAGGACGATCATCTATCTAGACGACTCGTTACCGAGCCGTTCAAGCGATTACAAAGAGCGTAGCGGGCCGCTATTGAATGCTCTCATTTCAATCTTGCACCGAGTGGGGTTTACAGAACGGACAAGTCGCCATGCCGTTGGTGAGCTCTTACCTCGCCTTTCCATCCTTACCCGAAAGACCGGGCGGTATATCTCTGTTGCACTCTCCTTGAAGTCGCCTTCACCGGGCGTTACCCGGCACTCTGCCCTGCGGTGCTCGGACTTTCCTCACCTCATAATGAGCCGCGATCGTCTGGCTTACTCACCGTCTTAAACTATTCGTTGTCTGCGTACAAAAGCCTTCCGCAGTTCTCGCATTCGAGAATCATATCCTCGCCGACAAGTCTTCGGATCGCAAGGCTCGGAAGAGACATATTGCATCCGCTGCATTTGCCGTCGCGCACTTCCACAAGCGGCATATTGTGATGCAAGCGAACGCGTTTGTAGCGATTCATCAGCGTCGGATTTACTCTCTTTTCAAGTTCTTCGAGCTTTCTGTCCGCCGCAAGCATATCGATCGCCGCTTCGTCTTTCTCTTTCTGGCAAACGACTTTCAGCTGATCGTATTCCTTCTTTGCCTTTGCGCCCTGCTGACGCGTTTTCTGATATTCGGAAACAGCTTCTTCCAGGCTGCGGAACAACTGTTTGATCTCTTTTTCCAGCTTGTTTGCTTCACGCTGCAGCTTTTCGATGTCGTGACGGAATTCCGTCATTTCCTCGGAAGTGCATTCTTCGTCGCCCTTCAGCGTTTCAAACTCGGACGATTCCAGCTCCAGCCGGTCCAGGACAGCGTTATACTGTCCGTTCAAACGCGACATTGCAGAAGAAAACGATTCCATATCTTCGCTCAGCTTTGTAAGCGTGCCCTGCTGCTGCTTGATATACTTGGCAAGCTTGTTCAGCTTTACACGGTTCGGCGTCGTTTTCAGCCCTGTTTCAATCTGCTGCTTCTCAAGATCCGCTTCCTGATAGGCAATCAATGCAATCGGTCTGCTCATATGGGAGTCCTCCTTAAAGGCAATACAAAGGCGTACTGCCCGATTGTGTTAAATCATATTGTACATCATTATTGCCGTCCTGTAAACGGTTAATTAACGGTTTCAGTACGGGAAATTCGGTTTCATAGTGTCCGAGAACGCAGCAATTCAATCCAAAGTGCTCTGCTGTCAAAGCCTGACTGTGTTTCATTTCTCCGGTCACAAAGGCATCGCAGCCGGCATCATAAACGGCTTTGACATCGCTTCCGCCCGATCCTCCGATCACAGCGACTGTTCGAATCGGTTTTTTCGGATCCCCGACAAATCTGCCTCTCGTATGAAACACCTGTTCACAGAACGCCGCAAACGCTTCGAACGAACACTCTTCCGGAAGGCTGCCGACTCTTCCGAGATTTTCCGGAGGCAGTGGACGCACATCTGTAAGCTGCAGCATCGCTGCAAGCACGTCGTTTACCCCGCCGTTGCATGCGTCCAGATTCGTATGCGCGGCAAAATGACCGATTCCGTAACGAATCAGCCGATAAGCTGCGGCAGTTTCGGGATCGTCGATCGAAAACGATTTAACCGGATCCCAGAAAATCGGGTGATGCGTCAGAACAAGATCGTAACCGCCCGAAACAGCTTCTTCTGCAACGCCGGAAGTAAGGTCAAGCGCGACGAGGACTTTTTTGATTTCATCGTGATCCGGCGTGATCAACAGTCCGACGTTGTCAAAATCCATCGCCAAAGAACGCGGCGCAATGCGTTCCATGCGCTCGCAGAATTCATTCAGTTTCATAGCACATCCTCTTCGTTCATTTCGTGCAATATTTGTTTCAGTGCTTTGATCTTTCCGTTCAGAACAATCTCTCCTTCCGTGCCTGCAGCCGTTTTGAGCATTTTGATATGATTGTTCAGCTGTTGCTTACAAAGCTCGCCGAGAAGGTATGCGCGATGATCGAACGCACGGTATCCGACATCGTAGAAATCTGGCGGGAACCCATCCGGCAGGCTGTCCGGCTGTTCGCCGGGAACCGCTTTCAACACCTGATACAGCCGTCCGTGATCGCGTACGACCTGATCTTCCGAGATATGATACCTGTGTTCATAGAGGTATCTGCGGATATCGTCCTGCGCTCTCATCGGCTGCAAAACAACAGCTTTCGCTCCCATCAGCGGTATGCTGCACGCGTCGAGGATCCGGCACATCAAAGTCCCGCCCATGCCGAGCAAAACGATTGCGTCGCATTCGTTCGGCTTCAGTACTTCACACCCGTCGCCGACACGAAAGGATACAAAATCGTTCAGCCCGATACGGTCGATCAGCCATCTTGCTTTTTCGAGAGACGATTCGCTGATATCGGACGCGATCACGCGTTTACAGATACGGTTCTGCAGCAAAGCAGCGGTCAGACGTCCGTGATCGCATCCGATGTCTGCAACGGTATCGTATCCGTAAAGCATATCAAGCGCAGCGGAAAGGCGCGGCGTCAGATGTACAAAGCGCTGTTTCATACGGTTATCGGTTTCAAAGGCACGACCGAATCGATCGGTCCGCCGCCCAGACACAGATCATCATGGTAGAACACGACCCACTGACCCGGTGTAACGGCTCGCTGCGGTGAATCAAATACAACATGCGCGCCGTTTCCGTTCACGTTCACGCTGACCTTCTGATCGGGCTGTCGATATCGGAACTTGGCTGTACAGGAGAATGATCCGGCGGGCGGCGCGCCTGCGATCCAGTTTACGGATTCGGCTTCGAGCGAAGTTGAATACAGCTCCTCGTGTTCTCCCTGCTGCACGATCAGCAGATTGCGCTCGAGATCCTTCCCGATCACGAACCAGCTCTCCCCTGTGCCTTCGCTTCGTCCGCCAATGCCGAGACCTCTGCGCTGGCCGAGGGTATAGTACATCAGCCCGTCGTGCGTTCCGATCCTGCGTCCGCGCTCATCGACAATATCGCCGCGCTGTGCCGGAAGATACTGCATCAAAAACTGTTTGAAGTTGCGCTCGCCGATAAAGCAAACGCCGGTGCTGTCTTTTTTCAGCGCGTTCGTAAATCCCTGTTCCTTTGCTATCGCGCGAACCTCGGATTTCATCATGTCGCCGATCGGAAACAGGACGCGTTCAAGCTGTCTGCGCGTCAATCCGGCAAGAAAATATGATTGATCCTTTCCGGGATCTGCGCCGCGCATCAGAAGCTTGTCCGCATTCAGCCGACAATAGTGCCCTGTCGCCAAGAGTCCGGCACCGGTCGAGAGAGCAAAATCCAGAAACGCTTTGAATTTGATTTCGCAGTTGCAAAGCACATCCGGAT
>JAEEGH010005148.1_pt1 | contig 33066 bp, 29 predicted proteins | sample 9134181 | NCBI WGS metagenome assembly JAEEGH01 (sample SAMN16246544, study PRJNA631951) | gut metagenome | biome: gut microbiome; feature: rumen; material: DP-attached | host: Bos | place: Iran: Karaj | collected 2018-10
TAAAAGCCGAAGTCCTCTTACGTTCTTCGTAAAAGTCCGCCATATAGGCTCGGTAATCATTATATTCGACAATTGGCTTCATGATAAAGAATATACATTCAAAATTATCAAACGTCAATATACAATGATACAAAAATCTAAAAAAATTAAAATTTTTACGATTTCAAACCACATAAAACACTAACTAAATAACCGTAAATGATACAAACGCATCATTTACGGCCAATTTAATCATTTTTATTTCAGAAGGATGTTCACGCCACTGACAGCGCCTTATGCTCAATGGAAATCGCATAACGACCATCAGGAACAAGCGAACCATTCCAAGAATATCTGTAGGACGCATAACCATAATAAGGATTCAACATTCTCGTATCACGTCTCGCTACGATTTCATGAATGTGAAGCTGCTTGAAAATATGGTTATTGATATTTGATAATTTTATGCCAATATTTTCAAAATACTGATAATCTATACATTTTCCAGACACCACTTTACAGCAATCTCGAGCAGCATATTCATCATCACCAATCACTGCCCATGAATACTTCCCCGGAGCTTTGTTGCTCACGGATAAGACCTTCACGCCGTCACCCTGAGACTTCTCTAACGTTCCCTTAAAAAGAAAAAAATCCCAGTGAACACTAGGATTTTTTAATCTTTGAATTCTGTAAGTTCGTTTCTACTTCATATGGACTTGCTTATACTTTGATCCAACTTTCACGATGTATGCGCCAGCAGTCGATACCTTTATGCGGGTTTCGTTGCTGTTTAACGTTCCGGCGGAAAGAACTTGCCCCTTCATGTCCATGACGGCATAGCGACTGGCATTGTTCGGCTCGCTTGTTACAATTGCAAATTCAAGCGTTCCCGTTTTCATGACATTGAACGACGGCGCATCGAGTGCAATTCCGCGATTTGCGACACCCATCGTATTTTCAAGATCGACATCGATAGCGATCGTATGGTCCCCGACTTTAACGACAAGGTAATATTCGCCAGGGGCATAGACTTGTTTCAATTTTTCATCGTTAATTATTGGAGTATCCGGTGTGCTGACGTTAATACCACAAACGTCCCCTTCGCAGAACTGCTTTGGATTTGCCTCAAAGTCAGCTTCACTAATAAGTATTTGGGTGGAATCTTGTCCTGTTTTGTCTTTAGTGAATATGAATCTAATTGGTTCTGAAATGTGGGTTTTGGGCTTGTATTCAATAATTTTTGCGTCTCTAGGAGATGCTATACAAGGTAAAGATTTCTTATAACCGATTCGATAATTTTTATTCATCGCCAAGGAATCGGTAATTTTGGAATCTACTAGAGATTCAAGAATATCTCCTGTATTTGCAAGGGGTATATTCGTCTTGATGCTCAAGTTACTCGATGTTGTGCGACGGTCGCAGGTGAAAATGTCAATATCGTAAAGCGAATCCACAATGGCATTGGGCATAAACTTATCCAAATCGACGTACCCCGGTGCAGTTAAGTGAGTGCCTCCGATATCAATAGCAAGTTTGTTATCAATAAACACCCAAATGTCGTCGTTTCCGCTGATGCTGAATTTCTGCCCTTTGCTAAAGCGGAATGTCGCGTGAGTTTCTGCACAGAAATGCTGATTGCGGCCTCCATTACCATCTTTACCGACTTCAGATGTCCAGCGGTGCGTGACGTTTTCGCCTTGAGCCTGAACACTTGAAGTTTCCGTGCCGATAGCATAAACAGACCAGCCTTCGGGAGCGGAAGCATCGTCATCGCAACTCCAGCCAAACACGCAGGCTTGCGGATCAAGATTCAGTTTTTCCTTCACAAAAGATTCTGTGCTTTCACCATCGGCAAAAAGCCCATTGCAGTTAAATCCTTTATCCCAGCCAGCACCATTGCATAAAAGGTTGATTGCAGGAACTTGTTCTGTCGGGTCTGCTTTACGGAGTTCCGGTCCCCAATATACAGGACCTTCGGCCGTCCGTTTTGTACGTGCGGCTGGCAGCGGTTTTTGTAGAGGATCCGCATAACGAAGATCTTTGTCTGACGTTGCTTCTACAGGATAGAAACCGCCTTTAACAGGAGTTTTAAGACCGTAGCTTGCGATATTATCGGAGTCGAATTCCCATTTGCCATCTTTTGAAAGACCAAACAGCATGTCGTAGCAGCTCATTTCGTTCACGCCTTCGGTGTAATTGAATAGCTGGTTGAAATACTTTTCGTCCATAAAGCATTTTTTGCCCGCCGCCGAAAGTTTCGGCTTTTTATCCGTTCCCAAAGTCGATTCGACCAATCCTGTGGTAACGCCCATGCAATCATTGATAGCTTTAAGGGCGGTCGCTTTATCGACGCCTTGTGCAGCCGTTCCGCTTGCTGCTTGGCAACCTTCGCCACCTTGACCCCAACAAGAGAACGACGGATGCAAACTGGCATCGGTATCGTAGATGATGAATGTTGTAACAAACGAACAATTGCCAACAGCGCCAATTGGCTGTACTGCAGACCAACCATAAGAGTAAACGCCCAAGGCATCGGCTTGCCTTTCGTCAGCCAAGAAATAAACAGCGTCATGATAATCACGGTCTGTTTTGAAAAGTTCAAATAAGTCCGCCAACACAATCGGTTCCGCCGCCTCGCCTTCGTTTAAAGCTTTTTCGCCGCCCATGCCAATCGCTCTTTTTTTACCAGAATCATTTTTGCTGTAGATGATTGCATTTTTAGGGAGCGGTTCATCGATATAACGACGAACGAACCAACCGCAGTGTTCGGAGTCAATTTCCATTTCATGAGGCATGCCATCTTCTTCAATGATGGGCATGCTTGCATACCACATTGCTGTTTCAGGCAAGAAAACGTAAAACTCTTTGATGTTCGGTTTTTGCGTCGTTACGTAAACCTGACCTTCTTTTTGGAGATCCGGGTGTTCCTGAATCCAAATTTCACCATCTGCCCCGACATCTTTGCAAGAAAATCCTTCGGTTCTTGCATTATTCGGCCTTACATTGACACCATTTCTTGTAACGCACTTACCACTAGAGCAGTCGTTCTTGTTGACACCGCTGATGTAGAAATAGGAGTCGTCGTCGGTCTTTGTGTTGCCGAGATCAAGCATCGTCCAGCCGTTGTCAGCCAGTCTGGTTTTAGGGAATGTTACACCGGTTCCACCAATCATCAAATAGGCGTCAGACCAGCCCTTAGGGAGTTTAAAGTGGATTTTCGGTGAACAAACGTCATCGCCCGTTTGCGATTTTTTCAAGTCAGCCCATGCAAATGACGCACTCAATGCGGTGCAAGCCGCAATTGTCGTTATTAATGTCTTGAAGATTTTCATTTATCCACTCCTCCTTTTAGTCTCTTTTGTAATATACTAAAATTTATTGGTAATGGATAATTTTATTTACATTTTTTAAAAAAGGCAAAACAACTGCTACGTTTTTCCAGTTTCAGACTTTTTCTGTATTTTTTCGCAGTCTTCCAAATGTTTTGGCGACAATTTTTTCTTTTGTTTGCTATAAATCGTCTTGCAAAGTTCTTGTAAATGCCAACGACCGCGTTTATCTTCAAAGACAAATCCAGGACGAATACTCAAGTCCATTCCTTGCACAATCAGTTCCACAGCATCGTCATAGCGCTTTTGTCTGTTGTAAAAGTCGGCAAGGTAGTAATAATTATAAACGTCCTTGCGGTTCTTTTCGAGTGCGAGATTGAGGTATTTGTCTGCAAGCTTGGAATCGGGCCATGTCAAGATAACTGGGACGTAAGGCAAGACAGTATGAGCACGCCCGAGAACTTGCCAGTCTTCTGCAGCGGTAGCGACATCGCGAACTTTTGTGGCAACCCCTTCTTTTACCGAAGTGAGGGCACCGCGTTCGTTCCCCCATATCGAAAGGGCACTTGCATACACATGTGCAATTTCTTTGTTCTTGGGGAATTTATTGTAAGCAGATTCGCTCACAATTTTAAGGCTGTCGAGTTTTTCCTTCCGCAGGTTCTTATCAAAATTGACGAACCTGAAAGAAAAATACAGCGACTTGACGTAACCTTCGGTCGCTTTTTCAAGCACAGAAGGGTCCTCCATCGCCTTTTTGTACGCGTCCTTCATGATTTCCGCATTTTTGGGATTTGCCTTGACACCACTTGCATGCAACGCTCTTGCAGCATAGCAGGAATCCGCCAAGTGCAAATGCTCGTTTGCGCTGGCAAAGCCTACGGCAAAAAGCAAAACGAGGAATATGTTGGGCATAATCTTCATGTACTTTAAACTTTCCAGTTCTGGAGGAGTTTGTTCACCATGGCAATACGCGTCTTTTCTTCGTCGGTTCCATGGAACGTCTTAAACAAAAGATTGCGGTATTCCATCAAGGCTGTGCGGATAATGACTTTTTCTTCTTTTTTTAGCATAATGTATAAATGGTTTGATGGTTATTTGCTGCGTTTGCCCTTGCCGGAGAAGTAGTCCTGCTGGCGCGTTGCTCCAAGAACGGCGTGCCAAAGCGTTCCGTTCGGGTTGATTTTCTTGCGTTCGTTGACCGCGTATTCTATAGGAACATGCGTAAACGCCCCATTCATGCTGCCGACGACCATGTCCGTCTTGCCGGCCATACCTGCATGTACTGCACTTTCAGCTAGCTGGAAGCAGAAAATTGCGTCCGTGCCTTTGGCTGGAATGCTACGTACCATGTAGCTCGGGTCAAAGTATTTAATGTTGATTTCTCTCCCGACGCTATCAAAATGTTCCTTGATTTTGCGGGTCAAGAATTCACCGATATCGTTTTTCAGCACGTTCCCGCTAGCATCGCGGCGTTCTTCCTGATCTTTGAAAAGTTCTTGACCAGCACCTTCGGCAACGGCAATCACGGCATGCGTCTTGCCGCTCGCGTAACGGCTTTCGAGAGCCTTGAAAAGCCCGCCTTCGCCTTCGAGTTCAAACGGAACTTCCGGCACCAAGCAGAAGTTCACGACCGTCGTTGCAAGCGATGCGTATGCGGCGATAAATCCGGAATCGCGGCCCATGAGCTTCACGAGTCCAAGACCGTTGTAGGCGCCGTTCGCTTCGATGTGAGCACTTGTAATCACGTCAGTCGCACTGAGCACAGCCGTTTCAAAGCCGAAAGTCCTGTCGATGAGGTTCAAGTCGTTGTCAATCGTTTTCGGGATGCCAATAATGGAAATAGGCTGCTTGCGTTTCTTAATTTCTTCGGCAATGGCATGTGCCCCGCGAAGCGTGCCGTCACCGCCGATGCAGAACAACATGTTGATGTTCAAGCGCATAAGCGTATCGACCATGATGGACGGGTCCTGCATGCCACGGGAGCTTCCAAGAATCGTACCGCCGTCTTCTTGGATGGCATCGACGACATCCGGGTCCAGCACAATAGGAGAATAACCGTAATTCGGGTTCAAACCGCGGTAGCCGTACGGAATACCGAAGATGTTCTTTACGCCATAGTCAAACCAGAGCACCTGCACAAGGCCCTTGATGACGTTGTTAAGACCGGGGCAGAGACCGCCGCACGTGACAATGCCCGCACGCGTCCATGCCGGGTCGTGGAAAATCGTTTCGCGAGGGCCAGCCGCTTCGAGAGAAGGCACTGGAATGCCCTTCGCCAGGTAATCGGAAATGAGGTTGATGTCGGTCGTCAAGCTGACCTTGTCATTTTCTGAAGCGAACGGAACGCCGTTCATCGGGGACTTTAGCGTTCCCTTGCCCACTGTTTCGATAGAAAGATCATAATCCGATGGATTCTTGATAATATCGTCCTGAGTCATGCCTCATCTCCTGAATTTTTGGATTCCTGCTTAAAGCGGAACTCCTAAAAAATATAGTAAATGGGTTTGGGCTAAGAGTAATGGACAATAAACAATAAGCGACGAGCTATAAGGATGAAAAAAAAACAAATCCCGTCCCCATTCGCGGACCATGACTACTAAGCACTAAAGTGCAAGTAGTCAAAGTGAACAAGTCCGGGATGACGTTCCTAACCACCAACCACTAATCACTAACCACTTAAATCGACAACGGCGGGAAGTGTATTTTCGTACGTAGGCCGGGGTTCGCGTTTTCAATTTCAATAGTCATGTTGCACAGCGTGCACAATTTCTTGACCATCGAAAGCCCGATGCCCGTGCCGCTCGTCTGCCTCGTCATTTCGTTTTCGACTCTGTAGAATTCCTGGAAGACCTTTTTCATCTCGCTTGGCGGAATACCCGGACCGTAATCGCGGACCGCAAGGTACATGTCCGTATCCTTGATTCGAAGCTCGACGTTGACCATCTTGTAATCGGCAGTTTTCGAGAACTTGAGCGAGTTATCGACAAGGTTCATCAGAATCTGCATAATGGCATCGCGGTCAATCATGAGACTGATGTTGTCTGCATCGGTATCCGAGGAAACGGTAAGCGAGAAACCTTGCTTTTCGACGTTCTTGCTGTAAGTCGATACGAAATCGTCCAAAACACTCTTAGGCTTAGCCATACGCAGCTGCACGTTCCAGCGGTTGCCATCGAGCTTGGAGAGGTTCAATACATTCTGGATCAGTCGCGAAAGGCGGTCGGCCTCACTTGCAATTTGTCCGTAATACTTCTGTTTTTTCTCTTCGTTTGCGACCCAGGAACTCTGCAACAGTTCCGCGTACATCTTGATAGCCGTGAGCGGAGTCTTGAGTTCGTGCGTAATGGCAGAAACGAAATCCTGGCGTTTGGCAGCAAGCTTCATGCGGCTTTGCGTCACATGGTAAATCGAAATGAGACCGATAGCAAGCACTGCTAGCATCAAAAGCCCAATGAACATGACAAATTCACCGCCGGGCGCTTTTTGCGTGGTAAACATTTTGAACGTAATGTCAGAAAGCGGCGCCTGCAATTTTTCCGAAAGAAGTTCCGTCGTTATGTTGTTACGTTCACCGAAAGCAACGAACGATTTATTCTTATGGAAAAACGCAAGGACTAAAGGATCCTGCTGATTGCCCTTGGTCACACCCTTGTACTTTTCAATCTCATTCTTGACAAGGTTCGTGAGATAAACACGAGCATCGACAATGAATCCTTGAATAAACACATCCGGGCCGCGCCTCACCGTACGGTGGAATATAATGTAACTAGAATCAACTATAGCCTGGAAAAAATCGATTTCCACTTCCATAGAATGCGTTGATTCCGTATTAATTAAACGAACGAGAAGGCCTGTCGTATCTAACTTCGTAGATTCAACACCGAATGCAAAATCGCCGGTCTTTGTAATTTGTTCCACACGGGACTTGCTGCTTTTCTTTTTCCTTTGCAAACCCGCAATATCGAAATCCTGCTTGTATATTTGGTCGATAAGCCTACTATCGTTCTTGAGCGCAGTATCTTTGCCGTTCACGCCACTGCTAGAAGAAATCAAGTTCGTAGTTGCAGACGAAATAGCGGAAAATCCCGACGTATTGAGGATTTCGCCTATTTTGTTGCGAATTGCCACGCGTTTGTCCTTATCCACCATGGGAATGCTTTCAAGAACACCATCCGGAAGAACAGGCGTGCTCAAATTACCAGACGGATCCAACTGGAAATGCCCGACCAAGCCCACATAATGACTCCTCTGCGGGAATTCCGCCAGTTCGGACATAGTAATCTCTTCGCCGCCAAACACTGGAACAGCGCGAATAAAGCGGTAATCGGCATAAGAACGCCTGTCTTCAATCGCCAAATCCGCTGTGATATTCTTGTTCACGTTCTGCAACACCGAAAACGCGTGCTCCTTGTAACCGAAGAGCGACGACGTTTGCAGTTGTGCGTAGGAATGGCTTAAAAGTACGATTACGGGAATCGCAATAACGACAAAAATCGCCACAAAAATGAGACGATCTTTAGACGCAAGAACAAGTTTCCGGAGAGACTTGAACTTGCTAGAGAGGTATGTAGTTAGCTTGTTTATACGGACTTCTCGCATTCTGGAGCCGAACGCATCTGGTAACCTTCGCCACGGAACGTGACGAGCAGTTTCGGATGAGCCGGATCATCTTCAATTTTCTTGCGAAGCTTGGTGATATGGATATCGACCGTACGCGTATCGACGGATTCCGCATTTTCGTAACCCCAGACCTTGCGGAGGAGTTCGGAACGCGGAATGGCGTGATCACGGTTGTTCCAGAGGTATTCAAGAATTTCGATTTCCTTACGAGTAAACGCAAGCTCTTCCGTACCGCGGACGCCAGTGTATTCACGGAAATTCACGCGGAGATTCCCAGCTACAAGCTTGCCTTCGTTTTCCATCGTCTGGCGGCTACGGCGGAGCACTGCTTCGATACGAGCAAGGAGCATCGGCACGGAGAACGGCTTCGGGATGTAATCGTCGGCACCGAACTTGAGACCGTTGATGATATCGTCATCCGAATTCTTTGCAGAAAGGATGATGATGGGAAGGCTCTTGTCCTTTTCGCGAATTTTGTCACAAACGGTAAAGCCGTCCATGCCCGGAAGCATAAGATCCAGCAGTACAAGTCCGTACTGTCCGGAAAGAGCTTCAGCAAGGCCGCTTTCGCCGTCAATGACATGCTTGACACGGTAGCCGTTGAGTTCGCAGAGATCTACGAGACCTTCGGCAATGGCAATTTCATCTTCGATGATAAGGATGTTCGTGCTGCTTGTATTCTGAGTCATTCTTGATTCCTACTCTCTTCTAACCTGCGTTTTTAAAAGTATTATACAAAATTAAAGTATTAGAGGGCAAATCCGCCACCGAGTTCAAATGCAACGTGACCGGCATCGATATCGCTATCGTATTCACCGCCGAGATACACCTTGACGTTAGCATAAGCTGCAATCGGGATAATCGGGAGCTTGAAGCGGGCACCTGCGAGCAAGTGGAAACCAACGCTCTTGTTGAGGCCCTTGTCCTTGGCGGCATCGACAACATTCTTAGCAAGAGCATCGGCGATTTCCTTTGCACTGCTACCGGAGAGATCCTTGCCAGAACGTTCAAGAACGCCTTCCACGAACGCATTGTTCAAGATGAACGTATTCCAATAAATGGTAAGACCGGCACCGACATACGGACGGATCGGGAAAAGCGGGATGGAGAACGGCTTAGTGACAGAAATGTCGGCGTTCATGGCGATGAACTTCGGTGTAGCCTTTGCAAACGGGGTGCCGCCGAGTTCGATTTCCAAGCGATGCGGTTCGCCATCGGCCCAAAGGGTAGCGTTATAAGACGCGAACTGGATGTTGAACGTGCCTTCGACATCGACAAACGGGAGGATATCGATCCAAGCCTTGAAGCCGAAACCTTGAATGTAGTCAAAGTCGCCATGGCTGAATTCGACTGGATATTCTTTGTCATTGACCTTCAATGGGGCTTGCTTGCCGCTCTTGAGAGTGGTCCCGACGTTCGGGCTGTAGTGGAAGCCGATGCCTGCGATAGCGAAGGCCTGGGTAGCAAGCAAAGATGCTGCAGCAAAAATGACTTTGAAGTTCATGGATTTCTCTCCTTGAAATGTTTTTGCCTTGAAACTAAATAATTATTTAGAAAAAAGGTATTTACAATTCATAAAAATGTTGCTTTTTCGCGTTTTTTGCATTCAACTACTTGACCGCAGGCACAAATATGAATTTCTTTTCGCCTTTTTTCACGTTTACGCTACCGAAATCATAAACCTTGACCGTGTTCCCGGCATCGCCTTCGGCGGCGACCGTCACCTGGTGTGAACCCGGTTCAACAGGAATTCTCGTCATCTGGAAGGAATTCGGCAAGAAAAGCCCTATGCGGAGGTCTGCTTTTTCGAGCTGGCTCTGGGCGACATCGGTGCCAATGCTCGTGAAGAGATTGATAAGAGAGTTGTCCGTCTTCATCGCCTTCTTTGCTAGTTGAGAAGCTATCGTGCGGAGAACAACGCGGATTGCCGTGCGAGTCATGGTATTCGTAAAATCGTCCTTGAGGTTCATTTCGAGTTCCTTGTCAAGCGCCACTACTTTTTCGGGGCGAGCGATAGCTTGATTATCGACGGAAACGCTGAAATGATTGACCTGGCTTCTGAAAGAGTACGCCTCGGGGAGAGCAATGCTGATGTGGAAAGTCTGGCCGTTGGAGGCTCCTTCGACAGGAACAGCATTCACAGTCGTACTTTGAGTCTTGCCCGTCTTGCTGTCTTTGTAGGTGAGGTTCAAAAGTCCACCGCTCACGTAAGTGCCCGACATTCTCAGTTCATTGAGAATAGGGCCGTGGCCGGCATAGCCAATCACAATGATTTCTTGACCGAGATCGTGAGCCGCCGTTGCCTTGGGAGTCGCAATCGAATTGTCGAGCTTGAGCGCATTGATGTCTTCAACGCGGTCGGCACGTCTTAAGTTTTCGATGATGAATTCGCGAGCTTCTTTCGGGAGGTTCAAGATGTTCTCGTCGTAAGCCTTGACCGTCTTGTAATAGGCGATTGCAGCTTCATCGGGTTCGCCCGCCATTTCATAGACAATAGCGGAGAGGTAGCGCAAGAATCCGTTGTCGTTCGTCTTGTCGCTATCCTTCTGGTAAAGCCCGGTCATCGCCTTCTGGGCACGGTTCACCTCGACCAAAGCACCGTCGATATCCTTCTGGGCAAGGTAGTTCATGATTTGCATTTCGTGAAGGGCAAGCACTTCGAAGGGGCGGGCCCTGTACGGACGGATGTTGTCATTAGTGACGATGGCGGCGGCTTCGTTCGTGACAGAACGCGTATAAAGGTCGTCATAAATTTTTTCAGCATTGGCAAAAGCTTCTGCACTCTCTTTGTAATTTCCATTGTAATGGTACAGCGTACCTAGGTCAAAGTAATAGAGAAACTCGCTCTTATCTCCATACAAATCATCTTTCTGCTTTTTGACTTCGGCAATAGCGGCTTCGCACCCTTCGTTTTCAAAGACGGGGGCGAGCGATTCGTACCGCGTGATGGACTTGTTGGCGCAGGCCGTGAAAAGAATTACAGATACAAGAAGTAGGAATAAACGTTTCATGTTGGTAAATCTATATAAAAAATGCTCGCGTAGTTGCGAGCCGTTAAGGTATTAGGTGTTAGGTAATAGGTATTAGATATTAGGTAGTAAACAGTAAGCAGTGGTTAGTAAACAGGGCGGCTTCGCCGCGATTTTAAATCCTAACCACTAACCACTAACCACTAATCACTTGACTCTACCTTCTACAACCTATAACCTAACAGAGCCGAAGGCTCATAATAAATTAGAACTTCACGCTGCTCTGGGACATGTACTTCTTGATTTTCTTATCACCAATCCAGACCTTGCGGTGGCTCTGGATGTCGGTGAGTTCCATGTCAATCTGGTAGAACACCACCTGTTCGCCGCCTTCCTGGTCGATGACGGAGTTGATGGTTCCGGTGAGCATGAGGTCTGCGCCGATTTCCATGCCGGCATCCTTGAGTGTTTCGTCGGTGACGTTGCCCTGCTGGTCGGCAAGTTCATTGCGTAGGTCTTCGCGTTCGTTGGCGTTCGCAACAAATTCAGCCTTGCTGGAATTGATGAGGGCGCGTTCGATATCCTTGATGAACGTTTCGACGCGGATATGTTCGTGGCTCTTGTTGCGGACCTTGCCAATCACGATAGTCGGCACAGAACCCTTCTGTGCAGCGAAATCATTGTACCACGGGCGACCGAGGCAATCGTTGATCATTTCTTCGGCGACAAGGCGGGAATCGGTATCGTTCCAGCTGCCGGAAAGGTCCGTGACTTCGTTGGCGTCAAGACGGGTAACCTTTTTACCGCCACCACTAGAGCAGGCAGAAAGAAGGGCGATGCTTGCACAAAGGGCGAGAATCCAAATTTTTGACATTATATACTCCTAATTGGAATGATAAGTTAAATGATTTGTTATAAACATACAAAAAAAACTCTCCAAAAGGAGAGTTCTTTGAAAAAAGATTTTTTCGTTCGCTATCGAATCGAAGATTAGCGTTTTTTCTTCTTCTTGCCGGAGCTAGTCGTTGCATCCAGATGAACATCGATAGTTTCTTCGCCCTTGACCGTGACAAGCGTTTCTGCACTCTTACGGTTGCTGCACTGGGCGCGAACCGTGTGGTCGCCGGCATCGAGGTTGCGGACAACGAGTTCTGCACCGTCGGTCTTGTCGGACTGTTCGCCATCGACAAAGATAATGCAGCGCGGCGGATTCGTCGTAATCTTGATATGACCCTTCGGAATCTTGGTGCTGAAGTCGAAGTTGTTGCGAGTGTCAGTACCCGGCCAAACGTTCACGCGCTTGTTGACAAGTTCAAAGCCCTGGTCAATGACGACGAGCGTCTGACGGCCAGACTTGACTTCCCTGTCCTTAATCGGACTCTTGCCGAGAGGTTCACCGCCGAGGAACACGTCACTGTTAGGCGGTTCAGTGATGATATTGATGGTTGCGGACTTGCCACGCGGAGGTGGATCTTCGTCGTCTGCGACGGCGGAAGTAAAGAGGAATGCCATCATCAAGGCAAAAATATAAAGCTTTTTCATGGGAGAAACTCCTGTTTGGCTTGTACATGAATTATTCGACTCTAAGAATTTAATTCTTTTTTTACACAATAAGTGTTAAAGTGCCGTAAAAAGTACGTAAATATTTGGTATAGATTAACTACTTTTTTGCGTATGAAAGCGCTTTACCAAAAAATTCGCAGTTTACAAGGGAAAAATTACGGGCTTTACAAGTCCCTCGCGGACAGGTCGTGGGACTTTGGGGACTTTGTGCTGGATTTTCTCCATGTGCAAGGTGACCCGTATGCACCGGCATCCCGCATAATGATAAAATCCAGCTTGCAGATGCTCGGCTATCCTAGCGAATGGGGCGGCACTTTCGAGCGTCGCTTGGCCTTGAGCGATTTTCTATTCCGCAGACTGGGTAAAGTGGTACGCGAAAAGTATCCCGGCAAGGACGCATCCATCATTTTTGACTCCGCTGGACCTGAAATGCTAGTGCGAAACTCGCTGTGGGTCGATAACGGCGAATTGCGGGCCTGTCTGCAAGTGCGTTTGCCGGGCGACGGACGTAAAATCCAGGCGGAAGATGCCGCCGAGATTCTGACGATGGTACTCCCGGACTTGGTGTCGGCGGGGTTATACAATTCTTACGAGTCGAAACCGGAGGGCGTGGAGCCTGAACTTCTGGAATATTACCGCGTGCTTGCGGAACGCAAGGAAATCTTGTCACAACTTGAGGAGCGCGGGCTTTGCGCGTTCGTACCGGATGGAGCCGTGCTCCCGCGTGCGTCGGGACTGAGCGAACTGCCGATGGACGGGGCCGTTCCGTTTAAGGCTCCTGCGGAAATGGAAGTGACGCTTGACGTTTGCGGTCGCGAGATTCGCGGCATGGGAATCCCGAAAGGCATCACGGTGATTACCGGCGGGGCGTTCCATGGAAAATCGACGCTTTTGCAAGCTTTGACGAAAGCTGTTTACCCGCATGTTCCGGGAGACGGACGCGAAGGCGTTGTCATAAGCGAATCGGCTGTGCGCGTGGGCGTCGAAGATGGCCGCAGCGTTCGCGGAACGGACTTGTCGCCGTTCGTGCGTGACTTGCCGGGCGGAATTTCGACGAAATGCTTTACGACCGCTTGCGCGTCGGGTTCTACAAGCGAAGCTGCGAACTTGATGGAAGCGATGGAAGCAGGCAGCGACACGTTCTTGATAGACGAAGATTCGTCGGCGGTGAATTTTTTAATCCGCGATGTGCGCGTAAGGAAGCTTTTGGGAGATGACCGCGAGCCGCTGATTCCGCTGACAGACCGCATCCGCGAAATCAAGAATCGAAGTTTTATTCTGGTGGCTGGTGCTTGCGGTGACTTTTTGGACTTGGCCAATAACATTATCGTCATGACATCGTACAAGGCGGAATGCGCGAGAGTGAACGGCAAGGCTGCGGGAATCGCAGATGGAGCTGTTGACGGGAATGGCTCCGGCGATGCGACAAAACTCGTGCCGGGATTGCCTGCGTTCGTAGAACCGCAATGCCGCAACTTTGCAGAATACGTGAAACCGCTGCTTTCGGGGCTTCGTCCCGCTTCTGCCGTGGAGCGTCAGGTGAAAGTGAAAATTTCAGGCGACACGTTGTTGCAAATAGGATTCCTCGTTTCGGACACGTCCAAGGCGGGAGCTCTCGTCGATAAGCAACAGCGATTTGGCGCCGGGTTCATGCTGCTGAATCTTTGTCAGAATGCAGCAAGCAACAACTCTCCCGCAAATGGTTCGAACAGTAGCGAATCCTCTACCCCCGCAACCATCATGGAATGCATTAACGCGCTCTGCGAAAAAATCAAGAATGTCGGGTTCCGCAACTTGCCGCAAGGGATGAGCCGCGAAATGAGCCTCCCGCGTGCTATCGACATCGCATGCGTGCTGTACAGGTTGAGATGAGAGGTGTGGGGGGGGGATGGGGTCGCCCGCGGTGCGGGCTTTGGGGTGTGAGGTATTTGCGAATGGTGCCGTATCTGCGATGGGTACCGTGTAGGCAAATAGAACTGTGTAATTATGCCACACGGATTGGAAAAAACTAACGTTTTTTCTTTCTGGTAATTTATTGCTATCCGAGTGGCAAATAATGAGAATAGAGATATGCGATAGGTACGTGTCTGCGATTCGGGGAGCCATGCGAAAAGATATGGATCCTATCGGCCTTCGGCCTCCAGGATGACAAACACTGAGGTCGGGGTAAAAGGTCTGTTACTTGATGGCGAGAGCTGCCGTCAACAACTTACGAGACACTCCATTTGCCCGTAGAAATTCGACAATCTTCTTGTTTCGAGCTACAAACTTCTTATTCGCTTTTGCTTCACCTTCTGCGATACCTTTTGCTTCGCCTTTGAGGTAGGCTTCGGCTTCGATGGCCTCTCGTACGTGTTTATCGTCAAACATCTTTGCCTCCATGGCTTTCAAAAAGTTCGGGTTTTATGCGACTGACGCGAAGCCGGTTGCGTGCATTCGCAAAAATCGGGTCGCTAGTTTCGGGAACTTCGAGTGGCCCCTGCAACAGGAGTTTCAGCCAGTAATCTTCACGCGTACCAATTTTCTTTCGCAACCGAATGAAGTTCGGCAAGTCAACTATAATAGCGTGCGAGCCGAGAGCAGCAAAAATATGCTTGCATATTTTTATTGCCGAGGCGAAGTCGCGGACGCTCTAGCGTCAATATACCTATTTTTAGTGAATATCGGTAGTGCTAGCTTTTTCTCGTTGCTGCTTTTGACATCGTTCTCGCTATACACCGCCCATGAATCCTTGAAGATTTTCCGTGACTTCAGGATACGGAAATTGCAGAACCAGATTGAAACTGTTTCGGGCAGCTCGTAAAAACGGTACTTGCGTTCTTCTTCGCTCAGCGACTTGAAATACTGTGAGCGATTGTACTCGTACTTGCCGCGAAGAGTCAGGTAAGCATTGTACAGTTGGACGCGATCATAAAAAGACGTATGTCCCCAATTTTGCATCTCGATATTGAAAAACCTATGGTCTTTTGTAGATACCCATACGTCAAGGCGGGCGGGGTCGTCTTCCGGCATGAAGATGTCGATAGGCTTCTCGAATTCGTATTCAAGGTCAACAATTTCATGATCGTGGTCAAAGCCGAGAATGCAGTTGAGCACGTCTCGGATGGTCTCTTTGTCGTCCATCAGCATGCGGAAAGTCTCTGCGTAATACGGAAGTAGAAACTTTTCTCCTTGTTCGTTCTCAACGATGTAGTATGCCTTATCCCGCGATTTCGTTTTTCTTTTCGTGCTACATTTCTTACGATTAGTCTTTTTCTTATCCGTCACCAAGCGTAATCCTTTAGGAGCAAAATTTTGAAAAGCCCCTATATTGTTAACACGCTTGAATGAGGATTTTGGACCAAAATTTGATGCGATTACTTTGTAGCAGGTGTTCTCCCGTCTAGCGCGATACACTCGATACACTTATTGTTGCCTATGGTAAACATTAAAATAGGGCGTATGGGTACGATTTGTAAAAATTAAAGGTATTTTTTATCTAAAAATGAGGTTTTGTATGCGTAAACATCTATTTGCAGCGTTAGCGTTCGCGGTGCCGTCTTTTGCCATTCCACTGGTGAACCAGCTTGGTTTTGCCCCTGAATCCGAAAAGACCGTCGTCATCCCCGGTAACGACGCCAATCCGCTTGAGGTCCGCGACATGAACGGCAATGTGGTGCTTACGCTCGAAGCCCCGATGGTCTATGACTGGGAATACAGCGGCGAAGAAGTCCAGACGTACGACATTTCGTCCATCAAGAAACCGGGCACTTACCGCCTGTTCAGGGACGGCTACATCGGGAATCCGATTGTGGTGGGAGAGAATGTCTATGGGGACTTGACAAAGGCTGCTCTCAAATGGTTCTACTACCAACGTGCAGGCATGGCTCTGGATACACGCTATGCAGGCAAGTGGGCACGTGCGGCGGGCCATATAGACGACAAGGTGATTGTCTATGGCACGGACCTCCCGACAGCGACGGTGGTTGCGAAGGCGAATGGTAAAGCGGCTCCGAAGAAGGCGGATGCCAAGCTTATCAAGTCGCAGCGCGGCTGGTACGACGCAGGGGACTACGGCAAGTACATCGTGAACTCCGGGATTACCGTTTTTACGCTGCTGGAACTTTACGAACATTTCCCGGTATTCATGGACTCCCTTCATTGGGACATCCCGCGAGAATTCCCGAAGATGCCGGAGCTCCTAGAAGAAGTCCGCTGGAATCTGGATTGGATGCTTTCGATGCAGGACAAGGACGGTGCCGTTTATCACAAATTAACGTCGCTCAAGTTCGGCTCTAGCACGATGCCCGAAATCGACGGTGCCCTGCGTTACGCGATTGAAAAAAGCCTGACCGCAACACTCGATTTTGCAGCCGTGATGGCACAAGCCTCCCGCGTATATGCCCCGTTCGATGCGGAATTTTCGAAACGGATGCTCAAGGCGGCAGAAGTCGCTTATTACTGGGCAAAGCGTCATCCGAAAGCTTTGTACAAGCAGCCCTCCGACGTGGAAACTGGCAACTATACGCATGGCGGCGAAGACGGCAAGGACGAATTTGCCTTTGCGGCGACGGAGCTTTACCGTGCGACAAAGAAGGCCGATTACCTCAAGGACTTGAAGCAGTACAAATTCAGGCCCGACGGTCCATGGTGGGGAGACGTGAACATGCTTGCGGCCTACCATGTGGCTCTTGATTCTGCGGATTTTGGAGCAAAACTCGGCGGCGAGGCCCGCAAAACACTGCTCCACGTCGCAACAGAACTTCGCAATGTCGGCGATACGAGCGCTTACAGGCTCCCGGCATTCCCGTCTAGCTGGAACTGGGGCAGCAACAGTGCCATGGCGAACAACGGAATTGTATTGCTCCACGCGTACTACTTGACAGGCGACAAGGGCTTTTTGGACGGCGCACAGCAATGCCTCGATTACCTCTTGGGCAAGAATCCGATGGAAATCACGTACGTTACAGGCTTTGGCTACAGAAGCCCGCGCAACCCGCACCATCGCGTGAGCGAATCGGACTTTGTCGATGATCCGGTGCCGGGCATGCTCGTAGGCGGTCCGCATTTGGGCAAGCAGGACATCAACCTCGACGGCAAGGAACTCTGGAAGTGCCCAAACTACGCCTCTGCCGACAAGCCCGCCTTAGCTTACATCGACAACCGTTGCAGCTACGCGACAAACGAAGTGGCTATCAACTGGAACGCTCCACTCGCTTACCTCGCCGGTGCCTTGCAGGCCATTTACAACGGACACACGGCTGCCGTGGTGAAATAAACTTTCAGAACGGTAAAAACGTTCCTATCGCAAATCACTACGAGGTGTTACACCTTTAAAGGCAATCACCCATAGTTCATTTTCTACCAATTAATATATATTACGGGTATGACTTTACGTTCTACCCTTTTTTTATTGATATTCGCCTTGTTCGTTCTACCTAAAGCCTATGCTTTTGAATCTCCGGAATCATCGAGAGGAGAAGAGCATAAAATCGAAAAGAGCTTTGAAGAAAGGATAGATGCGATTATTTCAAAGCGGTTGCGTTTGCCATCGGCCCAATCAAAACTGGATAGTTCTAACACAAAATTTATTGCCGTATATGGACATGTCTTGGAAGCAAACGATAAACGCGCCCTTGAATCGTACGACGACGAAGATTTATTTGTCGCCGAAAGTCTTTTTTACTTATTGAACGAACAGTTGATGCAAAGAAACGATTTGCTTTTGAAAAAGGCGACTCCAGATGTCCGCAATACATACAAGCATCTCATGAACCGGTTTAACTTTATCAGTTTGGAAAGGGTGAAAATTCTCGTCGATTATTATTATGACAAAGCAAAAGACAAGTGGATCCGCCCAGCAAAAGATGAATACGTCATCACCATTACGATGGTCGTGAAGTCGGGATATTTCCTTTATCAGGACCGCGATTCCGCAATAGAAATCCGCCGCTACGGCTATTACATACCGAATCCAAACGTAAAACGAATATTCTTCAATGACGGATACTCCGAAGTTCTTTGGAAAAATCCGAACGAAGCGTCGCTAGGCTCAGTGAACGTTTTGCCTTATCAGCTCATTGAAAAAATTCAAAGCAGCAAGAAGCCGAACGAGAATCGCAAAAAGATACTGAATATTTTGAAAAGAAAAAATTTCTCGGCTATACCGCTTGTCATTAGCGAGATAGACGAATACTGCCAAAAGAATTCGTGCCTTGAAGAAATTAATTACAAACGTTATCTAAACACGCTAGGGATTCTTTACCGAGCGGGCGTGCTGAGACGGTTTTGATTACAAGGTATATAGCAAACGTAATATAAACCGTCTCGACAAGAACAACTGATGCCGGAATAGATCCGGCATGACATCGCCAGTTATTCGCTACAGCATCACCATCCGTGCGGCATAACGTTGTTCTAAAATTTATTTAATCGCCGCAGCTATAATATTACTAGCAACCGCTGACTAATTTGACAAATTCACGACAGACGGCTTCGGGGTCCGGTTTGCCGAAGATGGCGCTCCCGACGACGAATACGTTTGCGCCCGCTTCTTTGCAGGCAAGGATGTTGTCAAGTTTTACGCCGCCATCGATCTGGATGTCGAGTTCCGGTTTCATTTGGCGGAGTTCGCGAATTTTGTCGAGACAGTACGGAATCAAGCTTTGGCCGCCGAAGCCTGGATTCACGGACATGACGAGCACCATATCCACGATGTCGAGCACGTACTTGATGCTTTCGAGCGGAGTCGCCGGGTTGATGGCGACGGCGGGTTTGACACCGAGTTCAGCAATCTGGTGCAGTAGGCGGTCAAGATGGTTTGTCGTCTCGGCATGCACGCTGATGATGCTTGCACCTGCTTTTGCAAATTCGCCCACGTAATTTTCGGGATTCTCAATCATCAAGTGGCAATCAAGCGGAAGCTTGGTGCCTTTTTTGACGCAAGCGGAAATGCCCGGCCCAAAGCTGATATTTGGGACAAAGTGCCCATCCATGATGTCAAGGTGGACAAGTCCTGCGCCACCGTTTTCGATGGCTTTGAGGCCGTCACCGAGGGAGAGAAAATTAGCGTTCAAGACGCTGGGTGCGATGATTTGTTTGAGCATACTACAAATTTAAAAAAAATTTTACTAAATTTGATTCTACTAAGAAATAAGAGGAGATTATCCATGTCGAAGAATTCCAAAACTGTAGTAGAAAAACCTGCCGCAAAGAAAGCTGTTGCAGCGAAAGCTACGAAAACCGCAGCAAAGAAAGTAGAAGCGAAGTCTGCTGCAAAGGCTACGACAAAGAAAGCCGAAGTCAAGGAAGCTCCCGCAAAGAAGGCCGCCCCCAAAGCAGAAAAAGCTGTAAAGGCAGCAAAGGCCGCGACAAAAGAAGTCAAGGCTCCGGCCAAGGAAACTGTAAAAGAAGCTCCGAAGGCTAAGGCCACAAAAGTCGCGAAGGCCCCGGCAAAGAAGGTCGCAAAAGCAGCTGCTCCGAAAACAGTAGAAGTCGAATTCATCGCCGATTGTCCGCTCGCAACGACAGTTTCTGTCGCTGGCTCGTTCAACGATTGGGCTGTCGATAAAGACATGCTCAAGAAAGACAAGAAGACCGGCCTTTGGACTGCAAAGATTTCTCTCGTTCCGGGCGACTACGAATACAAGTTTGTTTGTGACAGCAAGTACTGGGACGAAGGCGAAAACAAAGTCAAGCACGTATAAGCCAGACTAAAAATTGCACCTCTCCAGACGAGAGGCTAACGATTGCCCCGCAATTTCGATGCCAAGAACGCACCGAGGGAATGCGGGGTTGTCTTTATTTTGACAGGAAGCTGGATTTTCATCGTTTATGAAAAAATTCTCTTGACATTTGCTTTTGTTTAAATGATATTACTAGATGCAATGTATAAAAAGGAGTTTGACCATGAAAACGAATAGCTTTTTAGTCGGTGCAATTCTCGGTGCCGCTGCCGCAGTTGCTGTTTCGAAAAAATTTTTTAATTGCTGTTCTTGCGAAAATGCAGACGATGATTCAATCTCGAACTGCACCGAAAATGCAGAAAAGAAAACGGTCGATGAAACAGAAAAGAGCGTTTCCAACGATACCATCGAACAGCTCCGCAGTTCAATCGAGAGCCTCCGCAAGGAATTGAGCAGCCGCATTGAATCTGAACAGACTTTTGCAGCCAAGTGCGAAGACCTCAAGGAGCAAATCGCCAAGCAGAGCGCAGAAATCAGCAACCTCAAGAATGTTTGCGAAATGCAGGACAGCCGTAACAAGAAACTCGAAGAAGAACTTGCAAGCAAGAAGTAGTTTTATAGTAAACGACAAAATAAAATTCTCATAAAATACCGACCCGGCGCTCTGTGTGGCTCGGAACTTTAGTTCCGTTTACAGTTTTTAATGATGAAACAGCCACCGATTCAAGGCGGCCGTGGACGGTATCTGCTACTCGGGCAAGGTGCGTGAGCGTGCGTGCGGCTGTAAGGCCGGAGGTTGCAAGTGATTTGGGAATTCTGATTTAACAACAGTCGGAGAATTCAGCAATGGATAATATTTCAAAAGCGGTTGAACTTTTCGAACGCAAATTCAAGTGTTCGCAAGCAGTATTTGCTGCATTTGCAGAACAATTCGGCATTACAGAAAAGCAGGCTTTGCAGATTGGTGCATGTTTCGGCGGAGGAATGAACAAGGGCGAAGTCTGCGGAGCATGTACGGGAGCGCTCATGGTGCTCGGATTAAAATATGGACAGTTTGACGAAAATGACCTTGATAGCCGCACAAAAGGCAACGAAAAAGCAGTCCAGTTCCTTGATGAGTTTAAAAAACGCAAAGGTTCGTATATCTGCCGCAATTTACTTGGCTGCGATTTAGGGAACGAAGAGGGGAAAGAATTTGCAAGAGCAAACGGTCTATTCGGAAAAATATGCCCCGATATGGTAAGGGCTGCCGCAGAGATTGTTTCCGAAATATTAGAAAAAGACGGTTGATCATGTGAAGTCGCTTAAAGTTATGCCTCATTAGATTGCTCCATATCTTGACAATAGGTTAAGTTGAATCTAATTGCAAAAAACTTATTTAATTTATCAAAAGAAATGTGAATATCAATAATATCAAACGACCCGTGTATTAAAAATTCACGCTCATTCCCAATCGCGTCGCAAACCCGTTGCGGAAGAGTTGTGACGAAATGTTGTTGTCCGAAGTCTTGTTGTTGCCGCTAATTTTTTTGCTTGCGTTAGATTTTTTGTAGTCTATGTAAAATGGAATAATTTGAGATATTCCGTAATCGACTGACCAATCGACATTTCCTTTTTTGTGGTATTCGATTCCTAGCGAAAGAACGCTCCCTAAACTACTCAGTTTTTGTTGCGTGTTTTTGTTGTAAGCATAGCTTGCTCCCATCACTTTTGTCGTTTCGGTTCTCTTGTCTATATCTATTTCGCCATTGGCTTTGAAAAAATCTATCCCGACATTTGGAATAAATTTATTTTGCTTTCCGAGAATCCAACAGTAAGATGCCCCGCCTAAAAATCCGTATGCATCTAAGTCAGCATCAATGCGGAAAACTTTTTGCAAAAAAGCGAAAGACAGCCCTTTTATAGTCGAGGGGGGCAATATTCTGTTGGGTGCTAAAGATTCATAGAAACGATTGGGGTTTGATTTTAATGAGCCGGATAAATAAATGTATTCCAAGTGCGTTTGCAAATTGTCTGTATTCCATTTGACGTTTCCCCAGTGGAACGTGGCTTCTAGGGGAGCGTATAAGAACCTTTTGCGACTATTTTCACTGTGGAAAATTCCGTAAAGTGTTGCGTCCGCGTTCACAAATAAGTAACTGGCATCCAAACGCGACATGCCAAAATCGTGCCTGTATTTTGCGTTCAATGCAAGAACGTTTACAGAATCCCTGATATAATGTTCTTTTTCGGAATTGCGTGGTGTCGTTTGGATTTTATTTAATGATAAATTAACGTAATTGTTTCCAAATTTTGATTCTGCGGACAAATGCCTGTATAGAACATGCGATACCCAATCGATTGGAATCGTGCCAACCACTTCTGTTTGCTTGTCTGGTATCCAGCTCAGTTCTGTCAGATGGATAGAACCTCGCGACACGCTCACGTTTGCCCTGAACAGCGAGTCTTTGCGGTGCACCGAAATATTGGACGTTATCATCGGGAGCGTGTTGACTTGAACACCCAAAGTAATGTACTTGTAGCGACTCACGAAACCGGCACTAGCGACATTTATTTGGCTTAAGCTTTTGACGCTCCAGCCATCGGTGTATCTGCCTTGGACAGTCACATGGTGAAACGCCCCATATAATTCAAAGTTGCTGACTTTAAGCGAATCCCTGATGTTGCACGACTTTATCGAAAATTGTTTGTCGCTTTGATGTAGCAAAAAAAGCCCGCCGCAGTCGGCGAGCCCAATGTTCTGCATTGCGAGGGCCGCGTTTGCGGCAAGCCCAGCTGCAATCAGTATTTTTTTAACGGATGCCACGACCTGCTTTAATCTTCGTCGTACGCGATTTCCGTTTCAATGATGTTCCAAAGCTTTTCGTTGGTCATCCCCGGAAGAATCCCGCCGAAGGTTGCATCGGGGAAGATGATAAATTGCTTGATTTCGTCCAAGGAGTAAGCTTGAGTCCATTGCGTTTGCAGATTGACCTTGCCGTTTGCGAGTCCCTGAAGCGAAATAGTCTTGTTGCCCCGAGCGTCCGTAAAGTAGAACACGTTGGAAACCCGTTTCCTGTAAGGCGTTGCGAACAAAGACTCTCCATTTTCGGTCTTGCAAACGCCGCTATTTAGCTTGATTGTCGTGGGAGCAAACTTGGTTACATCATCGCCATACGAGGAACGTTCACCAAAGGTAATGACACAGTTGTCAACGCTCACCTTGTAACAGTCATCCAAGTAGCCGTCTTTAGCCTTCACGCCGATGCATACTTTTGTTGAAGAACCGTTATAGAAGTCAACGTATGTATCTGGCGATTTGTAAACCTTGTTCATCTGCTCGCCAATGATTCTTTCGAGTTCGTTTTCGGCGTAAGAGTATTCTGGATTGTCGCCCCAGTAGAATCCGTCAACAGGAGTGAACCATTGTTCGTAATCGTTGAACTTGTGGTAAGGGAGAAAGTCCTGCCAACCGTCAGTTACATCGAAGAACTTTGCGAGGTTGATGGTAACTTTGGAGCCCGCCGGGAGCGTGACCGTTACGCCGGTGTGGATTTTTTGGCGGTAGTATTCCAAAGAATCGATTGCCTTTTGGAAGTCACGTGCACTTACGTCGGCCATTTCGCCGTCGCCAACGATGTAGGGGTCGTTCAGCTGCGTTGCGGTTCCCTGCTTGGATTCGTCAATGCCGTATTGCAAGCCAACTTGAACGTACTGGACGGCAGAATCAAGCAAATTCGGGATATCCTTGTAGCGGGTTTTCCAATTTTTATGGACGGTCGTGAAAGAGCTGCCCTTGTCCATCAAGGCTATAATCTGGTCTGCCGTGGACTTGGTGAGCTGTTCTTTTTCTGCTTGTTCGTTGAGCCAGTCATAATTGCCGTTTGCCGAAAAATCGAGATTGAGGCTAGCTTCGAACGTGAGGAGAGCCTTGATCAAGTATAAAGAAGAAAGCGCGGGTGCGAATTCGCCGCGGTCAAGTTCATACGTTTTGTCTTCGTATTTGTAATGGCAAATGAATTTATCGTCATTGACGATGTTTTTCATATAAATAATTGCCGAATCTACGGAAGGAATTGCTGCTGCCATGGCATCTTGCTGCATGGTCGTGAGAAGTTTTCCGTCGCCAGTAATAAGAAGCTTGTTAAAGTCTTCGACTCCCATGTCGATAAGATCAACTTTGTTCATGACCGTGTCGATGTAAGACTTGATTGTTACGTTGTTGATAAGGTCTGTAACAATGCTTAATGCATAACCTAGCTGAGCTTCGCAGTTGGCGGGATATTTGTCCAAGACCGTTTTGAACGAGTTCTTCGTCTTAGCACTGACAGCCTGAGCATTCTTGAGATTGCCGTTGCCAAAATCATTTAAAATATCGTCAATGCTGGATTTCGCCGATTCCAGTTCGGTGGCGACGGCTGCATCTGTGACTTCTTGACAGCTTGTCACGGCAAATGCGGGAGTGATTGGAGTATCTGGAGATCGAGAGGTTGTGTCGGTGCCTGATCCACTGTCTCCACAAGCGGCCAAGAGGGCTGTAGCACCTAAGGCTACAGTGAAAAAATTGTTGAACAATTTCATGCTTAAAAAATCCTTATATGAATACAAAATATAATATACAAAAACGTTTTTTTGAAAACAAATGTTTCCGTAGCATTTTTTTTTAGAAGAAGGCAGAAGTTTATCAACTTACGTTTTTTTTTAAAAAAAGAGATATTTGTCTAAAAAAAGTTATGACAGGTTTGCCTTGCACAATTAGACGATGGCGTTATTGAAGTAAAAAAACACTTCTTGTTTTCGTGTTTCTTGAAGTCTGTGCTAAGGATGTGCAAAATCGAATTTTCTATATTTGCGTTCGTTTAAAAAACGATTAAAACAAAAAAGGAATATCATGCCAGCTTTTGATCCAAATGCGAAAAAGATGCTGATTTCGGGCAACGAAGCCATTTCCCTTTCCATGCGTCATTGCAATGTGCAGCTTGCCGCAGGTTATCCGGGAACTCCGTCCACCGAAATCTTGGAAGATTACTCTGAACTGGGTGGCTATGCCCAGTGGGCTCCGAACGAAAAGGTCGCTGCCGAAGTCGCTCTCGGTGCCGCTTTTGGTCACGCTCGCAGTGTTGTCACCATGAAGATGGTTGGCTTGAATGTGGCAAGTGATGTTCTCTATACTGCAACTTACACGGGTGTCGATGGCGGCATGGTGTGGATTGTTGCCGATGACCCGGGTCAGGGCAGCTCCCAGAACGAACAGGATACGCGTAACCACGCTAAGGCATCCGTTTGCCCGATGTTCGAACCGTCCAACTCCCAGGAAGCCTACGACTTCTTCCGCATCGCCATGCAGACGAGCGAAAAGTTCAAGATTCCTGTCATCCTCCGCATGACCACCCGCGTGGACCATTCCAAGTCTATCGTCGTGCCGAAGGAAGAACTCCCGGCAATGGTGCCGAACTTTGAACGCAATATCGCCCAGCACGTGATGGTGCCTGGCTTCTCGAAGCCGGCTGGCCGTCGCCTTCGCGCCAAGATGGACGAAATGGAAGCCTGGAACGTTGCCGAAGGCCCGAACAAGGTCGAAATGCGCAGCGCAGACTTCGGTATCATCGTGAGCGGCATCAGCTACCACCACGTCCGCGAAGCCGCCCCGGAAGCAAGCATCCTCAAGCTCGGTATGACCTACCCGCTTCCGATGCAGCTCATCAAGGATTTCGCCAAGAAGTTCGAAGGCAAGCGTCTCATGGTCATCGAAGAAAACGACCCGTGGCTTGCTGAAAACATCAAGGCCGCTGGCATCCAGTGCGAAAGCAAGTTTGACCCGATTTTCCGCTTTGGTGAACTCGATGTGAACCGCGTCCGCCGCATTATCGCTGGCGACAAGAACCCGGATCCGGTTCCGGTCAAGGGTAAGCCGCCTATGCTCTGCCCGGGCTGCCCGCACCGCAGCTCCTTCGCTGTGCTCAAGGAACTCGACTGCATCGTTTCCGGTGACATCGGCTGCTATACGCTGGCCGCTCTCCCGCCCATCAGCGCCATGGACTACATGATTGACATGGGTGCCGCTATCGGTATGGGTATCGGCCTCCGCAACGTGCTCCCGCGCGAACAGGCCAAGAAGGTTGTCTCCGTGATTGGCGACTCCACGTTTGTTCACAGCGGCATCACCGGCCTCGTCGAAGCGGGCTACAACCGCCCCGAAACGGGCCACGTTGTCATCATTTTGGACAACAGCATCACCGCTATGACCGGTCAGCAGGAACACCCGGGTACGGGCCGTCACCTCGACCACAGCCCGGCCTACAAGATTGACTACAAGGAAGTTGCAAAGGTCGCCGGTTTCGACAACGTCTATGAAGTGAACCAGGTCAAGGAACCGGAAGAATTCAAGCGCCTCGTGAAGGATTCCCTCGAAAAGGATGAACTCACTTTGATCGTTGCTAAGAGCCCCTGCATTCTCGCCCTCAAGAGCATCCTTGCCTGGGACAAGGCGAACAAGGAAAAGGCCGAAAAGGCACTTGCCGAAGCAGAAGCCGCTGCCAAGAAGAACAATAACTTTTAATAGAGAGGTTGAATAATTATGAGCGTAATGAACGTTAAATTTGCAGGCCTCGGTGGCACAGGCGTTATCAAGGCTAGTGACGTGATGGCCGAACTCGTTTTCGAACAAGGTTACGACGTGAAGAAGGCCGAAGTCCATGGCATGAGCCAGCGCGGCGGTTCCATCGCCTCTGACGTGCGCTTTGCAAAAGATGAAGAAGTGCAGTCCCCGATGATCCCGTGCGGCGAAGCCGATTACCTCGTCGTCTTCGACGAAACGCAGGTTGTCGTGAATGAAGCCTACATGAAGCAGGGTGGCGTGCTCCTCACTCCGGCCGACATCGATGTCTCGAAGCTCGAAAACGTGAAAGCTTTGAATGTCGCCATGCTCGGCAAGCTCAGCAAGTACTTCGACTTCACCGTCGATCAGTGGCTCGTCGCTTTGAACAAGCTCTTTGCCGAAAAGTTCCACGAAGGCAACAAGAAGGCCTTCATGCTCGGCCGCGAAGGTTAATTAGCATTGTCATTCCCGCCACCGAGCGGGAATCCCCTTTACAATGTCGCCCCGGCCTCAGTGCCGGGGTCACCTTTTTTATAGCGTCATCCTGACGGCACACATGTTCGTCATCCTGACGCCGAAGGCGGAAGGATCCAGTAACATTTCAAAAGGACTGCCACCGCGCAGTCCTTTTTTCTGTATAGAGGGGGAGGAATCCCCCTCGCTTCAGCCCCGACTCCCGCCCTTATAATCACGCCCGCATATGAGTGGGCGTTTTCTGTATATCCCGCCCTAGTCGGGTCTTTCGCTACCCCTACTGCGGGTGCTCAGACGCCGCACCCGCAACGCCCGGCTTGTCCTGCCACATCCACCCTGCGATGCTCGAGCAAACTAGTTTTACGGTAAATTCTATACGGATAAGAATCCGTTAGAGCAAAAAAATGGAGTCCCATCAGCGGCTAGGTTTCCAAAGAAACGCACGGCATGGAGCCGACATTCACCAACCAAGGACTCTATAGTAAATATACTTTTTGGGAAAAAGTCAACAAGACTAGATTTGTCATTGCTTATTTGATAGAAATAGAATTGGGGAATGTGATTGTTCCGTTTTGGAATACATGTTTTCATTTGCAATGACTAAAATTCGCTGTTTTCAAAAAAAATGTTCGTTTTTGTAAAGTTTTTGTGCGTTTCTCCTTTTTTTAAGTTATCTTTTTCTTAAAATAGAGTTTTTGCTCTTGTTCTCACTCTGAAATCTGCAAATTTCACGTACAAAGAGGGCAAGGCGAACGCTCACGCGGGCATGCCGCTTTAGCGGTGTGTTTCTGTTTGCTGTACCGACTTTTGAGTCGGTCTTTGGTCGTATGACCAAGGGCAACAGCCCTTTTGGGGCGTGGGTCGTTTGCGTTTATCTTGTACAGGCATTGCAGAGCCTCAGAGTGATAAATGCAACGATCTGCGCCTTTTTTTGTATTCTCGCAAAATTTGGCGAAGTTCTTTGTTAAGCAGGGGTGAACTCTATAGGTGTTAACGATGGAGAAGTATCAAAAATAGAGACCTACATGTAAGGTTTCGTTTTAAAGAACCTTATAAATCTTGATGAAGACAAATGCAATGATGCTTTTCTGAACATTGGATAGTGTGTCATGAAAATCCCCCCAAAAAAAGGAGTAAAAATGGACGACAAGAGTGAAATTGTGACAAGAATTCGTGATATAGATATGCAAATTAAGATGCGTCAAACGCAAATTTGCGATGCCATAGATGCTATCAAGGAACAAAAAAAACAAATCGACATGCTTCAAACCGAAAAATCCGAACTTTTAGAAGAACTTGATCCACAATGGGCTCAAAAAATTTCTTCTGAAGAAAAGGATGATTTAGACTTTTCTTCAATTAAAGATGATCCAGGTGAACAAGTTTTTTATATCGATGAAAATGAAGTCAAAAAAAATCGTCATTAACATGAGTCAAAACAAATTTAATCCCAAGAGGTAAAACATGAAAAAGATCATAATCATTCTTATCACGGTTTTGTCTGTTGCTGCAATGGCAGCTCAGAAACCATGCGGTGAAGTTTTCCCCAATGCTGGTATCAAGGCGACTCTAGGTCTTGATGGATCACGTTGTGTTTTGTCAAAAGTCAAAGAAAAAGATCGCGGAGTAACAACCAAAATTATGGTGTCACAAGACAATAGCGTAATTACACTTGATATGGATATGTGGGTCATGAATGATGGGGAAAAAAATACTCGCCGATCCCTCATTAAATGCGAGGATGTTGGTGCTGGGCAACGTTTTGAATGCGAAATAGATGCAACATATACTAATGGAGAAGTAAAAAAAATAAAAGACATAACCAATTCAATAGCGCTAGCGAATTTTTTCAATTTAGCACAAGTCTCTGTGGTTGATCTTCGTTACTTGTTCGGAGGTCTTGCTCCGTGGGAAACGGAATACTAACTGCATTGATGAGATGCTGCCTTTCCCTGATATGGGCGGCAATTTCCTGGTCAATGATGTATAAAACCGAGTGTAAAGAGCTTGGCTTCGTTGCAAGAGCAACGCGGTGTGCCGTAGGTGCACGCAAGTTGCCTTGCAATATAGCCTGCCCACACATATATGTGCGGGAACGCTTGCGTATGTCTCATTTTCTGTAACGTTTTTTTGCGCCGTAAAAATGGCGGATTGTTCGCCCGCCTAATTAGGTTGAATTAGTTTTTTTGACCAATTCATAAATGATATACAATCTTTTCGTCCCCTTAATTTTGCCTCAAAAGGACTGCCCCCGCCGCAGTCCTTTTTTATGTATTCAATCTTGCGTTATTTTCCAAATAAATCAGCGTGTGTTCCTGCTGCTGTAGCTGAAAGAATCAGTTCATCGTTAATTATTTGGAACACTCTTAATCCTCCTGCATGGAGGCTACGGCTTCTTGTGCAGATGAATAGGGCCCGTGTAGATTTTCTTGCTTCCGCGTATCGCTAATCGCCTTTTCAAGAGATAAATCTTCAGGGGAGTGGTGGACATTGGATTGGAACAAATCGTCTGACTTTTTCTTCAATTTGGCATCTACTCTTAATTGCAATGTCGCCATGTTCGACTCCTTTTTTTAAATATGCTATAAATGTCATTTTAAATCAATACTTTTGATTTCGGTTGTAATGAATATTTTGGTTATCTCTTGAAATTCGCTCCCTTGACTCCACGTCAAAAGGAAAATATTTTTAGTATGACTCAAAGGATTGACTTATGGACAAATTAAAGAAAGAAAAGCTGGAAAAGAAAGGGTGGAAAGTAGGGGATGTGGATGAATATCTCGGATTGAGTCCTGCCGAAAAGGAGCTTATCGCCAAGAAATCCACCCAAATTCCCTCGAATTTCCAAGAAATCCCTAAATAACGTGCCTATATATTTGTAATTTTTATTTGTGGCACGATTTTTGCAGATAGACCAAACCTCGTCAAAAGCTTTGGCGGCTCTCCGCGGTTCATCCCGTTCGGCGACTTGTTTCGCTCGCTTGTGGGGCGTCCTTGCTTGTGCCTTTTTTGCCCTATTCATGCTCGGTTGCGAAGAAATCGAGGAACCCAAGCCTTGGATTCGCGTCGAGCGTCCGCAGATGCTTTTCACGGATACGACGCTTCTGGACAGTTACGACAAGGGGGTGCTGAACTGGAGGCTCAAAACGGCTTACCTCGAACGTTGGGCGGATAAAGAAATCGTGACGGTGCGTCCGGTGTTCGTGGATATTTACGATTCGGTTGGCGAGCGTGTGGCGTTCTTACGTGCGGACTCCGGCAGTCTTGACATGAAGTTCACTTACGTGTATGCTTATGGCCATGTCTATGCGTTGACGCCGAAGGGTGCCTCGGTTCGTGCGGATTCGCTACTTTGGAATAAAAAAGATAATTTGGTCAAAACGGCAAGTTATGTGCGTGTCGTTTCTGAAGATGGAGACGTGTTGCAAGGTGTGGGCTTTGAAAGTGACGCTCAACTCGACAACTGGAAAATCCTTTCGAACGTGACTGGCATTTTCCAGGACGCCGCCAAACGCATGAAGGATGAGGACAAACGGCAGGCCGAGGCGGAACGCTTGAACAATCCGCCTCCTTCGTCTTCGTCGCAGGCGATTTCGGCTGCCAAGCCCACATCTTCGTCGCAGGCTCCGTCGAAACCTGCGCCGCAAGCCCAGCCGCAACCGACGCCTCGTGCATCATCTGCATCGCAGGCAACTCCGGCGGCAAAGGGCCTTTCGATGTCCTCGGCAGTTTCTGCACCAAAGCCTGCTTCGGCAGCCTCTGCACCGAATGCGTCGCCGAAGCCTCGTCGCACTCTGCCCGGTCTTCCCTTTCAGCCTAAAGCGGGGACGCCGTGAGAAGACTTTCCCTTTTGCTTATTGTGGTCGTGGCCTTCCTCGCATCAACTCTTGCATTTGCGCAGTCGTCGCCGCTTATCATGTACCATGCGGACAACCTCGAAGTCGCCCGCAAACATGGAACGCTCTTGCTGTACGGCAACGTGCATTTTGTTCATGATAGCATCTCGTTCAAGACCCAGCGCGCCTTTTGGAATCGCAATACCGAGACGGTTGAATGCGGTGGCGGGTTCCTCTTTACGCACCCTTCAGGATTCATCCGTGCCAAAAACGGCTCGTATCAAAGGAAAAGCGAGGTCGCTGTTGCCGTCGGTGAAGTGAATGCCGCAGATTCAGCGGGCAACTACCTCATGACTGGTCAGTATCTGAAATACGACCGCAAAGAGGAACTTTTGACGATTCCCGTTTCTCCACGTCTGTACCAGTACGAGAAACTGAAAAATGGAAAAATCGATACCGTAACGATTGAAGCCAAATCCCTTATTTTCGACAAGAGAAAAAGTTTTGCGCAGGCATATCAGAATGTAAAGCTCACTCAAAAGGATTTGGTCGTCACTTGCGATACCGGTTACTTTGACCGTAAAAACAACTGGCTCAGCATGAAGGGCCACCCGACATGCGACATGAAAAATTACCACCTCACGGGAGACTCCATTTTTCTCGTGCTTGACGAAACGGGTAAAATGCTCAAGTCGGCGTTGGTCATCCGCAACGCACACGGCGTGCAGAACGAAGGTCCCAAGCGCGGCAATCCCGGTAGCGTGACCGAAGCGTTTGGCGATACGCTCTACTGTGAATTTGTCAAAGGAAAAATCAAGCGCCTTTACGTGAACCTGAACGCCAAGGGATTCTTTTACGAGACGGATTTAAAAGAATACCGGAACTTGATGGACGGAAACCGTCTAGATTTGTATTTCAACAAAGGCAAGATGGACCGCGCTATTGTTTCGGGCAAGGCTCAGAGCACATACTTCTATGTGAAAAAGGACAGGACCGTTTCCGGGAAAAACGAGGCGACCGGTGACACAATCCACATCATGTTCGATCCCAAGAAAAATTCCGTGAAATCGTTGCGCTTGATGGGCCGCACGACAAATGCGAGCGGACGTTATATTGATATGGAAAAGTATCAACGCATCAAGGACAATGCGAAGAGGGATTCCCTTGCAAAACTCGATTCCCTTTCGGGGAAGAATCCGAAACCTGGGTTGACCGCGGAAGAGCGCGCGAATTTCGACAAAATCATGGGTGAAAGAAAACTAAGAGGTCTTTTGAATCGTCGGAAAGACAAGGCAACGCAAACGCCGGAATCTGCAAAAGCTGCGGATACTACGAATGTCAAGAAAACGGAGGACGCACAGTGAAAAATTTGGTCAGCACAATACGCACCGACAAGCTGCGCAAAATATATGGTCACCGCCAGGTGGTGAGCGATGTCTCCATTCAAGTTTCGCAGGGCGAAATCGTCGGGTTGCTTGGTCCGAACGGTGCCGGAAAGACGACAACGTTCTACATGATTGTGGGCATGGTCCGCCCGGATGCAGGCCACATCTTCTTGGACGATATCGAGATGACGGACAAGCCGATGTACAAGCGTGCCCGTTTGGGCGTGGGCTACCTCCCGCAAGAAGCGTCCATTTTCCGCAAACTCTCCGTTGAAGACAACATCATGGCGATTCTCGAAACGCAAGACATGAAGCGTGCCGAGCGCAAAAAGAAGTTGGAACAACTTCTTGAAGAATTCAAGATTACGCACATCCGCAAGACGAAATCCATGAGTTGCTCGGGTGGCGAACGCCGCCGTCTGGAAATTGCACGTGCGCTTGCAAGCGACCCGTCGTTCCTCTTGCTTGACGAACCTTTCGCAGGCATCGACCCGATTGCCGTTGCCGACATCCAGTCCATCATTTCGGAACTCAAGGACCGCGGTATGGGCGTGCTTATTACCGACCACAACGTGCGCGAAACGCTTTCGATTACCGACCGCGCTTACATTATGTACAAGAGCCAGGTGCTTACTGAAGGTTCTTCACAGCACCTTGCCGAAGA
>JAEEGH010005151.1_pt1 | contig 33050 bp, 19 predicted proteins | sample 9134181 | NCBI WGS metagenome assembly JAEEGH01 (sample SAMN16246544, study PRJNA631951) | gut metagenome | biome: gut microbiome; feature: rumen; material: DP-attached | host: Bos | place: Iran: Karaj | collected 2018-10
GCATCGCCGTGGTCCACCTGAGTATCGCTCACGTGTGGAACGTCTGCGTGCGCATCAAGCGCAAGGACTCCACGTTCATGGCGCAGGTGGGCTGGCTTATCGGCTGCTGGGTGATGTTCTTCCTGGCCTGCCAGATGGTGCTCGGTATCGACATGCCGAAGTTCGTCATCCCGATGTTCATCGTGGAAGCGGTACTCCTGGTGCTCTTTACCGTGCCGCCCAAGAGGCTCAAGCAGGACTTCATCAGCATCCCGATGCTCGTGCTCGACGTGGTGAACAGCTTTACCGACGTGATCAGTTACATCCGTCTGTTTGCCGTGGGCATGTCCGGTGCGGCCATCGCCGAGGCGTTCAACGACATGCTCTCGCCGCTGTTCGGCTCCGCTGTCGGTATCGCCGGTGCAGCCTTCCTGCTGCTGTTTGTGCATGGTCTGAACATCGCGCTTGCGGTCATGGGCGTCGCCGTCCACGCCGTACGTCTTAACACACTCGAATTTTCAAATGGACTTGGCCAGGAATGGAGCGGATTCGCGTTCGCGCCCTTCGCCAAGCAGAAAAATTAAACCAAGGGATGATTCCCGCTACTTAATGAGGAAAAAACAATGGAACCGAATACAATGGTTACTCTCGCTAAAATGGGTGCTGCAGCCGCTCTCGGCATTGCGGCAATGGGCTCCGCCCTTGGTTGCGGAACGGCTGGTATGTCCGCCATCACCATGTGGAAGAAGGCTTATGCCCAGGGCAAGTCCGCCCTCTTCACACTCCTGGTGTTCGTGGGTGCCCCGATTTCCCAGACGATTTACGGCATGTTGCTCATGAACTTCATCCTGAGCAAGGCTGCTGAAAACGGCTTTACCAACTGGGGTGGCTGCCTCGGCGCCGGTATCTTCGGCGGTCTTGGCATGATGGCTTCTGCCTGGTACCAGGGCAAGTCCGCTGCTGTGGCTTGCGACGCCCTCGGCGAAACTGGCAAGGGCATGGTGAACTACCTGATGGTGCTCGGTATCGTGGAAACCGTGGCCCTGTTCGTTCTCGTGTTCTCCATGATGGTGCTTTAATCCAGCGAGGTAACACGTATGGATCAAGCTCAACTTTTAACGCTCGCGAAACTCGGCGCGGTGGCGGCCTTGGGCCTTGCCGCGGTGGGTTCTGCGCTGGGCTGCGGGACTGCCGGCATGGCGGCCATCGGGGCCTGGAAAAAGGCGTATCTCAAGGGTAAGAACGCGCTGTTTACGCTGCTCATCTTCGTGGGCGCGCCGATTGCGCAGACAATCTACGGCATGTTGCTGATGATGTACATCCTGAACAAGTCTCAGGCGGCTCCGGCCAACTGGGCTGCATACCTGGGTGTCGGCATCTTCGGTGGCATCGGCATGATGGCATCTGCCTGGTACGTGGGCAAGTCCGCTGCGGACGCCTGCAACGCCCTCGGCGAAACCGGCAAGGGCCTCGTGAACTACCTGATGGTGCTTGGCGTCGGTGAAACCGTCGCACTGTTCGTCATGGTGTTCTCGATGATGCTCGTATCGTAGGACTATGGCGGGGCTGCGCCCCGCATACAGTGTCATCCCCGCCTTTGGGCGGGGATCTCCTATAAAACTTAAAACGCAGACTCTGATTCGAGCCTGCGTTTTCACTTATAAACCTAATTTATTCAAAAACTCTGAATACGAAAGAATCGGTATTCCGGCATGGCTTCCCAGTTCCGTCAAATCCTTGTCACCGCTTACGATTAAATCGACTGGAACACTTTCCGCCATGGACAATATGAAAAGATCCTTGACATCTCTGATTGGCGATTTAGCTTGTATTGTGATTGGAGTCCAATGGCAAATGTTATCCACCATATCGACGAACGCTTGCCGAGATTCTGATGAAATGATTGCATTGAATTTCGGACGGGCGATTACGGTTTGAATTTCATCCAACAACAGTTCGCTCATATAAACTTGGACGTCATTACGACATAAAACATCAGCAAGCGAAGCAAGACGCTTGCCAATCATGAATGATATCCACAGATTTGTGTCGAACAGGACTTTCATTTCCCGTATCGGACGGCGTTGACTTCAGCGGCGATTTCTTCGTCGGTCATCATCGGAGCCTTGGGGCAAGAATCGACGAATTTCTGCACAATGCTCCGCTTAGACCGCACAGTCCAGCCCATGCGATTTGCCAGCGTTTCCATGATCCCCAGGTCCTGGGTTGGAATTGTCAGAACAAGATCTTCCATAGTAATCCTCGTCTATAAAATACATTTTTTCCAGAAAAAAGCCAACCCTACTCCATGTTGGAATGGATTTGTCGTCAAAATGGGGTGCTTTTGGGAATATGCTAGCTAGGAAGAACTTCTTTATTGTCTAATCTGGGTGTATATTTACAACGTAAACCATTGAAAGAGGTTCCAAATGAATGTGGTGTGCAGAAACATGGAATACGTTCGCTGTCGAAGGCGTGGGACATCCCGACGTGGCAGAATGGCCTATGTAAGCCCATACAAGATACGTAATGGCCTGGGCGGCCCGTCCTTCGACACGATATCGCTGGGCGGCACGAAAATCGCCGAGAACCTCGTGAGTGCGGCCGAGGGCTACGCCTCCCAGTTCGCCCAGAAGCAGGTAGGTGCCGCTCTCAAGAAGGTCCTTGGTGAACAGAACCGCGTCGAGCAATCTTGGGAAATGCAGAAGACCGCCAAGGCGAACCAGATCAAGAACGTGCAGAAGAAAAAGACCACTGCCGAGATCAAGATCGACTACGCCAAGAAACAGCTCGAGAACTACGAGCGCGAAATCGAGCTCAAGGACGAGATGTACGAGCACCTTTCGGAGAAGTACACGAACAAGGATCTGTACACCTGGCTCAAGAAAGAGACCGGAAAGGTGTACAAAACGCTGTTCCAGCTTGCCGCGAAGGTTGCCCGCAAGGCCGAAAAGTGCTATCATTTTGAAATCGGCGATACCGATGAAAATCCCAAGACCGCAAAGACCTTTATCAAGGGAAGCGGTGTCTATTGGGATGGCTTACATAGCGGATTGCTCGCTGGCGAAAAGCTGCTTGCCGATTTGCATGCAATGGAAGTAGCTTATTTTGAAAATGACAGGAATGAGCTGGAAATAACGAGGCCGGTGAGCTTGAAGGAAATTGTTGTTGGGACAAAAGAAGATTCCTCCGGAAATGAAGTTAATGTCTCAGCATATGAAGTCATTTTTGCCATGCAAGGGCCTGTTTCTGATTATACATTTGAAATAAAAAAGGAACTTGTAGATAGTGATTTTAAAAATCATTACTTCCGTAGAATTCGTGATGTTCGCATACAGGTTAAATTGAAACCGAAGGATCTACAACAGACATTTTTAAATGCAGAATTGTCTTTGATAGAAAACTCATTAACACTTCGAAATGGCGAAAAAATTCAAAATAGAGTAGGTATAAAAACACTAGCAACTAGCACAGCTCATTTTGAGGCGGGAAAATTTGAATTTGACTTTTCAAAAGAGAAGTATTCTCCCTTTGAAGGTGCCGGAGCAGATGAAACATTTTGGACTTTGTCTATTTCTGGAGCCAACGGCTGTGACATAGAAGATATTGTCATATACATTAGTTATACGGCAAGAAAAGGGTAGGAGGAAGATTACCATGAAAATTAAATTTGTATTTGCTTTTTTTGTTTTCTTCTTCATTTCGTGTGGTGGAGACAGTTCCAGCGGTAGCTTGAGCCCAGAGGAACCTTCTTCTGAAGATTCTTCTAGCGAGACTCTGTCCTCTTCGTCGAAGGATTCGTCTTCAAGTACAACTAAAAACAAGCCTCTATCATCCTCGGTAAAGATCAATTCTTCATCATCTTTGAAAAAAGAGAGTTCTTCAAGTATGATGAAAGGCAAGTCTTCGTCATCGTCGGTAAAGAACGGATCTTCTAGTTCAAAGCCTGATGTTTCTTCCTCATCGCAAGAAACGGCAAGTTCTTCAAGTGAGCCGAAGGGCAAGTCTTCATCATCTTCGACTATCAGCAGTTCCTCCAGTGAAAAAAAAGATAGTTCTTCGTCATCTTCCATAAACACATCAGACTCAAGTGAAAGCGAGTCCTCGTCGTCGGAATACAGCTCATCGAGTGTACAAGAAACCAGTTCCTCATCATCGGAAGAAAGTTCTTCTAGCAGCTTTGTTGGATGCATTATGGGCTCTTTATACGATGACCGTGATGGCAAAACGTACAAGACCGTAAAAATTGGCGAACAAGAATGGATGGCTGAAAATTTGAATTACGATGTTCAAAATTATGAAAGTAGCTATCGTAGCTGGTGTTATGACAATAAGGATGGTAAAGATGGCGAGGTTGATAACTGCCAAAAGTATGGCCGTCTTTATCGTTGGTCTGTTGTAATTGATTCACTAACTTTAGCGAAAGATTCTGCGATAACATGTGGTTATCGAAGTCAAGGCGGGGGAACGTGTTCTATACCGAATAAATGGAAAGGCGTTTGCCCAAATGGATGGCATGTTCCTACTTTAAAGGAATGGAATGATTTGGTAAAGTTTGTTGGAGGCTCTGATATTGCGGGGAAAAAATTAAAAAGCTCGGAAGGCTGGGAGAACCTTGGCGGAATTAATGGTACCGATGAAGTCTGTTTTTCCGGATTACCTGTTGGGTATAAGCTTGGAACAAAATTTTATGACGCATCCAATAACATGATGTTTTGGACGGCGAATCCCTCTGAATACTCAACCATTGCTGCTTATGCAGTGGAAGGACACTATAGATACGAATGGTTCCAATCAACTACTGAAACTGTTGGCCCGACCGCTGTGGCAGTTCGTTGCATAAAGAATTAAAAAGGAGTTTTTTATGTCCAAAACTGTACTTTTTTGGCCCGATGTTTACAAAGAACAGGGGCACTGGTTGCCTACGTTGAAGTGGGCGGAAGACTTGTCCAAGTTGGGACATTCCGTAGAATATATGGGAATTTGTGATTGCGAAGGGATCGTTGATGCGTATCGTGACGAAGGTGCGACTTCAGGAAAATTTCCGTTCGCACCGATTTTCCAAAACATTTACCCGCAAGGCTACACAACCGAATCTCATACGAGCCCCAACGAACGTTGGCGTCCGGACCATATATGGGCTATCGCTTACAGTGCACTTGGTGCTGATTTGGTAAATTACAAGGATAAGTTAAATAGGGATCTGTATGAAGACGCCCAAAGTTTTCGTAATACGATGACTTCTGTCAATCCTGACTTACTTGTTTCGGGTTATTTTACTTCACTGGAAAGCTTGCTTATCCATAAAATTTATGACAAAAAAGTTGTAATCTCAACGACTTACCTTCGCCATCCGAGCGAAGACCCTGCCATGCGCGCTCTCCAGAATTTGATGGCCTTCTCGCCGACAGAATATTTTAAACTGGTGAACTTGTGCCGTTATCAGGGATTGAAAACCGCTGCAGGAGGTAAATCCGTTGATTTGTTGCAAGATCCCGATGTGAAAATGGAAAAATTTGTAGAGGATTTGGAACATTTCGAGGAACTGATTCCCTGTCCGCATGATTACGAATATTCCCATTACAATCCGGGTGACAAAGTCAACTATGTGGAACCTTGTATTTTGGATAGGGACTTGGTTTCTTCGAATCATTCTTCCGCTTGGTTTGATGATTTGATTGAGGATCCACAGGAATCGGAAAGCGAAAATCCAGCGCAGCAAAGTGTTCCGGCAGAAGAAAAGAAGGGAATAATTTTTGTTACCGCCGGTTCACAGGTTCTTGACTACGAAGGCAAGGCGCGTCACCTTTTCCACTGCATGTGTGACGCGATGAAATCTGCTGAATTGAGTAAATATCACTTGATTTTGGGAGTTGGAAAAAAACTTGTAAACGACTATGAATGGGATGAATTTCGAACGATGCCCAACATTACTTTTGCAGATTGGGTTCCTCAACGTCGAATTTTAAAAGCTGAAAATTTGGAAATCGCCTTGATTCACGGTGGCCTTGCGACAATCAAGGAATGCGTCTACAACAACAAGAAATTCTTGATTCTCCCCTTGGGCAAAGACCAGATAGATAACGCCTTGCGCCTTCGCAAATATGGGATAAACAATACAGTTCCCATTGAAAAAATCAGCCCGAAAGTCCTGATTGACGCCATCATAAAGCTGAAATCGGACCGAAAGACTTTGCAAAATCTCAAAAAGTTGAGCGAAGTGTTCCAAAGAGCTGAAACAGAAAGCAAGGGAACGCAGGTGCTGTTGGATAATTTGAATCCTCAACAACAATCGAACGGCTGATAAATCGCGTTAGGGATAGTGACCCCTTGGGGCCGAGACTCGCGTAGCGAGGCTTGGTTGCAAGAGCCGCGCGGGCGTGCCGCAGGAGCCCATCAAGGTTCAGGAAGGCAAGTGCTGGGACTTCTTCGTCGATCTCCCGGAATTCGACCGCACCAAGTTCAACAAGAACCTCGTCAAGCAGGCTCTCAGCCACCTCGAAGCCGTGAATGTTCCTGCCGAACTCAAGGAAAAGCTCACGACCCAGGATCAGTCCGACGAAGCAATCTAGTCCTGCACTACCCTACCGGATACGAAAAATTAAAGACGAGAGTCGAGTCGAGAGAAATCATGGCTCTCGTCTTTTTTATATATAAAGAAAGGGGGAAACTTCCCCCACACTCCAGCCCCGCCCCACCCATTGTCAAGCCCGCCTTGAACGGGTTTCATACGCTGCACACGCAACGCCCGGGTTTACCCTGTATTTGGCATAAGCCGCCAATATTTGTAGAAATACTAAAGGCGCCCCAATAGCGGAATTTCGTTAAATTGACCAATCAGCCTCATAAGTTGTAGCATTTTCGTAAATTTTCGATAGGAAATTTTCTGTTGTTCCGAAAATTGGTTATATTACTTTTGTAAAGTAGTGTAAAATTATCACTTGAAAAGGAGTCCCTATGTCTCAAGACCCCAACCTTTGGTATGTTCGCGGCACAATTCACAATGCGGATGGTTCCGTATTCCACAATCAAGGCCGCATATTGGCATACCACATGTTTCCGCAAAGGGGTTGGCAATGGATTGCTGAATCGGACATAAACTCCCGCACGGGCGCCTTTGAACTTGTCTTTCATAAGGACCGTTTTCAAGAGGTTGGCTCCCCTGAAGTAGATTACCCTACGCTGCAAATCCGTGTGACTGATTACGAATATAATCCCTTATGGTTGTCATGCATATATACTACACCCCCGCATGAATTATACATGGGCGATATCGTTGTCAATGGCGACATAAACGAGAACTGGACCGTTTGCGGAAATGTTTATTATTCGTCCAAAGTGCCGTTTACAAACGGCTATGTCAAGGTTTTCAATGTCCGCAATGGTGCGCCGCGGGATTTAGGCTTTTGCCAACTCAATGCTGTTGGTTTTTATTCCGTAAGCTACACTAAGGCCCAATTTCAACAGGGCGATACTTCTATAACCAGTCCAAACCTTCTTGTCCGAGTTTATTCCGCTGACGGCGTGAATGTTGCGAACCAGGCCGGTCCGGCAATCGCTTCTGCCCGTGAATTCATCAACATAAAGGTCGAATCGGGCGATATCGTAATTCCGGATGGTTCTTGCAGAATTTATGGTTCTGTAGTAAACAAACTGGGCCGCCCCGTTTCAGGCGTGAAAATTACGGCATATTGTTTGCATTACGACATCACGGACATCAACAATCATCCGACCGGAACTTTCGTTCATCAAGAATTAGGAAATTTTCAGCAAACTGCCGAAAACGGTGAATATTCTATTTCCTATAATCCCGAAATATTACCACAGGGGCTTCTGTTGGATGCAGAAGATGCTTTTGGCAAGGATAAGGCGTCTTTATACGCAAAACTAGAAGTTTACGAAACAGGAGCGTCTACTCCCAAGACTACAATTTTCAAGCCACTTGTTTTTAACGGGAAACGGGAACAACGGATTGATTTTGAACTCGATACATCGTCAACCAAAGACAGACAGTCTCTATTTGAAGAATTGGATAGTTTACTTGCGATATATCGTGAAACGGTAACCAGTGGTTCAACCTATTTAACGGATAGACGTAACAAGATTGACGATTTCTTGAAGAATGTAGATGAATTCCCGCTAGTGGTAGGGCGCGAACATCGTACCGACAAAGAAGTCAGGGCATATTTCCTTGCGTATAGCCTTTACTATGGCTTGCTTGGCAGGCTGGAAAAAACAGAAAATGAGTATTCTCCTGAAAAGTATGCACAAGGTATTTTCGCACTCACATATCAGGAACTTGTCGAAAATCTTGACGATCTTGTGAATATCGCAGAGCCCGCTTTGCAAACTGCATTATTTGATGCATCTACAAGCAATTATATTTCTGCATCTGATGTAAAAACTGAAGATATGCGGAATCTTTGGGAAACAGCGACAATGTCTTCTGCTGTTGTTAACGAGATGGAAGATCAATTCTCGCCATACCATATATTCTATTTATTCCTAAAAGAAGACTTGGTTCAAGAGAATGTTTACGTAGATGGAGTTTTAACATCTGCTCGCATTAATTTGCCTTCATTAACAGGAAATGATAAACAAAAAATTGACTCCTTGATGAACGCTTTCTACAATGCAGGTTGCGACTATGGTGAGATGATCTCTAATCTAAAGAAACAAAATTCTACTTCATTGACAGATGACGATATAACGAGATTGCAACTTTTAATAGACCTATGCAATTTTGGCGACTGGTATAGCGATTTCGTAGTGGCGGCATATAAATATGCAATTGACCCTACGCATCACTTTACCGAATTGAAGGATTTTCTTTCCCTAGAAGAGGCTGCTGACTGGGATGATATTGTCGATGAAGTTTCAACTCGATATAAAAAATATTATCCGAAAGATTCCCTTGGGTTACCCCATGAATTCCTAGGCAACACAGAAGAAGAACAAAAAATTCTCTATACAAAGAAGCTAAAGGACTTGATTGTCTCTTGGTTCCCGCAATATAAACTTTATACAAAACTTTCTTCTGCACTTTCCGGCGAAACCTGGGCCAATTTATTCCGTATACTGAAATCAAAGCAATGGGAAGGTTTTAGCCTTATAGAACAAGATTCTAAAAAATACGAAGAAGAACATATCTATGCGGAAAAGATAACCGATGACGCGACTTTAAACAAACTTCACATTTTGCAACGCATTTCCCGCTTGACGGACGATGTTGATGCGGTCGCCTATCTCATTAATAATGGTTTTGAATCGGCTACATCAATTGCGCAACTTGATGAAGATTATTTTGTCACAGAGCACGCCCTTGGAATTGGAACAAAAGAACAAGCAACGCAAATTCACAGAGTCGCCAAAAGCTTTATGGCCGAGGCTACGTTTACCATTGGTCAGTTCCACAGAAACTTGAACGAAAACGGCAAGATGTTGCCACCCACTTCGCGAGGCGTGACTCCGAACCTGACAATTTTGGCGGCAGGGGGCTTGACGCGAGGCGAACCTATGCGCACAAATGTTGCCCCGCCTAGGATTCCGACTGCAATTTCTCCTACGTGGAAGAACCTTTTTGGAAACATCAATAGGAATGGAGCCACCGAGGGCCAGTCCGTATTGAGTGCATCTGCCTATTTTGTAGATTTGCTGAATTTCTTCAAGGCGAACGAAGAACCCTACAAAAGATTCCATGAACGCCGTTCGGATCTTCTAAATCTGGAATTGACCAAAGCCAATGCCGAAGTTGCTATGCCAACAATCGACTTGGTAAACGAATTGCTTGAATCTCTTGCTGGCCATGACGACCAGACAATGGCTGATATTGTCGCTAACCAGACTCCGTTTAGCGCAACGGTTGCCAGTTTGCGCGCAGAACCTTTAAAATGGGAAAAAGACAGTGAAGGAGAAACTCGACAGACAGTCGCCAATCAGAAGCTGATGACTCATGCCTATCCGGCAATGCTCCCCCTGAACTCCTACAGGACAAAAGCGACAAAATTACTAGCCAACATTCCGCTTACATTCTATAGCGTGTCGGAAAGCCTGGGCTGCGAGACTATAGAGAAAAGATGTCTCTTTGTTGACGAACTGTTGCACAAAATATTATTCAAGGATAATTCCAGCGAGGCATGGAATTCTTGGGGGCTGAACCAAGCGAACAACAATGTCTACTTCCCGGATAAGTCCGAATACAAGATGGATAATCCGAGTCGTCCGACCCCATATCTGAAAAATATGGCTTGGCATGAAATTCTCAAGCATGTTTCGATTCTTTTGGATCGTGCAGGAATTACGTTCAAGGAATTGCAGGAACTCATCGCCCTTCCGCCTTTAGCTAGGTATCATGTCAATTACCATTGTCCCGATGCATTGCAATATCAATTAGCAGATATCAATGGATATGTTCTTTTTGAGGAAACCATTGAAGAAAACAACAGGAATGGCGACGAGCCTGTAGGCGGTGATCGCCTAAGGAATTTCTTCATTGAATTGGCTGCTTTCATTCGCTTCCGTCGTTTACTTGGCTGGAGCTTTGCGGACATTGCCTTGCGCTATGATGAATTGAACCGCAAGGATTCCGATGAAGGAATTCCCGAAAATGCGTCTTTCCCGTATGCAGAAGACCCATTGTGCAATTGGGACCGCATTCAGGAAATGGTCCTGCGTTTCGGTATTACTCCACTTAATTCCCTTGCTTGGCATGGATTCTCACTGACCGAAGCTGAACTTGCAACAGTATTTGATGTTCCTGTCCTATTCAATCGTTACCGGGATGTAAATCCAGAAATTCCGGGAGACTCTTCTAAAATTGAAAAATTTGAAGATGATTATATCGTGAATGATATTGCAAAGGCGGCGTCAAGCTGCTTGTCCTTGAAAAAAGAGGATATTCTTTTCTTCTTGGAGCAAAGTGGAATATTCTCTGGAGCATCGACGAACGAAGCGCATGAGCAACACGAAAAATTCCTGAACGGATTGAACTATGTTTACCGCTATGGTACATTTGCTCAAAAACATAATTTGACAGCCGATGAACTATATCTGTTGCAAGATGCTGGACTCGGTTCTCTTGATGATGTTAGGGATTTCTCTTTGGCAATTCGCAAATGTCAGGGAACATCTCTGCCAATATCCGTGATTGAAGACCTGATTCGCAAACCGGACGATTCTGTTACGAAAAAAGCCGAAGCATTTATGGGCGTTTCTCAAAAAGAAGATTCCGATGAACTCGTCCTCGGCTCATTATATACCTCCATTACAGAATCTTGGAATGCCGTAAAAGTTGATGAAAATGAAGAACTGAGCGATTATCCTGATGAAACCGAAAATTCACAGGAACAAACAGGAAACGAGGGGCCTCAAGAAGGTGAGGGTGAGGAACAGGAAGAACAACCTGAAGAAGACCCCTATGCAAATTGTATAAGTGCATACAAGGACGCTTGTAGCAAAATATTATTGTCCCTAGGGTATGTAGATGTCCCGTATATTGATCAAATTTCACAAAAGGATTTACCAGTTGATGATGGTGAAAATTTAACTGTTCGAACAGATCTAGAAAATTGGTTAAGCATCATTTTGCATGAAGATGCCGAACAAATTGAAGATGTCCTGGATGATGAAAAATTGCCCGTTCAACGAATTTATCAATTCTACGGATATTTAAGGTCTGTTTGGGTTGAAAAACAAACTTATACATTGTTGTCGCAGGAATTTGGGATAGCGGCTGATGAAAAGGCGCAAGACGCATTCAAGGCTTTGTTGGTCAAAGTTTCTACAGCAGCTATCGATGTGTGGACCAGCCGTGTGAAAAATACTCTTTGGCCTAGTGCTCAACCTTTAGCGACAACAAGCGACATTGACTATATTGCATATTATGCCCTATACAAAGCAAACATTCTTTATCAGTATGTTTCTGGTTATGTTCTAAATTCCTCTGATGTAGAAACAGGCCTTGCTTTAGGCTTTGGGTGGAATAGTTGGAATGAATTGTATAGTTACCAAATTATTGATAAAGATGAAAGATTGTATCTTTTGTCAAATATCACACCTTATTCAGTATTTGAATCCTTAATCGAAGCGTATTCTGTTTCGGATGCTTTTGGCAATAAAGAATACTCGTATGCGGTTGTTCCGCCTGTAGATGAAGATTCGCTGAATACACCGATAACGAATTTACTGCAACTCAAGCGCTTACTCCTTATTCCGCAATCAGTTTTTGCCGAATGCTACAAATTTGTGTTCAATGATGAACTAGACGAAGATATAAATACTTGGGAACAACTTGAAATAAACAACTGGTCTGAATCCGGAATGTGGTTTAGGTTCTTCAAGGTTTATCAGCTTTATCTAAAAACATTCACGACCCCAGAAACATTGGAAAATCTGTTCATCGAGTTGACAGAATCTGATTTGACAGGGGGCGATAACTTTGAAAAACTTGAAAATGCCGTTCAGGAACTGAACGACAACTTGAACGCCAATTACAGTGAATCTGAATGGTATAAGTTTATACAGGGCGTAAGTGATGAAATCCGCAAGGAACGCAGGGATGCCCTAGCGGGATTTGTTTGCTGGGAATCTCAGGCCAACCCCAACAAATACCCACAATCCTTCTTGAATACGAATGACCTTTACGCTTATTACTTGATTGACGTTCTTATGGAACCTGATATGTCCATGTCGCGCATTGTTCAGGCAAATGCTTGCTTGCAGTTGTTTGTTCAACGTTGTCAGCTTGGCTTGGAAGGTCAAACTATTGATGGAGCGAACCTGTTTAGCGATTCGGCTCTTTCCCAGTGGGAGTGGATGAAAAATTATCAGGTGTGGGTGGCAAACCGCAAAGTATTCTTGTATCCAGAGAACTGGCTTGATGTTAGTCTGCGTGATGACAAGAGTTCGTTCTTTACAGAACTGGAAGAACGCCTGCAAGAAGTGGGTGGCGACAGCGACGACATGGAACGCATCTACGCAGAATACTTGGAAAAGATGAGGGAAACTGCCAACCTTGAAATTGTGGGTTGTTGCAAGGAAGATGGTGACCCGAATGGGGAAACCGTCTATACCCTGCATATTATCGGCAGAACTCGTGGCGAGCCACATCGTTACTATTACCGTAAGTACTTCGCGAAAAAGAATACTAGAGGGACGTGGTCTCCTTGGGAACTAATTGAGGCAGACATCACTGGTGATGTGGTGTTCCCCCAGTTGATGAACGGTCGACTTTATCTGGCGTGGCCTCAATATACCCAAGGGCAGCGTCAGCTGAATTCGGGAGTTGCAAAGCCCCAAGAGGGTATTAGCGTTCCGCAGCTTGAATTTTATGTAGAAATCAAGATTGCGTGGACTTGTTTCAATGGGAAAAAATGGACCGGAGTCAAGACTACAAAGAATGTTTTACTTGACACGTCAATTGATCCGTTAAATTTCCAGCTCTCCCCTGGAGAAAACATTGGAGATAGATATCATTTCAAGATAAATCAAGATAAGGGAGACATCAATATAAAGGTATTTAGAACGTTGCTCGACCATTTTGCTGTTGAAGATTATCAAGAACTTGCTGAAATATATAAAGAAGCATATGAATTTTCTCACAACGATTTTGATCGGATAGCTTTCGAAAATTATCAGATACTTGCAAAAATTGGCGAAGACAAAAGGATTTACCAAAAGCATCTGGTTGTCAATGGAAATACTTCGATTAATCTTTCTGTTGAAACTCGTGATTTTGGAAGCCTGGAATTTCAGAGAATTAGTTCTGTCGGTAGTTTAATCCTTTCTCCAGATGGAAAGGATGAAGTTCAAAAAGAAACGAAAAATAAATCTCTAGACGACATGGGGCATTATGGAGCATCTCGTGGAACTGAGGTCCGTTCGTTCTCTCTAAAAAACACATATTTAAAACACAATTATTGGGAATCTAATGGTCTACAGCCCCTTGTTTATAAGGAACGAGTGATTTTCGCGGCTCAAAAAAATTACCGTGTTTTGCCTGTAAATATGGATTTCTATGATCCTGAAGATGAAACCGGCCATGTTAGCGACTTGCCATTCTTCTATATGGATTCTACTAACACTTATTTTGTTTGCCCGAAGGCCAATAAAGGAAACAAGCGTGTCTACGAATTCATTTTGATGTCTCACCCCATCATGGATGAATTCTTTAACCAGTACCGTAATGGCGGAAAGAAGGAACTGCACACTAGGGGAATACAGGCTTTGGAAAAAGTCCAAAGCTACTATACCATGTATTCCGGCTACAATTACTATTTCGGTTCCGCAATCGGCTACCACATCGCGGGTGACTGGGCCGCATGGGATATGGGACAATCTTTCTTCGAAAGTAATTATTGCCCGACATATCATGTGACAAAGCCTTATCCTGCGCCCTATGTAGATTTCTCGTGGAATTCTCCCAACGGCATTTATAACTGGGAATTGTTTTTCTATGTTCCCGTGCGGATTGCCGACAAACTGATTTCGGAAGAAAAATACGAGGCAGCTCTTGAATGGCTGCAGTTGGTATTCGACCCGCAAGGCAAAAAAGAAGGACCAGAAAAAATCGCCCGCTGGGCAGATGACTTGCCCTCTGGAGCTCAGTATTGGCGTTTCCTACCGTTCTATGCAAACCCGGATGCCGACAAGACTATTCTAGAATCGCTTGCCGTTCTAGAAGAATCCGATAATTCGCAGAAGAAAAAAGACTTGCAGTGTTTGATTGAACGGTGGAAGTTCGACCCCTTCGAACCGCACTTGATTGCAAAACAGCGCCTGGTGGCTTACCAGAAATTCGTGGTCATGAAATACCTGAACACGCTTGTAGCCCGTGGCGACGAACTCTTCACGCAAGATACCACGGAATCCGTAAATCTTGCCATTCAGTTCTACATCATGGCGGCAGATATTCTTGGCCCGAAGAGTGCGGAAGCCCCGGATCCGTTAACAGGAGAAGTAAGGACTGCTGATGAATTGATTGCCGAAGCAGGAGAAGATGGAAATCTTGAATGGGCGAATACATTGCTTGAATATGAAGATTCTATGTTGATTGGGCGTATTCGCGACAGGGACACTTACCAAAACAAGTATCCTTATAGAACGTCTTTGATTGCAAACATCTCGAAGCAGACATTCTATTTCAATGTTCCGCGTAACGAGAACCTGATGGCGTTCTGGGAAACGGTGGCGGATAGACTCTACAAAATTCGCAATAGCCTGAACATCGAGGGTGTAAAGAGAACGCTTGCGTTGTTTGCTCCGCCAATCGACCCGGGAATGCTTGTAAAGGCTAGGGCCGCTGGGCTTTCCATCAGCGATATTCTCGCTGATTCCGGAGCTGCATTACCGCACTATCGATTCAAGGTTATTGTGGCAAAGGCCCTGGAAATTGCCCGTGATTTGCGCAACATGCAAGAAACATTGTTGCAGGCGCTGAAGGACAAAGATTCCGAGGCATTGGCGCAGTTGCGCATGCAACACCGCATTGCGGCCAAGAAGCTCTCGCAAAGCATTTTTGAAATCCAGATGAAGGAACTCGAAACGGAAGCCTCCTCGCTGGAAGTTGAAAAGGAAAAGAAAACCAAGAAACAGGAACACCATAAGTCTAATATTGAAAAGCTCAAAACCGACTTTGAAAACGGCTACGCCAAGACCATGCAGAAAGTTGCCGACCTTCGTGAAAAAGTGGAATCTGCGAAGCGCATTGCGTCTGCAATGTACAGCATTCCAGATTTGGATGCGGGCGGCATTGTGAATGCGTTTGGTGGTATTGACTTCCACATGGCCGCATACGGAGGTCGTAAACTTGGCGAAGCGGCTATTACCATGGCCGAAAGCTATCTGTCGAAAGCGATGGAGCGCGAAGCCGCGGCCTTGCAGCAGAAAGCCAAGGGTGAAGAAAAGAAGGCAACAGAAAAAGAAACTTTCGAAGAATCTGTCGCGACAAACGAAATTGACCAGACAGAAAAGTCAATTATCGTTAATACGATTCGACAGGAACAGAACGAGAAAGAACAAGAACTTTTCGAAAAAGAACTAGAACGCGACGAGGAAGAATACGAATTCCTCTGCGACAAGTTCACGAACAAGGACTTGCATGAATGGCTTGTAAAGCAAATGACAAAACTTTCCAAGACCATGTGCAAGTTGACCACAAAAGTTGCCAAGATGGCTGAGAAGTGTTATCACTTTGAAATAGGCGACACCGATATGGGCAATGCAAAATCCTTTATCAGTAATAGTTATTGGGACGGGGCATACAGCGGCTTGCTGTCTGCCGATAGGTTGATTGCTGACTTACACGCTATGGAAGTTGCTTATCTTGAGAATGATCAAAAAGAAGTAGAAATCACAAGGCCAATTAGCCTAAAGGAACTTGAAAGACGACATGAAGAATTTGTCAGTCAAGAACCCATATCAGAAATTAAGCGGAGCGCATCTACAAGTTTTATAATACCTTTAGAATTGTATTCTTCTGATTTTGATTATCTCTACTTCCGCAGGATAAAAGATGTTCGGATAGAGGTAATCGCTCCAAATTATGAAGGATGTTTCCTAAACGCAACACTATCTCTTACCAACAATTCCCTTGATCTTAAAGGAAATGATGTCTTTGTTGAAAATCGAGTTGGAGTTCAAACTCTAGCTACAAGCGTGGCTCATGTCTATGAAGGTAAATTTGACTTCGATTTTAAAACAGACAAATACTCTCCATTTGAAGGGGCCGGAGCAGTTTCAAGTTGGAATCTCTCGATAAAGGGAGACCCTTCACAAATTGAAGGGAAAGATTCTAACGACAAAGTCAGCAAATACTCTATAGATGATGTTATAATTTATATAAGCTATACAGCTCGTAAAGGAAAAGAGGGGGCAAAATAATGTCTAGATTCTTTATTCCAGTTTTTTTGATTATCATGTTTCTGATGTCTTGTGGAGATGATGGTTCCAGTGCTAGCGCCTATGAACAAATATTTGAAACATCTTCTTCTTTGAACGATGATAATATGTCTTCAAGTGTTGATGATTCGTTGTCGAATTCGACGAAAAAGGTGAAGTCATCGAGTTCCCAAACAATTGATAAATCATCTGGTTCAATAAAAAATGGAAATTCTTCAAGTTCGGAAGAAAAGAAGAATTCCTCTAGTTCCAAAGTCTTGGAAGAATCGTCTAGTTCAATTAAAAACGGCAATTCTTCAAGTTCGGTGGAAAAGAAGAATTCCTCTAGTTCCAAAGTCTTGGAAGAATCGTCTAGTTCAATTGAAAACGGCAATTCTTCAAGTTCGGTGGAAAAAAAAGCCTCGTCGAGTTCTGAAACACTTGATAAATCGTCAAGTTCAATAAAAACGGAACCAACATCAAGTTCGGAACTGCCGATAGAATCATCTAGTAGTGTAGTTGTTGAGGAAAGTTCGTCTAGTGTACTAAGCTCGTCGTCTATGAATAGCATATATGATGCAGAAAACAATACCTTAACCGATTTGCGCGACAATCAGGTCTATAAAACAGTGACTATTGGTAATCAAATTTGGATGGCTGAGAACTTAAATTATATGCCAGAAGATACTGCGGGAACAATTTACAGTGGAGCGACTGTTTGTGGAGGCGGAGAACTAGATAGTCAAGAAGATAGTGGCGAATGCAGCATTTTTGGAAGATTATATCTTGGATCAATCGTGTTCCAAAATACAACATCGTCAAATCATCAAGGAGTTTGCCCTGATGGATGGATAGTCCCTCTAAAAAAGGATTTTGAGACTATGATCTCTTTTCTTGGAGAAAAACCTTCATCGAAACTAAAAAAAGATGACGGTATGTGGTCCAATAGTGAACATTCAAATTTAAGCGGTTTTTCGGCTGTAAAAGCAGGCGCCTTTTCTTCATCTTTAAAAAAATATTCTTTCGAAGGAAATTATATCTTTTATTTTGAAAAAAGTTCTCAATATACATATTTTTTTCGTTTGTTGGATAAACAAGATGATATTCCGTCATATTCATATGGACTAAAACATTACATGTATTCCGTTCGCTGTTTAAAAAAATAATTTTTAGGAGTTTTTGCCATGCCCAAATCCATTCTTTTCTGGCCTGATGTTTACAAGGAACAGGGACACTGGTTGCCCACACTGAAATGGGCTGATGCTTTGCACAATGCGGGGCATACCGTAAAATACATGGGAATACTTGATTGTAAAGGTATCATAAACTCCTATAAGGAAGATAATGCTTCTTCTGCAAAATATGAATTTCTCCCGATATTCCAGAATATGTATCCCAAGGGCTACACCACGGAAAGTTCTAGCGACCCAAATGAACGTTGGAAAACATGGCATATCTGGGCTATTCTCTATAGTCAGTATTTTGATTTGATAGACGAAAATGGAGAGGTGGTTGATTCAAATATTGAATTCACCCTTCCTAGTGGCGCAAGGATGCCCAACAATGATTTAATAGAAGATGCTAAGTCCATTTGGAAGGCCTGGACCTTGGCAAACCCCAACCTTCTTGTATCAGGCTATTTTACCTCGCTAGAAGCCTTGCTTCTTTACTGGATTTACGGACTAGAAGTCGGAGCAAATGAAGGTGGTGAAGGAGAAGGAAATCAAAATAATGGGGAAAATATTGAACCCGAGTTAGAATCTGATGGAAACCAAGATGAAACAACGGAAATCGGACGTGTTCGTCGTAAAGATTTAGATTTTGTCATTTCGACTACATACTTGCGGCATCCACAAGACGACCCTGCCATACGAGCCAGGGTAAACTTGCAATCGTTCTCTAGGCCGGAACTGCACAAAATTATAAACATGGCAACAAAAGGCATAATCTCGACTGATGCGCCGGAAATGACCTTGCAGCAGTTTACCCAACCGTTGGAAACGTTCGATGAATTGATTCCTTGTCCGAGAGAATATGAATATGACCATTACAAACATGGTTTTCTTGTTCATTACGTTGATCCCTGTATTACAAAGGAACTTTCTTCCTCCGCGCAATCCATTGACTCCGAAGGAGAACCGATTAACTGGCCTCAGTATATTGCGAAGGAAAATATCATCTTTGTTTCTGCAGGTTCCCAAGTGTTGGATTACGAGGACAAAGCCAAGAATCTTTTCCATTCCATGTGCAAGGCGATGCAATCTCCGCAATTAAAGGATTGCTTCCTGATTGTCGCCGCCGGTTCCAAATTGGTAAACAGCCCTGAATGGAAGAATTACGACAAGTCTAAAATTCTTATTGCCAGCTGGGTGCCTCAGCGAAAATTGCTTGAAGAGGGCGATGTTAAATGCGCCATAATCCACGGTGGTCTTGCCACAATCAAGGAATGCGTATATTTTAACCGCAAATTCGTCATTAACCCTTTGGGCAAAGACCAAATCGACAACGCCCTTCGTTTGAAGTATCTCGGCATAGACAACATGCTGTCCATGGCGAACGTAAACCCGAATACGCTGCTAGACGCAATAAACAGGGTGACGTCGGATTACCGTTTAGAGGCGAAACTGGATAAACTAAGTGAAGTCTTCCATGTGCTTGAAGACGAAGATGCTAAAGATCCGGTTTACCAATCCGCATTAATTAAGACTGGATGTAAAATTATACAGGGTGTTCTAGATGCCCAAGATATGGTTACTCCTGATCAAAACCAGGGGTAATTGCGTTAGGGATAGTGACCCCTTGGGGACAAGACCCGCGCAGCGGGGCTTGGTTCTGGGAGGCGGGCGGCAAGCGTATGCGAAGCCGATTGCCCCCAGAATATAGCCCGACCCACACGACAGTGTGGGGAACGCCCATAAAAAAAGGCCAGATGGTGCTCGGTATCGACATGCCGAAGTTCGTCATCCCGATGTTCATCGTGGAAGCCGTTCTCCTGGTGCTCTTTACCGTTCCGCCGAAGCGCCTCAAACAGGACTTCATCAGCATCCCGATGCTGGTGCTGGACGTGGTGAACAGCTTTACCGACGTGATCAGTTACATCCGTCTGTTCGCTGTGGGCATGTCCGGTGCGGCCATTGCCGAAGCGTTCAACGACATGCTCTCGCCGCTGTTCGGCTCTGCGGTCGGTATCGCCGGTGCAGCCTTCCTGCTGCTCTTCGTGCATGGCCTGAACATCGCGCTTGCGGTCATGGGCGTCGCGGTCCACGCGGTACGTCTGAATACACTCGAATTTTCAAATGGACTTGGCCAGGAATGGAGAGGATTTGCGTTCGCGCCCTTCGCCAAGCAGAAAAATTAAACCAAGGGATAATTCCCGCTACTTAATGAGGAAAAAACAATGGAACCGAATACAATGGTTACTCTCGCTACCGTGAGCCAGAAAGCGACTCAGCGTAAGCGAGTCGTGCTGGCGAGAGAACAACCGAAGGTTGTTCGGTCATTATAGGGGTGCTGCAGCTGCGCTTGGCATTGCGGCTATGGGCTCCGCCCTTGGTTGCGGAACGGCTGGTATGTCCGCCATCACCATGTGGAAGAAGGCTTATGCCCAGGGCAAGAGCGCTCTCTTCACCTTGCTGGTGTTCGTGGGTGCCCCGATTTCCCAGACGATTTATGGCATGCTCTTGATGAACTTCATCCTGAGCAAGGCTGCTGAAAGCGGCTTTACCAACTGGGGCGGCTGCCTCGGCGCCGGTATCTTCGGTGGGCTTGGCATGATGGCTTCTGCCTGGTACCAGGGCAAGTCCGCAGCTGTGGCTTGCGACGCCCTCGGTGAAACCGGCAAGGGCATGGTGAACTACCTGATGGTGCTCGGTATCGTGGAAACCGTGGCCCTCTTCGTTCTCGTGTTCTCCATGATGGTGCTCTAATCCAGCGAGGTAACACGTATGGATCAAGCTCAACTTTTAACGCTCGCGAAACTCGGCGCGGTGGCGGCCTTGGGCCTTGCCGCGGTGGGTTCTGCGCTGGGCTGCGGGACTGCCGGCATGGCGGCCATCGGAGCCTGGAAGAAGGCGTATCTCAAGGGTAAGAACGCGCTGTTTACGCTGCTCATCTTCGTGGGCGCGCCGATTGCGCAGACAATCTACGGCATGTTGCTGATGATGTACATCCTGAACAAGTCCCAGGCGGCCCCGGCCAACTGGGCGGCTTACCTGGGTGTGGGCATCTTCGGTGGCATCGGCATGATGGCTTCTGCCTGGTACGTGGGCAAGTCCGCTGCGGACGCCTGCAACGCCCTCGGCGAAACCGGCAAGGGCCTCGTGAACTACCTGATGGTGCTCGGCGTCGGCGAAACCGTCGCGCTGTTCGTCATGGTGTTCTCGATGATGCTCGTGTCGTAGCGGAGCTGCGAGTAGGAAGTAGGCAGTAGACAGGATTGTCATTGCGAACCCCGTAAGGGGTGACGCAATCCAGTTCTGGATTCGTCCACTTCTGTGCCTGAATGACAAACTTGTAAAAACCACCCCGCCACTAAGTGGCGGGGTGTGTTGTTTCCCACAGGAAACGCTTTTTTGAGGGCGGAAATGCCCTTTTTTTGTTTTTAGGGGGTAGATTTATGGATGTGGGATTGTTTTCCAGGAGAGAGAATTATGAAATCCATGTTTCTAACTGCTTCAGCTATTCTTGCCTTGACCGGCGTTTCTTTCGCTGCGACTGCCTACATCAACCAGGTTGGTTACCGCACGGGCGATTTCAAGGAACTTACGCTGTTCGAGGGCAGCGGGAATGTCGATTTTGTCGATCAGTCCGGCCAAACGGTGCTCTCGGTAACGCCTTCTGCCGCCGCAAACTGGAACGGTAGTGGCCAGAGCGTGCAGCTCGTCGATTTCTCCGCACTCAAGACTCCGGGGACGTATACCGTCAAGGTAAATGGTCAGGAGGTCCGCAAGGACTTGAAAATTACTGACGATGCTTACGGCGACGTGTCGAAGGCTCTCCTGAAATGGTTCTACTACCAGCGTGCCTCCATGGCCTTGGAAGAACAGTATGCGGGCAAGTGGAAACGCAGTGCGGGTCACCCCGACATGGGTGTGGCTTTCCATAGCTCGGCCACGGGTGGCAGCGGTACTGTCGATAGCCCTAAGGGCTGGTATGATGCCGGCGACTACGGCAAGTATATCGTGAATTCGGGCATTTCCACCTACACGCTCCTGAGCCTTTATGAGCATTTCCCGGCCTATTTTGACAATCTCAAGTGGAACATTCCTGCCGATGGAAACCTGCCCGACCTCTTGGCCGAAATTAAGTACAACCTTGACTGGATGCTGACCATGCAGGCGGCTGACGGCGGTGTCTACCACAAACTCACAACGCTTGAGTTCTGCGGGACAATCATGCCGAACGAGGATGTCGATACGCGCTACATTATCGGCAAGAGCTCCACGGCGACATTCGACTTCGCTGGCGTGATGGCTGTTGCCGCCCGCGTGTACAGGAAGTTTGACGCTTCCTATGCCGACAAGGTGCTCGAAGCCGCCAAGAAGGCGTATGAATGGGGTTCTGCGAATTCGAACGTGTACTACAAACAGCCCAGTGACGTGGCGACGGGAACCTACAGCGACAACAACTCGAGCGACGAGAAGGAGTTTGCCTCTGTGGAACTCTATGTGACCACCAAGGACGCTGCCTACGCATCCACTAAGGAGCCGTCCGGCAGCATTCCGGGCTGGGCCGAAATGAGTGGGCTGGCCACTTACTGCAAGGCGACCCATCCGGATGTGTTCGGCGATGCCGGGGCTGCCAAGGACACCCTTTTGTCCGTTGCCGACCTCTATGCAAGTCGCGCCTCTACCGGTTTCGGCGTTCCCATGTCTAAGGGGGATTTTTATTGGGGCTCGAACAGTGTTGCCGCCAACATGGGCGTCTGGCTGCTCTACGCCTACTACCTGACGGGCGACAAGAAGTATTACCAGAGCGCCGTCAAGACGCTTGACTACCTGCTGGGCAAGAACCCGTTGGATATGTCCTTCGTGACCGGTTTTGGCTCAAAGTCGCCGAAACACCCGCACCACCGACCGAGCCAGGCAGACGGCATTAGCGAGCCTGTACCTGGGATGCTTGTCGGGGGGCCGCAACCTGGCGGCGAGGATATCGGTAGCCAGGAGTGGCAATGCCGGGACTACCGCGTGAACAATGCTCCGGCGAAGTCCTACCTGGACGACGAGTGCAGCTACGCGAGCAACGAGGTCGCTATCAACTGGAATTCACCGGCGGCTTACCTGGCGGGAGCCCTCCAGGCTATCAATGCTGGTCATGCTCCGTCGTTTGCCGTTGAAGGCCTTATCGCCCTCCCGAAGGTCCGTCCCGTTGCGAGGACGGTCGATGGTTCGCCGAAGGTCCGCTTCGATACCCACAGGGTCTATATCGAAAGCAATGGCGTCCGTTACGATTTGAAGGGCAATAAGCTCAAGTAAAATTTTGTCCCCCTAATACAAAAGCGCGTCCTGTCTCAGGATGCGCTTTTTCTATGCTGTAAATGGCAATGTGTGCTTAGGAGCAGCGCAAGACCTGACCCGGACGGATGAGGTTGCCCTTGATGTTGTTCAGCTGCTTTAGCCGCTGAATGCTGATGCCGTACTTCTTGGCAATTTTTCCGAGGCAGTCGCCGCTACGAACCTTGTAGTAGCGGTGCTTTGCGAGTTCCTTCTGGAATCCGCCTTCGGCGGCGAGCAACTTTTCGGGGTCGAGTTCGACGCTCACGTTCCAGAAAGTGCCCTGTTCAAAGTTGAAAATGGTGGCGGGGTCGATGTAGATTCCCTCGTAGCGCATCTCGAAGTGCAGGTGTGCCCCGAACGAGCGGCCCGTGTTGCCCCCGACGCCGATAGTGTCTCCGGCCTGGAGTTCGTCGCCGACGTTCACGTTCCAGCTGGCGAGGTGCGCGTATAGCGTGGTGAGACCGTTCCCGTGGTCCAGGATGACGTACTTGCCGTAGCCCCTGCGACGGCCCTGGTTGCGGACTTTTACGACCTTTCCGGCAAAGGCGGCCACGATGGTGCGGTTTTCTCCATGGCAAAGGCCAAGGTCGATGCCGCGGTGCATGCGGTAGGTGCGGATTCCGTAGGGTCCGGCAATGCGGCGGCTTTCTGTCGGGACGATGGCCGTGGTCATGTCCAGCTGGAGCTTCTTGAGTTCCTGGCCTGCGAAAGCGGAGTCGGTAAAGGCGGCGAGTTCCGCGTCGGCCTCTTCCTGGCTCATTTCGTTCTTGTCGTCAGCCGTGTCTGCTTCCGTTTCGGTGACTGCGGCTTCCTGGATTTCGTTCTTGGCCGTGGAACCGGGGTGCATGTGCAGGCCCGCATCGGAGTTGTCAGAAATTTCCTTCAGGGATTCGAGGGCGTCGTCATCGAGCGTGAGCGCAGCATTCTCTTCGAGACGCTGGATGGCATCTTCTGCGATATTGTCTTCTTTCGCGAGAGCGGCAAACGGTAAGGCAAGTAAAAATATGTATATACGCAACTTCATAATTATCGATGGGGTAAAGATATATCATTTATCGCCCTTTGTCACTCCGGATAAAACTTATTTATTTGTGAAAATCTGCCCGTTCAGGGCAGATTGTGCGGAGGGTCACACCCATTTTTGGAAAACTTCAACTTCTCTTGGAAAAAGCAAATAAAAATTTGCTTAGTTTTCACGGGCATGCTTGCGTATGATATTGTTGCCGAAATTGCATCATTTTTGTAACTTTATTATCCATTTTTTGAATGACCTAATTTTTTGAGTTCATTCATTTGTAAAATAAGGAATAAAACAATGCTCTATGCAAAAAAAATGCAGATTACGCGATTCGTTTTTACCGTAATTGTGGCTTTGTTCATGACGACGACTGCTTTTGCTCAGAATGGCTTCAGTATTGAAGAGCAGGTTGCGCCAGTTACGATAGTTCCTAAGGGCTTATGGGGAAATCTGTTTTTTTCTGTAAAATATGGTGGTAACGAAGTTTCTTACCAATGGTACCAAACTTACAAATCCTCTTCAAAGCCGGATGTGAAAATTGAAGGGGCTACCAATAGTGCGTATGCCGTAGCGGAGTTGAACGAAAAGGAAGTTCGCTTCTTTTACTGCATTGCTACGTATAATGGAAAAACATTAAAGTCAAATGTGGGTGCCGTAGTCAGTACGGGACTGCCGCAACTGCATGTGAATACCCCTAATAACGTTGAAATTACTTCAAAAGAAAATTGGATCGATAATGCTTCAATGACGTTGTCTTACACAGGAAATGATAAATGGGATTTTGCGGGTGTGACAACGAGCATTCGCGGTCGTGGCAATTCCACTTGGGGCGGAGCCAAGAAACCGTATGCGCTTAAATTGGACAGTAAACAGGAAATTATGGGGATGCCCAAGCATAGGCGCTGGGTCCTGATTGCCAATTATTATGATAACAGCTTCTTGAAGAACCACATGGCTTTTTATCTGAGCGAAAAGTTCGGAATGGATTATACCGTGCATGGGAAATTTGTAGACCTGTTCCTTAATGGTACATACAAGGGCCTTTACTGGCTGGGGGAGGCCATCAAGGTTGATGAAAATCGCGTAAATATCAATGATGGTCATAAAGGAATGTCGGACGCAGAAGACAAGGATTTCCTGGTCGAAATGGACTCGTATTTTGACGAAGAGCCTAAATTCAAGACGACGAGTCGCGAAATGCCGTATATGATCAGGAATGACGACTATATGGTTGATAATAACGGTGCAATGACAACTGGCGGTAAGGCTCGTTTGGCTCGCTTTCAGAAAAAAATTGAAAACTTGGAGAAGTTGCTTTATTCGGACTATGTCGGCAGGAAGAATACGATTAACGCGCCGGCTCCCGATAAACGCTATTCGGAAATTATCGATGTCGATTCCTGGGCGAAATTCTGGATGATCAACGAAATTATGGATAATATCGAGTGGCTGCATCCCAAAAGCTGCTATTTCTCCTATCAGAACGATATCAATCGCTTTAAGGCCGGCCCTGTTTGGGATTTTGACTGGAGCACCCGGAAAGGAGAGACGTACTCTCTCCGCGATTTCATCTATTACGACGCTCTGTTCAAGTCTCCTCTGTTCCAGGCTGCAGTCAGGCGAATTTGGAATGCATATTCAGGCAAAATCAACATGAATTCCGAAATTGAAAAAATGCGCGAATACCTGAGGGCCGCTTATGCGGCGGACAGTGCTGTATGGGGAATCCATTATGATTCAGATGGGATAAAACTGGACAGTTACGATGCGTATGTAGATTACGTGAAAACAGCCTTGAATAATAAAATGGGCCGTGTAAATAAGTTCATTTCTGATACGCTGCCAGGCTTCAATATTAAAGAGAATGTTGCCTCAGTTACAGTTGTTCCTAAGGGACAATGGGGAAACTTGTTTTTCGATGTCGACTTTGGAGGTGACGAAGTTTCTTACCAATGGTACCAAACTTACAAATCCTCTTCAAAGCCGGATGTGAAAATTGAAGGGGCTACCAATAGTGCGTATGCCGTGGCGGAGTTGAACGAAAAGGAAGTTCGCTTCTTTTACTGCATAGCTACGTATAATGGAAATAGCTTGAAGTCTAAGGTGGGGGCCGTGATCAGTACGGGGCTGCCGCGGTTGTATGTGAATACCCCTAATAACGTTGAAATTACTTCAAAAGAGGTTTGGGTCGAGAATGCTTCCATTTCGTTGTCTAACACAGGGAATGATAAATGGGATTTTGCGGGTGTGACAACGAGCATTCGCGGCCGCGGCAATTCTACTTGGTCCTATGCAAAGAAACCATATGCGCTTAAATTGAATGAAAAAAAGGAAATTATGGGTATGCCCAAACATAAGCGTTGGGTTTTGATTGCCAATTATTTGGACAATAGTTTCTTGAAGAACCATATTGCCTTTTATCTGAGCGAAAAGTTCGGAATGGATTATACTGTGCGCGGGAAATTTGTAGACCTGTTCCTTAATGGTAAATACAAGGGCCTTTACTGGCTGGGGGAGGCCATCAAGGTTGATGAAAATCGCGTAAATATCAATGATGGAAAAAAAGGAATGTCGGATGAAGAAGACAAGGATTTCCTGGTCGAAATGGACTCCTATTATGACAAACCTGTAAAATTTAAGTCTCCGATTCGTCAAATGCCGTATATGATCAGCAATGATGATTACATGATTGACGATAACGATGCATTGACGAGTGGTGGAAATGCCCGCTTGGCTCGATTCAGGGAAAAAATTGAAAATTTGGAGAAGATGCTCTATCCTGACTATGTCAGCGGGATGAATACGAATAACGCCTCGGCACCCGATGAACGCTATTCGAAAATTATCGATGTCGAATCTTGGGCTAAGTTCTGGCTGATTAACGAACTTATGGATAATGTCGAGTGGCAGCATCCTAAAAGCTGCTATTTCACCTATCAGAGCGATAAAGGTCTCTTTAAAGCAGGCCCCGTCTGGGATTTTGACTGGGGTATTCGGCTAAGTCAGACCTCGTCTCTTCGCGATTTCATCTATTACAACGCTCTGTTCAAGTCGCCAATGTTCATGGCCGCGGTAAGGCGCGTTTGGGATACTTATTCTCAAGACATTGACATGAGTACCGAAATTGAAAAAATGCGTGAATATTTGAGAACCGCCTCTGTGGCAGACAGTGTTGTATGGGGAATTCATTATCATCCGGATGCTTTAAGATTGTCCAGTTACGATCAATATGTAGATTCCCTGGAAGTGATTTTGAATAGAAAGCTGGGCCTTGTTGAAAGGTTCATAACGGATACACTGCCGAATGTTAAGGCCATATCTCCGACAATCATGATGCTTTCGAATAAGCTCGAGTATAGTGGCTCTGAAAACAAGCCGGTTGTAACGGTGATGGACGATGCGTATACCTTGCTTAAGGAAGGCGTTGATTACACGCTCTCTTTCTCAAATAATATTGAACTCGGAACGGCTTCGCTGCATTTTGTCGGAAAGGGTAATTATGCGGGCTTGAAAGATACGACCTTCTCGATTGTCCCGAAGTCGGTTGTTGTGACTGTAGATTCCGTTTCCAAGTTCTATGGAGAGGATGACCCGGAATTGAGCTATTCAGTTAAGGGCCTTTTGAGCTTCGACGGTGTCAAGGATCAACTTAATGGAGTTGAACTCACTCGTGAACTGGGTGAAGACGCTGGCGAATATGCTGTTTCTGCAACCGTTGATCCTGATGCCAATCCGCCTTATTATTCTGTGACCGTAAAAAATGGTGTCTTCTCGATTAATCCGGATACTACGAAAATTGTGGTCTCGGTCAGGGGCACCGCAGATACCGTGGAATATAATGGCAAGAAGCACTCCGTGCAGGGCTTTGAGATGACATCCGGTAATGATGCCTATTCCTTGGATTTTGTGAACTACAAGGGCGATTCGCTCGTCTCGGGGACCAATGCGGATACATATCCCATGGGCCTTGTGGCGAAGGACTTCGAGAATACTTCGGGCAACTATTCTAACGTGGTCTTTGATATCACGGACGGTAACCTCGTGATTACGCCGAAGCCTGTCGTGCTGACAGTGGCTAACGCCTCCAAGACTTACGGTAAAAAGGATCCTAAGCTGAAGTACTCTGTCGATGGCCTCATCAAGGTTAATGGAACCAAGGATACCTTGAAGGGTGTGACTTTGACTCGTGAAAAGGGCGAGGATGCCGGTGAGTACGCAATCAATGTCTCGATTGATAGTGCTGCCAATTCGAATTACGCTTTGAGTGTTGAAGATGGCTTGTTTACGATTAATCCGGATACCACAAAAATCGTTGTCACCGTCAAGGGGCATAAAGATACGGTGGTATATGACGGCAAGAAGCATTCTGTACGGGGATTTGATATGAAATCTAGTCTTAAGGCTTATTCCGTGGATTTCGTAAGCTATAAGGGTGATTCGCTTGCGTCTGGAACCAAGGCCAAGACCTACGCTATGGGCCTTGCAACGAAGAACTTCAAGAACACATCCATCAACTATACGAATGTGGTGTTTAAAATCGAGGACGGAAGTCTTACGATTAAGAAGAAAGAGGTTGAGGAAAAGGATGCCTTGCTCGCTTCTCGTATAAGTGCAGGCCTCCTGAAAGTCTATGCAATGGGCCGTCGCATCCAGGTGAATACCTCCATGACGGGTGAACGCTTCGCCGTTTATGACATGCAAGGTGTTGTCGTTCAGAATGGCCTGGTCAATGCAGCCAGCTTCGAAATCCAGGTTCCGAAGGCTGGAGTCTACATGGTCCGTGTCGGTTCACAGGCTCAGCGTGTGAACGTTAGGTAAGTGTAGAAAAGATTAGAATATCAACGAAACGACGGCGCCTTTGGTGTCGTCGTAGAATAGCGGGGCGACGGTGACCTTGGGGGTGCCGCCTGTTTTGCCCTGCTTTTCTTTGTAGAACGTATTGCCGATATACCAGCCGATGGAGGCTCCCATCAAGGTGCCTGCCACGGCATCAGAGAACCAGTGCGCTTCGCCTTTTGCGCCAAGCACCATGCTCGTGGCGATGTAGCCTGCGTAAAGCCCGCATCCGGCAACGACCCAGGGGTTATCGCGGTGGTAGCTTGCGATGCTCATGGCAAGCGATGCGTTGGTCATGGAGTGGCCCGAGGGCCAGCCGTAAAATACGCCGCGCCTGCCGAATCCCCACTTGAAATCGCGCGAAAGTTCGCCGGTATTGTTCTCTGCGTCCGGATGGGCGCGCCCCGAAACGGCTTTGAGGATGTTGTTGTAGAGGAATGCGACGGCCGTAGCCTGCGCTGCGACGGCGCCTGTATTGTTTAGAGCCTTGTTGTTACTGATGAAGTACATGTAGCCGGGAATAAGGAAGGGCCCGAAAGTCCCCATCAGCATTCCGGGAGTGAAAGCGATGCCGTAGACGATTTCGTTTTGCCGAGCCGCGAACCGCGCTACCATCAAGTCCTTGTCTTCCATGGAAAGGCGGTAGGTCAGCGCCCCGCCCAACATGTGGAAACCGAGCGGCCAGCTGAATGCGCTCCCGAGCATGTTATGGCCCAGGTGATCAAATGGTGAAAGTTCTTGAGCGGAAGTCGTTGCGGAACTGTCCGCCTCCTGTGCGAGGGCGAAAGACGTCGCAAGTAAAATGCTGCACAAGAGGGACTTCATAGAACCTACAGCTCGATATAGTGCGGGATGATATCTTCGTAGCTCCCGTCCTTGAGCAAGAAGCCTTTGGGAATCACTCCAAGCTGGGTAAAACCGAGTTTCTTGTAGAGTTTGAGTGCTGAGGTGTTCGTGGCTACAACGGCGTTAAACTGCAAAATCCTGAAGCCGATTTCCTTTGCTTTAGCGAGGCAATCCTTCACGAGGAATTCGCCGATGTGCTGGCCGCGCTTGTTCTTCTTGACGGCGTAACTCGCATTCGAAATGTGCCCGCAGCGCCCGACGTTATTCGGGTGGAGAATGTATAGTCCGACTATTTCACCGGAGTCCACATCGATGGCGATACCCGTGAACGACTGTGACTTGAAAAAGGCGTCTCCCGTCTGTGCGTCAAGCGTTTCCTTCTGCGGGAATGCGATACCGTCTTCGACGATGTCGTTCCAGATTGCAATCGCGTCGTTTGTGTACTTTTCGCTGTAGGCTTCGATTTTGAGCATGGTGATTGTTCTCTATAGATGTGTTGATTAAATATATAACATTGTCATTGCGAGGAACGTAGTGACGAAGCAATCTTTAATTCTTTTCCAGTTCCGCTTTTAAGGACTTGAGGAACTGCGCGGCGGGCTTGCTGAATACGGGATTCTTTTTCCACACGACTACGAGACCGCTGGTGCGCAATGGCGTAAACGGCACGAATGCGAGTTTGCTCTTGCCGCCCGTATTCACGAGGCCTTCCAGCGAGAAAGCTGCTCCAAGTCCCTGTTCCACAAAAACAGATGCGTTATAAATCAGATTGTATGTTGCAATGACGTTGAGTGAATTGAGTTCGCGCCCGAGCTGCCCCGAAAATTCACGCATCTTCATGGTCTGCCTCGAAGCAAGCAGCGGAATGTGCTCCAAGTCGCGGACCGTCACAAAACCCTTTTTCGCGAGCGGGCTATCCTTGCGGACAAGTAAACCCCACGTGTCCCTAGCGGGGAGTTCCACGAATTCGTATTTCGACTTGTCAACGGGCTCCACTAAAAGCCCGAAGTCCAAGAGCCCCTGGTCCAGTTTCTCGGTCACGTCCTGGGCGTTGCCGCTGGTGATGTGCAGGCAAATTTTCGGATGCACCTTTTGCATACGCTTGCATGCCGCCGCGATAATGCTGAACGCCTTCGTCTCGCCGCCGCCGATATACACGTCGCCCGCGATTTCTTCCTTGCTCGATTCGGCGAATTCCTTCTGGGTATGCTTCACGAGCTCCATGATTTCTTGCGCACGCTTCTTGAAACGCAAACCCTCTTCGGTGAGCGTCGTCTTTTTGTTGCTGCGCACAAAGAGCTGCGCCCCGATTTCTTCTTCGAGTTCCTGCATCTGGCGCGAGAGCGTCGGCTGCGTCACAAAGAGCACGTTGTTCGCCGCCTGCGAAAAACTTTCCTGCTCGGCCACCGCCAAAAAGTATTTAAGAGTCCGTAGTTCCATAGGCATAAATATATATTATTTATGCCTCAAAAGCATAAATGGTTGGTTTGGTACGCTTTTTAAGCCAATTTGGGCGAAATGAGGCCTTCCTTCTGGTACACAACCTTGTGGACCACAACTTTGTGTACTTTTTGGTACACAACCTTGTGTACCGATGAAAAATAATGTATATTATAGGCGGAGGTTCCTATGAACAACGCTTTTATATATGGTTATGCGGTTGAGGGCGAAAACTTTACGGATCGCGAAGCTGAGACCAAAAGGCTCAAGGCGAATTTTGAGCACGGGGTAAACACCTTGCTTATCTCTAATCGTCGTATCGGCAAGACCTCCCTGGTTCGCCATGTTGGCCGCTTGGTGAATCCGAAAAAGGCCACAGTCGTTTATTTGGACATTTTTGATTGCCGCAGCGAATACGATTTCTACAATAAGCTTGCGACTGCTGTTTTGCAGCAGACTTCATCAAAAATCGATTCTATCCTTCAAAATGCTAAAAACTTTTTGAGCAGGGTATCGCCTAAAATCAGTATGGGGCCGGATCCGACTTCTGAATTTTCGCTTTCGTTGGGCATCACTCCGAAGGAGTATGCTCCTGAGCAGATTTTGGAATTGGCTGAAAATATTGCGAAAAAGCAAAAGAAACGCATTGTCGTTTGCATCGACGAGTTTCAACAGATTGGCGAATTTCCTGATTCGCTCTCTGTACAGAAACGGCTTCGTGGCGCATGGCAGTTGCAGCAGAATGTTTCGTATTGCCTGTTTGGTAGCAAGAAGCATCTGCTAACGAACATCTTCCAAAATAAGAGCATGCCTTTTTACCAGTTTGGCGATGCCATTTACTTGGGCGTCATTTCAACTGAAAATTGGGTTCCCTTTATTTGCGATAAATTCAAAAAACAGGGACTTCGCATTGATAAAGATTTGGCTTCAAGAATTTGTAGCGAGGTGGAAAATTATTCTTCTTATGTGCAACAGCTTGCCTGGTTGGTAATGCTGCACACTGAGCGTGAGGTATCTTCAGAAATAATTGATGTTTCCATGAACGAACTTATCGCCCAGAACGCGGCGCTCTTTATGCAGCAGACGGAAGGGCTTTCCAGCTACCAGATGAATATGCTCCGGGCGATTGCTGCGGGAATTCATAATGGTTTCCTGTCGCAGGAGGTGTTGGAAACCTATCGCCTCGGAACCAAGTCGAACATTCCTCGGATAAAGAAGGCTTTGATAGATCGAGATATAGTAGAACAGCGAGAAACGGGCCTCTATATCAGCGACCCCGTATTCAACAAGTGGTTCAGAAGGTTTTAAAAATGAACATCAATTCTCTGCCGAAACACTACCGTAGTCGTTTGCTCCGTGAAACGAACTGCATCCACAAAGAACCGATTCCGTCATAGCATCTTGCAAAGCTTTTGAATGCTTGCCCAAGATATTTGAGAGTTTTGTCAAGTATTCCGGTGATTTTGAGTTTTCGCTATTCTTAGACCTTTGGCTCGATAAAAGCGCGAATATGCCTCCCTTTAAGGAAATGTTCCCGAAAGATTATCCTGCGAAATTCAACT
>JAEEGH010005152.1_pt1 | contig 33050 bp, 31 predicted proteins | sample 9134181 | NCBI WGS metagenome assembly JAEEGH01 (sample SAMN16246544, study PRJNA631951) | gut metagenome | biome: gut microbiome; feature: rumen; material: DP-attached | host: Bos | place: Iran: Karaj | collected 2018-10
CTATTACCGGATGGAACGGCGCCAGGAACAAAAAACCGTCAAGCAAGATGAAGAAGATTTTTAGCCTGTGCCTCGTCCTGCTGCTGGGCGTGACGCTTTCCGCCCAGAATTTCAACGACTATCTGAAAGCCGTGGAACAGCACAACGCCGCCTACACGGCGGAGCGCTATTCGGTCGATATCGCCGAAGCCCTGACCACGGCGGCCCGCGTGTTCAACGATCCGGAGTTCTCAGTCGAATACGGCAACAACCAGGACTGGTCGCTGCAGATGGGCCAGTCGGTGGAAACCGGCCTCTCCTACGCTTTCAGCCTCGGCAATGTCCGCCGGGCGCGCATCGGCGTGGCCCGCAGTGAAGAAGACATCACCCGCGCGGCGCTGGCCGACTGGTTCCGCAACCTCAAGGCGGAAGCCACGCTGGCCTGGATAGACGCCCAGGAAGCGCGCGCGATGATGGAAGTAAAGCGGTCTACCTGGGAAGGCATGGAGCAGGTGGCGGCATCGGACAGCCTCAAGGCCGCGCTGGGCGACGTCAGTACCGTGGACGCCCGCCAGTCCCGCATCGAAGCGCGGGCCCTGCGGGGTGACTATCTCGCAGCGGAAGCCGATTATAAGAACGCCCTGAACACGCTCTCGCTGTTCGCGGGCGGCATGCCTTTCCAGGAGATTCCGGAAGAGGACATCGTGCTGATCCTCCCCGACCGCACCGCGCAGGAGCTGATGGAACTGGCGCTGGAGCACCGCGCCGACCTGCGCGCCGCCGAGCTGACCCGGACGCTCTCCGAGCGCAATCTGGCCCTCGTCAAGGCCTCCCGCGCGCCGGAAATCGAATTGAGCGCCGGATACTCCTACAACACCGAAGTCCGCAACGAAATCGCCCCGGCGCCGCAGTACCACGGACTCTCCGTGGGTTTGGCGGTGCCGTTGAAGTTCTCACGGCTCAACCGGGGAGAACGGCTGGCCGCCGAACGGTCCGTGATGCAGGCCGAAGCGGCCTACGAAGCCGCGCAGCAGCAGATCATCTCCGAAGTCCAGCAGGCGATGGTCTCCTGGCAGGCGGCGCTGCGCGTCGCACAGGAGTGCTCCGACACGATGCGGGAAGACGCCGCCTCCATCCTGGAAAGCCGGCGCACCGCCTATCTGCAGGGGGATTCCTCGCTGCTCGACTACCTGATGGCCGTCCGCGTCTATAACGAGACGGCGGAGCAGTGCATCGAGGCCCGGAGCGGGCTGGCGGCGGCCGCCGCCGAACTCATCCGGGCCATCGGGCTCTGACGGCAATAGTTATTCGCTGTAATTGTGATCGACGGTCACCAGGACCGTCTGGTCGGGAATCAGGGCGCCGAGTTCCGCGGTCAGCGCCTGACAGAGTGCCACATCGTCCCGGACCGACAAGTCCGGGACCACGTCGACCGTGACGAGCCGGTCTTTCTCCGAATAATAGAATCCGTGCACCTGGATCAGTTCCTTGTGTTCGGCCAACGTGCGCATCACCAGGGTCTGGAGCTCTTTCCGCTGGTTCTCTCCGGTAGCGACGGCATAGACGCCGACGGTCATAACGATGCCGTGTTCCTGATACATCTGCCGGGAGATCGTCCGGGTGAGCCCGTGGATGTCCTGGGCGGTCAGGGTATCGTCCACGCTCACGTGGAGCGAGCCGATCATCACTTCGGGGCCGTAGTTGTGGAGAATGATGTCATAGACGCCGTGGACTTCCGGGTAGGCCATGATCTCTTTCTTGATCTCGGACACCAGTTCGGGCGAAACCCGCGACCCCAGCAACTCGCCGACCGGGGAAGCCAGCATCTCGATGCCGGCCTTGATGATGAGCGCCGAGATGAGCGTACCCAGGATACCGTCGAGCGAAACGCCCCAGATCAGCATCACGCCGGCGGAGACCAGCGTCGCCAGCGTAATCACCGCATCGAACAGCGCGTCCGAACCGGAAGCGATCAGGGCGTCGCTTTTCAGTTTCGTCCCCTGCTTTTTCACATACCAGCCCAGCAGGAGCTTGACCACGATGGCCACGATGATCACGATCAGCGTGGTCGTGGTATAGCTGGGCGTCGTCGGCGCGAAAATCTTCTTGACCGATTCGATGAGCGAAGTGACGCCGGCCGACAGGACGATGACGGCGATGATGATGGCGCTGAAATACTCCACCCGCCCGTAACCGAACGGATGCTTGCGGTCGGCCGGACGCTGGGAGAGTCTGGTCCCGATGATGGTGATGACGCTGGAGAGGGCGTCGCTGAGATTGTTGACGGCGTCCATCACAATGGCGATACTGTGGGAAAGGACGCCGACAAGGGCTTTGAAAGCGGCCAGCAAGACATTGGTGACAATGCCGACCACGCTGGTCCGTACGATCTGAGTGCTTCGGTTCATAGGACAAAGATACGCAATTCCAGCCGGAGATTACGGACAAATTGCAGGATTGAAAGGAATTGATTACATTTGAGAAAACTATCGACCATGAAAAGATTCTTCCTCGCATCGGCCGCCGTGCTCCTGGCAGCGCTGACCCTTTCCTGCTCATCCGGCGGCGGATGGGTGAGAGTCAAAGGAAACCAATTCATCGACCCGCAGGGAAAAGAACTCATCTTTCGCGGGCTCTGCTTCTCCGACCCGGTCAAACTGGTCCGCGAAGGGCAGTGGAACGAGCGGTATTTCGCCGCGGCCGCCGACTGGGGCGCGAATGTGGTGCGTTTCGCCGTCCATCCGGCGAACCTGAATTCCCTGGGCTGGGAGGAAACCTTCCGGGCCATGGACCAGGGCATCGAATGGGCCAAGAAGCACGGGCTGTACGTCATCATGGACTGGCACTCCATCGGCAACCTCAAGGATGAACTGTATACCTCGCCGATGTACAACACCACCAAAGCGGAGACGTTCAGGTTCTGGCGCACCGTCGCCCAGCGCTACAAGGATGAGCCCACGGTCGCACTCTACGAACTGTTCAACGAGCCTACCGTAACGGCCGAAGGCGTGGGAACCTGCACCTGGCCCGAATGGAAAGCGCTGCAGGAGCAGATCATCGACACCGTCCGGACCTACAATCCCAAGGCCGTCTGCCTGTGCGCCGGATTCAACTGGGCGTATGACCTGACGTCGGTGGCGGAAGCGCCCGTCGCCCGCGAGAATGTGGCCTACGTGTCCCACCCCTACCCGATGAAGCGCGAGCAGCCGTGGGAAGCGCAATGGGAACAGGATTTCGGCTTCGTGGCCGACACCTATCCCGTCATCTGCACGGAGATCGGCTTCTGCCTGGCAGATGAACCGGGCGCCCATATCCCGGTCATGTCAACCGAAGTTTATGGCGAACACATCACCCGTTATTTCGAAGAAAAAGGCATCTCGTTCACGGTCTGGTGCTTCGACACAAGCTGGGCGCCTATGCTCATCAGCGACTGGGATTTCACGCCGACCACCCAGGGCCGTTTCTTCAAAGCATACCTGCAGAACTGAAATATTGTTTATCTTTGTCGTTGACTATGAACAGATTCACCCGATATTTACGGCGTATCGTCTATCTGGAAGACGACATTGACCGTGGGAAGGCGGCGGCGGCCATCAAAAAAAATATCGCTTTCCGCGGGCCGAACGTCATCATCCTGGCGTGCGCCATCATCATCGCTTCGGTCGGTCTGAACGTCAACTCGATTCCGGTCATCATCGGCGCGATGCTTATCTCTCCCGTAATGGGACCTATCATGGGGTGGGGTCTCGGCCTTGGGACGAACGATACGGAACTGCTCAAGAATTCGGGTAAGAATTTTCTCGTCATGGTTGCCATCAGCATCGCAGTCGCAAGCATCTATTTCCTGATCTCTCCGCTTCGTCTGAACAACCCCACGGAGCTGCTGGCACGTACCCGGCCGACCATCTACGACGTGCTCATCGCCCTGTTCGGCGGAACGGCGGGTATGTTGGAACACGCCCGCAAGGAACGTGGGACCGTACTATCCGGCGTAGCCATCGCTACGGCGCTGATGCCGCCGCTTTGCACGATGGGCTACGGCATCGCTACATTGAAGGCAAACTATATCTTCGGCGCGTTTTACCTCTTCCTGATCAACAGTTTCTTCATCGCCATCGCCACTTTCGCCGTAGTCAAATTCCTGGGCTTCGAGAGTGCTGCTACCGATGAATCCATCCGCAGGCGCAGCCGGCACATCGTGGCCGCCGCCCTGTTGGTGATGCTCGTTCCAAGCATCATTTCCGCGATCGGTACCATCCGCGACAACAATTTCGCCATCAACGCCGAACGGTTCGTCCAAAGCAACAAAACCATCGGTTCCAGCTATATCTTTGACCACCAGGTCAATCTGGACGGACGTCACCAGAAGCTAGACATTTACCTCGCCGGAGAGGCGCTCGACTACACCGCCAAGCAGATCCTGCTCAGGAATGCCGCCAGTTACGGACTGCACAGCGACCAGATCATTTTCCACGAGGAGGCCGCCGTACAGAATTTCAACAAGAACGAAGTGATCCGCGACCTGAACGAGCACTATCTCCAGAAGATCCAGGACCTCAACCAGAAAATCACGGAACTGGAAGTGGAACTGGCAAAATTCAAGAACGCCGAGAAGACGGCCGCACCCGATTCGGGATCACTTCCGGCAAAACCATAGACAATTCCATAAAACCGGCATATTCCGTTCCGTCGTACCACGGGCATTGGAAAATGAGTTTCTTGACGCCCTCTTTCTCCACGGTATAGACATTCGTCCGCGGATTCTCCAACATATCGGCCAGGAGCGACCGGGCCGGCTCCGGATGGCAGTCCAGAACATTTGCCCCGATAATGCTTTCCTGTCCCGGTTTCAGGAACGTCCTGCGGGATTTTGCGTTCATATCCAGGATGGTGCCATCTTTGGCACAGATGGTGACGGCCACATCGGCCCCTTCAAAATAATCTCGTTTCATAGTCAAGATCTCCCGTTTGTTGTATGAGAAGCTGGAGATTTCTCCAAATATAACGTATGTTCCCGAAATACCCAACAGTATTGAAACATTCTTTGTATCTTCGCAAAAAAGCTGTCAGAACCATGAAAAGACTGTTTACCCTCACACTGCTTGTGACGCTCCTGGCCTGGACGGCCGGAGCCCAGGAAGGAATGAAAAAAGTGTACGACGAAACCATCGACCAGAATACGCAGATCGACCAGGCCGTGAAACAGGCCAAGGCGGAAGGCAAGTTCGTGGTCTGCCAGGTGGGCGGCAACTGGTGCCCCTGGTGTCTCCGTTTCGCCGATTTCATTACGAAAGATGAGGAAATCCGCCGGATGGTCGGCGACAACTTCGTCTATATCCACGTCGACTATTCCCCCGCCACCTTCAAGAATGATCCCGCACGCAAGCAGCGTTCGGAAAAAATGATGAAGCGGCTCGGCAATCCGGGGCGGTTCGGATACCCTGTCTTCGTCGTCCTTGACGGGAAAGGCAATATTCTCCACACCCAGGACTCCAGTTTCCTGGAGGAAGGAAAAGGCTACGACAAAGACAAGGTCCTGCGCTTTTTCAAGAACTGGACGCCCGCGGCCGTCCGTCCGTAATCCCGGATTGTCATCTTTTCTTTTCGCCCAGTACGCACCACCGGACGAAGGGGATGCGGCGGATGATCTCGTAGAGAAGCGGCGAAAGGGCGAACACGGCTATGGTCAGAATGACGTACATCGCCCAGGGCGGCAGTTGGGTGTACTGCTTCATCATATAGCCGAAACTGGCAATTACCAGATAGTGGACGATGTAGATACCGAAGCTGGAACGGGTCATATAACCGGCGAAACGCGAGGTCCTGTCGAAACGGGCCCGGAACCACGCCATCATAGCCAGGCAAGCCAGCCAGCCGTAGAGGCAGGCAAGCGGCCTGCCGAGGTATTGCGGTGAAGTATTGTCCTGTCCGAAGGTGAAGACGACCAGCAGGACGCCCGTCGCCAGGGCGGCGCCTGCCAGTGGAATCCAATACTTGCCCAGCATATCCTGAACGGCATCGTGGGCGAAAACGAAGTAGCCCAGCAGGAACAGGATCAGATAGAACAGCGGCTTATACAGGTTATAAAGCCCGTCGGGCGACTCCGGCCGGGGATTGGAGATGAGCAACTGTTCACCAGCCCAGAAAAGCACGCCCAGCAGGATGATCCATACAAGGCCCGCCTTGCCCCGGGCAACCCTGCCCCACCACTCATAAAAACGGTTTTTCGGATCGAGTTTGCGGACCAGCAACAAAAGCAGGGAGAACAGCCAGAGGTCCTGGATGAACCAAAGCGGACCGATACCGCTGACGGCCCAAAGGCAGAGACGGGCCGGGCCGGGCATGCCGTCAAAAGCGCCCGTCCTGGCGGCAACGGCCGTGTTGAAGTAACCCACCATCCATTGGAAGACGAACAGACCGATCGTAGCCGGGACCAGCAGTTTGCGCGTACGGGCGCGGAACCACTCCCTGCCGGAATGCTTTTCCAGCGCATACCGGGAACTGATGCCGGCCAGCAGGAAGAGCAGCGGCATGAACCAGGGGTACAGGATATACATCACCACATCCTGATACTGCTTCACCTGCGGCCACTCGCCGAATCCGCCGATGCCCCCGAAGACACCCTTGTTGTTGTAAAAGTAAAAAACGTGATACAGCAGCACCAGGAGGACCGTCACCCAGCGCAGATTGTCAATCCAGTGCTTTCTCATTTGGAAAGTCCCTCCATCGTCTGATCGATGACACTTTGGAAAATTTCCGTCTTCAGGAGCGCCATGCCCCGCTGGTCACCCAGCATCAACAGGGCATCGCCCGGTTTGATATCATAAACTTTGCGGGCATCTTTGGGGATTACAATCTGCCCTTTGTCCCCCACCTTCACAACACCGAAGATGTATCTTTCGTCTTTTTCTTCCATTTGTAAGAAAGGTTAGAAATTTCCTACAAATATAACAGATACTTTTGATATCGTAAAAGAATATTTGGCAGTTTCTTCGTATCTTCGCGGTAAGAGACCGAAAACCAATGAAAAAACTACTGCTCATCCTGATACTTCTCGCGGCATCGCAGATGCTCCGCGCGCAGGAGTATCCTTTCCGGAATCCGGCCCTGCCCGAAGAAGAACGCCTCGACAACGTCCTCTCTCTGATGACCGTCGATGAAAAGCTTGCCACCCTGACCGGGCAGGGTGTCCCACGCCTCGGCATCGCCAATCCCGGCGCGACAGAGGCCATCCACGGCATCGTACGCGGCGGGGCCACCGACCTCCCCGGATTGTGGGGCGGCGGTGAACGCGTCGGACGGCCCGAACAGAAATACCAGCACAGCACAGCTTTTCCGCAAGCCTACGGCATCGGCGAAACCTGGGACCGGGAGATGGCGCACCTGGTCGGTGAAGTCATGTCACACGAAGCGAGATTCTACTCCAGGAATCTGCCCTATAAATGCCTGATTCTCTGGGCGCCGAACGCCGATCTGGCCCGCGATCCCCGCTGGGGCCGCACGGAGGAGAGTTTCGGGGAGGACCCGTACCTCGTGGGTGAGATGGTGGCGGCCGAGGTAAAGGGTATCCAGGGTGACGATCCGCACTATTGGCGCGGCGCTTCCCTGATGAAACATTTTCTGGCGAACAGCAACGAGGACAACCGTTTCCGCACCGACTCCCGCTTCGACGAGGCTCTTTTCCGCGACTACTATTCCTACGGTTTCTGGAAAGGGGCCCGTGCGGGCGCCAAATCCCTGATGACCGCCTACAACGAGTACAACGGCGTCCCCTGCATTGCCGCACCGTTCATCAAGGAAATCCTGTACGACGAATGGGGCATGGACGGAACCATCGTAGACGATGCCGGTGCCCTGCCCTTCATGGTCACGATGCACCATTATGCCGACAGCCTGAACCAGGCCATCCAAATGGCCCTGGAAGCCGGACTCACCCGGTTCATCGACTCCCGCTTCGAACAGGTGAGGGCAGCCTGGGAAGGTGGTTTCATTTCCGAAGAGGTGCTGGATGCCCGGACCCGGAGCAATCTCCGCACGATGCTCAGGCTCGGACTTCTGGATGCCGAATGTCCGTACGACGAAATGGATTTCGGAGAAGAGATTCCCTGGGAGACGCAGGAAGCCCGCGAAAAAGCCCGTCTGGTGACGCAGAAATCCATCGTCCTGCTCAGAAATGAAAAAGACCTGCTGCCGCTGGACCGCGACAAGGTCACGAAAATCGCCGTGTTCGGCAACCGGGCTGAAAAAGTACTGAAAGACTGGTACGGAGCCCTTCCCTCCTATCGCGTGAGTCCGCTGGAAGGCATCCGGGCCGCTGTGGACAGCACGAAAACCGAGGTCCGTTTCCAACGCTGGGATTCCGACGGATCGGCTCAGGAACTGGCCCGCTGGGCGGATGTCTGCATCGTTTGCGTGGGCAATCACCCCAACACCAGCCCGGACTGGGATGCACAGACCGTACAGTCACCCTGGACTTATGGTGTGGTGGCCGGTGACGGACGGGAAGCCTTGGACCGCCGATCCCTCCAGCTGGAGACCGAAGATCTCATCAAGGTGGTCTGGCAGGCCAATCCCAACACCGTAGCCGTCCTGATTTCCAGTTTCCCCTTCGCCATAGGCTGGACGGCGGAACACGTGCCGGCCATCGTCCACCTGACGCAGTGCAGCCAGGAGTTGGGCAATGCTCTGGCCGACGTGCTGTTCGGCGACTACAATCCTGCCGGACGGACTACCCAGACCTGGGTACGCGACATCCTGGATCTGCCAAATATGCTGGACTATGACATCCGCCACGGACGTACGTATATGTATTTCAAAGGAAAACCGCTTTTCCCGTTCGGATACGGTCTCAGCTATACCACATTTAAATATTCCCGGCTGAAAGTCGCGCGGGACGGCGACAACTATGTATTCCGCTTCCGCCTGAAAAATACCGGGGCAAGGGACGGCGAAGAAGTCGTCCAACTCTACGCTACTTTCAAGGGCGATGATGCGGCCCGGCGCCTGCGCGGCTTCGAACGGATAGCCGTGAAAGCCGGGGAAACCCGGGACGTGGAACTGGTCGTTCCGGCTGAAGACCTGAAATTGTGGAATATGGACACCCACACCTTCACCGCTCCGGGCAGGCGCGCCAGAATCCAGATCGGCGCCTCTTCCGAAGATATCCGCCTGAAAAAAAGCATCCGCCTTTAAAACATCGTTTCAGGAAACAGTACGGAACGCTTTTTGACTGAAGCCGGGCAATGAAACATAATATTCACATTGGCAAAACACACGTATGAAAAGATTCCTCACCTTCTTCATCGCCATCGCCGCTTCAGCGATGGCCTTCGCACAGACGCCGGAAGAAATCCTCGCCAAGATGGAAGCGATGATGGACGGGCACGAAAACGACGGCGTTCATATGATTGTGGATATAAAAATCCCCATCCTGGGCACAATGTCCACCGAATCTTATATCCTTGGTAAAAAAATCCGGCTGGAAGCCGAGGCGATGGGCGTTGCCATAACGACTTGGTACGACGAAGAAAACGCGTGGACGTACAATTCCAAGACGAACGAGGTCGAGATTACGAAGATGAAACCCGACGAAAAAACCGATGAAGGAGGCGATATCGAGATGCTCGAGGGCCTCACCGACGGCTACGATGTCACGCTGAAGAAAGAAACCGACAAGGCCTGGTATCTCCTCTGTAAGAAATCCAAAGACAATACCGACAAAGACGCACCCAAGACGATAGACCTGGCCGTTGCCAAGGGAACATATATGCCCCTGTGCCTGAGCGCCAAGGTTTCCGGGGTTTCGATGACCATGCGCGACTTTTCCTTCGGCATCACCGAGCAGCAGGTCACTTTCAACCCGAAAGATTATCCCGGCGTAAAGATTATCGACAAGCGCTGAGTTCCTGCGCAATCAGCGGCAGGAGCGATTCGTCGGCCGGAAGCCAGCCGACGCTGCCGATGGCATCCCTGTCCAGCCAGCGGGCGGACTCGTGTTCATTGAGTTGCAGCGCTCCACTGACCAGCGAACAGAGGAAGCAGTGCAGGGTCAGGTGGAAAGCGGGATAGTCGTATTCCACCGTACAAAGGAATTTGTCGATGGAAATCTCCGCGGAGAGTTCTTCGCGGATTTCCCGGACGAGGGCTTCCTCCCGCGTTTCACCGGGCTCCATCTTGCCGCCCGGGAACTCCCACCAATCCTTCCATTCGCCATACCCGCGCTGGGTAGCGAATATCGTGTCACCCCTGCGGATGACGGCAGCAACGACTTCGATATGCTTCAAGACGGACAGTTCCTTATTTTCCGTAGGCATCCGCGGCGGCTTTCATACGGGCAGCCCGTTCCTCGGTAGCCGGATGCGAAGAGAAGGCGGTCTGGGTGCCGGAAGGGCGGTTGCCCGATTCGCCGTTCATCTTCAGCAACTTCATCAGGGAATTGTACATACTGTAAGGGCTGTAGCCCTGTTCGATGGTGAACAGGAAACCGTTCTGGTCGGCGGCGAACTCCTGTTTCTGGGAATACTGCGCGTTGAGATACGACTGGGCGATGTCGCCCAGCACGCTGGTGGAAAGCTGCCCCAGCACACTGCCGGTAGAGCCCAGGGCGATGCGGGCCGCATAGGCCATATAAGTCTTCTTCATCGCATTCTTGGTGTCCTTGTTGCGTACGTGGCCCATCTCGTGGCCGATGACAGCCATCAATTCGGAATCATCCATCGCATCCATCAGTCCGGAATAGACGCGGATAGAGCCGTCGCCGCAGGCAAAGGCGTTGACTTCCGGCGTCTTGTAAACCTTGACGTTGATCGGAATGCCGTCGATTGACTTGACATTGGCCATCAGTCTCCGCAGGCGTTTATCATAGGCGCCCCTGTCGACAGTGTTGACCGAATCCATATAAGCGACCGATTCCGCACTGAGCTGCGCAATCTGTTCATCGGAAATGCTCAAGGCCGTCATCGCTGTATTGGCCGCCGTAGCCAGTGCGGCAGGATCGATGTTGGAAAGACCGTTGGCAAGAATGCCGCAGCCTGAGAGCAGGCAGGAAGCAATCAGCAGGGCGAAGAATGATTTTTTCATAATCTGAAGACTATTAACTTTCAAATTTACAAAAAAAACAAAAACGCATCACAATTTCGTGATTTTCTGATAGTGGCAATTGATGACTTCCTGACAGTCGCCGTGCCAGTTGTGCATCCCGTTGCCCTGGCAGTCACGGAACACCGGGCAGTCGGCGCAGCGGCCGCGACGGGCCCACTCACGGTTGCGGAACGGAAGGAAGCGGTGCTGCCACACGTCCCATAGTTCGTCCTCGTAGATATTTCCCTGAGAGAAAACGTCGCGGTCGATATTCGGACAGCCGCAGATACGACCGTCGATGAGCACCGAGGCGATGGTGATGCCGGCACGGCAGAAGAAAGGATTCTGACGGACCTTCCGTTCATAACGGCCCAGATAGCCTTCGCAACTGAAGGTAACGTTCATCGGCCGCGGTCCTTCCTTCACGGCCGCAGCCGCCTCCCGTTTGGCTTGGATGAAATCCATCAATTGTGTGAATTCCACATCGGTCAGATGCATTTCCGGATCGTCCTTGGCCCGGCCGATGGGAATGATGGTGAAAATGCGCCACTGTTTCACGCCGAGCGATGCCAGGCGGTCGTGGATGGCGTCGAGTTGCCCGATACTGCGACGGTTGATACAACTCACCACGTCGAAATTGATGCAGGGTTCTTTCGCGGCGATGGCGATGGCCCGCTCCGCACGTTCGAAAGCGCCGGTGCGGCCTCTCATCCAGTCGTGGTTCTCTCCCAGCCCGTCGAGGCTGATGGTCAAAGCGCCCATCCCGGCGCCCATCAATTTGCGGTGCATCGCCTCGTCGTAAAACCAGCCGTTGGAGACCATGCTCCACCTCACGCCGTGCTGCCGGATGGCGCGCCCCACTTCTGCAATATCAGGGCGCAACAGCGGCTCACCGCCGGTGAGGACGACCGTGAATTCCGGCGGACGCTCCTTTACCGGGATAGTGTCGAGTGCCTTCAGGAAATCGGCCAGCGGCATATCGACATCTTCACTCGCCGCCATACAATCACTGCCGCAGTGGCGGCAGTGAAGATTGCAGCGCGTGGTGCATTCCCAGAACAGATAGTTCAGTTCGTGGACCTTCGTCTCATTGGAACGGAACAGCCGGAAGAGGGCGTCACGGATCATTTATTCAGCTTTGGCCAACTTGATTTCGATCAGGCGGGGCGAGATGTCGGTGATAACCGTATCCTTTACGCGATACGTATCATCGGCCGGTTCAAAACGGAATGCAGGGGGAAGGACCTCATCGTCCCGCCGATAGTAATATACGTTCGCTTCCCCGTCGGGTCCTGTCAGGATACCGGGAGTCCAGTTGTAACCTTTCACCCGGGCACTGACCTTGACACCTTCCATAGGTTCACCCGTATCGGCCGCCATTACCTTGAAAGACATCGATATATGTTCTAAACCTTCGGGCGTTCCGTAGCACGCCTGAAAGATGAAAAGGGCCGTCGTCAAAGACAGGCCCTTCAAAAGATTGTGAAGCCACTTCATACGCTTGTCTTTTCCATATAGATGCAAAAAGACACGAAATGTTGCGTCACTCGGTGACAATTTGATCCGTCAATTCCGCTTCAACGATTTCTTCGGCGGGAGTTTCAGCGATGGGTTCGACGGTCGCCTCAATCTTCTCTTCCTCAAAGAAGTCTTCCGGATAGCCGGGCGGCGTGCCATAGCAGGCCTGGAATACGAAAAGGCAGGCGGTCAGCGACATGCCTTTGAGCAGGTTATGAAGCCATTTCATACGGCAACTGTTTTTGATTTCCTTGCAAGTTACAAAATAATCCCGAGAATCCTTACCTTTGTGTATCCAAATTCACGAGCGACCATGTATTCGCCTGCCGAAGATCCGATTTACAACCGCACGGCCCTGCTGATGGGCAATGACGTGATGGAACGCCTGGGGAGCGTCCGCGTCCTCCTTTTCGGCGTGGGCGGCGTAGGCAGCTGGTGCGCCGAAGGGCTCGTGCGTTCCGGCGTCACGCACATTACCCTGGTCGATTCCGACTGCGTGAGTGAGAGCAATATCAACCGCCAGCTGATGGCCACCACCCGTACCGTCGGGCAGGTCAAGGTCGAAGCCCTGCGCGACCGGCTGCTGGAAATCAACCCGAACGCCGAAATCACGGCCATCCGGCGCGTGTACTCCGCCGAAACGGCCGACTCGTTTGAAATGGAGCGGTACGACTACATCATCGACGCCATCGACTCCCTCAAGGAGAAATCCGACCTGATCCTGCGGGGGACCCGCACCCCGGCCGTGTTCTTCTCGTCGATGGGCGCCGCCCTGAAGGTCAATCCGCAGGGCGTGAAAGTGGCCGAATTCTGGAACGTGCGCGGCTGTCCCCTCGGCGCCGCCATCCGCAAGAAATACAAGCAGAACCACACCTACCCGGGGCACAAGTTCCGCTGCGTCTACGACGAGGAAGTCCTCCCCAACCGCGGCACCGCCCTGGCCGCCGACGCCACCAACAGCGAGTGGGACGGGCGCAAGGCCCAGATCAACGGCTCCACCGCCCACATCACCGCCATATTCGGGATGACGCTCGCCGGGCTGGTCATCGAAGACTGTTACAAGAAGACCCTGCAGCAGTCCACGCAGGAATGAAGCGCGTCATATTCCACATCGACGTCAACTCCGCTTTCCTTTCGTGGAGTGCCGTCCGGCAGGTCCGCGAAGGAAAGCCGGACCTGCGGCTGGTTCCGTCGGTCGTCTCGGGCGATCCGAACGACCGCCGGAGCATCGTCACCGCCGCCTCGATGCCCGCCAAGAAACTCGGCATCAAGACCGCCCAGCCCATCTCGATGGCGATGCGCACCTGCCCGGGCCTGGTGATCGTCCGCGGTGACTGGGCCTGGTACAAGACCTGTTCCGAGCAGTTTACCACCATCTGCCGCGACTACTCCCCCATCCTGCAGAAGTTTTCAATCGACGAGTGTTTCCTCGATATGACCCTGTATCTGGGCCGGCGGGACCCCGTTACCGTCGCCGTGGAACTCAAGAACCGCATCCGCAGCGAACTCGGCTTCACGGTCAATGTGGGAATCGGTCCCAACAAGCTCCTGGCCAAGATGGCTTCCGATTTCGAAAAGCCCGACAAGGTACACACCCTCTGGAAGGAAGAAATCGAGCGGAAAATGTGGCCGCTGGGCGTGCGCGACCTGCTCTGGGTAGGCAAACGCACCGAAGAGAGGCTCATCGCCTACGGCATCAACACCATCGGCGAACTGGCCCGCACAAGCCCGGCCGCCCTCGCCCGGCTGGTCGGCGTGAAGGCCGCCGGCGGCCTTCACGACTCGGCCAACGGAATCGACGACAGCCCTGTTGAGACCGACTTCCAGGAAGCGAAGAGTTACAGTGCGGAGCGCACGTTCGCACACGATATCGATACGGCAAAAGAACTCGACCGGGCCTTGTTCAATGTGGCCTGCATCGTCGCCCATCGGATCCGGCGTGACGATTTCAAAGCTTCCTGTGTTTCCGTCTTCATCAAGCACCGCGACTTTTCCGTCGCCCAGCGTCAGGCACAGATGGCCCGGCCGACCGACGTGACGGCTCTCATCCTCAACGAAGCCCGACGCCTGGCCGCCACGCTATGGGATGGCGTTACACCCCTGCGTCAGGTCGGACTGGGCGTTTCGAAACTCACCCACGAGACCGACCTGCAGCTCTCGCTCTTCGAAGATCCCAAACTCGAGTACTACCGCCAGTGGGACCGGGAATTCGACGAGAAGATGCGGCGCTCCGCCCAGCCGGCAGCCAGGGCCAGGACAGCGGAACCGGAAATCCTTACCTTCCGCTACGACAGTGGCGAAGCCGCCCTGGCAGCCGTCAAGCAAGCCGTCAAGGAACACCGCAACTACACATTCGCCCGACGTGCTTTCCCCGACGGAAGCGACGGTTTTGAGCTGTACGAAGGCACCAAGGCCGTGGAGCGCCACCTGGTCCGGAAGCCCAAATAAACGCCTCCCTTCAAAAAAATCAAACTTTTTGTTGCAAACCCAAATACTTTTTCTACCTTTGCAGTCCGCAAACAAAAGCGGCAGCAGCCGCTGGCGGAGAGTCTATTGAGGTATGGTGTAATGGCAGCACAAGAGATTCTGGTCCTCTTAGTGGCGGTTCGAATCCGTCTACCTCAACAACCGGCGGGATAGCTCAGCTGGTTAGAGCGCATGATTCATAATCATGAGGTCGCCAGTTCAATCCTGGCTCCCGCTACAAAAAAGAAAAAGAGAGGGTGATTCAAATCACCCTCTCTTTTTTTGTATCCTGCCGAAAGCTTATTTCAGGCCACGGTTCTCGAGCAGTCCGTCCACCTTCGGATCACGGCCACGGAAGTTCCGGTACATCACCATACCCTTGTCGATGCCGCCCGGCGTGAGCACAAACTTGCAGAAGCGCTGCGCGACGTCCTGATTGAAGATGTCGCCCGTCTCCTTGAAGGCCTGGAAAGCGTCGCAGTCAAGCACCTCGGCCCAGATGTAGCTGTAGTAGCCGGCGCTGTAGCCGCCGCCGATGGAGTGGCTGAAGTTGGTCACGCTGTAGCGCGGGAGGATCTGCTTGGGAATGCCGCGTTCGGCGAGTTTCTTCGCCTGGAATTCCATCACGTCGAAATTGGCGGGAACCTCGGTCAGCACGTGGAGGTCCATATCCACATAGGAGGCGGCGAGATACTCGACCGTGGCGAATCCCTGGCCGTACTTGCCGCTGGCTTCGATCTTGTCGATGAGTTCCTGCGGGATCACTTCACCCGTCTTGTAGTGCTTCGCATAGACCTTCAGCACCTCGGGTTCGAAAGCCCAGTGCTCGTTGATCTGGGAAGGCAGCTCCACGAAGTCGCGCTCGGTGCCCGAGACGCCGCTGTAATGGACGTTGCGGAAGAAGGAGTGGAGGGCGTGGCCGAACTCGTGGAACATGGTTTCCACGTTGTCGATGGTCTGGAGGGCCGGTTTGTCGCCGGAAGGCAGGGTCATGTTGCAGACGTTCGTCACGATGGGCTGCACGCGCTGTGCCCCGTCGTAGGTCTGGCCGCGGAAGCCGCCGCACCAGGCGCCGGCACCCTTGCCGTCACGCGGGAAGTAGTCGCTGTAGAAGATGGCGATCACGTTGCCATTGCGGTCGATCACGTCCCACGACTTGGCGGTCTTCTCATACTGCGGATAGTCTTCGGTCCGCTCGTTGAAGGAGAGGCCGTAGAGCTTGTTGGCCACGTAGAAGATGCCCTGCTGCACCTGGTTGATCTCCAGGTATTCGGAGACGAGGGCGTCGTCGATGTCGAACTTGGCTTTCTTGGCCTTGTCGAGATAGTACATATAGTCCCACGGCTGGGGTTCGCCCTTGACGCGGTCTTTCTTCATCATCGCCTTGATGTCGGCGATTTCTTCGTTGGCCTTTTTCACGGCCGGAGCCCAGATCTGGTCGAGCAGCGCATAGACGTTGGCGGCGTTCTCCGCCATCCGGTCTTTGAGCGACATCGCGGCATAATCGGTATAGCCCATGATGTTGGCGCGTTTCAGGCGCAGTTCGATGATACGGGCCGCCAGAGCCTTGTTGTCATACTCGTCGTTGTGGTTGCAACGGTTGTTGTACATCTCGTACACCTTCTTGCGAAGATCCCGGTTCTTGCAGTACTGCAGCACGGGATTGCAGCTGGGACGCTGCATGTTGAAAGCGTACTTGCCCTTCTGGCCGATGCGCTCCGCGAGGGCTGCGGCGCGGTCGATGTTGTCCTGCGACAGGCCTTCAAGCTCTTTCACCGTGTCGACGATGACATAGGTGTTGTTGGTATCGTGCATCAGGTTCTGGCTGAACTGGAGCTGAAGTTTGGAAAGTTCCATATTGATCTTCGCGATCTCTGCCTGCGCTGCGTCGTCCAGCAGGGCGCCACCGTTGACGTAGCCGTCGTAGGTCTTCTGCAGCAGGCGTTTCTGCTCCTTGTCGAGATTGTACTTGTCCTGATGGTCGTAGACATACTTGACTTTCTCGAAAAGTTTCTTGTTCATCCGCATCTCATTGCTGTGGGCAGCGGTGAGCGGATTCATCTCACGGGCGAAGGCCTGGAGTTCCGGCGTAGAACTGGCGCTGTTGAGCGAGCCCCACACGGAGCTGGTCTTGGACATCAGCTTGCCGCTCTTGTCGAGGGCCACGATGACGTTTTCGAAACTCGGTTCCTCAGGATTGTCCACGATGGCCTGGATTTCCTGCTTGTGGGCCTCCATGCCCTTGAGCATGCCTTCGCGGTAGTTGTCGATAGTCAGGATCTCGAACGGGGGAATCTCGTACGGGGTCTTGTATCGTTTCTGTAAAAAGGGATTCTGCGCGGCGGTCTGACTCCAACAGACGGCCACGAACAAGGTGAATAATACGATTTTTTTCATGGTTGCGGAAGGTGAGGGATTCGAACCCCCGGGACGGAGACCGCCCAACAGTTTTCAAGACTGCCGCCATCGACCACTCGGCCAACCTTCCGTTACTGATACAAAAATATAAAATTTACTTCTTGGCAAAAAATTTCCACTGGAAAATCAGCAGATAGATCGCCCCGCAGGTAATGCAGCTGTCGGCAATGTTGAAAATCGGACGGAAAAAGATGATGTGCTGTCCGCCCCAGATGGGGAATGACGCCGGGAGCGTGGTATCGATGAGCGGGAAGTACAGCATATCCACCACCTTGCCGTAAAGGAACGGTGCATAGTCGAAGATAATGCCGTAAAACATCGAGTCGATCATATTGCCGATGGCCCCGCAGAGAATGAGAGCCAGACCGACCAGCACCCCGTTCGGTGTTTCGGGCCGTTTAAGCAGTTTCCGCAGGTAAATGATAATCAATACGATCAGGACGATGCGGCAGAGACTGAGCGCCAGTTTGCCCCACCCTTCGCCGAACTGCAGGCCGAAGGCCATCCCGTTGTTCTCGATGAAGAGGATCTGGAACCAGTCGCCCAGGACGTGGATGCTCTGCCCGATTGACATATTCGTCTTGACCAGGATCTTGACGACCTGGTCGATGACCAGCAGCAGAACAACGAGGATCGTAATCCTGGCGCCCTTGGAGACCTTCATCGCTTATCGCTTGTTCTTTGCCTCGACGCTGAGCGTCGCATGCGGTACGAGTCTCAGGCGCTCCTTCGGAATCAGCTTGCCCGTTTCCCGGCAGATACCATAGGTCTTGTTCTCGATGCGGATGAGCGCGGCTTCCAGATTCTGGATGAACTTGTACTGACGCGCTGCCAGCTGGCTCGCCTCTTCCTTCGCCTGGGAAGCGGAGCCTTCCTCGAGCACCTTGAACGACGGGGAAGTATCTTCCGTATCGTTGCTGCTACTATGGTCGATCTGGGCCTGGAGCATGTTGTAATCCCTCTTGGCCTTCTCAAGCTTCTGCAGGATCAGTTCCTTGAACTCCTGCAGCTCCTCGTCACTGTAGCGAACCTTCTCGACGGGTTCTTCTTTCTTCTTTGCCATAGCTATCTCGTTTAAAACTCAAATTTAACTTTTTTATTTCAATCTCGCAACAGCAATTGCAAGCGTTCCGTCTTCCCATTCCACTTCGACCGCGCCTTCCGGCTTGTCTTCGAACCGGATGCTGCGGGCCAGCGTCTGGGCGCAGACATAGGATCCGAAGCGCTCCAGTGCTTCCTGCAGGGCCTTGTCCGGAGCGATGACCACTTCGATGCGGTCGGTCACCGCGAAATCCGAAGCCTTGCGCAGATTCTGGATACGGTTTACCAATTCACGTGCCATACCTTCCTGCCGGAGTTCCGGCGTCAGTTCCACGTCCAGGGCGATGGTCAACGCGCCCTGCGAGGCCACCAGCCAGCCCGGCATATCCTCGGAAGAAATCTGGTAGTCGCCTGGATTGAGGACCACTTCCCCGCCGGGGAGCGAAAGGGTGAAGACTTCGCCCGCCGTCTCGGCACGCTGGATGTCGGAAATGACGGACTGTCCGAGTGTACCCATCGCCGCGGCGATTTCCTTCATCCGCGGGCCGTATACCTTGCCCAACGTCTTGAAATTGGGCTTGATCTTCTTGGTCAGGATTCCCTCGGTGTTCTCCACGAACTCCATCTCCTTGACATTCACTTCACTGAGAATCAAATCCTTCACAGCCTGCATCTGCGTCCGGACCTGCTCGGAAATAACCGGAACCAGCATCTTCTTCAGCGGCTGACGGACCGGGATACCCACTTTCTTGCGAAGTGCGAGCACCATTGAAGTGGCTGTCTGGGAAAGGCTTATGCGCTCTTCCAGGTCAGCGTCGATCAGGGAGACGTCCGCATCGGGCATCTGCACGAAATGGACGGAACATCCTTCCACGGGATGGCAGGGAGCGGTCAGGTCGAGATAGAGCCGGTCGGCGAAGAACGGAGCGATCGGGGCCATCAGCACGGCAACCTTCACCAGGGCGTCGTAAAGCGTCCGGTAGGCAGCCTGCTTGTCGGCCGTCATCGCACCCGCCCAATAGCGCCTGCGGTTCAGGTGCACATACCAGTTGGACAGGTCGTCGCACACGAAACTCTCGATCAGGCGGCCGGCGGTCTTGATATCGTAATCCTCATAGGCTGCACGCACGTCACGGATCAGGGAGTTCAGGCGGGACACGATCCACCGGTCGATTTCAAGGCCTTCGCCATTCCCGGCCGGACCGGACATTGCCGGATCCCAGCCGTCGATATTGGCATAAAGGGCGAAAAACGCGTAGGTGTTGTAGAGCGTGCCGAAGAACTTGCGCCGCACCTCTTCAACACCGCTTTCATCGAACTTGAGATTGTCCCAGGGTTCGGCGTTGGTGAGCATATACCAGCGGAGCGCATCGGCACCGTAGGTGTCGAGAGCCTTGAATGGATCCACGGCGTTGCCCAGGCGCTTGCTCATCTTGTTGCCCGCCTTGTCGAGAACCAGGCCGTTGGAAATCACACGCTTGAAGGCCGGTGTGCCGCTGACCATCGTATGGATGGCGTGAAGCGTATAGAACCAGCCGCGGGTCTGGTCGACGCCTTCGGCGATGAAGTCGGCCGTTGCGCCGAACTTTTCGCTGCCCAGGTTCCGGAGCCCCTCCTGGGCATAGGGCATGGCACCGGAATCGAACCAGACGTCAATCAGGTCGGTCTCCCGGATCATCTTGCGGCCCGTGGGCGAAACCAGGAAGATCCGGTCCATATACGGACGGTGCAGGTCGATGCGTTCATAGTTTTCCTGACTCATATCGGCAGGATCGAAGCCTTTCTCCTTCAGCGGATTGCTTTCCATCACGCCGGCTGCGACCGCCTTCTCGATTTCCGCATACAGTTCGGCGACGGTCCCGATGCAGATTTCCTCCTTTCCGTCCTCGGTCCGCCAGATCGGCAGCGGCGTGCCCCAGAAACGGCTGCGGCTCAGGTTCCAGTCCTGGATGTTCTCGAGCCACTGGCCGAAACGGCCCGTTCCGGTGGAGGCCGGCTTCCAGGTGATCTGTTTATTGAGTTCCACCATTTCGTCTTTGACGGCGGAAGCCTTGATGAACCAGGAATCGAGCGGATAGTACAGCACGGGCAGGTCGGTCCGCCAGCTGTGCGGATAGCTGTGCACGTGTTTCTGTACCTTGAAGGCGCGACCGTCGGACTTCAGCATCACGCACAGGTCGATGTCGAGGGTCCCCTCTTCATCCACGTGCTCGAAGTATTGTTTGTAGCCGGCCTTGACATAGCGGCCGGAGAATTCGGCATAAGAGGGATCCACGTGGGTTTTCACATAGAGGGGATCGAGGTCTTCGATCCGGCAGAAGCGGCCCTGACGGTCCACCTGCGCCTGCGGATTGCCGTCCAGGTCGACAGGCATAATGCCGCTGACACCGGCGGCCGCGGCGACCCGCTTGTCGTCGGCGCCGAAGGTCGGTGCAATGTGCACGATGCCCGTACCGTCCTCGGTCGTCACATAGTCGCCCGGAATCACCCGGAAGGCGTCGCCGTCGGGCTTGAACCAGGGAATCAGCTGCCTGTAGCGCATACCGACGAGCTCACTGCCTTTGAACACGCCGTCAAGCACGGTGAACGGAATCTTTCCCTTCGGGTTGAACCAGGTGTCGCACAACTCTTTGGCCACGATATAGACGGCCTCGGCGCCCGAATAGGGATTGGTGGAGCGGACGCGCACATAATCGATGTTCGGACCTACGCAGAGGCCCGTGTTGGACGGAAGGGTCCAGGGCGTGGTGGTCCAGGCCAGGATGCATAGCGGAAGTCCGTCTTCGAAGAAACGTTCCGAAGCGGCGTCGCGGATCACGTCGAACTGCGCGGTCACCGTGGTATCGGACACATCCTTGTAGCAGCCGGGCTGGTTGAGCTCGTGTGAACTCAGGCCCGTACCGTCGGTCGGCGAGTACGGCTGGATGGTGAATCCCTTGTACAGCAAGCCTTTGTCGTAAATCTTCCGAAGCAGGTACCAGAGCGTCTCGATGTAGCGGTTGTCATAGGTGATGTACGGATCGTCCATATCCACCCAGTAGCCGATACGCTCTGTCAGGGAGGCCCATTCCTTCGTGTATTTCATCACCTCGGTGCGGCAGGTCGCATTGTAGTCCGCCACCGAGATTTTCGTACCGATGTCCGCCTTGGTGATGCCGAGTTTCTTCTCCACGCCCAGTTCGACAGGAAGGCCGTGCGTATCCCAGCCCGCCTTACGCTCGACGTGGTAGCCCGTCTGTGTCTTGTAGCGGCAGACGGCATCCTTGATGGAACGGGCCATCACGTGGTGGATACCCGGCATTCCGTTGGCGGAAGGCGGCCCTTCGAAGAAAATGAAGTTCGGAGCGCCTTCACTCATTTTCAACACGTTGCGGAACGTGTTTTCCTTCTCCCAACGTTCCCGGATTTCCTGATTGACTTCCACCAGGTCCAGTTTCTTATATTCGGCAAAACTCATATCGTACGGACATTGATTCATTTTGAATTTGCAAAGATACGATAATTCACTAATTTTGGGTATGTAAAGTAAAAATGATCCAGATGGGTGTCATCGATATCATCATTGTCTGCTGCTTCCTCCCGGTCCTGTATTTCGGCATCAAAAACGGACTGGTCAGGCAGCTGGTCGCCTTTGCCGTCATCTTCTTCGGCATACGGCTTTCCCTGCGCTTTGCCACGCCGGTCGGCGAATGGGTGACCGAACACGTCAAAATCGGCGATTTCTGGGCGAAAGCCGTTTCTTTCATCCTGATTTTTTTTGCAGTTGCGCTGGTTCTCGGCCTTCTGGGCCGCATGATCGAGAAAATTATCAAGATTTCCCTTCTTGGCTGGCTCAACAAACTGCTCGGAATCGTGATGACCTTCTGCATCTTCGCCCTGCTGATCTCGGTAGTCGTCTATTTCGTCGATTCCGCCAATAACCTGCTGGATTTCATCCCGAAAGAAAAATTGGAAGAGTCCCGTTTCTACCCCGCCCTGCTGGATCTTTCCAAAGAGGTGTTCCCCCACTTCAAGGAGCTTTTCCATCCCGAACAAATTTAAAATTTTCCGCTGCGCTGACCCCGCGCAAGATATTGCCTTTTCGTCGGACGGATTCCGTTTCCGATGTCCATCTTTGCGTTTGGAAACACGACCTGCGCAAATGGAACCTCAGACCCGGATTCAACGCCTGACCGACCTGGAAGAGACAGTACAACATCTTCTGCCTTTTTCCGAAAATTCTTCCGGCTTTCCTTATGCACTTCTGCTTACGGCTACCCTGGTGCTGTCTCTCCTGTCGGTCATTTTTTTCCTATAAAACGCGAGGGAGCGTGAGCGGGATTGTCTTGAAGGGCGAGAAGACACGTGAAGGAGAGCTCCCTCTTTTTTTGAAGACGATGAAAACAGCCATACGACAACACGATCCGTCCGACTGCGCCGCGGCCTGCATAGCCGCCGTAGCCCGGCACTACGGCCAGGCCGTCCCGCTGACATTCATCCGGGAAAGTTCAGGAACCTCACAGGCCGGCACCAGCATCAAGGGCATCCTCGACGCCTGCCGGGAAATCGGATTCCAGGCAGCCGCCTACAAGTCCGACGAAAAAGACATCGCAGGACTCTACGGCCTTGCCGAACCGGCCATCCTCCACATCGTCACCGAGCGGGGCGACCTGCATTTCATCGTGCTCGAAAAGCTCAGTCCCAAACAGGCACGCATCATGGACCCGGCCCTTGGCCGGAGCGTCCGGATCCCCACCGAAAAACTTCGCAAGCAATGGACCGGCTATCTGGTGACGCTCAAACCCGGCCCCGAAAGCCGGGATGCCGGCCAAGGACGGCCCGAACGGCACTCCCTGCTCCATTGCATGCGTCAGATGTCCCTCAAGGAATATGCCCTGATGCTGGCCGGTTCGGCCGTCTATATCGTAGCCGGCCTTTGCACGGCCCTGTTCCTGCAACATATCATCGACCGGGTGCTGCCGGACCGGGAGACGGCCGGCCTGCTCCGTACCGGAGCGCTCCTGCTCTCCGTCATGCTCTGTACATTGCTGGTCGGCTACGGCCGCATCCTTTACGCATTGCGTCTGAGCCTGACGCTCGACACCCGGCTGATCCTCGATTATCTGAGGCATCTCTTCCGGCTGCCGGCCGGTTTTTTCACCCGGCGCGGAACCGGCGAACTCCACGCCAGGATCGGCGACGCCGCAAAGGTCCGGAGCTTCCTCATCGAAGGCGTCTCCACACTGATTACAGGTGTCCTGATGCTGGCTGTCTCGTTTACCCTGATGTTCACGATGCATTGGCGGCTGGCCTTGCTGATGCTGGCCTTCATTCCTGTCTATCTGATCCTTTACCTGGCCGCCGACCGGGTGAACAGAAGGGTAAACCGGGACATTATCGAACAGTCCGCCGTCTTCGAGGAGCGTACGGTGGAGGGCATCGCCGCCGTCAGGATCATCCGCCACTATGGGAACGGGGAGCGCCTGCTGCGGGAAATCGAAAAGGAATACCTTCTGCTGACCCGGAAACTGTTTCAGGGCGGACGCTGGGCAGACGCCTTCGCCTCCGCGGCCGACGGGATTGCCAAGCTCCTGACCGTCACCCTCCTGACGGTCGGATCCCTCTATATCTTTTCCGGAACGCTCACGGTCGGGGCACTGGTCTCCTTCTATTCCCTGACCGCCTGGTTCTCAACCCCGCTCAGCGACCTGGTCCGGCTCAACGACAGCTATACGGAAGCCCGCATCGCATACGAACGGCTGGGCGACATCACGCAGCTCCCGCCCGAAGAGACGGGCATCAGTCATTTCCTCCCGCAACCCGGCGCCGACCTGTGTTTCGACCGCATCACCTTTTCCTATCCGGGCTGCCCGGTGCTGCTGCACGACTTCAGTCTCACGCTCGAAGCCGGCCGGATCACGGCCATCCAGGGCGCAAGCGGCTGCGGCAAGAGTTCCCTCGCAGCATTGCTGATGCGGGATTATACCGTCCAGGGCGGCGCCGTGCGGCTCGGCCCGCACGACATCCGCCTCTTCTCACTGGAGGCCTGGCGGCGCTTCGTGGCGCTCGTTCCGCAGGACCCGCAACTGCTCAATGCGTCGATCCTCGACAACATTACCTGCCTTGAACCCGTTCCGGATGTGGAACGGGTGGTCAAACTGCTGGAGGAACTGGAGCTCGACGGCTTCGTCCGGGGGCTTCCGATGGGCCTCTTCACGAAAGTCGGAGAACGCGGAGGGAGGTTGTCGGGCGGACAGCGGCAGCGCATCGCCCTGGCCCGCGCCCTCTATCACAAACCCGGCGTCCTGATCCTCGACGAAGCGACGGCCTCGCTTGACGAGGCATCGCAGCGAAGCCTGCTCCGGCGCGTCTGCCGCTTCCGCGACGAAGGCGGCACCGTGATGATGATCACCCATAACGGCGACAACGCCGCACTGGCCGACAGAATCGTACAACTATGAAATAAGCATCCGTGCGCACGGACAAGGTCAGTTCCAGACACCTGAAAGGATGGAAAAAACGTAAAACTACAACCAATGGAAGAAACAATGATGATTGAAAGGGGTTTGAGAGAACTGCATTCTTCCGAACTCCAGGTGTGGGGCGGCGGCAAAGGCATCTTCGCCACCATTTTCGAGAAAATCCGCAACCTGATCGACACGTTCGCGGATTATCTGCCGAATTTCCTGAAAGGACTCAAAGACGGCTTCTTGGGAAAAGATATGTCGTAAGGAGGGAATGTCATGTACCAGATTGAAATGCAGGAAGCCGCCCTGGTCTGGGGCGGTGTCGACAAGAAGGCCCAGGACGCCCTCTACACGATCGGCTATGTCATCGGGGTGATAGCCCGCTTCCTCGGGGCGCTTTTCCTGATCAAGAAAGAAACTCCCACGGCTTGAAACCGTTCCTTCTGACCGGGTCTCTCTTCGGAGAGACCCCTTTATCCCATAAGATGAGAAAACTTATCCTATCCCTGATCCTCATCGCGCCGGCCCTTCCGCTTCCAGCCCAGGAAACCTGGTCGCTCGACCGCTGCGTCGCCTATGCCCTGGCACACAATCTCGACATCCGGAAACAGGATATCGAAATTGCCGTCAAACAGGCCGAATATACGCGCCGCTGCCTGGACCATCTGCCTTCCCTCAACGCCCGCATCGCGCAGGAATACAACTGGGGAAGGAGCGTGGACATGCAGGAGCTGGTCATCGTCCGCAACAAACTGACACGGGGCACAGGCGCTTCCGTACAGGCTTCCGTCTCCCTGTTCGGCGGCCTGGCCCGGCACGCACAGCGGAATGCTGCGAAAAAGGCCCTGGAAGCTGCGACACTCGATGCGGATGGCCTGCGCGAAAACCTGGCCGTGGACGTCACCGCCGCCTACTTGCAACTGATGCTGGCCCGACAGATCCACGCTTATACCCGGGAGCGCTTCGAGACCATCGTGCAACAGAAAGAACGGACTGCACAACTTGTGGATGCGGGCAGCCAGCCGAAAAGCGCACTCAACGAGATGGAAGCGCAGATGGCTTCGGAGAAGGCCGCGATGGTGGAAGCCGGCTGCCGCGTCCGGACTGCCACGCTCGATCTTACCCGGCTGATGAACCTTCCTCCGGATTCGAGTTTCGTGGCAGGCGACAGTTTCGGAAACGACACCATCGCAGCCCGGATTCCGGTCATGACCGACGGGCAGGTGGAAAACTGGCTGGGACACGACCCGCGGATCCGAAGTGCCAGGGCCCGCATCGAGGAAAGCCGCCATCTGCAGACCGGCGCCTGGGGTGCATTTCTTCCCAGCATTTCACTGACGGCCGGCTACGGCACCTACTACAGCAGCGCTTCGGAGGAGCCTTTCCGCACGCAACTCGACGAGAACCGGAACCCTTCCCTCTCATTCCAGCTTGGAATCCCCATTTTCAACGCCGGGGAGGCCCTGTCCCGGGCACGACAGGGACGGCTGGCCCTGGCACAGGCCCGACTGGCTGCCGAGGAAACACGCATACGGATCGCAGAAGAAATCCACAGCGCCACCATCGAAGCCGAGAACTGCTGCCAAAAATACCTTTCGGCCGGGGAGACGCTCCGGGCGATGCAGGGCCTGCTCGAAATCACGGAGGCCAAATACAACCTGGGCGCCGCAACGGCCCTCGACTACATCATAGCCCGCAACAACCATTTCAAGGCTGTGTCCGACTACCTGCAGGCCAAATGGCAATACCTTTTCCAACTCAAACAACTGGAGCGCTACAGGCCATGAAGCGGATGAAAATGACAAGAAGGCGACGTACGGTCCTGATCGTCACAGGAGCCGTCTTACTGCCGGCGTTTCTGCTGCGCACTTGCCGGGAGCCCGCACCGGAAGTGAACGTGCAGGCCGCCGGCCGTGAAGACCTGGTAGAGACCGTTCCGGCATCCGGCGTCATACGCCCGGTCGTGGAAGTACGGATCTCGCCGGAGGTCTCGGGCGAGATCGTGGAAATCTTCGTAGGAGAAGGCGATACGGTCCGTGCCGGCGACCTGATCCTCAAAATCCGCCAGGACCAGTACCTTTCCCAAGTCGACCAGGCAGGCGCCTCGCTCGGAAGCCTGCAGGCCCAATATGCCCGGCAGCGGGCGGAAGTCCGTCAGGCTCGCCTCAACCAGGAGCGCGACAGGAAACTGTACGGACTCAACGCCATCTCGGCCGTGGAATTCCAGCAGTCCAGGACGGAACTGGAAATCGCCGAAAGCAGTCTGAAAGCGGCCGAATTCGCTATCCGGAGCGGAGAGGCCGCACTCAAGGAAGCCCGGGAAAACCTGCAGAAAACCACCCTGTACGCACCCATAGACGGCATCGTATCGCGCCTCAGCGTGGAGAAGGGCGAACGGGTCGTAGGGACGAGCCAGATGGCCGGTACGGAACTGCTCCGGATCTCAGATTTCAGCCGGATGGAGGTCGGTGTCGAAGTAGGCGAAAACGACATCGTCCGCATCCGGCCACGCGACAGCGTCCGCGTCGAAATCGACGCCTATCCCCGGCGGGAATTCCGGGGCGTGGTGACACAAATCGCAAATTCCGCGAAAAATATGGATGAGCGCTTCGATCAAGTTACTAACTTTGCGGTCCGGATCGAACTGCTCCCGGACTCGGTGAAGTTCCTGCCCGGTATGTCCGCCGCCGTAAACATTGTCACTGAAAAACGCTCCGGCTGCCTGGCGCTCCCCGTCTCGGGTGTGTTTACCCGCGAAAAGGAATCTTTCGTATGGGTGGTCGGTCCCGGCCGGACAGTTCAGGCGCGAAAGGTCGTCACCGGCATCCAGGACCACGACCGGATTGAAATCCGGGAAGGGCTGGAAGAAGGCGAACCGGTCGTCACGGGGCCGTCCGAGACAGTGGAAAAGAGACTTACAGCAGGCCGGCGGGTCAGACCGTCGCCATAAAAGCAATAATACGATGCGTGAACGAATCCTGATGATCGAAACCAGTACGGAGTGTTGTTCCGTCGCCCTGTCCGACAGCGGCCGGATCATCGCCGGCCGGGTGGATGAACTCCCCCGGAGGCAGTCCTCGATGCTGGCCCCCTATCTGGCGGAGGTACTGGAGGAAGCAGGCCTGAAGGCGGTCGACCTGGACGCCGTGGCCGTAAGTGAAGGCCCCGGCTCCTATACCGGTCTGCGCGTGGGGGTCTCGACGGCCAAGGGCGTCTGTTTCGGATGCGGGAAACCGCTGATCGGCGTAGATACGCTCCGCATCCTCGCCCTGCAGGCAGAAGGCAGCTACGACCGCATCATCGCAATGATCGACGCACGCCGGATGGAAGTCTACGCCGCTCCGTTCGACGGGCAGGGCAAGCGGCTCGGCGAAACGGAAGCCGTCATCCTCGACGCAGACAGTTATCGGGAAGAACTCGAAGCGGGAAGCGTCCTTTTCATCGGTACCGGCGTCACCAAATTCCAGGACGTCTGCACCCACCCCAACGCCACGTTCCGGGAATGCTACCCGCTCGCGTCCGCGATGCTGCAACCGGCACTGGAATCGCTCAAAAAGAAAGAGTTCGAAGACATTGCGTACTTCGAACCCTTCTATCTCAAGGAGTTTGTCGCCGGCATCAGCCGGAAGTCGGTCTTATAGCAGGCTCTGCAGCAGGCGCTCCAGCGCATCCTTTTCAAATACGTCGTTGGCCACCGGATTTCCCGCCCTGTCGATTACGAACATCGACGGAATCCGGCTGATATTATATGCCAGCACGGACGGAGAATCGATGCCCAGGCCGTCATTGACGCTGATCCACGGAAGTCCCTGGCTCCTGACCGTCGCAGCCCAGCTGGGCTTGTCGATGTCGAGACTCACCTGATAGACCTCCAGCCCCCGGTCGTGATATTTCCGGTAAAGATCGGCCAGTTCTACGTTGAACATCTTGTGTTCGTCCTGGCTGACACTCCAGAACGAAAGGACGATCACCTTGCCTTCCAATTCCGAAAGGAGACGGGTATTGCCATCTGCATCGGGCAACGCCAATTCAGGAAAACTGATGACCGAGGCATCGCCGAAGCGGTTTGACAGCTCAAGATTCTTGGCGCGCATATCCACCTCGTCGCGCAGGGCCGTAAGGAACTCTGAATTCGGATAAACCAGTTCCAGTGAATCCCGGACCGTCTTGAACAGGAGTCCGTCGGTCTCCTGGCCGAAAACCGGGAGATTGTCGCTGAACCGCTGGAACAGAACGACGGCCGAGGTGATGGAACGGGGATGGCTGATCACGTGCTTGATGGCCTGCCGCTTATACTCGACATACATCCGCGAGAGCTCCGAATTGACCGCCTTGACCTCTTCATCTGTAGAATCCTCTCCCAGCGATGCCGCAAGAGCGTTCATACGCCCCGTCGTCTCCGCAAAATCCTCGTTGACCTTTTTCAGCAAAGCGGATTCCTCGGAGCCTTCGATACGGAAACTTCCTTCAGCCGGCACCGTGATGGCGACCCGGTCGGACGGAAGCAGGACCATCGAAGCCACGGGCTTGTCACCCAGATAGAGATAATAGAAATACGGCTCATTTCCCGTCAGGTCCACCGTGTAGTCGAAATGCCCGGACTTGTCGGTCCGGATGGTATCGACCGGTACCAGGCGGTTGTAGTTGAGTTTCTGCAGCACGACGGAAGAGTCGGGCACACTTTCAAGCGTAGCGGAAATGTGGGCCGTAGGCGTCGTCGAACACGATACCGCCACAACGGCAGCCATAATCCAGGGAATCAGTCGTTTCATAAAGCGCATTGTTTTTGGAACGCCTCGCCGATGCTCGCGGCGATTTCCGCGAAGCGCTGCGGCGAAAGCTGTTTCTTCTCTTTCCTGAAGTCCATGTCGCCTTCCGTCTGGAGCGGTACCAGATGGATGTGGGCATGCGGCACTTCCATACCCAGCACGGCCACGCCTACCCGTTTGCAGGGGATGACCGACCCGATGGCACGGGCCACACGGGCGGCGAACTGCCAGAGCCCGGCATAGGTCTCTTCGTCGAGATCGAAGATATAATCGACTTCCTGCTTGGGAATCACCAGCGTATGGCCTTCGGCCAGCGGATTGATGTCGAGGAAGGCATAGAAGCGGTCGTCTTCGGCCACTTTCCAGGAAGGGATCTCACCCGCGACGATTCTGCTGAAGATGGAGGCCATGGCTAAATCGAGATTTCCAGGATTTCAAACTTGATGACACCGGAAGGAACGGTCACATCGACCACTTCGCCTTTCCGGTGGCCCATCAGGGCCCGTCCGATGGGCGTGGTCATCGCAATCTTCCCCTGCATGATGTTGGCCTCGCTTTCGCCGACCAGCGTGTAGGTGACGGTCGCCCCGTTCCCCAGATTCTTCAGTTTGACTTTCGTCAGCATCTGAACCTGATCCGTATTGATCTTCGATTCGTCAATGACTTTGGCATTGGCGATCAGATCCTGCATCTTGCTGATTTTCAACTCGAGCATGCCCTGCGCTTCACGTGCGGCGTCGTACTCTGCATTTTCGGAGAGGTCCCCCTTGTCGCGGGCCTCCGCAATGGCTCTCGAGATGACAGGACGCTCGGCGATCATTGCGGCGAGTTCTTCGCGCAACTTGTCGAGCCCTTCCTGCGTTACATAATGTGCTTCTCCCATTGTTAAAAATGTTAAAAAGAAAAGAATCCCATCCGTAGCGGGACCCTTTCAACGTTCAATATTTCTGCAAAGATAATACTTTTTATTTATACAACAAGCATCTCCGCCGCCTTTTGCCGGTCCTGCGCGAGTTGTCGCCCGAGTGCCTCCATAGAATCGAAACGCCGTTCGTCACGAAGCCGGGCACAAAACTCGATACGCAGGTCCAGTCCGTAAATATCTTCGTCAAAATCAAGGATATGCGTCTCGATAGTCCGGCCGCCGCCCAACCCCACTGTCGGGCGCGTACCGATGTTGCATACACCTTTATGTCGCCGGCCAAGGACATCGACCCATACGGCATAGACACCGTTTGCGGGAATCTGCTTCAGAGGCTCATACAACTGCATGTTCGCCGTCGGAAAGCCGATTGTCCGGCCGAGCCGGTTGCCGGCCACGACCACGCCGCAAAGGCTGTAACGATAGCCCAGCATCGCCTCGGCGCGGGTCACGTCGCCGGCGGCCAGGGCATCCCGGATCTGCGTGGAGCTCACCGCACCCGCACCCACCGCAACGGCCGGGACACGCACCGGCGTCACTCCGCAGTGCGCCACGACTTCGGCCATCTGTTCCGGCGTGTCGAAATCGTCGTGGCCGAGCCGGTGGTCGTAGCCCAGGATCAGAGCCGTCACGCCGAAACGGCCGACCAGATAATCGCGGATAAATGTCTCGGCGGAAAGGCGGCTGAACGCCCGGGTGAACGGCAGGACCTCGAAACGGTCCACGCCGCAGGCCAGACAGCGTTCCTTCTTTTCCTGCAGCGTCGTCAGCAGCCGGAGCCGGTCGGCATCCTGCTGCAGGACGCTGCGCGGATGCGGCCAGAAGGTCACGATCACGCTCTCCTCCCCCCGCGCACGGGCGACGGCGCACAACTGGTCGAGTACCTGCCGGTGCCCCAGATGTACGCCGTCGAAAAAACCGGTCGCCGCTACAGCCATTTCACCAGTTCGAAATCCTGCCGGTGCGGCAGGTCCGGATTCTTGGCGTAGAGCCGGGCGGCCGACTCATACATACCGGCCATCTCGGGCACGATGGAAGCCCGGTACGTGGCCACGCCGTCGTGGAAGTCGGCCAGCTGGAAGTCGTAGATCGCCACGATGTGGTGTTCGCCCTTGGCATTCTGCTCCGTCAGGAGTATCTCGGCGCCGATGTCGGCCGGGTCGAGGTCTCCGATCGACACCACCAGTTCCGAAGTATAGTTCTGGCCGATGGTCAGGGAGGAACGGACGTTGTCGGGACGGGTGTACGAAATGATCTCCAGGTGCTCCCACTCGCGGCGGACGCGCTTCTTCCAGAAGGCGATGTCGCGGGCGAGACTGAAGTCGTCGGCCAGCAGTTTGGCAGAGCGCTCCTTCAGCGGCTCGTAGTACTTGTTGCAGTAGTCGGTAAGCATCCGGTTGGTGGTAAAGTTGCAGGCCACCTGTGCCACGGTGTTCTTGATGATCTCGATCCACTGCTTGGGCAGGCCTCCGGCGTTGCGGGCATAGTAGGTCGGGGCGATCTCCGTCTCGAGGATATTGTAGATGGTCGACGAGTCGAGGTCGTCCTGGAACGACTGGTTATCGTAGGTCCGCTCCATCTTCAGTGCCCAGCCGGCACCCGGCTTATAGCCTTCCACCCACCAGCCGTCGAGCACGGAGAAGTGCATGACACCGTTCATCACGGCCTTCTCGCCGCTCGTGCCGGAAGCTTCCTGCGGACGCGTCGGGTTGTTCATCCAGACATCGACGCCCTGGACCAGCAATTTCGCGATCGAAATATCGTAATTGGGCACGAAGACGATCTTGCCGATGAACTGCGGCATCTTGGAGATGTCGATGATGCGCTTGATCAGGTCCTGGCCGGCCCGGTCGGCCGGATGGGCCTTGCCCGCGAACAGGAACTGGACCGGATGGTCGGGATTGTTGACGATGTCGGCCAGGCGTTCGAGGTTGCTGAACAGCAGCGAGGCGCGCTTGTAGGTGGCGAAGCGGCGGGCGAAACCGATGGTCAGCACGTCGTCGCGCAGCGTCTTGCGGATCTTGACGATCTCGTGGGGCGAATAGTGGCTGGTGAGCCGCGTATCGGCCATCACTTCCTTCACCTTGTCGATCAGGCGCTTGCGTAGCAGGTTGCGGGTCTTCCAGATCTTCTCGTCGGGCACCTGGTAAATGCCGTCGAAACAACGCTTGTCATAGCGGTGCGTCTGGAATTCGGGTCCGAAGACCTGGGCGTGGATTTCCTTCCACTCCGGCGCCGTCCACGTGGGATAATGGACGCCGTTGGTCACAGAATCCACGTGCAGTTCCTCGGGCAGATAGCCGGGCCACATCGGCGCGAAGATCTTCTGGCTCACCTTGCCGTGCAGCCAGCTCACGCCGTTGATCTCCTGCGAGAGATTGGCGGCCAGGAAACTCATCGAGAACTTCTCGT
>JAEEGH010005153.1_pt1 | contig 33045 bp, 33 predicted proteins | sample 9134181 | NCBI WGS metagenome assembly JAEEGH01 (sample SAMN16246544, study PRJNA631951) | gut metagenome | biome: gut microbiome; feature: rumen; material: DP-attached | host: Bos | place: Iran: Karaj | collected 2018-10
TGGTAGTGGATTTCATCTTTGCAATGGTAAAAATTAAGAGAGATGGGATTAAGTAAAATCATTGACGTAAGTTTATAAATGTTTTAGAAAAGAACCTTCGAATTAGAATTTGGATCAACAGGAACAGTTATGCTGAAGTCGTTATAGTATGAAGCAGCTCCTGAATGGAAAGGAATTGCGATATCTGTAGCGGCTTCTTCAGGACTTAACTGTCCGTCTGTGACTATTGATTCATTTAATTTTTCAGAATATTTTATTATATCATCTGTAAGAATCTTAACTTCTTCCTGGCTTCTGTTATTGGCAACAACCAAAACAGCTCTTACACCTATTGTGTGTATATCTTCATTGATTCCCTTATATGTTCCGGCAGGAATGGTGCAACTTACATAGTACGGATAGATGCTGATAAGCTTTTCAATATCCGAATCATCCAAAGAAAGAATTCTAAGGTCACTGTTTTCAGCGCAGCCTGTGATGGCATTTGTTGGCGCGCCTGCCATGCAGATAAAGGCGTCAATCTCGCCATTAGCCAGCGCCCTGGCTGAATCTGAATATGACAGATAACGGCATTCCACATCATTAAATGACAAACCATATATGTCCAAAATATCCGCCACGTTAAGCACAACACCCGACTGGTCTTCACCGACTGATATTCTTTTTCCTTTTAAATCTTCTATGGTCTCGATAGTTGAGTCGCGGTGAGTTACTATCTGAAGGCATTCTGTATAAAGACCTGCCACTGCACTGAAGGCAAGGTTATCTTTTGTATTTTCTTCTTCAAAGAAATTGATACCCTTTGATGCATTATATAAAAGGTCATTCTGAACGATGGCTCCATCAATAAAACCTTTCTGCAAAAGTCTTATGGACGCCACAGTTCCTGAGGTTTCAACCCTGCTTATATTAAGTTCAGAACTTGCAAGTTCGGAGAATTCCTTAATATAAGAATAGTAGGTACCGCCTGGATTTCCGGTTCCTATTCTGAATTTCTTCTGGTAAAACTGAGTAAAATAAAGCACGAAAATAAGACATACCAAAAGTATGCCAATAATCCACACTATTATTTTGACTTTACCGGATGCTTTTTTCATAACATAAATAATATAAACCCAATTCGGGGATTTTTCAATAAATTAGAGTTATGAAATCGTTGTTTCTTCGTTGTTTATGATGTAATAATATGTTACAATTGCTTTGTGTAAATTTCTAATTAAGAAGGGATTTCCTGATGAAAAATAATATCTTTGTTCAGTATACCAGAACGAATCTTATCTTTAGAATTCTTGGAGGCATTATTATAGGTCTCGTGCTTGGACTTATAATTCCAAAGGCCGAATTTATCACTATTTTTGGAACTATTTTTATCGGCGCATTAAAGGCAATTGCGCCTATACTGGTTTTTATTCTTGTAATCAGCGCCATATCCAAGGCCAGTTCCGGCATAGGTCCTAAATTCAGAAATGTTGTATTTTTATATCTGATCACAACCATAATTGCTTCGGTATTTGCAGTTATTGTAAGCAGAGTGTTCCCGCTTACAGTGCCTCTTTCGGCAGCATCAGATATTGAGGCCACAACACCTCAGTCTTTCAGCGATATTTTTAATGGCCTTATAAATAATCTGGTTGAGAATCCAATCAGCGCGATGGCAAACGGTAATTATCTGGGAATCTTATTCTGGTCAATTTTAGTAGGTCTTGCACTTAAAATGGTTGAGGATAAAGTTACCAATGATGTAATGGAGAAACTTTCCAAGGCAATATCAATGATTGTTGGCTGGATTATTCAGCTTGCTCCTGTTGGTATTATGGGTATTGTATTTGAGTCAGTATCTAAAAATGGAATCAGCATATTTACCGACTATGGCAAGCTGATTCTTGAACTTGCTTTATGTATTATTTTTGTAGGATTGGTAACCAATCCGCTTGTTATGTTTATATGTACGAAGAAGAATCCGTATCCTATAGTATTTAAGTGTCTTAAGGAAAGCGCTTTTTCAGCCTTCTTTACCAGAAGTTCAGCAGCCAATATTCCGATTAATATGAGACTGTGTGAGAAACTGGGTCTGGATAAGGATTTCTATTCGGTATCAATTCCTCTTGGCGCAACCATCAACATGGACGGCGCTGCAATAGTTATAACAATTATGTCCTTAACTCTGGCTAATACCATGAGAATATATGTGCCTCTTCCAATGGCTCTGGTTCTGGCAATTGTTTCAACACTGGCAGCCTGCGGATCATCAGGTGTTGCAGGCGGCTCACTTCTTTTAATTCCTATGGCATGTTCATTCCTTGGAATACCTAATGATGTTGCCATGCAGATGGTGGGCGTTGGCTTTGTAATCAGCTTTATTCCGGATTCCATGGAAACTGCACTTAATTCAAGCTCCGATGTTGAATTTACAGCCTGTGCCGAATATATGGCCAAGAAAAGGGCAAAGGGCAGAGTAGTCAGAATGAATAATAATCAGACAGGAAGCAGGTGAGAATAATGGAAGGCTCCGGGGATAAGTTAAGAGTAAAAGAAAAAATCGGCTATGCCATGGGAGACGTAGGCTCTTTGCTGGTATTTGGCCTTGTACAGAGTGTATTACAGAAATATTATACTGACGTTCTGGATTTAAGAATTGTGCAGGTAATGATGCTTTTTACCATCGCAAGAATCTGGGACGCAATCAATGACCCGATGTGGGGCGCAATAGTAGACAGGATGCCTGAAAGAAAGGACGGAAGATATCGTCACTGGATTATGGTTTTTGCCATACCTGTTGTGCTTAGCGCAATCCTTATGTTTGTGAAGATTCCGGGGCTTAGCAGAAATGGATATTTCATCTGGGCAACGGTAACATATATTTTATTTGGTATGATTTATACCTGTATCAATATTCCTTACGGCTCCCTGGCTCAGGTAATGAGCGTTAATGCCAAGGATCGTTCTTCCTTATCAGTATTTCGTTCCGTAGGCTCCGTATTCGGTGGTATGCCGGCTATGGCTCTTATCAGTATGTGCTATATCACAACTGCAACCGGCCTTAAGGTAATGAGTTATAAGAAAATCATTATCGGCGTAATCATTATTGCCGCTCTTTCATTCCTTGCCTACGCCTTATGTTATATCTGGACAAGAGAGAGAGTATCCAGACCTCCAATGGCCAAAAGAAAACTCTCCGACATCTGGCCAACCATCAAGGTTCTTCTTACATCAAGACCTTACATGGCAATCTGCTTTGTAGGTATGTTGTATCTTGCATCTCAGATGTTTGCTCAAAGTTATTATTCATATCTTTTTGATTATTATTTCAACAAACCGTCATTTGCCATGCTTCCAATAGTATGTCAGTATCTGCCGGTAGCCCTTTTAATGTTTGGAATGGGACCGCTTGCAGGACGCATTTCAAAGCGTGGTTTATGTTCAGTTGGTATCGGCGTCTCCGGTGTCAGCTCACTAATTATATATTTTACACATACTCATAATGCCTGGTTATTCATCGGCCTCTGCCTCTTGGTTGGCGTGGGCAACTCCTTTATATTCCTGCTTCTGTGGTCACTTATGGGCGATGCCATGGAATATAACAAGGTATACAAGAATGTTCACGATGATGCCACAGGTTATTCGTTTTTTACATTAATGCGCAAGATTGGCCAGACAATTGCAGCCATCTTAGTTAATGCATCTTTGATGAAGATTGGTTATAAGGACAACGTCCTTAATACTGACGCAATTACTGATGACATACTTAATACAATGTATGCCCACAGCGTGCTGATTCCGGCGGTATTATATCTGCTGATCTTTGTTCTTTTAGTATTTGTTTATCCACTTGGTCGCAAGGCCGTTGAAAAACTTGACAAGGACAAAATCTCCGCCTCCAATTAGGCAAACTGCACATAAATTCGTTGTAAATTTGTAAAGATTGTGCAATTTACGCATTGATAAATATTTAACTAAGTGATAGTATAGTGCTTGATGAAAGAAATTTTATCAAGCATTATTATTTATTGTTATTGTTTTGGATTAAGATGATTAATCGGGAGGAAACGAAATGAAGAAGAAATTATTAGCAGTTTTAATCGGTGTTATGTGCTTAGGCGCAGCAGTTGCTTGTAATCAGGCAGAAGATGTTGTTGAAGAAGTAGTTGAAGGTGAAGTTGGTGAAGTTGAAGAGCAGGTAGCTGAAGAAGTTGAAGAAACTGTTGAAGAAGCAGTTGATGAAGCTGAAGATGCTATGCCAACAGCTGAAGAAGAGTACGAAGCAGTTAAGGCTACACTTACATACATGGGTGGTCTTTACGCAGTAGATGAGAATTGTGATCTTCAGATTGCACTTTTCAGAAATACAGATGGTGACATCGTTACAGTTATTTCAAAGGGTGGCGTTGTAACAGATTACGGTTTTGCTGAGAACGAAGAAGCTGAGACAGAAGATGGTCAGGCTTATACAAAGATTTTACTTGACGAGAAAGAATTTGGTTACTCATTTGATGAAGATCTTACATCAGGTATCGTAGTTGATGAAGATGGTGCTTCATACAAGGCTAACGAGTTAGATGAAGAAGAAGCTTTCGCAATGGTAAAGAGCACAATCGTTGTTGAATAATTAAATTAATTATATAGTTCTTTATTGCACAAAAGCCGTTGGTGGTTATAACCACTAACGGCTTTATTTTTTTATGTGATTTAAATGATTAAATTGATTAAAATGATGGCGGACTTAAAAGAAGGATTCCTATTGCGGTACATACCAGCATGATACCTGTTATTCTTCCGAGAACTTTATTTGATACCTTGTTGGCAACAATGGCTGCAAGATAAGCACTTACAAATGTTGCAATAACGGTAATGATTAAAATCTTCATATCCGGAACGCCTCTCATAATAAAATGAGACGCAGCTCCAATAAGGGCTGTGAAAGTCATCATAAAAACTGAAGTTCCAACGGCGGTTTTGAACTCGTATCCTGCAACGATTGTTAAGGTGAAGAGCATCATAAGGCCTCCACCGGCGCCCTGGAAACCACAGACAAAACCGATATATATGCCGCAAAGAATAATGGCAATATTCTTAATCTTACTAAGGAATGAATTCTCCTTTTGTTTTCTTTCAGGCTTAATGATGAAGGATATACCAAGGACGAGTTCCGTGAATACCATCCACCAGTTCATAACCGTATTGCCGACATGGGTTGCAGTTACAAAGTAACCTGCAATTGTTCCGATTATGGTGAAGGCAAGGATTGTAATTAAGAACCCCCTTGCGCCTTTAAGATTTATATTTCCATGCTTTTTATATGTAATTGCAGAAATGGCTGAAGCCAGTGTATCTGATGCAAGAGCCACGCCAATTGCTTCGAATACAGGTACATTAAGTACGCTGACTAAAAGTGGCGTAATAAATACGGCAGCGGACAGCCCTGCAAACCCCGTACTTACTCCCGCGCCGATACCGGCAAGCAGGCATATGATAATTAGTTTAACCATTTATTGTCTCCGGTTTATATTTCCTGATTATCCCCTTTATGGATATGATATATTTTGGCATACTTCCATGGATAGAATTTATCCCCGGTGAATCTGTAATGCTTTCCCTTGTAGTTAAAATTAAGAATATCTGCATACTGTACTCTTAACGCAGACAGTTCATCAAAAGGAAAATAAGTATCACCAAATGAAAAATATTCTTTATATGCTTTGAGTTCACCATTGGCAGCATTATCTCCATCCACTGTCATAGTCACATCATAAGATTCTATAACTTTATCATTCGTGGTTTCAACCACATTTTTTGTATATTCCTCATTAACAAAAGAATACCAGTCTCTTACATTATTATACTTTAGATCTTTACCTTCAAGAAAACCTGTATCGCTCCAGGTTACTTTGTAAGAACAACTGGTGCAGTAGCAGTTATCTCCTTCACTTTTCATTGAATCAGGGCTTAAACATTTAGGGCAGATGAATAAGAGTTTCTCCATGCCTTCAGCTCTGTTTTTACCTTTATACTTATATTTAACTTTCTCCTGGGTTAAATAGGCGTCTTCATATATGCCTTTATTTATAATCTCAGTTATTTCCTTAGGTGTTTTATTCTTTAATTCTTCAGACGAATAAACACCGGTTACGTGCCCTGATATGGGACCTGTTCTTTTAAATCTTGACCATCTTGGTTTTAAGAAATAACCACCTTCTATTTTATATGTAACCAACGCGGCGCCGGAGATTTTGACCAGTTTTCCGATGGAATCATCCTGCTTCATGGTTATGCCGTTATATGAATGACGTCCTTCAGGATAGAGACATACATTGTATCCGGCTTTGATGCGCTTCATTATCTCTTTAATATCTGACGCTGTAACATTACTTAACTTAACAATGATGGGGTCAACCAGATATTTCATTAAAGGACCTGCAACGGGAATTCGAAACGGGCTTTCTTCTGCGACGTAATAAAGATAGTCTTTAGAGGCGTGCCCTGCAAGAATAAAGTCAAAATCCGTTGTATGATTCGATATGAAAAGATATGGCTCTTCCATCCTGGGTACATGGTCTGTGGTAAAAGAATATTTCTTAAGAAAAATCTTTGATGCCACGTAAATAATGTTAAATGTTATTTGGCTTTTAAAAGGTACTTTAGCCATTAATGTCTCTCCTTAACAGAAAAATGCATACATTTATAATATCATAAAAATAATACTATAACTATGAATAATTTGTGATATAATCAATAAGGAATTCTTGAAAGGACAGGTATTATTATGTTTATTTCAACTAAAGGCAGATATGCACTGACATGTATGCTTGACCTGGCTGAGCATTGCAAGGATGGTAATGTATCACTTAAGGACATAGCAGAGAGACAGGGAATATCTTTAAAATATTTAGAGAGCATAATGAAAGATATGGTAGCCCATGGACTGGTTAAGGGCGTTCATGGCTGGGGAGGCGGATACAGCTTAACCAAGGAAACAAAAGATTATACAGCCCTTGAGATTGTTAAGGCGGCAGAGGATAATTTTGCCACAGTAAGCTGCCTTGCAGAAGGCTCAGAACCGTGCGACAGAATCACAGCCTGCAGAACCATAAAACTCTGGAAAGGTCTGGATGATGCAGTCAATGATTATCTTCAGTCAGTAACCCTTGCAGAATTATTAGAAGATGCTTGACAATTAATAACACTTGTTATACCTTATAGTAGGTAACTAAAAATAAACTCTTATTCAGAGTAGTGGAGGTACATAGGACCTGTGAAGCTACGGCAACCCCTGAAATCAGGAAGGTGCCAACCTGAGCGAGCAATCGATCAATAAGAGGATTATTACATATATACACGTATATAATCCGCTTGTTGTGAGCGGATTTTTTTATTGGGCGATAAGCCCCGTATCCATAAGGAGGAAAAAATGGACAAAAGACTTTTTACATCAGAATCAGTAACAGAAGGACATCCTGACAAAGTCTGCGATGCAATTTCAGATGCCATCTTAGACGCATGCATGGAACAGGATCCAATGAGCCGTGTTGCCTGCGAGACAGCAGCATGTACAGGCTTCGTTCTCATCACAGGTGAGATTACAACCAATGCATATGTTGATATGCAAAAAATCGTCAGAGACACAGTTAAGGAAATCGGTTATGACAAATCCGAATACGGTTTTGACGGCAATACATGCGCCGTACTTGTAGCAATTGATGAGCAGTCATCAGATATTGCAATGGGTGTAGACAAGGCCCTTGAAGCAAGAGACGGAAAGTATGATGACGACCTTGATACAGGCGCCGGCGACCAGGGTATGATGTTCGGATATGCAACCAACGAGACTGAAGAATTAATGCCATATCCAATCGCTCTTGCACACAAGCTTGCACTTCAGCTTACAAAGGTTCGTAAGGATGGCACATTAAAATACTTAAGACCTGACGGCAAGACACAGGTTTCAGTTGAATATGATGAGAATGGCAAGCCAATCAGATTAGAGGCAGTTGTTCTTTCAACACAGCATGATGAAGATGTTACTCAGGAACAGATTCATGCAGATATCAAGAAGTATGTATTCGATGAAATCTTACCTAAGGATATGTGTGATGAGAATACAAAGTATTTCATCAATCCAACAGGCAGATTCGTTATCGGCGGACCTCATGGTGATGCTGGTTTAACCGGCCGCAAAATCATCGTCGACACATACGGTGGATATGCACGTCACGGCGGCGGGGCTTTTTCCGGTAAGGACTGTACAAAGGTTGACCGTTCTGCAGCATATGCAGCAAGATATGTAGCAAAGAATATCGTTGCAGCAGGACTTGCAGATAAGTGCGAGATTCAGCTTTCATATGCCATCGGTGTTGCAAAACCAACCTCAATCATGGTTGATACTTTTGGAACAGGTAAGCTTTCAGATGAGAAGATTACAGAAATCGTTAAGGAGAACTTCGACTTAAGACCGGCAGGCATTATCAAGATGCTTGACTTAAGAAGACCTATCTACAAGCAGACAGCTGCTTATGGTCACTTCGGTCGTAACGATCTTGATCTTCCTTGGGAGAAGACAGATAAGGCAGAAGCCCTTAAGAAATATTTATAAGGTGTGCCACTAGGGACGGGGTAATGTGCACCTTTTTGAGATAAGTATGCAAAAGAGTCAGCAAGTAACGCTTGTTGACTCTTTTTTAGTTTCGTGGTGCACATTCCCCCGTCCCTAGTGGCACACTTGATGGATTGCGCCAGGACCCATTTTGGTGTATTATTATATTTGTAGCATTTTGGTTAAATTTTCGAGGTTGATATGGCTTTTACACACTTACATGTACATACAGAATACAGCCTTCTTGATGGCTCTAACAAAGTCGCAGACTATGTTAAGAGAGTCAAGGAACTTGGCATGAACAGCGCCGCCATTACAGATCATGGTGTTATGTATGGCGCTATTCAGTTTTACGTGGCATGCCGTAAAGAGGGTATCAACCCGATTATTGGCTGCGAAGTTTATGTGGCGCCTCAGACAAGATTTGATAAGGATCCGCATAACAAGTACTACCACCTGATTTTGCTTGCTGAGAATAATAAAGGCTATGAGAACCTGGTTAAACTGGTCTCTCAGGGCTTTGTGGATGGTATGTATTATAACAGGCCAAGAATAGATTTTGATCTCATTCAGAAATATCACGAAGGTCTTATCTGCTTGTCAGGCTGTATCCAGGGAGAAGTTGCTGTCAAAATTCTCGCCGGCAACTACCAGGGAGCGAAAGAAACAGCCCTTAGATATCAGGAGACTTTCGGTAAGGATAATTATTTTCTGGAACTTCAGGACCATCAGATTCCTGCTCAGAAGGCCGTTAATCAGGGGCTTATGAGATTAAGCGAAGAGACGGGAATTGAACTTGTTGCCACCAATGATGTTCACTATACCAACATCGATGATTCAGAGGCGCAGCAGGTTCTTGTATGCATTCAGACAGGCAAGAAATTATCGGATGAAGATAAATTAACATATGAGCCAAGACAGTTTTATGTGCGCTCAGAACAGGAAATGAGAGACTTATTTCCTTATGCTCTTCAGGCTATAGACAATACTCAGAAGATTGCAGACCGTTGTCATATCACCATTCCTTATGATGAGGACAGGATTCTTCGTATTCCTAGATATGATGCGCCGGATGGAATGGACAGCGAGGTTTATTTAAGACAGCTTTGTGATGAAGGCTTTAAAGAAAGATATCCTGAAGATAAGTTCGCGGATAAAATCCCCGAATACAGGGAACGACTTCTTTATGAACTTGGCGTAATCTCCCAGATGGGATATGTGAATTATTTCCTCATTGTATGGGACTTCATAAATTATGCAAAGAGTCAGGATATACCTGTTGGACCGGGACGTGGTTCAGCCGCAGGTTCCATGGTTTCATACTGTATACATATTACGGAAGTGGACCCAATGGAATATGAACTTTACTTCGAACGTTTCCTTAATCCAAGCCGTGTATCCATGCCCGATATTGATATTGATTTCTGTACTGACAGACGTATTGAAGTAATAGATTATGTGCGTCGTAAATATGGTGATGAAAGAGTAGTTCAGATTATTACTCAAAACAGAATGAAGGCAAAGAGTGCCTTTAAGGATGTAGCAAGAGTACTTGATATTCCTTTCTCACTTTCCAATCAGATAACCAAAACCATTCCTGCAAAAAACTTGGAGGGTAAGGAAATAACTCTTCCTCAGGCTCTTGAAATCAGCCCTGAACTTAAGGAATTATATGACCTTGATTCAGGTGTTAAGGAAGCAATGGATATGGCCATGAAATTAGAAGGTCTTCCAAGACAGCCGGGTATCCATGCAGCAGGCGTTGTTATCTGCCCTGAAAGAGCAGATAATTACCTTCCTCTTCAAAGGTCAGCAGAAGGTATCATTACAACAGAATATGACAAGGACGAAGTAGAGAAACTTGGTCTTCTTAAGATGGACTTCCTTGCACTTCGTAACCTTACAGTTATTAAAAATACAGTTGATAATATTAAGAAATCAAAGGGTATCGATCTTGATATAAACAAGATAGACATTAATGACAAAGCCCTTCTTGATTTCATTGGAACAGGCAAGACTGATGGTGTATTCCAGATTGAAAGTCCGGGTATGAAGGAATTCATGAAGGAATTAAAACCTAACAGCATTGCCGATGTTATTGCGGGTATTTCTTTATACAGACCGGGTCCTATGGACTTTATTCCTGATTATATCAGGGGTAAGGAACATCCGGAAACAATTAAATATCTGTGCCCGCAGCTTGAACCAATCCTGGCTAATACATATGGAGTTATTGTATATCAGGAACAGGTTATGCAGATAGTAAGAGACCTGGCCGGTTTCTCCATGGGACAGTCTGATGAGCTTCGTAAAGCCATGTCCAAGAAAAAAGAAAAAATCATGGAGATGAACAGGCAGAGCTTTGTTTATGGCAATAAGGAAAGTGGAATAGTTGGTTGCCAAAACAACGGAATTGATCCAGCTGTTGCTAATCAGGTTTATGACAGAATGATTGATTTTGCACAGTATGCTTTCAACAAATCTCATGCTGCAGCCTATGCCATGGTTACATTCCAGACAGCCTTCCTTAAGTATTATTACAAGGAAGAATATATGGCAGCCCTTATTACATCAGTAATTGATAACCCGACAAAGGTATCTGAATATATTAAGGTTGCAAAAGAAATTGGCATTAAGATAGTGCCTCCTGATATCAATACAGGTGATGTTAATTTCGTGGCATACGGCAACGAAATCAATTATTCACTTCTTGCAATCAAGAATATTGGCGAGCCTGTCATCAGGGCACTTGTAGAAGAAAGAGAGAAAAGCGGACCATACACAGACCTTGAGGATTTCATAGACCGTATGGATGGCAACATTAATAAGAGAGCTGTTCAGAACTTCATTAAAGCCGGTGTCTTCGACTCCTTCGGATATAACAGAAGAGAGTTAATGGAAGCCTCAGATATTATTATGGATTCCCTTAAGAAAGAGAAAGACGGCAATAAGAAGAATATGGCCGGTCAGATGAGTCTCTTTGATTTTGGTGATGACGAACTTAAGAACTCAAAGAAGATTGCAATTAAGAGAACTGATGATTACAGTAAGGAACAGAAACTCTTCTTCGAAAAAGAAGTGCTTGGCATCTATTTAAGCGGTCATCCATTAGAGGACTACGAAGAGATAATTAAGAAGAACATAACCAACAGCTGCGGGGATTTTGCTATCGGTGGTGATGACGAGGAGTCAGAAGATGACAATCCTGATATGGTAAATGTGGATGATACTATTGAACTTAAAGTTAAGCACAACGACAATGCAGTAGTTGGTGGTATAATTACAAAAGTTGATAAGAGAATGACCAAGCGCGGCGAGCAGATGGCCACAATCGTGGTTGAGGATTTAGAGGGCAGCGTGGATGTCCTGGTATTCCCTAAAACCTACCAGAAATGCCACAAGGCGCTTGTGGAAGACAATAAAGTATTTGTCTACGGAAGAGTGTCAGTTGAAGACAATAATACGGCCAAAATCAATGCCGACAATATCGTGTCTTTCGATGACATGCCTAAGAAACTGTGGTTATCATTTGATACGGATGAACAGTATAAGGATTTATATATTAACCGTATCGCGCCACTTATAAAAAGAAGCATTGGAAATAATTCCCTGAACATATTTATAAGAGAGAATAAGCAGGTTATGAAGAATCCAAGTATTAAGGTGGGTTCAGAGGACTGGCTTATGGACAAACTTAAAGAAATATTAGGGGATGACAACGTGGTTTTAAGAGAGTAAAATATAGGTGCATAATAATTAAGTTAGAGAGGAAGATTAATATTATGGCAGAGATTAAGACAATAGGTGTATTAACCAGTGGTGGAGATGCTCCTGGAATGAATGCTGCAATAAGAGCGGTAACCAGAACAGCACTTAGTCACGGAGTAAAGGTTAAAGGCATTAAAAGAGGATATGCCGGACTTCTTGCTGAAGAGATAATTGATCTTGAAAGACAGAATGTATCAGATACAATTCAAAGAGGTGGTACAATTCTTGGTACAGCAAGATGTATGGAATTCACTACCGAAGAAGGTCAGGCTCAGGGTGCTGAAGTCTGTAAGAAGCATGGCATCGATGGCATTGTTGTTATCGGTGGTGACGGCTCATACAGAGGTGCACAGGCTCTTGCAAGACATGGTATTAATACAATAGGTATTCCTGGTACCATCGACCTTGATATTGCATGTACTGATTATACAATCGGTTTTGATACAGCTATTAATACAGCCATGCAGGCTATAGATAAGGTAAGAGATACATCCTCATCTCATGAAAGATGTTCAATCATTGAGGTTATGGGACGTAATGCAGGTTATATTGCTCTTTGGTGTGGTATAGCCAACGGTGCTGAAGATATTCTTCTTCCTGAAACATATGATTATAATGAACAGAATATTATTAATAATATTATTCAGAATCGTAAAAAAGGTAAGAAGCATCATATCATTATTAATGCCGAAGGTATTGGTCACTCAACATCAATGGCAAGAAGAATTGAAGCTGCTACAGGTATTGAAACAAGAGCTACAATATTAGGTTACATGCAAAGAGGTGGTTCACCAACATGTAAGGACAGATATTATGCTTCAATCATGGGTGCCTATGCTGCAGATATTCTTATTGAAGGAAAGACTAACAGAGTAGTGGCATTTAAGGGTGGCGAGTTCGTTGATTTTGATATTGAGGAAGCACTTAACATGACTAAAGAGATTCCTGAATATCAGTACAAAATTAGTAAGGTTTTATAATGATTACAGCCTATAACAATCCTCAGATTAAACTGATTAAAGAATTACTGGAGAAGTCCAAAGCCAGGGAAAAGAACGACCTGTTTGTTTTGGAAGGTGCAAGACTATGCATGGAAGCGCCTTTAAGTAAGGTTAAGTCTTTATATGTTTCTGAGGATTTTTATAATAAGTCTTTTAAGGATATGCTGACAAAGTTTGGCAAGGATTTAAAAGATTATGAAGATAAAGTGCAGGTTGTGGATAATAATATATTTAAGTCTGTTTCCAATACGGTTACTCCCCAGGGAATAATGGCCATATGTAAAAGAATGTATGGTGACCTGGAGACGGTTATATCTTTAGGTAAGCCGGTGCTGGTTTTGGAGAACCTTCAGGATCCGGGAAACATGGGAACCATTCTAAGAACTGCTGAGGCAGCAGGAATGGCAGGAATACTTGCATCAAAGGGAACAGTTGATATATATAATCCAAAGGTTGTAAGAGCAACCATGGGAACCATCTTCAGAGTACCTGTGGTTTATGAAGATATTGATACCATTATTGATAAATTAAATAAAAATGATTTCGTGGTTATGGCAACGATTCTTGATGATGAGTCGAAGAGTCTTTATGATTATAAATTTGGATTAAAGACTGCTGTGGTAATCGGTAACGAAGGTAATGGAATTACCAAAGAAACAAGTGAGAAATGTACATCATCATGTTATATACCAATGAGCGGAGAGGTGGAATCACTTAATGCTTCAGTGGCAGCAGCAGTTATGATGTATGAAATAAAAAGACAAGTGGGAATATAGAAATAGAAGAGGAAGAAAAAATGAAAATTGGTTTTATCGGACTTGGCAACATGGCAAGCGCAATTATGCAGGGAATTATTTCAAACGGCGTTGTATCAGCATCAGATGTATATGGATATGATGTTTCAGATGCAGCTAAGGAAAAGGCAAAAGAAAACAAGATTAATATATGCGGATCAAACCTTGATGTGGCATCTAATTCAGATGTACTTATTCTTGCAGTAAAGCCGCAGTTCCTGGCTGACGCAGTTAAGGAACTTAATGGTAAGATTTCTTCTAATACAATTGTTATCTCAATTGTTGCAGGAAGAACCATCGAAGCTTTGGAAGAATTATTAGGTGAAGTAAAGATAGTAAGAACCATGCCTAATACTCCTGCTTTAATCAGAGAGGCTGCCATCGGTTATTCATTTAACGGTTTAATTGCTGAAGATGATAAGGACGTCGTAAAGAAGATTTTATCCAGTTTTGGTAAGGCAATAGAAGTACCTGAAAGATTAATGGACGCTGTTGTAGGTGTTAGCGGAAGCGCTCCTGCCTATGTATTTATGTTCATTGAAGCAATGGCTGACGGAGCAGTTGCAGAAGGAATGCCAAGAGCACTTGCATATGAATTTGCAGCTCAGGCTGTTATGGGTTCTGCCAAGTTAATGCTTGAAACAGGTAAACATCCGGGTGAACTTAAGGATATGGTCTGCTCGCCTGCAGGTACCACAATCGCTGCAGTAAGATCCTTGGAAGAAAGCGGTTTCAGAGGCAGCGTTATGGATGCTGTTATTGAAGCATCAGAGGTTTCCAAGGAGTTATAATAATCCCCTCCTTGTTAAGTTTTTGACAAAATTGACAAACTTTTTTTAATTTGCTATTATAACAAAACGTAACAAAATCGTAACAAGTGGTTTATAGCTTATCTTTGGAGGATAGCATGAAACGAAGTGAAAGAAGAAGGAAGTTTTTAATTCCTTCTATGCTTCTGGGAATCACAGCGATGGTCCTTACATCAGGTTTCGTAGGTTTGGCAGCCGGAACAGAGGCTGTTCAGGAACCGGAAACAGTAACAGAAGAATTAACTGATGTGCAGACAAATACAACTGCCACACAGTCTTCTGAGAGCGGAGCACAGAGCGCAGCAACAGGAACTGAAACAACAGATTCCGATGCAGACTCCGACCCCGACCCCGCGACGATAGCGGAACAAGGACTCATACTAGAAACAGGTGTTGCAAGTGTTATCGATGTAAAAGTTGAAGTAACACATGACACTGTGGATGAGATTGTCAGAAACATGACTTCAGTTAGCGAAGAGGACGAAGAAGAAGAGGAAGAAGTCGACTTTGTTATGGCTAAGGTTGAGAACTCAGTTAATGTACGTTCGGAGCCTGATGCCGACTCGGAATGCGTAGGCAAACTCTATCAGGGTTGCGGAGGCATACTTACATATAGAGGGGATGAGTGGTCCAGAATCAAATCAGGGAATCTGGAAGGCTATGTAAGTAACGAGTATCTTTGTTTTGATGAAGATGCAATTGAATATGCGAAGAAGTTGGGTTGCAATACAGCAATAGTTAATACTATGACTCTGAGAGTTCGTAAAGAACCTTCAGAAGATGCTCAGGTTGCAGGCTTACTTGAGATTGGCTCGGAGTACCCTGTTGTAGAAGAATTAGACGGCTGGGTAGGCATTAAGTATGAGAAGAAAGAATGCTATGTTGCCAGTCAGTATGTAGATGTAGAACTCATTTATGAAGAGGGTGAAACCATGGAAGAGATTAAAGAGAGAGAACGTCTCGCATCTCTTGCCAAGGCACAGCTTGTTACATCTTATTCTTCGGTTAAATGTACAGCAGATGAAGTTGAACTTCTTGCATGTATCATACAGTGTGAAGCAGGTAATCAGGGTTATGAAGGAAGGCTTGCAGTTGGTGCAGTTATCTGTAACAGAGTGCGTTCATCCAAGTTTCCTAATAACATTACCGATGTTGTTTATTCACCTGGTCAGTTTGGCCCTGTATCCAATGGACAGCTTGCTGACAGACTGGCGATTGGTGCAAGTTCCGGATGCCGTCAGGCAGCGGAAGATGCTCTTAATGGTGCAACCAATGTTGGTGATGCCAAGTACTTCAAGAGAGCGGGCAGCAAGACCGGTGTAGTTATCGGTGCTCACGTATTCTACTAAACATTGATTTTAATTAAAATATCATATAAAATAGTAAAGCATAGCATAGTAGGTGCTATGCTTTTCTATTCACACCAAAAATGTAATTACAAGGATAAAAAATGGTAACATATATTGCCGTAGGAATAATGGTTTTAATGGCTGTTATGGAAGTAATATTTATGAATGGAATATTCATATGCTTTTCAGTTACAGCCCTGGTGGTGGCGCTTCTTAGTGTATTTAAAGTGCCATACATATTTATTGCCTTAGTGGCAGTTTGCGTGCTTGTTCTTACTCTGGTATTTCTAAGACCTTTTATTAGAAATTATATGAGTAATAAGATAAATGAAATGAATAAAAAATATCAGGAAATGAATGAAGCAAACGGACCTGAAGATGAGACCAAGGAATGATAAGGAGGATAAAATGGGAATCAGTTTAAAGGGCAGGGATTTTTTAACTCTGAAGGATTTTACAAAAGAAGAAATAGTATATATGATTGACCTTGCGGCCAGGTTAAAAGATATGAAGAAGAAGGGTATTCTTACCAAGGAAGCTCTTGCAGGCAAGAACGTGGTACTTATATTTGAGAAGACTTCTACACGTACCAGATGTTCTTTTGAAGTTGCAGCTCATGACCTTGGTATGGAAGTTACATATCTTGATCCTGCAGGCAGCCAGATTGGCAAGAAGGAAAGTATTGCAGATACAGCAAGAGTTCTTGGAAGAATGTATGATGGTATTGAATACAGAGGCTTTGAACAGACAATCGTTGAGGATCTTGCGAAATATGCAGATGTGCCTGTATGGAACGGTTTAACCAATGAGTATCATCCTACACAGATGCTGGCTGATCTTCTTACAATAAGAGAACAGTTAGGTCATCTTGAAGGAATTAATCTCACATACATGGGCGATGCAAGATATAACATGGGTAATTCACTTATGATTGCATGTGCAAAGATGGGTATGAATTTCACAGCCCTTGCACCAAAGAGATATTTCCCTGATGAAGCACTTATTAAGCAGTGTGAAGAGTATGCAAAGGAAAGCGGAGCTACCTTAAGATTTACTGAAGATGTTAATGAAGGCAGCAAAAATGCTGATGTAATTTATACAGATGTATGGGTATCCATGGGCGAGCCTGAATCAGTATGGGCTGAAAGAATCAAGGATTTAACACCTTACAGAGTTACAATGGATGTAATGAAGAATGCCAAAGACAGCGCTATCTTCTTACACTGCCTTCCATCATATCATGACCACAAGACCATTATCGGTAAGCAGGTTGGTGAGAAGTTTGGTATGAGCGAATTAGAGGTTACTGATGAAGTATTCGAATCAGACTACTCAAGAGTATTTGATGAAGCAGAAAACAGAATGCATACCATCAAGGCTATGATGGCAGCTACCATGGGAGCTTTTGAAAATGAGTGATAAGAAAATGCAGGAGATTGTACTTTGCGGTGCCAATGCTTACGAACAGAAATATTATTTTAATAAGGAACAGTTTGGTAAGCTTCCTGATGAAGTACAAAAAGAATTACATATAATCTGTGTATTATTTACAGAAGAAGTCGGCGGTATTCTTACCATCGGTTTTGATGAAGAGGGAGAACTCTTCTTAAGAACAATGGCTGATGAATATGATTTCTATTATGATGATATTTCTGCAGGAATCTATGTTGCGGAAATAAGAAGAAAGAGAAAAGAATTATTCGCTGAACTTGAACTGTTTTACAGAACATTTATCTTGGGTGAAAAATTAGAGTAAATGTGGTTATAACCACATTTGGAAAAGAGGATAAAAATGATCTTAGTTGTTGACGTTGGTAATACCAATACTAATTTCGGTGTTTTTGAAGGGGAGAAATTATTATTTAAATTTAAGATTATGACCAAGATGGAGAGAACATCTGATGAAATTGGTATGTCCATCAGAGAACTTCTTCAGGTTAATGATGTTTATCCAAATCAGGTAGACGGAGCCATTATATCTTCAGTTGTACCTAATATAATGCATGCGCTTATTAATGGTATTAAGAGATATATTGAGGTTGACCCTGTTATAGTAGGACCTGGAATTAAGACAGGAATTAAGATTCTTACAGATAATCCAAGAGAGATGGGTGCAGACAGAATCGTTGACGCCGTAGCAGCATATGAATTATATGGCGGCCCTGTTATTGTTGTGGATTTTGGAACAGCAACAACTTATGATCTAATTACAGGAGACGGTGGTTTTGTCGCAGCGGTTACTGCGCCGGGCATTAAGATTTCAGCTAAGGCTTTGTGGGAAGATACAGCCAAACTTCCTGAAATTGAAATTATGAAACCTAGGTCTATTCTTGCAAAGGAAACCATATCCAGTATGCAGGCAGGCCTTGTGTTCGGACAGATTGGACAGACAGAATATATCATTAATAAGATTAAGGAAGAGTCCAAACTTGATAATATCAAGGTTATAGCAACCGGTGGTCTTGGAGCAATAGTAAGTGATGAGACCAAATCAATTGACATCTATAATAAGAATCTTACGCTTGAAGGTTTAAGACTGGTTTATAACAAGAATAAAAAATAAGATGATTTATGGGGATATGTAAGGAGAGGGGATATGCCAAGAACATCAACGAAGAAGGATAAGTCAATTTATCAGGTAACAAGAGAGGAACTTGGATTAAGCCGTGAGAAGGCCAGTGAACTTCTTGAAACCATTCAGCCGGAAAGACTTGAGAGAATTGAGAATGCCAAGTATGATGTAAGACCGGATGAGGTTTTATTAATGGCTGAGAAATATCAGGCTCCGCATCTATGCAATTATTACTGCGCCAATGAATGTGCAATCGGAAGACAGTATGTTCCTGAGGTTGAAGTTAAGGATCTTGCCCAGATAGTTCTTGAGATGTTATCCTCACTTAACAGTATTCAAAAGAAGCAGGAAAGACTGATTGAGATTACTGCTGACGGCCAGATTGGCAAGAGTGAAATCGAAGATTTTGTTGATATACAAAAGCAGCTTGAGAAGATTTCAATTACTGTTGAAGCAATGCAGTTATGGTCTGAAAAAATGCTTGCCTCGGGCTTGATTGATAAAGATGAATATGAAACAGCAATGAAGAATCAAAGCAATTCATAAGTTCCCTAATTAAATAATAAGTGAACCAAATGGCACTGTAGTTACAAAACTGCAGTGCTATTTTTCATTTTGTGCAAAAATAAACCTCTTTTTTCTGCACATATTGTTATGGTGGAGGCAAGTGGGTAAAGGTATATTAGTATTATAAGAAACAGGAAGACGAAAGGAGGTCATGATGGATACACGAACAAGGATTTTAACAATAAGACTTTCGGAGCGACTATCACGAGCTCCTGAGCTTAGAAAAAAATTAGGGATTACAGTTAAAAATGATTTAAAGAAAACAGGAGGAAATGAATATGGCAAAGGGAATGAATAAGAAAAGTTATTTACCAGTTGGAATCGCAATCGCAGCATTGGCAGCAGTTTATTTATTAGGACCAATCGATATCATTCCTGATTTCCTTGCAGGAGTTGGACAGATAGATGATGTGATTGTTTTAATTCTTTCAGCAATAGCAGAAATGAAACTTCTGGCAGATTCAAACAAAGCAACAGCAACTGCAGATGAAGCAGAGCCACAAAGCGAAGCTGAGTTTACCAATAGCGGCTTTGGTGCATATAAAGAGATTTAATGTGTGTTATATCAGATAAGGGGAAGATTATGAGTATTATTGAAACTTTGAAAAAGGGGCTTAAGATAAAATCAGATCGGGAAGATAATCATACTAATTACGTAGATGAGAATACCGTGGTGCAGGCAGTCAATTGCCCGGCCTATGTTATTAAACACAGACGGGCATATGTTCCTGATAGAGTGACATTCAAAAAAAGGTAGGAAACCCTGCCTTTTTTTATTTTGAAAAATGTTCATTATAGAGTAGAAATGAAGTATAATATTAGTTGTGTTAAACTTTGGTTTTAGGTGTAAAAATTTTGTTACATGGGGAGTTTTATGGCAAGAATCGCAGCCTTAATAGTAATAATATTTGAAATAATACCTCTTTCGGTTACAATCAGGAAGAAAGATAAAGAGTGCTTTAAGTTTTATACGCATATATCAAACTGGCTCTGCCTTTTGTCTTCCGTTCTTTTAGCGATATTCGGACAGGCGTCATGGGTTATGCCAATAAGATACCTAAGCGTATGCATGCTGGTAATAACGCTGGTTATAACGGTAGTTGTCCTGCTTCCAATGTATAAAACAATTAAACTTTTCCTTGGAAGAAATCTGTTTTATCATCTTATCTGTCCGGTTTTGACAACTCTGTCATATATATTTTTAGAGTATCATGTGTCTACGATATGGATGATATTGCCGGTTTGTGTAACGCTTTTGTATGGCCTTTTCATGATTTATCTAAATTATAAAGATAAGGTGGATGGTCCATATCCATTTTTTAAAATCAACAAAATCGGCAAGCGCATGACAGCCATCTGGGTTGTGGTAATCTTAAGCGTTACTGCAGTTCTCTCAGGAATAGTAGGTTATAAGCCGGTAAACAAATGCGAGACTAAATTTATCTTTGTTCATGGTCTTGCAGGCTGGGGAAGTTATGATCCTTTATATGAATATTATTCATACTGGGGCATGGCAGGCGGCGACTCAATAATGTATTTAAATAATCATGGATACGAGTCCTATGCAGCCTCTGTAGATCCTACAGGAAGCGCCTGGGACAGAGCATGCGAACTCTATGCCCAGCTCTATGGAACAAGGGTTGATTACGGCCTGGAACACAGCGAGAGATGTAATCATGAAAGATATGGCGAAGATTATACGGGAAGAGGCTTGATTAAGGATTTTGACGGATGCACATATATTCTTATAGGTCATTCATTTGGTGGTGCAACCATAAGGCTGTTTTCTGAAATCCTTAGAAACGGATGCCCGGAAGAGATAGAATATACCACTGATGGAAGTTTGTCGGATTTCTTTAAGGGCGGAAAAGGTGACGGCCTTGTGGCTATTGTAACACTGGCTGCTCCTACCAATGGAACTACGGCTTATGACCTTTATGAAGATCCTGATTTTGATGTTGATTCCATCTATATAGATGAAGAATATTTAAAACACAGCGACGCTGTATCCAATGCATCTAAGCCGCCAGAGGATGGCAGAATCGATGAGGACCACGCAGCATTTGATATGCATATAGATAATGCGCTGGCGCTTAATGATAGAATAACAACATTTGATGATGTATATTATTTTGCAATACCATTTGATTCGACCTATGTGGGAGATGATAACAGGCATCATCCGGACCCTGACATAACTGAGAATATATTTATGCGTAATGCGATACTTATGTCTGAATATACAGGCAGCACGGCAGGAGGATATGAAATAGATGAATCCTGGCAGGCCAATGACGGACTGGTTAATACCATATCGGCCGGAGCGCCGATTGGCGCACCATCGGCTGAATATGTGGACGGCGAAACTTTGGAAAAAGGCATATGGTATGTGATGCCTGTAATTCATGCAGATCATATGTCTGCTCAGGGTGGTCTGACACGCTTTGTGAGTGTAAAACCAAAGTATCTTGAACTTGTGAAAATGCTTTCAAAACTAAAATAGAAAAGGATAATAATCATTGCTTAAAATCGGTAATGTACAACTTGATAATGCCAGTATACTGGCTCCAATGGCAGGTGTAACAGACCTGCCTTTTCGAGTTATCTGCTCTGAAATGGGAGCGGGTTTGGTATGCACTGAGATGATAAGCGCCAAGGCAATTACATATAAGAATAAAGCAACAAATGCCATGATGGAAATAAGTCCCAAAGAAGGAATGGTAAGTCTCCAGCTTTTTGGTTCAGAGCCTGATGTGATGTCTGAGGCAGTTAAGATGATAGATAATCTTCCGTATCAGATACTCGATATCAATATGGGCTGCCCGGTTACAAAGGTAGTATCAAATAATGAAGGCAGCGCTCTTATGAGGAATCCTGACCTTGCTTATGATATAGCAAAGGCTGTGGTTAAAGCATCTTCCAAACCTGTCACGTGCAAAATCCGCGCCGGTTACACCCACGAAGAAATGAACGCTCCCGAGTTCGCCAAGAGACTTGAAGATGCAGGAGTCAGCGCTATCTGTGTACATGGAAGAACAAAAGAAGATATGTACAGAGGCAATGTGAATTATGACATTATTAAAAAAGTTGTGGATGCAGTTTCAATTCCGGTAATTGGAAATGGTGATATTACAAATGTGGTTACGGCAACGAAAATGTATGAGGAAACCGGATGCGCAGGTATTGCGGTTGCAAGAGGCGCAAGAGGAAATCCGTGGATTTTTAAGAGCCTTATTGTGGGAGAAGATTATAAGCCTTCAAAAGAAGAAGTTATAAATATGATGATAAAACACTTGAATTCTCTTCTTGAAATAAAAGGAGAATATACAGCAATAAGAGAAATGAGAGCCCATGCTTCGTGGTATACAGCAGGCATGTATGGCAGCACAGAGTTCAGAAGAAAAATAAATATGTGCAATACGAAAGAAGAGTTAACTGACCTTATGGAAAGAATGTAAATGTGCTATTCATTTGACAAAACGGATAAATGTGATTATAATTCCTTTTTGTAAAAAAGAAAGGAGAAAGTATAAAATGAAAAATACTTTAAAAAGAACTTTAGTTTTATCATTAGTATTAGTTGCTTTAGTACTTACTCTTGCAGGATGCAGCAAGAAGACAAAGATTACAGTTGACGTTGTTGATGCAGCAGGTGAGAAGACAACTTATGAAATCAAGACAAACGCTGAGAACCTCTATGATGCAATCGTAGAAGACGGACAGATTACACTTGGCGGATATACAGGCGATTATGGTTACTATCTTGAAAGCGTAAACGGTCTTGACGCTGATTACGAAGCAGATGGTGCTTACTGGGCTATCTATGTAAATGATGAATATGGTATGTTCAGCTTAGACCAGCAGCCAATCGCTGATGGAGATAACTTCAAGCTTGCTTACGAAGTTTTCGTATTAGATGATTATGATCCTGAAACAACAGAAGATGCTTCAGTAGAAGAGGTTCCAGTTGATGATGCTGAAGTTGAAGAAGTTCCAGTTGAAGAAGAAACTGAAGAAGTTGCTGAATAATTATTAATATAATTATGAAAATTAAGACCTGACTTTATGTCAGGTCTTTTTTTGTGGTATTATATATGCTGGATAAAAAAATAAGGCAGGATATGCATATGAAATATATTAATAAATCAAAAATTTTATTTTCGGTTTGCTCATTGATTATGGTAATTGCAATTCTTTTTGGAATGGCAAATACAACTTTCGCATTGCCGGCTTATGATAAAGACGTTGTGGTTAGTACTACCGAAGGCATAATTGAGCATGAGATGAAATTATCAAAGTCAGCTACCATTCAGGACTATGTGGATTATATGGCTCTTAATCCGGCATCAGGAAGTAATGAACTTAATATAGTTTCATTAAACAGATTATATGATGATATTAATAATGATCTTTATGCAGATGCACTTTGCAAGGCACTGCTGGAAGATGAACATTCATCTTCTGCTTCTCTTTGCAAGGGTGCAATTGCTCTTATGTATGTAAGAGATGATTATACAGAAGACGACCTTAAATTACTGGATGAAATATATAATAAACTTACGCCGGATAATGGCATAATGAATGATGTATATGCCATTAATTTCCTAAATCAGTATACAAATGTAACAAATGAAAAATATGACATTCAAGGCTATGTTCAGTCCATATATAAAATGCAAAATGATGATGGCGGATTCGGAATTATTAAAGGCTCATCTGATGTGGATGTAACATGCTTTACATTAAGAGCATTATATGACGCCGGGGCGGATGAAGAGGTAATTAACAGGGGTCTTGAATATATAAGATCAAAACAATATGACAATGGTGTATATGCATCTTTGGATTCTCCTAATCTTGAGAGTACAGCGCAGGTGCTTATTACGCTGGTTTATTTAGATGAGGATTTCATTAATGAATATAATCATGGCGACAATGTATTAAATGCCATGATGACATACAAACTTGATGATGGAAGTTTCACACATAACACAGACACATATAATGAGATAGCAACATCACAGGCACTGGAGGCAATGTCTGACATCTGCTATGTTGATAATCTTGATGTTGAAAAAATTGTGGTTAAAACAACCAACTGGAATCTGATAATAAGACTTATAATAATAGCAGTAATTGTAATTGCAGCTGCAATAATTATTCTTACAAATAAAAAGAAAAAGACACGTTTCATGGTGGCAGGCGTTGCAATAGTACTTATAGCTGGCGCTGCACTTATGCAGATTCAAAGCCCACAAAAGTATAAAGAGGATGCGACAAAGGTTGAAGGCGAAACCATTAGCATAACCATATCAATTGATGCATCAAATGTACGTAATGACGGAGTCATAGTTCCTGAAACCGAGATAGAAATCAGTGAAGATTCCACAGCCTTTGATGCAGTTAAATATATAACAGCACTTAATGATGTACAGATGGAATATAAGCAGTCATTAAGTGATCCAAATATGATATATGTTGAAGGTATAGATGAATTATATGAGTTTCAGTTCGGAGATTTGTCCGGATGGATGTTTATGGTGAATGGTGAATTATCGGATGTAGGCGCCGGAAGATATGTATTATCAGATGGCGATGATGTTAAATGGATATATACCACCGAAATAGGAAAGGATATCGAAGTTGATTGACAGATTCCATTCAGTTACAATTTGCATATTCTTATTTATCCAGATTCTGTTTCTGGCCTTTGGCGGCAACATGGTCTGCAATATTATTGCACTTGTAAGTGTTGTGATATATTCGCTTTTACGCGGCAAGAAACTAAAAGCCAAGGTAATAATTGCCTATCTGATATGGGGTGCGCTTATTGCACTGGTTAATCCAATATTCTCCCATAATGGTCACAATGTAATCTTTTATTTAAATGGCAATGCGGTAACGGTTGAAGCCATTATATACGGCATCAATATGGCCATAACCATAATGACCGTGTTTATATGGTGCAGGGTATTCTCTGATGTATTAACATCTGACAGAATAATTTCACTGGTTTCTGAGATATCACCTAAATTAGCCTTGGTCATATCCATGATGTTAAGATTCGTGCCGATGTTCGTAAATGAATATAAGGTTAGACTCGAAGCATTATCACTGATTCGAAAAAACAGTAATATCTTTGATAAAATAACACTTAATCTTGGAATATTCTCATCAATGATAACCTGGAGCTTAGAGCACTCGGTTGAAAGCGCTGACTCTCTTAAGGAAAGACGATTCGGCACTGGCCCAAGGAGCGTTTATAAAAAAGAGAGATTTAAGGCAAGAGACGGATGGATGCTCTCACTGATGTTCTTAAGTGCACTTCTTAGTTTATGGCTTTTATATGTTTGTGGTTTCGGCAACGATTTTGACAGAGTGGTTACGATTGCAGGTAAAGGCATTAGTCAGTGGTTTTTATATATAGTTTATTTTGCTTTTTGCAATTTGTGGACAGTAGCAGAAATAATGGAACGGAAAAAGATAAATGATTAATTTGAAGGATGTTACATTTAAATATCCAAGTCTGGAAGACGGTTCTTATGAAGGGCAGGCCTGTATTCTTAAGGGCATAAATCTTAAGGCTGAGGCAGGAGACTTCGTTGTGATTGCAGGTGAGGTTGGATGCGGTAAGTCTACTTTACTAAGACTTCTTAGCGACAGTCTTAAGCCTAATGGTTTGGCAGAAGGTGTGATTGAGGTGAATGGCAGAACTTCACTTATTATGCAAAATGCTGTGCACCAGATTGTGGCAGATAAGGTATGGCACGAGATAGTTATCGGCATGGAGAATATGGCCGTATCCCAGGAAGATATGAATCTTCGATTAAGCGAAATTGCATCATATCTTGGAATCGCCGATATTCTTGAAAGGGATGTTACATCTCTTTCAGGTGGACAGTTAAGGCTTGTTAATCTGGCTGCAGGATTGGTTACATATCCGCAGATCCTTCTACTTGATGAGCCGCTGGCATCACTTGATCCAATCAGCGCTGACAGGTTTATGAATATTATTCGTAAGCTTAATAAAGAAACAGGCATTACCATCATAATGACTTCACATGCGCTTGATAATCTTATGGATGACGTAACGAAGATAGTTGTGCTTAAGAATGGTGAAAGTGTTTTTGACGGATCGGCTGAAGATATATGTGAATGCAAAGATTCATATGTGGAAGGACTGCTTCCTGTATCAGTGCTTGTTTACAGAGCACTCATGGAAAAGGGAATTAAGTGTGACGGCTTTGGAATGAAGGAAGTGGCTTCAAAATATCTTGAATTAACAGGTAAGTCAGATGGCGAAAACAAGAACGATGATAAAACTCCTGCAAGCACTGATGCGCCGTTAATTAAGGCAGAGAATATTTATTACAGATATGATAATACAAGAGACATTCTTAAAGGTTTATCATTATCAGTTAATGAAGGTGAGATTGTTGCCATAGCAGGTGGTAACGGCTCAGGCAAAAGCACCCTCGTACGTATCCTCGCCGGCATTTATAAACCTAAGGGAGGAAAGATTAAGAAAGATAAGAATCTTTCCATTGCTTATCTTCCGCAAAATGTGGAAAGCGTGCTTTTGTATGACAGTGTTGAAGAATATTTAGATGATGTGCCAAGGGCAATTAAGGATACATTTATCTATGATTTTACGGAATATGAGAAGAGTCATCCTTATGACTTAAGCGGTGGCCAGAAGGAAATGCTTGCCCTTTTATTCATAATGCAGACTGATGCAAAACTTATCATTCTTGATGAGCCAGCCAAGGGAATGGATACAGGAACAAGAGACAGAATAATAGATTATCTTAAAGGTCTTTCTCAGATTGGAAAAACCATTATCTTTGTATCCCATGATACGGAATTAATAGCAAGGCTTTCAGATAAGGTTGTAACCATAGTTAATGGAGAAGCATCCGTAACAGATACAAAGAAATACTTATTAAATAATATGTTTTATACCACGCCTTCAAGGCTCATATCAAAGGGCTCGAAAAAAGAAGGTGTGATATTCGAAGAATTACAAGAGGCGATTCGTAATGCGTAAATTAAGAATTCTGATCCCGCTTATAATTGTGCCTGTAATAATAACAATAGGCGTTGGAATTATGAGTGACAAACAGTATGCCCTGGTAGCACTTCTTGTTACAGTAGCTGCCCTGGCATATATGTTTCTTGGATTTAACAATTCACAAACGAATATAAGGTACATTGTGGTCTTATCCGTAATGTCTGCACTCTCTGTGCTTTCAAGATGCGTATTTACCTTCCTTCCGGCCTTTAAACCAATGACTGCAATAATTATTCTTACGGGAATGTATTTAGGACCTGAAGGCGGTTTTATGTGCGGTGCTCTGACGGCGCTTTTTTCCAATTTCTTTTTTGCACAGGGGCCTTGGACCCCTTTCCAGATGTTTGCATTTGGAATACTTGGATTAGCCTCTGGATTAATCAAAAAGCCGCTTCGTAAGTCCACAGCCTTACTGCTTATCTATGGAGCAATAGGCGGAATAGCCTACTCTCTAATTATGGATATCTGGACTGTGCTTTGGTACAGCGGGGGTTTTGCCTGGGATTTATATGGAGCATCTGTAGTGGCGGCGCTGCCTTTTATGGCGCTTTATATGATATCAAATGTGGTATTCCTTATTATCCTTAAAAAGGCTTTCGGAAGAAAGATGAACAGAATGATATATAAATATAATATTCTTGGGGAATGATGGGACTTAAATTAGTTGCATATTTCCCATATTTTTTGTATAATAGGAGTTTGTAGGAATAGGGTTTTTGCCCGTATTTGATTTAAAAAGGAGTATTAATATGAACGAAGTAAAAAAGAATCTGCTTACCCGTGAAGACGTGGAGAGATATGAGAAAGAACTCCATCAGTTAAAAGATATCAAGCGTAAGGAAGTATCTGAGAAACTTAAAGAAGCAAGAGCTCAGGGTGACTTATCAGAAAACGCTGAATACGACGCAGCTAAAGATGAGCAGCGTGATATGGAGGCGAGGATTTTTGAACTTGAAAATCTTCTTAAGAACGTTGAGATCGTTGATGAAGAAGGTGATGGTAAGAAAGTTGCTTTCGGTTCAACAGTAAGAGTTCAGGATAAAGAAACTAAAGAAGAGTTTACTTATACAATCAAGGGTGCGCTTGTTGCCAATACATTAGAGGGTATCATCTCTAACGAATCACCACTTGGCAGCGCTCTTATCGGAGCAAAGAAGGGTGATACAATCACAGTTGAGGCTCCAGTTGGAACAGTTAAGTATAAATTATTAGAGATCGTTAAAGATAAATAAACAGAAAGAACAGAGATTTATGGGAAATCAGAATAATCAGAACAATCAGGAAGTTGATATTAATCAGCTTCTCAAGGTAAGAAGAGAGAAACTTGCCAATCTTCAGGCAGAGGGTAAGGATCCTTTCGTTATTACCAAATATAATCAGACACATCACTCAGAAGATGCAAAGAATGAATACATTGCTCTTGAAGAGAAACTTCTTGCAGGCCGTCCTGAGGTTAATACAGATGGAATGGAAGAGGCTGATGCAAGAGCTGCCAAGAAGGAAGATTATGAAGCAAGACGTGCCATTATGGACGCCAATGCAATTCATGTTTCCATCGCAGGCCGTCTTATGAGTAAGCGTGTTATGGGTAAGGCTTCATTTGGTAACGTTCAGGACAGAGATGGTAATATCCAGCTTTACGTATCCAAGGATGGTATCGGTGAAGAAGCATATGCAGATTTTAAGAAATATGATGTAGGTGATATCGTTGGTATTGAAGGTTATGTATTCAGAACAATGATGGGCGAGATTTCAGTTCATGTTGAGAAGATTACACTTCTTACAAAGTCTCTCCAGATTCTTCCGGAGAAGTACCACGGACTTACAAATACAGATATGAGATACCGTCAGAGATATGTGGATCTCATTATGAATAACGAAGCTAAAGAGACATTTATCAAGCGCTCAAAGATTATCAGTGCAATCAGAAGATATCTTGGTGAGCAGGACTTCATGGAAGTTGAAACTCCAATGCTTGTAGCTAATCCTGGTGGTGCAGCAGCAAGACCTTTTGAGACACACTTCAATGCACTTGATGAGGATCTTAAACTTCGTATATCACTTGAGTTATATCTTAAGAGACTTATCGTTGGTGGTCTTGAGAGAGTATACGAAATCGGCCGAGTATTCCGTAACGAGGGACTTGATACAAGACATAATCCTGAGTTTACACTTATGGAATTATATCAGGCATATACAGATTATCACGGCATGATGGATTTAACTGAGAACATGTTCAGATATGTTGCCAATGAAGTACTTGGTACAACAACTTTCAAGTATGGCGATATTGAACTTGATTTCGGTAAGCCATTCGCACGTCTTACAATGACAGAGGCTGTTAAGCAGTATGCGGGCGTGGATTTTGACCAGGTTACAAGTGATGAGGAAGCTAAGAAGTTAGCTAAAGAGCGTCACATTGAATACGAGGATTTCCATACAAAGGGACATATTTTAAATCTCTTCTTCGAGGAATTCTGTGAGGAACACATGGTTCAGCCAACATTCATTATGGACCATCCAATTGAGATTTCTCCACTTACCAAGAAGAAACCAGATGACCCGACCAAGGTTGAGCGTTTCGAGCTCTTCATCAATGGATGGGAGATGTGTAATGCATATTCAGAGCTTAACGACCCAATCGATCAGAGAGAACGTTTTGCACTTCAGGATGCCAATGCGGCAGCAGGTGATGAAGAAGCAGAGCATACTGATGAAGACTTCTTAAATGCGCTTGAAATCGGTATGGCACCTACAGGTGGTATCGGATACGGTATCGACCGTCTGGTAATGCTCCTTACCGACAGCCCTGCGATCAGAGACGTACTCCTCTTCCCGACACTCAAAAGTTTGAGCTAAAGGAACCCAGTATTTTCAAGGATTTGAGCTTTTTGGGTACGCAAAAGTCATTCATTTAGTACAACAATTTTTCCAATCGATTTGCAGTGCATTTAAGTGTATTGCAATTTTGATTGATTCCGAGCCAACTAAATAATCAAGACCATAGGACACTTTCTAAGAAAGAAATTTTTTAGAAGGTGTCTTTTTTTATCTGTGTTATGGTGAAAAAATACGAAAGGAGGACTTAGCGATGTTGTATACGGCGGAAGTGCATGATAAGAAACACATAAGCTATGAATATTACAACACAGGAGGATAACGATGAGTTATGTAAAGGAAAAAGGCTGGGAGACAAAATTCCCAAACAATCTTATAAGAGTCCGGGTACAGGCAAATTCATCATACCAGATGGGAAGAATTTTTAGAAAAATCGGTGAAGAGAAGGGACTTGAAGAAGTGGACAGGTCGGAAGTTATGAAAAATGTTGGAGAAGGACCTAAACTTAGACAGTTTGGAACTTTCCGTGACAGAAAAGCCGATAAACCTGCCAGACAGAAAAAGAAAAAATTCAGATACAAACCAGAATAGATTAAGAGCAACTACTAAACTTGAACATCGGAGGAATAGCTTATGTGTAAAGTGATTGCAGTATGTAATCAGAAAGGCGGGGTGGCAAAGACCACAACGACAGTAAATTTAGGAATAGGACTTGCAAGGCATGGTCAGAGGGTGCTCCTTGTTGATAATGATGCCCAAGGTTCGCTTACTTCAAGCCTTGGTTTCCAGGAGCCTGATTTGATAGAATATACGCTTTCAACGGTTATGGGCAAGATAATAAAAGAAGAAACGATTGATCCGGAGAAAGGTATACTGCATCATCAGGAAGGCGTGGATTTAATGCCGGGAAATATTGAGCTTTCAGGTATGGAGCTTACATTGGTGAGCGTTATGAGTAGGGAATATGTTCTGACAGAATACATAGAAAAGCTAAAAGAAAAATATGACTGGATTCTCATCGACTGCGGACCTTCGTTAGGTATGGTAACCATAAATGCCCTTGCTGCAGCTGATAGTGTTCTGGTACCTGTACAGGTCGGATATCTACCGGCAAAAGGATTGGAACAGCTGATAAAAACCATAAGAAAGGTCATTAAGCAGAAAATAAATCACGACCTTAATATAGAAGGGATCCTGCTTACGATGGTTGACGGAAGGACAAATTATTCAAAGGAAATAATCGGACTTATCGAAGAAGCCTATGAAAATAATGTAAGGATATTTGATAAACAGATACCTATGTCAGTTCGTGTTGCTGAGTGCTCAGCATTAGGAATGAGTATTTATAAGAATGATCCCAAGGGCAAAGCAGCGTTAGGTTATGAATCACTTACCAAGGAGATAATGGCGAATTCCATGAATGGGGGTGAGCATTGATGGGCGGCGGAAGGTCGATAGCAGGAAAGATAAAGATAAATTCGTATGGGGATCTTTTTGGTGGCGAAGAAAATGAAGTAAGCGAGGTAGATCTTACGGAACTTCATAGTTTTAAAAACCATCCGTTCAAGGTGCTTGAAGATGAGAAAATGCAGGAACTGGTAGACAGCATTAAGGTTCGGGGAGTTGTTGTACCGGGAGTGGTTAGAGCAATCCCTGAAGGAGGTTATGAGATAATTTCAGGGCATAGGCGTAAAAGAGCCTGTGAACTGGCAGGATTAAAAACGATGCCGGTCATAATAAAGCAGTGTTCCAATGATGAAGCAATCTTGGCAATGGTAGATTCAAATCTTCAGAGAGAAGAGATATTACCAAGCGAAAGAGCTTTCTCTTATAAAATGAAATTTGAAGCCCTTTCGCATCAGGGAAAGCAATCAGAAGGAGTAACTTCCACCCAAGTTGGGTGGAAGTTGGAAACCGCTTCATTAGTTGGTGAGGCTATGGGTGACAGTAAAAACCAGGTAAGACGATATATAAGGCTTACGGAACTTCTTACTGACTTTTTGGATATGGTGGACGACAAACGGTTGAAATTTAACCCTGCTGTTGAAATCTCGTATCTTACCAACAACCAACAGGAAATTCTTTTAAAAGTCATGAATGAAGAAAACGTAGTACCGTCTCTTGCTCAGGCACAGCAGTTAAAAAGGCTCAGCCAGGAGCAGACATACACAAAGGATGCAGTTTGTGAGATTCTTTCAAGTTCAACAGATAAAGAAAGAAAATTCACAATAAAACATAAAATAATCAGCAGATACTTCCCACCCGACACAACGGATGAAGAAATAGAAAGTATTATATGCACTCTTCTTGATGAATGGCAGAGGAACGGAGGTAAGTCATGAGCGAATTATTACAGATTGATTATTACTACGGAGACGAACCAGACCGGTTATGTTTCTACCGAATACCTAAAGCATTATTTACGAAAGCTTGTTTTTCAGATGTTTCAACCGATGCAAAGGTGCTGTACGGCCTTCTTCTGGATCAGATGTCGCTGTCAATAGAAAATCGCTGGATAGACGGAAATAACAGGGTCTACATCATATATACGGTGCAGAGGGTATGCGCTTACCTGGGATGTAAAAAGGATAAGGCTTTGAAATTACTGGCGGAACTCGATGTGGAAACTGGCATAGGGCTGATAGAGAGAGTTAAGCGTGGACAAGGTAAGTCAGATATTATCTATGTG
>JAEEGH010005154.1_pt1 | contig 33030 bp, 37 predicted proteins | sample 9134181 | NCBI WGS metagenome assembly JAEEGH01 (sample SAMN16246544, study PRJNA631951) | gut metagenome | biome: gut microbiome; feature: rumen; material: DP-attached | host: Bos | place: Iran: Karaj | collected 2018-10
AGCCCTACGGCCTTACAATTGATACCGCAGGCTCTGCAGAAGAAGCAATAAGGCTTATAAACAGAACAAGATATGCCATTGTATAGATGGACCATATGATGCCCGGTATGGACGGCGTGGAAGCCACAAAAGTTATAAGGTCTTATGACGATCCTTACTATAAGAGCCTTCCCATAATCGCTTTATCTGCGAATGCCATTGACGGAGTGGAAGAACTCTTTAAAGAAGCGGGAATGAATGACTTTATTCCGAAGCCCGTTGATGTGGCTGTTTTGGAAGAATCCATAAGAAAGTGGGTTTCTTCTGACAAACTTTCTACGGGAATTGTGGAAGTAAGAGAAACACAAAAAGACGGAGCAAGCTACGATAAGTTTAAAAAGATAGATGTTTCCGTCGGCCTTTCCTATACAAACGGAAATGCCGAAATGTACAGATCGATTGTAAAAGATTTTGCTTTGTCCATACAGGAAAAGAAAGACTTGATTAATAAACTTGCAACCAGCGAAGACGTGGGAAGATTCACAATCGAAGTGCATGCTTTAAAATCAAGCGCAAAGACTTTGGGAGCTTTGTGGCTTAGCGATACGGCGCTTGAGCTTGAAAGACTGGGGCACAAAAGAGAGATGGATTCAATTAAAGAAAAGTTACCTTCTTTAAATGCTGAAATCGATGCCGTCATGGAAGACTTAAAGCCCTTTGCCAAGGAAGAAGAAGTTCATGTGGACAGAATCGATGTGGACAAGCCTATGGTGAGAGAATGCTTAAGAAAGCTTTTCTATGCCGCAGACGATTACGATTACGATAAGGCAAAAAAGATTATCTTCGACCTTGGAATATATCAATTTGAAGGAAAGATGGAAGAAGCCTACAAAAAGCTTGGCGAATTGATCGAAGATATCGATTATGAGGGCACAAAGAAAGGTGCTGCCTGGATGATGGCAAATATTTAGGGGAAAGAATGGAAAAAGCATATAAGCTTGAGTTTGCTGCCTCTCAGGGAGGAAGCTTATACAATACATCCTGCGGGTGCTCAAAAACAGAGCCTTTACACTATTTTGGGCCGGCGGTTAAGCCTTTTTACCTTATTCACTATGTGATAAGCGGAAAAGGCGTGTTTTCTTGCGGCGAAAAAGAATATCACTTAGAGGCGGGATACGGATTTTTAATCACTCCCGAAGAGCTTGCCTTTTATCAGTCCGATAAAGACGACCCATGGACCTATGTGTGGGTGGGATTTACAGGCACCCAGGCAGAGTCTGTTGTGGAGCAGATGGGACTATCCGTAAGCCATCCCATTTTCTTTTGTGATAAGTCAAAAGAAATCTATGAAACCGTTACCAACATGATGGAATATAACACCTATTCTTTTTCCGATAATTTAAGAAGAAACGGATATTTGTCCCTGTTTCTTTCTTTGATTGCAAAAAGAAGCGACGCTCAGATAGATGAAAAAGACGATAAGGCAAACACCCACGTTGAAAAGGCCATTGAATTTGTAAGGCTAAACTATTGTAACCCCATTAAGGTTACTGACATTGCGGATTATGTGTGCATAAACAGAAGCTATTTGTATTCTCTTTTTCAGGAGTACCTGCACATTTCTCCCCAGCAGTTTTTGACAATGTATCGAATCACCAAGTCTTTGGAGCTTTTGCACTCTACAGATTATCCAATTGAGAGTATTGCTATTTCCTCAGGATACTTAGATTCAATCGTGTTTACAAAGGCTTTTAAAAAGAAAATGGGCATGTCCCCTTCAACATACAGAAATGAAATGAGAAGCGGCGGAGCGCAAAGCAGTAAGGAACAACTTAGGCAATTAGAAGAGTTTATTGCCAAGGGAATGAAAAAAATCTAACAAAAAGACAAGTCTAATTAACAATTCTACATTTAAAAAGGTTGCTAAATTCCTTACATTTAAGTTGTAACCCTTTGTGCTAGGCACAACAATTGGAGGATTTTTAAATGAAAGATATCATTACAAAGGAATTTGGCAAAGTCTACGGCGATGCTAACGGTGTAAAGACATATTTCGCTCCCGGTCGTGTGAACCTTATCGGTGAACATACAGACTATAACGGGGGTCATGTTTTTCCCTGTGCATTGACTATCGGTACTTACGCAGCAGTAAAAGAAAGAAAAGATATGAAGGTTCGCTTTTATTCCATGAACTTTGAAAGTAACGGAATAATTGAAGCAGACCTTACAAATAAGTTAGAGCCTAAGAAAGAACAGGCGTGGACCAACTATCCACTTGGCGTTATCTGGGCATTTGCAGAGAGAGGTATGAAGCTTACTCACGGCTTTGATATGCTTATAAACGGTAACATTCCCAATAGCTCCGGCCTTTCCTCATCGGCTTCTTTGGAAGTACTTACAGGATTTGTGCTTAAAGAAATGTTTGGATTTAATGTAACAAATCAGGATCTTGCACTTATCGGCCAGTTTTCAGAAAACAACTTTAACGGCGTTAACTGCGGTATCATGGACCAGTTTGCAATTGCTATGGGTAAAAAAGACCATGCAATCTTCCTTGATACAAATACATTAAAGTATGAATACGCTCCCGTTAAGCTTGAAGGCGCCAAGGTAGTGGTTACCTGCTCAAATAAAAAGAGAGGCCTCGGAGATTCTAAGTACAATGAAAGAAGATCCGAATGCGAAGCCGCCCTTGCAAAGATTCAGACTGTAAAGAATATTAAGTCTCTTGGTGAACTTACTGAAGAAGAGTTTGAAGAAGTAAAGAGCGTTATCGGCGATCCCGTTAAGGAAAGAAGAGCAAAGCATGCCGTATATGAAAACAGAAGAACCATCAAGGCTGTTGAAGCATTAAAGGCAAACGATATTGAATTATTCGGTAAGCTTATGATAGATTCAGATACTTCTTTAAGAGAAGACTACGAAGTAACAGGCGTTGAACTTGATACACTTGTAGCAGAAGCTTTGAAGGTTCCCGGCGTTATCGGTTCAAGAATGACAGGCGCAGGCTTTGGCGGATGTACAGTTTCAATCGTAAAAGACGAAGCAATCGATAACTTTATTGAAAAGGTTGGAGCAAACTATCTTGCAAAGATCGGATATGCGGCAGATTTCTATGTAGTAAGCATAGGTGACGGCCCCAAGGAGATCTAAGATGGAAATAAGTAAGTTAATATCAAAGCTTGTAAAGTACGGTATCATTACAGGCCTTGTGGAGAAAGAAGATATTATCTACACCACAAACCGTTTGCTTATGCTTTTTAAAGTAGATGAAGCATACGAAGGCGAAGTGGGAGAAGTAAAGGTAGAAGACTTAGAGACAATCCTTAAAGGAATGCTTGATTATGCTTATGAAAATAAGCTTATGGAGGATAACTCAATCGTATCAAGAGATTTGTTTGACACTAAAGTAATGGGCTGTCTTGTAAATCTTCCAAGCACAATAATCAATAAGTTTAACACCCTTTACAAAGAAAACCCCGAGAAAGCTACAAACTTTTTCTATAAGCTTTCCTGCGACAGCGACTACATAAGAAGATACAGAATAAAGAAAGACCAAAAGTGGGTCACAAGCACTGAGTACGGTGACTTAGATATCACCATCAATCTTTCAAAGCCTGAAAAAGATCCAAAAGCTATTGCAGCAGCAAAGCTTATGAAGCAGTCAGGCTATCCTAAATGTCTTCTTTGCAAAGAAAACGAAGGATATGCGGGAAGAATCAATCACCCCGCAAGAGAGAACCACAGAATCATTCCCATAACAATCAATGATTCAAACTGGGGATTTCAGTATTCTCCATACGTATATTATAACGAGCACTGCATCGTGTTTAACGGCGAGCATGTGCCCATGAAGATTGATAAAGGAACATTTAAAAAGCTCTTTGATTTTGTAAAGCAGTTCCCCCATTACTTTGTAGGATCAAACGCTGATTTACCTATCGTAGGCGGTTCAATTTTAACTCATGACCATTTCCAGGGCGGAAGATATGAATTTGCCATGGCAAAGGCTAAGGTTGAAAAAGAATATACGGTCAAAGGCTTTGAAGATGTTAAAGTGGGAAGAGTAAAGTGGCCAATGTCAGTATTAAGGCTTTCATCTCCTGATAGCGAAAAGATAATTGAGCTTGCGGATGTGATCCTTAATAAATGGAGAAATTATACGGATGAGGATGCATTTATCTATGCATTTACAGATAATGAGCCTCACAACACCATCACTCCCATTGCAAGAAAGCGCGGTGAAAACTTCGAGCTTGATCTGGTGCTTAGAAACAATATAACTACCGAAGAGCACCCCTTGGGCGTATATCATCCCCATAAAGAGCTTCACCATATAAAGAAAGAAAATATCGGCCTTATTGAAGTTATGGGCCTTGCGGTTTTACCTGCAAGACTTAACACCGAAATGGCTGACCTTGAAAAGGCTTATCTTGAAGGAAAGGACATAAGAAAAGACGAAGTCCTTTCTAAGCACGCAGACTGGCTTGATACCTTTAAAGATAAAATCGATAAAGACCCTTCCAAGATTCATGAAATCGTACAGGAAGAAATCGGAAAGGTATTTTCAAAGGTGCTTGAAGATGCAGGCGTTTATAAAAGAGATGAAAAAGGCCTCGCTGCTTTTGACAGATTTGTAAATTCCATATAATATTTAAGGGCGGTTAAAAAAACCGCCCTTTAGTTTTCTAAAGGGGATAGGAGAGATTAATGGATAGAAAGTTAGTGTTTTTTGATATAGACGGAACGGTTTGGGACTGGGAAGGAGTGATTCCTGACAGCGCCAAACGTGCCATAAAGAAGCTTAAAGAAAACGGACATATCCCGATTATTTGCAGCGGAAGAGCCAGAGGTAACATACAAAGAGAAGACCTTTTTGACATGGGATTTGAAGGCGTGGTGGCTGCATGCGGAGACTACGCAGAGTTTGACGGCAAAGTAATTTTCCAGGAGTTTATAGAAAAGGACGTTTTAAAGAAAGTTGTTGAGCTTTCAAATGAATGCAGAGTGCCAATCGTTTTGGAAGGCCCTGAAAAGCACTGGATCTCAAAATTCGGCTTTGAAAAAGATGACTTTGTGACAAGAATGTATAACGAGATGAAAGATAGGGCCGTTACCATGGATGGGTTTACAGATGACATGGAGGCCAATAAGTTTTCGGGAGATGTGCTTGTAAGCTCCGATTATGATACCTTTAAGACAGAACTTTTAAAACATTTTTATTTTATCGAGCACGGTCTTACTCCGGACATAAGAGAAAGAAGCGATAAAGATTTAGATATTATAAAAGCAGTATTTGAATGCGTTATCCCAGGCACCAGCAAAGCAAAGGGCATGAGGAAAATGTGCGAATATCTTGGAGCCGATATGGAAGATACCTACGCATTTGGAGACAGTAACAACGACTTAGAGATGATTGAAGCTGCAAAAGTGGGAATCGCCATGGGAAACGGCACTAAGGAAATTAAAGAAGCCGCTGACTATATCACAGACGGCATTTGGGAAGACGGAATCGAAAAGGCACTTAAACACTTTGGACTTATATAATCATGAAAGAAAAGACAAAAGAAATTCTTTTAAGAATGGAAAAAGAATACGGTCGCGATTTAACCTGCTATCTTAACCATGATGACGGATGGCAGTTACTCATTGCCACCATTATGAGCGCTCAGTGCACGGATGCAAGAGTTAATGAAGTTACAAAGGTGCTTTTTAAAAAGTATCCATCAATTGAGGCTCTTGCGGCAGCAGACTTAAAAGAGCTTGAAAAAGACATTCATTCGGTAGGCTTTTATCATAACAAGGCAAAAAACATAATAGGATGCTGTGCGGCTTTAATGACAAGATTTAACGGGGAGCTTCCACACACCATAGAAGATTTAACTAGCTTACCGGGAGTGGGAAGAAAGACTGCAAATGTTGTCAGAGGAAATATCTTTAAAGAGCCTTCGGTTGTGGTTGATACCCACGTTTTAAGGATTTCAAATAAGCTTGGCCTTGTAAAGACCGATGACCCCGTAAAGGCTGAGTTTGCTTTGATGAAAGAAGTAGACAAGAAATACTGGCTTTATATTAATCATTGGTTTATAGCACTTGGAAGGACCATCTGCAAGGCTCCTACACCTAAGTGTGAAGAATGTTATTTAAAGGACATTTGCCCTACATATAAAAGGAAAAAATGAATTCATACATTTCAATTGATTTAGAGACCACAGGTCTTAATCCAAAACTAGATAAGATAATTGAGATAGGCGCAGTGAAAGTAATCGACGGAGAAGCGGTCGATACTTTTTGCGCCTTTTTAAATCCGGGAAGAAAGTTAGATGATAGGATCATTGAACTTACAGGAATCACGCAAGGGCAAGTAGACTCAGCCAAAGAAGCCAAAGACATAATCCCTTCACTTGTTGAATTTGTGGGGGATTTACCTCTTCTTGGCCATAGAATCATGTTTGATTATTCTTTCTTAAAGCATGCAACAGTAAACTTAAACATTCCATTTGAGAAAACCGGAGTGGACACATTAAAGATTTCAAGAGCATGCTTTCCGGAGCTTCCAAGCAAGAAGCTTACAGCCATGTGCGAGCATTATGAAATAGTGTATGATGCACACAGAGCATATAACGACGCAGAAGCTACATCAAAGCTTTACCAGTATCTTAAACATGATTTTGAAGGTAAATATCCTGAGCTCTTTACACCTGAAGCTTTGATATATAAAGCAAAAAAGGAAAGCCCCATAAGGCCTTTGCAAATAAAGAAAATCGAAACTCTTCTTGAAGGCTACAAAATAGAGTGCCCTTATGACTTAACTAAAATGAGTAGGAATGAAGCTTCAAGATATATAGATATTCTGTTGGCTAAGTGTGGGAATGGGAAAAATAGAGATATAACTTAAAACATTTTGTAAAAGATATTGACAGTTTCCAAAACATGGGATATATTTCACACATACACTCAACTTTGAGCTTTCGGTTCATGTAAGTGTAAATATTATATTGCGTGGGGTGAGCTTATGGCTAATGAACGCAGTGGGTTTTGTGGCATTTTTGCATGTAATTGCAAACTTGTCATTTTTTCGTACTTTTCTTTTTTATTTCTTAGCACATTTCTGTGCTTTTTTCCAAGGTTTTATTTGTCAAATAAGGATGTGTACCGAACAATATATTAAGGGATAATTATGAAAGAAGAATATAAGTATATTATTAGCGATGCTGCAATGGAAATAAGTATAGATAGTTATTGGAGAAATAAGATTTTCAAATTGAAAGAGCATGAAAAGTTAAAAATTGAATATGATGATGATAAGATCCCGTCATATGTAAAAAAATATATCTTAAATAACAAGTTGTCATTTTATGTCGAAATCGTAAGCGAGTGCGAGGAGGATTATGACGAGGGTTTGGTTATTTTTAAATTTACCGCGGCTGAATATAGCGATATTTATGCTTTTTCAGGGAATAATCCAGACATTGTTTAAATCGTAAAATAGGGGTACGTAATGCAAGTTGAAGAAATTAGATGGTTAGACAAGGATGTCAAAGAAGCGTTTTTAAAAATATCAAGTGGAGCAGATAGCTTATGGTGCTTTTCTTGCCCTTGTTCTTGTAATGTCGGAGACATAATAACCGAGCCATTGGAGTGCCTGGATGCTGAGAACATTATTATGTGTGACAACCATGTATTTTTCGCCAGAAGAATTGATGACAAATTTAAGTACGTAATCAATGGAAGAGTGGTGAATAGACAGAATGGGCTGGTAGAAGTTAACGGATTTCTTTTACATCTTGACGAAGATAGAATTCCAAAAGATATTACAGATGGGATGTTTATCCAGTTTATTGTATCAAGAATTGACATTTGGTAGCGTGGAGTGAGGTTCGAATAGAAGAATTATTAAGTCTTTGGTGAGGATAATGGCATGTATATTAGTTGGAAAATTAATGATGATATTAACAGTATTTCATTACATGAGTTTGAAAACGATTTTGAAGTATTCTATGGATTTATAATGCTGAAATTGGGAGATTATGAATTAGGATATGTTGATAAAAGATATCCGGGTGACGAGGGCGACGATGATATATCGTACTATATTAACAGTCTTATTGAATGCGGAATAGTTATATTGCTAGGGCAGGATTATAGAATTCGACTTCTCACTAGTAATCTTTTGCAAATAGTAGTTCATAGATATATGGAATTTGATTCTAATAATATGGACCGCATAAATCACGTTAATATTAGAGTAGTTAATACAGAAACAGAAAAAATACTGTGTTCTTTTGACGTACCCATAAATGAGCTTATTGATGAGGTAATAAATAATTACAGTAAATTTATTAATTATATTAAATCAAAGAATGCGGTATTGCTTAATTCTTGGGCGGTGAGAGAAACGACCAAATACTATGATATTTTTACACAATCGCTAGATTTTGCTCGAGAAATCGCGAATCGATTTCAAACGAAAATAGAGTGTTTGGGTGGTGATGGCAAATGATTAAGAAATATAAGAGCATAGTAGATAATAGCATAAAGAATAGCATCAAGGATTCAGATTGGGTACAAGACATAGTCCATTATGGATTGTTTAAGAATCAATTAGATGGGACTCTTGCAGCGGCTGCCTTGTTTTGCCCGGAAATAATATGCATTAATGAATATGTTTTTATTAGTATGTTTTTGGAAGAATATGGCGATGAAAAGAAATTGCTTGAGAGGGTTGCGCAACTAGAGGAACAATTCAGTTACTGTAAGAAGGACATCGAAATGGCTGTTAACTCTTGGTCATTGGGAGATTTCTTTCTTGGAGATAATTGTTCATTGCCCTGTAACGATGAAACAATGAAACAATTCGGAGATGTTTTATGTTATTTTTGGCAAATGAGGGTTAATCAGTTGTTCCCACAAAAGTCTATAGTTGTTGAACTCGGACATGAACTTATGGGTGAACTTGGACTATGCATCACAATGTACGAAAAAGAATGATTGGACAGATTATCCCTATGAAGTGAAAAATAGTGTGGGTTTTAAAGAACATAGGGTAATTAGTATATGGAGTTTAATTATGAGACATTATTTTGGAAATAAAGACACTTTTGCGCTTGAATATGAGAATGCGGGGGGTGGAGAGCATTTTTTTGAAATATGGGTTGATAAGAAAGCAATTTGTTGTTTCTATAAAAATGGAAGTCTCCAGAGATTTAAGTGGAATTTGAATTCAATTGTGGAATGGTTCGAAGCCAATATGAGTATTATTATGACAGAAGAGGAATTCCCATTGCCGGTCGAAGCAAATTCGTCTATCGAGTTTTATAATAAGAGTTCGGAGTACGATTCTGATGAGATGGAGGAATTCAATAGATGGTTCGATATTAGACAAGAATGGTGCTTTCATCATTCTTGGTTTATTAATCGCGATGGAGCTTTTTTGGCAGATGTATATTTTAGAACGGTCAAAGATAAAATTGAAATTGAATGGGATAATGTGAACGAGTATGAAGGTATTATTTTTCAAAATCCAAAGGGAATATTTTATGTAGATAAGCAAGCTTTTTGCGATACCATAAATTGCTTTATAAGTTCTTATAGAGGAGAGTGTATTAACTAGATTCCTGACATGGACTGCGGTGGAAAGTTGATACTACATGAAAAGAGATAGTAAGGTAAACACTTGGAGAAAATCATAAAAAAGGAGATGGATTAATCCATCTCCTTTCGAACTTTTAAGATTAGTCATCACCTAAAGCTTCAAGGCCTTTAGCGTTTTCAACCTTCTTAGCTTTAATGTTTTTAACTAAAGATGTAAATACACAGAAGCTGCAAAGAGTAAGAATGCCTGCGTACAAAGGAAGAACGCCCCATGCGCCGGAGCCCATGAATACGAGGCCTAAAAGCACAGGAGTAACGGTCTGGGCAGACATGCTTGCTGCGTAATAGAAGCCTGTGAACTTTCCGATTTTTTGTGATGAGCAAAGCTCCACAACCATAGGGAAGGAACAGTTGTGAACAAGTGCCATACCAAAGCCTTTGATGGCCCATACTACAAACAAAAGAACAGGGAAAGAAAATTCTCCGTGTTCACCTACCACGTTTCCTGTGGGCTTAACAAAGATCATTACAATATAGCCTAAAACAGTGATAAATAAACCTGTTGAAATGGTCCATTTTCTTCCAATCTTATCGGCGATGGAACCGGCTGTTGCAAAACCGATAACGGAAGCAAGGCCTCCAAGGATTGTAAGAATCATCGTCTTACTTGAAGAAGACTGCATGTAGTAAATTACGTAGTTACCAATGTAAGTTCCGATTGCGTTATCTGCCATGAACCATAAAAATTCAGCGCCAAGGATTGCAAGAAGCATTCTCTTGTTTGCTTTGGACATAGGCTTATCATCATCAACGGGAGTTTCGATTGCGGCTAAACGTTCGCCTTCTGCCATTTCATCCGCAAGCTCGACAGAGAGTTTGTTTTCTTTAATCGTAAAGAATAAAACCATGGCTGAAATAACCATTAATACAGAAGCTACGATGAAAGGAATTTCGATTGTCCAGATTTTTCTTGCTTCGTCGGAAGCGTTGATATAGTCACTTAACTTAAGGAAGATACCAAGAACTGTGGCAGCTGCGCCACCTAAGTATCCCATGATGTTTATGATACCGTTTGCTTTTGCTCTTAAAGGCTTAGGCGTGATATCGGGCATCAAAGCAACCGCAGGGTTACGATACATCATCATAAAGAGAAGCACGATTGCCATCATGATAACCATGCCGATGATGTTGTTGTAATGGAAGAACAAAGGCACGAAAGGAAATGCAAGTGCTGCAACAAATGTACCGGTTAAGATATAAGGCATTCTTTTTCCGATAGGAGTTTTGGTCTTATCGGAAAGGCTTCCGAATATAGGAAGCAAGATTAGAGCTGCCAGATTATCGCACGCCATTATGATGCCGACAATCCATTGTACGTTTAAAATTTTAGAAGGATCGCTTGCCTTTAATTCTGCGGAAGAAAGAGAATACATTCTTCTTGCAAAAATGTCGGTAAGGAAAGTAGGGCACCAGGAATCGTAGACTTGCCATAAAAGCAAAATGCCAAAGAAGGCAAAACCGATAAGGCAGGTGCGTTTTTTGTTAAGTTTCATAAGTAACCTCCCAATGTGTTTTCTCATCATTTATATATATTAAAAGAATCGGATTCTTTTAATTTCTCTACAGATTCATAAATATGATTTTTGTTTATTGAATGAATTCTTTTAATGGATGTAAGAAGATCTTCGTATTTTTCTTCTTCCCCGGTTTTTAAATAGTGCTTTGCCAAAAGGCGGTAGGTTTCTCCGATATCACCGTTTGTGGCAACTATAAACTCAAGAAGCGGTATAGCTTTAGACTCATAGCCGTTTGCAAGCAAAATTTCAGCCCATTTTTGAAATGAAGTAATGAGTGTTGTGTAGTTTTGATCATAGGTTGAAAGGGCTGTGATATTGGCCGTACCGTATTCAAGCTTTAAATCCGTATTGGTGCGGCCTGTAAGGTTTAATATCCTTTGGCCTTTAAGTGCATCTATAGTGCTTATGAGGCCTTGAACGTTGATGTCATCGGTTAATAAATCACGGGGTAATTCTTCGGGAATTTGAATGTATTCAAGCTGGTCGATAGGTTTTCTTCTGACACTGTTAGCTTCAGATTCTCTCTCCCAGAAAGCATCTTCAAGTTTTTGCTCTTGATTTGCGCGCCTCTTCATCTCGAGATAATTCCAAGCGCAGAATATGACAAAACATAGAATAAAAGCTGTAGCAAACTTCATAGTAAATCCTTTCGTGGAAAAGAAGATATGCAAGGATATTTTAACATTAAAGAGTGGATAAAACAAATATAAACAAAGTGGCTCAAACTTGCATTTTTAGAATGCATAGACTATAATAAGACGCAATTATCGAGAATTACATTGGAGAATGGTTAATGAATTTTTATAATAAAAAGAACAGACGGTTTTTCACGGCCATACTTGTGGTGGTATTGATTTTGTGTATGATTATTCCGTTAGTTGCATCATACTTTAGATAAACAATAGGAGCAGGCAGTGAAAATAGGAAAAGTACCGGAAAACGTCCTTAAAAGGTCCATACTTAAAAAAACAGGTTGTAAGCGCAGTGAAGTCCTCGTTGGTGCAAAGGTCGGGGAAGACTGCGCTTGTTTGCAACTTAAGGAAGACGAAGTTTTTGTGATTTCCACAGATCCCATTACCGGAGCAAAGGAAGATATCGGCCTTTATGCCATGACCGTATCCACAAACGACTTGGCTTCCGCAGGGGCAGAGCCTGTTGCAGTGATGGTGACTGCTTTACTTACTCCAGATACAACGGAAGAAGATATAAAGAAAATAATGACAGACTTAAGCGAAAACGCTAAAGCCTTGAATATACAGATAATCGGCGGACATACAGAAATAACGGAAGCTGTAAACAGACCGATTCTTTCTTTAACCGCAATCGGTAAAGCAAAGAAAGGTGAGATGATTAAAACTTCCGGAGCAAAGCCCGGAGACGATGTGCTTGTGACAAAGTGGATCGGACTTGAGGGAACATCCATTATAGCTAAGGATAAAGAAAAAGAACTTTTAAAGAAATTCCCTTCAAAGATGATTTACGATGCGATAAATTTCGATAAGTACTTATCGGTTATACCTGAGGCCGCCACCGCCGTTAAGTCCGGCGTGTCAGCTATGCATGATGTAACCGAAGGCGGTATTTTCGGAGGCCTTTGGGAAATGGCAGAAAGCTCCGGCGTCGGACTTTTAATAGATCTTAGGAAGATTCCCGTAAAGCAAGAAACAATTGAGATCTGTAATTATTTCGACATAAATCCTTATGAATTAATTTCAAGCGGTTCAATGCTTATGGCGTCTAAGGACGGAAACAAGCTTAAGCTTGAACTTGAAAGAATAGGAATAGAGGCTACAATAATAGGTAAGTGCACCGATAATAACGACAGAGTGCTTATTAACGGGGAAAATAAGAGATTTCTTGAACCACCTAAGACAGATGAACTATATAAAGTAATTTGTGAATAGGAGATTAAAATGAGAGAAAAAATTTTATCTATATTGGAAAAGAATTCCAGAATTGAAATAAAGGAGCTTGCGGTTTTACTTGGATTTAGTGAAATCGATGTGGCAAACGAAGTAAAGAAAATGGAAGAAGAAGGTGTTATCTGCGGATATCACACACTTATCGATTGGGAAAAGACTTCCATTGAAAAGGTTAGCGCATTAATAGAAGTTAAGGTTACTCCTCAAAGAGGACAGGGCTTTGACAATATAGCTGAAAGAATCTACAAATACCCCGAAGTAAACGCTGTATATTTAATATCCGGCGGTTTTGACCTTTTGGTTTCTTTGGAAGGAAAGACATTAAAAGAGGTTTCTTCTTTTGTATCAGACAAGCTTGCTACACTTGATACGGTTTTAAGCACGGCAACACACTTCGTATTAAAGAAATACAAAGATCACGGCACAATTTTAGACAAAAAAGAGGTTGATGAAAGGGAGCAGTTTACACTATGAGAGATCCTTTAGCAAAAGAAGTTGTTAAACTTAAGCCTTCGGGCATCAGAAAGTTTTTCGACATCGTAGCTGAAATGAAGGATGCTATTTCACTTGGTGTCGGCGAACCCGATTTTGAAACCCCGTGGCATATTAGAGATGAGGGTATTTATTCCCTCGAAAAAGGCAAAACATTCTATACGTCAAATTCCGGACTTATTGAGCTTAGAAAAGAAATTTGCAATTATTTAGAGCGAAGGATGCATGTTTCTTACGACTGGTCAAAAGAAGTTTTGGTGACAGTCGGCGGCTCTGAAGGTATTGATGTTTGCATGAGAGCAATGACAAATCCGGGAGATGAAATCATTATCCCCGAGCCTTCATACGTATCTTATGAACCCTGTGCGATTTTGGCAGGTGCAAAGCCTGTAATCATTAACTTAAAGGCTGAAAATGAATTCAGACTTACAGCACAGGAACTCCTTGATGCCATTACCGATAAAACAAAGATTTTGGTGCTTCCTTTCCCTAACAACCCTACCGGCGCAATCATGGAAGAAAAAGATTTAATCGAGATTGCTAAGGTGTGCATTGAAAAGGATATATATGTATTGTCTGATGAAATCTACGCAGAGCTTACATATAAGGGAGACCACGTATCGATTGCTTCTTTACCCGGCATGAAGGAAAGAACAATAATGATTAACGGTTTTTCAAAGGCTTACGCCATGACCGGATGGAGACTTGGATACGCTTGCGGACCAAAAGAAATCATTCAGCAGATGACAAAGATTCATCAGTTTTGCATCATGTGTGCGCCCACAACAAGCCAGTATGCAGCAATAGAAGCGCTTAAAAACGGCGATGACGACGTTAAGATGATGCGTGAATCTTACAACCAAAGAAGAAGATTCTTGCTTAATGCCTTTAAGGAAATGGGGCTAGAATGCTTTGAGCCTTACGGCGCATTCTACGTATTCCCTTGCATTAAGGAATTTGGCATGACAAGCGATGAGTTTGCAACTCGTTTTCTTGAAGAAGAAAAGGTAGCTGCAGTTCCCGGAACCGCATTTGGCGAGAGCGGAGAGGGCTTTTTAAGAATCTCCTATGCGTATTCTTTGGAGAGACTTAAAATGGCAATGGAGAGGCTTGCACGCTTCGTAGAAAAGCTTAGGAAAGAACAGGGCAGATAATGCATATAGTTTTACACGAGCCGGAAATACCGGCAAATACAGGAAATATCGGCCGTACCTGCGTAGCAACAGGTACGGCTTTACATCTGATAGAGCCTCTTGGCTTTAGAATCGATGAAAAGGCAATTAAAAGAGCGGGCATGGATTATTGGGAACACTTGGATGTTTCCACTTACATAAACTACGAAGATTTTTGTAAGAAAAATCCTAATGCGAAAGTGTGGTTTGCCACCACCAAGGCAAAGCATTGCTACACAGACGTTAAATTCGGGCCTGATGATTACATCATGTTTGGAAAAGAATCTGCGGGAATCCCGGAAGAAATCTTGGTAGACCACGAGGAGGCCTGCATAAGAATCCCCATGGAACCTAAAATCAGATCCCTTAACTTATCAAACTCTGTGGCAATAGTTTTGTATGAAGCTTTAAGGCAGCAGAACTTTGCAGGAATGGAAACAGAAGGAAAACTTCATAGATTGGATTGGAAAGAATAGAAAAACCTTGCAGGATATCCTGCAAGGTTTTTTATTCATCTGTCTTAGCAAGAGAGAAAATAAATTCAGATCCGACGCCTTCTGTAGAAATAACGTTTATGTGCTCGTTGTGAGCCATAATGATTTCTTTTGTAATTGATAAGCCTAGGCCGGTGCCTTTTTTATCGCGGCCACGGGAAAGGTCGGATTTATAGAATCTGTCAAAGACAAGCTTTTGGTCGTCTTTTGGAATGCCGATACCTTGGTCTTTAACGGATACAAATACTTTTGAATGTTTCTCAGTAGTTTCGATTCTGATTGTTGAATTGTGATGAGAAAACTTAATGGCATTATCAAGGAGGTTATATATAACCTGCTGGATTTTGGTTTCGTCCGCATGGACGGGAAGCACGTCGCCTGTAAGCACCAGGTCAACCTGAATTGCCTTTGCGGTGCAGGTGCCTTCGAAGGTTGCAACAGTGTTTCTGATTACTTTGTTTATATCAAAGTCTGTAATGTCTAACACCATGCCCTTCATATTTAAGTTATTAAGTGACAAAAGGCCGTTTGTAAGCTTAGTAAGTCGCTCGGTTTCGCTAAGCACGATTCCTAAATACTTATCCATCATTTCGGGAGGAATGGTGCCGTCAATCATGGCCTCGAGATAACCTCGTATTGAAGTAAGGGGAGACCTAAAGTCGTGAGAGACGTTTGCGATAAATTTCTTTTGGTTATCTTCCGAACGGGCGATTTCGCTTGCCATGTAAGAAAGGGTGGCGGCCAAATATCCCATTTCATCGTCTGAATCTATGGAAAACTCGTAGTGAAGGTTACCGGATGCATATTGCTCTGTTGCGTAGGTAACTTTTCTTAAAGGCACATAAACCATTTCTGTAAAGAAAAATAAAATAATTAGTGACAAAGCAAAGAGGATAATTAAAAGTAAGTAGCACACTCTTAAATAGTCATCGCTTTGCTTTTCGATATCAGCGATTGAAGAGTGGATAACCACGTATCCTTTTACCTTATAATCTGCGGTGATTGGCGCAAATACGCTAAGCACTTCTTCGTCAAAAGAATCAAAGAAGGTTCCCGTAGTGTAGTAGGAGTTACCGGTGATTGTAGGGTCAAAGCCCGATATCACCAAGGTTTCATCTACATTTATGGGAAGCTTTGAGCTTAAGATCATGGTTCCCGAAGGGTTTATAATCCATATTGTTGCAGAAAGAAACACGTCCAAATCGTCTATCTGCTCTTTAACTTCAGGAAGCGAAGTATCGAGCTTATAGAGGTCAGCGGCATAGGTGTTTGCAATAAGGTTTGCTTCTCTATAAAAAGAAGCCGCTTTTTCTTTAAGCATTTTCTGGTAAACCGTTTGTGACACAAACGAGCTTACGATAATAAACCCAAAAACACCAAATATGATATATGCAAGTAAGAATTTAAAATACAGTGTCTTTTTCACCGTTATTCCCCTTTATAGGTTAGTTTCCGGGATTTACTTTTGATTCGAATTTGTAGCCTACGCCCCAGATGGTGCTTATTTTCCAACTGTCGTGATCGTTAATCTTTTCTCTTAATCTTTTTATATGAACGTCAACGGTACGTGTGTCCCCGATGTATTCATATCCCCAGATTTTATCAAGAAGCTGTTCTCTTGTGAAAACGTGGTTTGGATTAGAGGCAAGATAGTATAAAAGCTCCAATTCCTTGGGGGGCATATCAACTGCCTCTCCGAAGTATAGAACTGAGTAGTTGGTGCGGTTAATTGATAAATCGGGATAAGAAACCTTTTCATCAGCATCTAAAACAGGAGCAGCAACCGAAGGCTTAGCACGTCTTAAAACGGCTTTTGCTCTTGCAACAAGCTCTTTAGAATCAAAGGGCTTTTCGATGTAATCATCGGCCCCCATTTCAAGGCCCAATACTTTATCAAACACTTCACCCTTTGCAGAAAGCATAATAATGGGAACCTGAGACTTTGAGCGAATCTCTCTGCATACCTGATATCCGTCGATTCCGGGAAGCATCAAATCCAACAAAATCAAGTTTGGATCGTATCCTTCGAAAGCCTGCAGGGCGGATTCTCCGTCATTAACAATCTTTGTATCAAAGCATTCCTTAATAAGGTACAAAGAAATCAACTCAGCAATATTATTGTCATCGTCTACGATTAAAATCTTTTGCTTGTTTATCATGAGGTCTCCTTTATTTAAATTCAACGATGGTTACGCCTGCATCGCCTTCACCGTGCTCGCCGGCTCTGTAGGATTTAACATATTTACATTTCTTTAAATAAGATGTGACTGCGTTTCTAAGTGCACCGGTTCCTTTACCGTGAACGATTCTTACGCTTGGAATATGGGAAAGATATGCATCGTCAAGGTATTTATCCAAAACGGCCAATGCTTCGTCAACAGTCTTTCCTATGAGATTGCATTCATAAGAAATGTTTGTAGACTTTGACATTTTCAAGCTTCCGGAACCGCTTTGCTTCTTAATACCGGGGCCTGAGATGGTCTCTTCCTGCACAAAGACAAGGTCGTTAATGTTAGCTTTTGAGCGGATGATTCCGCACTGCACAAAAAGATTTCCTTTGTCATCAGGCATGGAGCTTACGGTGCCCTTTAAGTTTAAAGAAACAATCTTTACCATATCTCCAAGGTGCAAGTCTTTTGCTTTAATTCCGCTTTGTGCATTGGTTTCTTTCTTTATAGCAAGCTTTGAGTTTTTGTCGTTTAACTGATTTCTAAGGCCTTCTCGCTTCTTTTCCAGGTCTTTCATGGAAAAGCCCTGACCGCTTTTTTGAATGGCGCGGATGGTCTCATCGGCAAATTCTTTTGCTTCAGCGATGATGTCTCTTGCCTCTTCGTTTGCGTTCCTAAGAATCTTATCCTTTGACTCGTTAAGCTTGTCGGTCTTTTCTTTTAAGAGTGCGCGTTCTTTTTCGATGGCTGCCTTTTGCTCTTCAATGTATAGCTTATCTTTTTCAATTGAAACTCTGGTGGTTTCCAGGTTTGAGATAACATCTTCAAAACGCTCGGATTCATCGGTTATCTGTTTCTTTGCAGCTTCAATTATGTCATCGGATAAGCCAAGCTTTGAAGAAATGGCAAAGGCGTTACTCTTTCCGGGGATTCCAATAAGGAGTCTGTAGGTGGGAGAGAGGGTCTCTACATTAAATTCACAGCAGGCGTTTTCCACAAATGAGGTGGAAAGAGCGTAAATCTTAAGCTCACTATAGTGAGTGGTCGCCATGGTGCGGATGCCTCTGTCATGAAGGAAATTAAGTATCGCAATGGCAAGGGCTGCGCCTTCCGTAGGGTCGGTTCCCGCACCAAGTTCATCGAATAAACAGAGGGAATTTTCGTCTGCATGCTTTAAAATGTGGACAATGCTCTTCATATGAGAAGAGAATGTGGATAAGCTTTGCTCAATGCTTTGCTCATCGCCGATATCCGCATAAACTTCGGTAAAGACAGAAAGCTCGGACTTATCGTTTGCGGGGATGTGAAGGCCCGCCTGACCCATAAGGGTGAATAAACCAACTGTCTTTAATGTAACTGTTTTACCGCCTGTGTTAGGTCCTGTAACCACAAGAAGGTCGTAGTCTTTTCCAAGAGGTACATCGATTGGCACCACTTTCTTTTTATCAAGTAAGGGGTGGCGCCCCTTTTTTATGTTTATGTATTTATCTTCGTTAAAAACGGGACGAGAAGCATTCTCATCCATGGCAAGCTTCGCTTTTGCAAAAGTAAAGTCTAGGAAAGTCATAAACTTTTGGTTTGTTTGTAAAGCCGGAAGGTGGTCTGAAAGCTCTGCCGATAAATTAGCCAAAATCACAGCAATTTCTTTTTGCTCATCTAAGTGAAGCTCGCGAATTTTATTGTTTAAATCAACGATAGCCTGAGGCTCTATGAAAAATGTGGAGCCTGAAGAAGACTGGTCGTGCACCATACCGGACACCTGACCTTTGTACTCGCTTTTAACGGGCACGCAGTAACGGTCGTTTCGCATTGTGACAACGGAGTCTTGAAGGTAAGACTTTAAAGAACCGTTAACCATCTTATTAAGCTCTGAATGAATCTTTTCATTTGTCTGCTGAAGGCTTTTTCTTATTGATTTAAGTGTGGGGCTTGCATCGTCTGCGATGTTTCCTTCTTCATCCAAAATGCATCTGTCAATTTCTTTTGACACAAGTGTCATGGGCTCTAAAAGCTCGAAATAATCAGATAAAGAATCGCCTTCATCCTCGTCTTTTTCTTTTGCCCCATAGGTTTTAACTCTGTTTACGTTATTTAAAAAGCGGGCAAAAGAAAGAAGCTCCGAAGCCATCAAGGTAGAGCCTATTTCTAAGGATTTCATTGCAAAACCTAAGTCTTTATTTGAGCCAAAGCTTATGCTTCCTTTGGAAAAAAGTCTGGATAGAGCGTCCTGAGTCTGGGTCTGAGCCTCTTCGATATCAGACAAAGATGTCATGGGAAGGAGGTTTTTGCAAAGCTCTTTTCCCGGTGCAGAATCGGCCTGTTCCACAAGCATAGAAATAATATTTGTATATTCAAGAGTAGATAAAACATTTTCGTTCATAAAATAACCTCATAGCCTTAAAATCACTGTTAATTTTATCATACGGGGGCGCTCTTTACAATAAAGTCGCAGGTGGATATACTCTTAATATGAGGCATTTGGAGGGATAAAATGACTGAAGAAGAACTCAAAAAAATAGAAAAAGAAAACGGCACAAAAGACGACTTTGTTTTCATGAGAGAGGAAATAAAGGCGCGTCCCATTAACAGAAAGAAACTTGCCAGAAACACTATCGTGGCGGCTATTTCTGCGGTGGTTTTCGGAATTGTCGCTTGTGTCACTTTTGCTCTTATTGCTCCCTTTGTAATGGAGAAGTTTTCAGAAAGAGACGAAGAAAAAACCGAAGAGGTGCTCACTCCGATTTCTTTTCCCGAGGAAACAAAGGAAGAAGAGATGAAGCCTGAAGACATGCGTATTGAGGCTGAAGAACCGGAAATTGACTACAGTCAGTTTGCGGCAATGGAAGAGCAGGAAATAAAGAATTTAATTAACAGTATCACTTTTACCGTAAATGACTATCAAAACCTTTATAGGTCTCTATCCGACATTGCAAACAATGCGGCAAAGTCTATGGTGAGGGTGACCCCTATAAAGCAAAACACCGACTGGCTTAACAATATATATGAAAACACCAGTGAGTTGTCCGGCCTTATTTTGGCGCAGACTGAAAACGAGATTTTCATTGCCACAAAGTACGGTGCGGTAAAGACCTGTGAAGAAATTGTGGTGACTTTTGTAAACGGCATTCAGGCAAGGGCCGAGCTTATTAACTATGACCTTGCAACGGATATCGGAATGCTTAGTGTAAAGACTGCGGACATTAATGAAGTGACCAAAGAAAGCATAGCTGTTGCGACAATGGGAAATTCAAATATGGCAGGGCTTGTGGGATCGCCTGTTATAGCTGTTGGAAGCCCCATGGGAACTTATAACTCCGTTAACTACGGAATGGTGACCGCAAATTCAAATAAGCTTACGGTTACAGACAATTTATACAGACAGATTGTTACAAATATTTACGGAAGTATGAATGCTTCCGGAATCGTGATAAACCTTCGCGGAGACGTGGTTGGTATCATCGATACAAAGTATTTACCAAATGATGCAAGAAACTTAATCAGCGCAATCGGTATTACGGAATTAAAAAGAACCTTTGAACGTCTTATGAACAGAGAAGACGTGGTGCTTCTTGGAATCACCGCAAGCGATGTGCCCCAGGCGGGAATCTCCCAGGGAATGCCCGAAGGCATCTTTGTGCTTTCCGTTTTGTTTGATTCAACCGCCATGAATGCGGGCATTCAAAGTGGGGATATCATTTCTCAAATAGGAGAAACAAACATTTATAAGTTCGGAGATTTTCTTTCTGCATTAAAGGCCATACCGCAGGGCGAAGAAACAAAGATTGTAGTTAACAGGAACGTTCAGGGAACATATAAGCAAGTTGAATTATATGCGACTTTTGAAAAAATAAACAAATAGAAAATGGAGAAGTTATGAAGTATATTCAGGATTTACACGACGGAGATCATGTGCAGGGAGTGTATTTGTGTAAGCACAAATCATCGGCCGTAACAAAAACGGGAAAGCCCTACGACAATGTAATTTTGCGAGATAAGACAGGCTCAATCGATTGTAAGATTTGGGACGTGGGAAGTGCGGGAATCGCTGATTTTGAAGCACTTGATTACGTTGATATAGTGGGAGATGTTTCTTCTTTTAACGGAGCTTTACAGATAAGCATTAAAAGAGCAAGAGTTTGCGCAGAAGGTGAATACGACCCTAAGGATTACCTTCCCGTAAGCGAAAGAGACAACGATGAAATGTACAAGGAACTTCTTGGCTACATCGGAGAAATCGAGAACCATTATTTAAAGGCTTTGCTTGAAGAGTTTTTCTTAAAAGACGAAGACTTTATAAAGAAGTTTAGGACATCAAGCGCCGCTAAGAGTGTGCACCATTGCTTTATCGGTGGCCTTTTAGAACATACTGTTTCTGTGACAAATACATGTAAGTTCTTTGCCCTTAAATATCCTTTCCTTAAAAAGGACCTTGTTATGACAGCTGCAATGCTTCATGATATTGCAAAGGTAAGGGAGTTTTCGCCTTTCCCCACAAATGATTACACCGATGAAGGAAACCTTCTTGGACATATCGTGATGGGTGCCGAAATGGTGGGCGAAAAGATAAGATACATTGACGGTTTCCCGGAAAGCTTGGAGAGCGAGCTTAAGCACTGTATTTTAGCGCATCACGGAAAGCTTGAATTCGGTTCGCCGAAGAAGCCCATGCTTGTGGAAGCGGTTGCTTTAAACTTTGCGGATGATATGGATGCAAAGATGGAAACATTTAAAGAAATCTTTGCGGCAACAACAGAGACGGGTTGGCTTGGATACAACAAGCTTTTGGATATAAACCTTCGTGTCACAAAGCAAGAGGAATAATTGTGTTAACAAAGAATCAGGAAATTGAATTAAATATTTTGACACTTGGCTCCGAAGGAGAAGGCATCGGGAAAACGGAAGACGGCATGACCGTTTTTGTGGCTGATGCGCTCCCCGGGGACAAAGTGCTTGCCCATATTGTGAAGGTGAAAAAGACCTATGCGTACGCAATAATCGCTAAAGTCTTAGCACCTTCTTCTTTTCGTGTGACGCCTATGTGTAGCGTGGCTGCAAAGTGCGGAGGATGCAATCTTCAGCATTTGGATTATAAAAAGCAGCTTGAGTTTAAGGCCCGGAAAGTACGCGATTGCATCGAAAGAATCGGCGGAATAAAGAACCCTCCCATGGAAGAAATCGTAGGAGCGGATGATGCTTTTTATTATAGAAACAAAGCCCAATTCCCGGTTGGAAGAAACAAAGAAGGAAGGGCGGCAATCGGCTTTTACAGAAAGCATTCTCACGATGTGGTGGCAAACACAAACTGCGGCATTCAGGCAAAGATAAATGAAAAGATAATGAATGCCGTAGAAAAGTTTTTAAATGAATATAAGATTAAGGCCTACGATGAGACTCTAAAAGAAGGCCTTGTGCGCCATGTGTTTACAAGAGTTGGATATGTCACAAAAGAAGTGATGGTGTGCCTTGTTATAAACGGGGACAGCATTAAGCACAGCGAAGAACTGGTTTCTACTCTTAACGAGGTTATTGAAAAAGAGGGATATGTTTTAAAGAGCGTTTCTTTAAACATAAATAAGAAAGATACCAACGTAATAATGGGCGAAAAGTGCGTCCCTTTATACGGTGACCTTTATATAGAGGATTATATCGGTGATATAAAATATCGAATCTCGCCTCTTTCTTTTTACCAGGTAAATCCTGCGCAGACAAAGAAACTGTATGATTTGGCAAAGGAATATGCAGGACTATCCGGAAATGAAGTTTTGTGGGATTTATACTGCGGAATCGGAACAATTTCTTTGTACCTATCTAAGAGTGCAAAAAAGGTTTACGGCGTTGAAATTGTGCCTGAAGCAATTGCCGATGCAAAAGAAAACGCTGAGATAAACGGAATTGAAAACGCAGAGTTTTTTGTGGGAGCGTCGGAGGACGTGGCGGATTCTCTGCCAAAGCCCGACGTAATTGTGGTAGACCCTCCGAGAAAAGGCTGCGATGAAAAGCTTTTAAACACAATAATATCTGTGGCGCCCAAGCGCCTCGTATATGTATCCTGCGACCCCGCCACTTTGGGAAGAGACTTAAAGTTTCTTTGCGCAAACGGGTATGAATTAAAGAAAGTAAGGCCCGTGGATCAATTTCCAAATACGGTTCATGTGGAGACGCTAGTTTTGATGTCACGAGCCGGGTCGAGACTATAGAAATGTTGTCAAGGAGATCAGCTATGAAATTTGAATTAAAAGAACATCATAGAAATATTTGCGAGTCTGATCTGATTTCAGATTTAAAGGAAGTTGCCTGTAAATTAAATAAAAAATATGTTTCTAGAAATGAGTATGAAAAAAACGGAAAGTATTCAGCAACACCGTATATCAGAACTTTTGGAACATGGACTAATGCATTAAAAATAGCTGGATTAAATATAGAACGATCCCCAAAAGACTATAAAAGAATTCCAGATGAAATGCTGTTAGACGATGTTCGAGAGGTCGCAGAGAGTTTATTTAAAGACAGTATCTCAACAAAGGAATATATAGAACATGGAAATTTTTCCGTACAAACTATTCTTGCTCGTTTTCCTTCATGGAACGATGTTTTGGAAAAAGCAAAACTAAATAAAACCTCTTACAGAGTAATTACTGACGAAGAGTTGTTTGAAGAAATTGAAAGATTGTGGCGCCAAAAAGGCGAGCAGCCAACAACAACAGATATAAAAAGCGGTCTTTCAGAGTATAGCCTAAATACTTACTCACGAAGATTTGGCGGTTGGAGAAAAGCTCTTTTTGCGTTTATTGAGTATATCGATAAAAATACGGAGACTATAGATAATGTTGAAAAGGGAGAATTTATTGAAACGGATACAGGTCAAGAGCAAATATTACTGGAAGTAGATAAAAAACAATTAAAAAAACGTACCCGACGTGATATTAATTTGCGTTTGCGGTTTAAGGTCTTACAACGCGATGGCTTTAAATGTTGCGCTTGTGGTGCATCGCCAGCAAAAGACCCATCTGTTGAGCTTCATGTAGATCATATTATTCCATGGTCAAAAGGTGGAGAGACTGTGCTTGAGAATCTGCAAACACTATGCTCGAAGTGTAATCTCGGAAAAAGTGATCTATTTGAAGAATGATGTTGTTCTATGTTTTTAGAAAAGATATGTCAGGGTTGGAAAATCCGCATCATAATTCAATGTTTGCTAAGCAGAATTGTTTCTGAAAACATATAATTGCTTAAAATTGTTTTAAACATATGATGGTTATACAATCATAGGACTGTACAATAGAACTTTTCAGTCATACTTTTTGACCAGTGACATTTTCCGTTGAACTGTTGACATCAATGCTATTGTTTCGACGCATGTGGAGACCTGTTGTTTGCTTGAACAATTAAGATCAGCGAAGGAGCATATCGAAATCACAATCGATGCTGAGGATTACTATAGGATCAAGGATTCCGAGAAGAAACAGGATGAGTAAGTTTGCTCTGCCTGTATACGGAAATGATGGAAATATTGAGAGATACAACATCTTCCGGGGAAGGCTTTTAATCAGACAGGCTTCAAGTGGGAAGAAATATCTTTATGATATTTTGGAAATAAAAAAAGAAACAGGCAAGTCCTGTCAGACCGAAGTCCTACCCGGTGAAAACCCATTTCTTAGTTAGAAAGATACCAAAAAAAGAGGGATTTGTCAAATTGCAGAATGCATATTCGTTTGATCCGAGAAATAGAGAAGTATGGGATGTTAATTGGAGGGATACGGACACAAACAGTAATCTGGTCGCTCCTAAGAATTATGAGTCGGTCGGGTTTTAGCTGTATGACAGAAAGCCGAATGAATCAGAAAGCAACTTTAATGTGAGGTTTTTGTATGGTACGAGAAGTCGTAAATGAGGATTTGGATTCATTGCTTGAACTGTATCTGTTTTTACATGAAGACAGTATTCCGGAGCATGATAAGCACTTAGAGGAAACATGGGAACAGATTCTTGAAGATCCCAATCATCATCTGATCGTGAATGAAATTGACGGTCAAATTGTATCTTCCTGTGTATGCGTGATCATACCGAATCTGACCAGAAATGTGAGACCATATGCATTTGTCGAGAATGTGGTAACGCATGCTGATCACAGAGGAAAAGGTTACGCAGGAGAATGTCTGGCTTGCGCAAAGCAGATCGCGGAGCAGGAGAATTGTTATAAAATGATGCTTCTTACCGGATCAAAGAAGCCAGAGACTCTACATTTCTATGAAAAGGCAGGATATAACAGCAGTGATAAGACAGCTTTCATACAGTGGTTAGGGAGGGATCAGTAATTTATGGATTCTTAGTACAGGAAAAAATATATCCAAAACAGGACATACAGTTGTCTTGTTTGCTTTGGTAAGATAAGCAGGAAGGTGAGCATATGAAGATTGACAGGCTGATCGGAATATTATCGATACTGTTGCGTACTGCGGATAAAAGGAGATCTTAGAGCATGGAATACATCAGGATAACAAAGGATAATCTGGAAAAGGAGCACATCTGCTGTGCGATATCCAACAACAAGGATGTGCAGGTATCTTCAAAGAAGGCTTGGCTGGCAGACAGATTTGATGAAGGCCTTGTTTTCTTAAAGAGTACGGAACGCGGCAAGTGCTTTATCGAATATATCCCTGCGGAAAATGCCTGGGTTCCGATTGAAGCGAATGGGTATATGTACATTGACTGCCTGTGGGTGTCCGGTTCATTAAAGGGACATGGATATTCCTCGGATCTTTTAAATGCATGCATAGAGGACAGCAAAGAAAAGGGACGAAAAGGGCTGTGCATTTTATGTGCAGCAAAGAAAAAGCCATTCCTAGCCGATCCGAAGTTCCTAAAGTACAAGGGCTTTATTATGGCAGATGAGGCGGATAACGGTATTCAGCTTTGGTACATGCCTTTTGATAAGAAGGGAGATGCACCAAAATTCAAAGAATGTGCTAAACATCCCCACATAGACGAGACAGGATATGTTCTGTTCTACACAAGCCAATGTCCGTTCAATGCAAAGTATGTACCGATTTTGGAACAGACAGCTAAAGAAAATGGTATTACATTCAAGGCTATTCACATAGAGAGCAGGAAAGAGGCACAGAATGCGCCCACACCTGTAACGAACTATGCAATGTTTCATGATGGGGAATATGTTACGAATGAACAGATGAACGATACGAAGTTTCTAAAACTGGTTAATGGATAAATATCAAAGAGAGGGAAAGATTGGTATGAATAAAGAAGAGATGTATAAGGAAATTAATGACAAATTTGAGGAGCTTAAGACAGCACTTGAGGGTGATGATCTGGCAAAAATCAAAGAGCTCACCCTGGAGCTGCATGCCATGGTACACCCTGCAGAAATTTCCGGAAGAACAGAGAAGACAATTGCTGATATAGTATTGGACTATATGCTCGAAGGAAACCAGAATGAGCTGGTTCCCAGAGAAACCTGGGACACAGACTTACACTATGCGGGAACCAAGACAGTTCCAATCTGCTGGCAGCTTTGGCATACATATAGAATTGAAGATCTGGTCAGCAACATCCTTATGGTAAATGGTCAGCAGATATTTAATGAAGATTGGCAAAAGAAGATTAACTCCTCCATAACTGATACGGGCAACGCATTAGAGTCCGATGAGGTGATTGAATGGGGAAAACAAATAAATGCCAAAGAGCTAAAGAACTACATGATCACAGTCGGAAAGAACACCAGACAGATTCTTTCAAATCTTTCTCTTGAGCAGATTAAGTCCATGGTTCCTGAAGAATGGGTCATGAGAATACTGGAGGAAGGTGGTGTAACAACAGATTTCCGCTCAGTCTGGCTCCTGGTATTCTGGGGCAGACTCACTGTAGGAGGTATGATACTTACACCAATGACATCTCATCATATGATGCATCTTCCCACAAGCGTGGATAAGATTTTAGGATAAAGTGGGTGTTGACAAAGGTTTTATTATCTGTTAAAGTACGGCTAATAACACAAATCTAAAAGAAAGCGAGGTAGTCATAATAATGAGTGTTAAGAGAACAGAGATTGTAACTGAATATGGCGTGAAGACCTCGGTATGTATTTTTTAGATTGGATTAGCTGACATTAAATAATCTGACATTCAAAACCGTGGCGTATTTGTCACGGTTTTCTTATGCCTATTTCAGGCAATTTTCACATCGAAGGTCTTCACAAAAATCTTAAAATATCAAGGAGGTTTTTCATGAAGACAAACAATAATAAAAAGGAGAGTGCAGCATAACCGGGAGGTTTGTTGCGCTCATACAAGTCTCCCAAAAGGATTATTAACCATAAACTTTTAGGAGGACTATCCCATGAACAGGGAGAACAAAAGAAAGAAATACGAAAAGAATTATTATAAGAATCACCCATGCAACGAAACTTTTGTATGTAAGAATTGCGGAAAGACGGTAGTACCTACAGGAGCAGGAAGTGATCATAGAAACCACTGCCCTTATTGCCTTCACTCCCAACATCTGGACATAGAGCCGGGAGATAGGGAGGCTGATTGTGGTGGCCTGATGGAACCTATTTCGGTATGGGTAAGAAAGAACGGAGAATGGGCAATCATTCATAGATGCAAAATCTGCGGATCTCTCAGCTCAAACAGAATTGCTGCGGATGATAATCCCATGAAACTTATGTCTTTGGCTATGAGACCTATATCTGCACCTCCGTTTCCCCTGGAAAGAATAGAGGAAATGACCAGACTTATGGGCGGTGAAGGTGAGCTAAAGTGGTAACAAAAGAAATGGAGAAATAACAATGAACAGTTTAAACAGTGAAACTATCGGACGAATAAGCGAGATAAGGAAGAACAGCTTTACAATCCGATACGAAGGAAAGGATTTTCCGGGTAAGTTAAAAGGCAGCTTTTATGAGGAAAGTGCAGACAAACTTCCGGTGGTTGGAGACTACGTAAAGTTTGTTTATAACCCACTTGGAGAGTCCATGATTAAAGAGGTTTGTGAAAGAAGGAGTTTTCTTCAAAGACCTGACCAGGCCAAAACTGCAGTTATGCAGTACATGGTGGCCAATGTGGATTATTGCTTTATAGTAACATCCCTTAATGAAGACTACAGCTACAACAGAATTGCAAGATATATAAGCATAGTCCTTCAGGGAGGTGCCACCCCTGTAGTTGTTCTTACGAAGTCGGATTTGTGCAGTAATCCGGGCAGATATATCAGGGAAGTGGAAACCATTTCTGATAAGGCCAATGTCCATGCAATATCAGCATTGTATGGAATCGGTCTGGATGAACTGGAAGAATACATAATCCCGGGAGTCACCATCTGCTTTATGGGTTCTTCGGGAGCAGGTAAATCCACACTCCTTAACGCAATTTACGGTAAGGAAGTAATGAAGACATCTGAAATAAGAGAGTCTGATTCCACCGGAAGACATACCACCACCCACAGGCAGTTAATTGAACTTGAAAATGGGGTGTCAATTATTGACACCCCGGGTATGAGGGAGGTTGGCCTGGCAAGTAGTGAGGAAGGTATAGACAGCGCCTTTTCAGACATTATCGAGTTGGAGTGTCAATGTAAGTTCAGCAATTGCAGGCACGATACAGAGCCCGGATGTGCAATCAAAGCAGCCATTGCAAGCGGAGAATTATCTGCAAAGAGGTATGAATTATATAAAAATCTGGGTAGGGAGAATACAAACAACCATGCTATGAAAAAAGAAATATCCAAATGGGCAAAGGCCTATAAGAAGAGCAACAAGAAAAATATTTGGGATTGATTTTTCTGTTTCCTTATAAATTCCTTATATTTGCAGAGTAATGTTACTGTATGCCTTTCCATATATTGACAGGGAGTATTACTAATAGTAACATACCTATTAGTAATATTTGAAAGGAGCACATGATTATGGAATACATTATCCTTAGCCTTGTTTTATTAAAGGCAATGACAATCTATGAAATGCGAACATATATACAGCATAACCTTTCTACAGTCTGTAGCGACAGTCTTGGAAGCATACAGATTGCAATAAAGAAACTTCTGGAGAAAGGATATGTTTCTGTAACTGAATATGTGGATAACAACACTCTTAAGAAGCAGTACAGAATAACACCGGAAGGTGTGAAATATTATAAAAGCATGGTTGGAACCCCCATCAATATTCAGAAGATGAAAAGCATGGAGGGGGGAAAGCTTTTCTTCCTTGGAATAGCTCCCGGCGAGAAGAGGGTTGAATTCCTCAAGTCGTATATTTCTGATTTGGAGGGCGAGTCTGAGAAACTTCTTGTCGTAAAAGACTACGTTGATAAAATTCAGAAAACCGCTATAGAAAAAAGCGCCAAAAGAATAAAAGAAGACCCCGTGCTTGTTAATAATCTGTTAGAAGTTTCAGGTGAAAAGACCGTTGAACAGGCATTAACAAACATCTACAATTATCAACTCTATATGCTGGAGTATGGCCTGGAGAGAATCAAGGCGGATTTGGATTTTTACAAGAAAATACTGAAACGTGAACTGAAGGAAAATGAGTAATGAAGAAGATATCAGGAAACAGGAAGGGAAAAAGCGTGATTATAGCGATTGTAATAGTGGCGGTTGTAATAGTGACTCTTAAATTTATTGTGTTTCCGCCCACAAAAGAGATTCCTACCACGGGACAATATCAGATTGCCTCAGAGGATTACTGGGTAAATGAAGATAAGGTCGACCCTTATTCAAAGAACGGAAGCACCAGACTACTTCAGGTTAGAAAATGGTACCCAATTGATTGTACCGAAGACAAACCGGTTGTTGTGGCGTCCCACGGATCATGCGGAACTATAGATAACAACGGCACACTTTATAGAGAGTTGGCAAGTCATGGATATACGGTTCTGGCGGTGGCTCATCCCGGTCAAGCTTCAGGTGTCAAATATGAGAACGGCAAGAAGAGCGGTCCCAGCATGGCTTTTCTAAAGGAAATGTCTGCTTTGAATCCTGATGAAGACCCGGAGAAGGCATATGAGGTTTTCCATAAGTGGATGGACATCAGGACCGACGATTTGAATGCTGTCATGGATGATTGGATAGCAAAATCAGGTGCATCTCAGTTTATTGCAGAGGGGCACTCTCTTGGAGGGTCAGCTGCATATGCCATGGCAAGAATCAGAGATGATGTAGTCGGAGTTATTGCTTTGGAATCCCCATTTATGTACGACATTTCTGGTGTTGAAAACGGTAAGTTTGTTTTCGACGAGAGAGATTATGACGTTCCGATATTAAGCATTTATTCCGATGCCAGCTACTCCCATTTGAAGGAATGGGGCCAGTACGGAAACAATGCAAGGTTTTTGGATAGTTCCAATCCTCTTTACACAAACATCCATTATGAAAACATAGGCCATATGGGTTTGTGCGACCTGTCTTTGGTCTCACCTGTTTTGACGGCAATCATGGATGGCGGCTTCCAGAAAGTGAATGCAACTGACTGTCTGAAAAAACTAAACGAGGATTGCCTTGAATGGATTACGAATCTGACGAAAGAGACATTGGAGTAAACGAAAGAAGGAGTGAGGGAAATGATAGAAGCATTAAGTATTTTAGGAGCTGTACTGTTATTTATCGCAGCTGTTTTTGAAGTGTTATTGATAGCGGGGTTGCCTCTCGGTGAATTTACCATGGGTGGACGGCACAAAGTGCTCCCTCCCGCCATGAGAGCGGCAGGAGCAGGATCATTGCTCACACAGGTTTTTGCGGGTCTAATTCTCCTGCAGGCAGGTGGATTCATGAGCATGTGGTTTTCACCCGGGGTAACAAAGATTATCTGTTATGTTTTTGCGGGATTCTTTGTGATAAACACTGCTATGAACTTTTTCTCAACGAGCAAGAAAGAGAAATACACTATGACTCCACTTGCACTGATTGAGGCGGTATGTTTCCTGCTGACAGCAGTTTATAAATTATAAAACAATTGACAAGTAACCGAGCGGTAACTATAATAGGGGTTACCGCTCGGTTACCTACCTCAAGATAAATTAGAATAGGTGTAACAAAAGACAGAGGAGAGTATGAATATATGGGAAAAGAAATAGATATGGAAACAGAGTACAGAGTGAAGGTGGCTTACAGACGAAGAAAGATTTGGCTCATCGTCAAAGGAGTTGTTGCGGGACTGTTGTTTCTGGCTTGGAATCTGCTTGATTATTTGGGATTACGTGAATGGGCTTCTGAATTGACAATATTTACTTTTGTATTTCTTTTCATAGTAGCATTGTTGTATTTTTGCACCGATATCAACAAATGTCCGCATTGCAACAGAATTCTTTATAGGAATAATTATGGCGAATATTGTAAATATTGCGGAGGAAGGATTAAATAGATGGAATTGAAAAAATTAACCGAACATATATGGTATATGCCTTTCGAGGAAGAGAGGGATCGTCCGAACCTTGGTTACGTGAAAGGCAACAACTGGAGCCTGGCAATTGATGCCGGACATTCTGAGGCTCATATAAGAGAATTTTATGCACTCCTTGAGGAGGAAAATTTGCCACTGCCTACCGTGACCGTTCTTACACACTGGCATTGGGATCATACTTTTGGAATGCATGCTGCAAATGGGCTTTGCATAGCAAATGATAAAACAAATAAGTATCTGACTGAGTGGAAGGAAAAGATAGAAAAGAATGGACCGGATGCCTTTCTGGCTATTAATGACAGCGTCAGAAAAGAGTACGAAGGAAATCGTGAAGTAATCGTTAAGTTAGCTGATATTGTTTATTCGGGCGAGATGGTTTTGGACCTTGGAGGAGTAGAAGTGAAAATCCTCCAATCCGAGGCGCCTCACACCAATGACTCCACACTTGTTTACATAAAGGAAGATGGTGTTCTCTTTTTGGGAGATTCAACCTGCAGCGAATATCCCATGGGAAGCAAGGACAAGAACCTTTCCGAAAAACTTCGCGATACGATTAAAAGCATTAATCCCGAAATCTGTGTAGAGGGTCATTGGACACCTGTAGATACGCAAGATACATTAGATGATCTAATGAGTGGGAATTGATTTTGGATAACGACAGGAAAGCTTTGATTATAGATGAAGAACGGTTATATTACAGGATAACGTTCTGATGAGGGACCGAAAATGAATATTATATTGGATGAAATCGAGATAGTAGAAAATGTGTTGACCCCCGAGGATTTTGTGAGGCTCAAAACGGCTACAGGTTTTACAGATATACCATTACCTCATGCTACTAGAGCTTTAAAGAATGGTTTGGTAAACGTGTCAGCTTTATGTGATGGTGAATTAGTCGGCATGGGAAGACTAGTAGGCGATGGGGCAATGTATTGGTATTTGCAAGAGATAATTGTTTTACCTGAGTATCAAGGACAGGGAATAGGAAGGAAGATTGTAAATTATTTGGTTGAATATGTAATCTTGCATTCTTCCACCGGAAAGTTCACCACTATTGGTGGAGTATCAGCTAAGGGTAAAGAAGGTTTCTATCAAAAAATGGGATTTGAGATCATACCCAATGGTATAAAAAAGATGGTAGAGATTTAGTGGATTATATCGGAATAAAATGAACTAAGAAACTGATGGCAGTTTATACCGGAGAATAATTGAGATAAATAAG
>JAEEGH010005155.1_pt1 | contig 33030 bp, 27 predicted proteins | sample 9134181 | NCBI WGS metagenome assembly JAEEGH01 (sample SAMN16246544, study PRJNA631951) | gut metagenome | biome: gut microbiome; feature: rumen; material: DP-attached | host: Bos | place: Iran: Karaj | collected 2018-10
AGTCACACCTGCATAGAGCACGATGCCTGATATAATCATCGCACTTAAACATTCAATACGGCCGTAACCGAACGGGTGCTTCCTGTCAGGCTGACGGTTTGCAAGCTTGGTACCTATAATCGTAATCAGGGAACTGCCTGCGTCAGAAAAGTTATTGACAGCATCCATCACGATGGCAACTGAATTGGTCAGTATTCCTATGACTGCCTTAAATCCCGCAAGGAGTACATTGGCTGCGATGCCGATTATACTCGTCCTGACTATTATCTTTTCTCTGTCGGTGTTTACTTTCTTCATGGTTGTCTCTCCTATATACGGAGCCAGGCACCTTGCGGAGCCTGGCACCGTGTTCACAATTTGTTAACGGTGCCTGACACCCGGTCTATAAGGGACTGGTCAAGAAATGTGACATCGCACATTGTGAGCTTTTTGTGGTTTTTACTTACAACAATAATCTGATGTGTATGGTATAAAAAATTCTTGGGGAAATCCCAGTTAATATGCAGCCTTTTCCGTGTATAAACTTTCTCTATATCATCATAACGGACTGCCGTCATGCCGATTTGCGTTCCGATAAGAATCTCCGGGGTGAAATAAAGATCCGCGTAATCCACCCGGTCGGTTTCGGGCCGTTTCATCTGCTCCTCTAATTCCGGCGTTGTATACTTTACGCTTCCGCAGGCCGGATAATAATGCCGGATAATATACAGTAGTCCGTAAGGATACAGCATCATGCCGATTACCAAAAAAATGCTCAGTCCGAAAATAAGTCCAAAGGGGTGATCATCAAGCATTACCCCTATAAAACCAAAGTCTGAACATTCAAGATAATGATGGGCTACCCTTTGCTTTACTTTGGAATCATTCTCAAAATAACCATTCTCGGTGAAATAATCCCATGCAGCCTGCTTAATATCTTCTTCCTCGGTGGAAAAGGACTGGAGCTGTCCCCTTACTATCACACTTCCTGTCTGATCAAGCTCCTCCAGATAATCGTCAATGCCTGTAATAATCAGCGCATTGTCTCCAATTTTCAAAATATAAAAAGAAGGATAAAGCTCTTCAGGGATTTCATTTATCTCGACGGTATATATCGTATCATCAAACACGCCGAACAGGTCACCAAAATGTATCTCGTCATGGGTGTAGATGTCTTTGTATGTATTAAAGATGCTTGAAAAGCACAAGAATATACCAAGCAGCTCGGATAGGATCAAAGCCCACACTGCCATCTTAATATTTTTAGTCCGGGTATACGGTCGATTGTTCTGAGATGAATTAGTCATACTGAAAATGATAAACCCTAAGATATCAAATGTCCAATTAAACACGAAGCCAGGCACCTTGCGGAGCCTCACAAAAACGAAGCCAGGCACCTTGCGGAGCCTGGCACCGTTTTTGTTCACACTTTGTTAACGGTGCCTGACACCAGTGCTTCTACTTCGTGGCGTTTCTCATAAAGGACGCAGCCGCCTTCATGATCATCGAGAAGTACGCCCTCCTGCTGAAGAGCCTTGAACAATTTTGAATTCATTGCTTCACGCAGTGACGTATCCTTTACATTAATATCGGAATATGGAGAGAACGGGCAGGGCTCGGCGCCGCCATGGGAATTTATATGGAAGAATCCTCTGCCTGCTGCGATACATCCACCGGAGCTCTTCTCATCACCGGGAAACGAGACGAATACCATCTCGGGATGTTCCTCTCTGAGGCGCATTATCTCTTTTTTAAGATATTCTCTGTCTTCGTCTCCGGGTGCAAGGTGCGTGGAATCATCTGTCACAGGAACAAACTCAACAAAGATTACGGCCTTGCAGCCTTTGTCTGAAAGCTTGCCGATAAATTCTTCCGATGAGACATCTTTAATATTTTCTGTTGTAACAGTTACTGATGCACCGTAGATAAGACCACGTCTGTAAAGTTCATCCATGTTGGAAATAAGTTTGTCATAAACTCCATCTCCACGACGGTTGTCGGTTGCATCCTTTTCTCCCTCGATACTCATGATAGGGATGAGATTCCTGTTTTCATCAAAGAGATCAAAATATTTCTCTCCCATAAATGTTCCGTTTGTAAAAATAGGAAACAGAATATTCTGCTTTCTGCCAGCCACTTCAATAACGCCTTTTCTGAGAAGTGGCTCTCCGCCTGCAAGAAGGATAAAGCTGACGCCAAGATCATCTGCTTCATCAAATATCTTCAGCCATTCCTCATCGGTGAGCTGCTTTACAGGGGCAGTATCTTCCGTGGCATGGTTGCATCTTGAATAACATCCTGCGCAGTGCAGATTACAGCTGCTTGTAATGCTCGCAATAAGAAAAGGAGGGATGTGCTCTCCCTCTGCCTCAAGCTTCGCTCTTTTCTTTGATGCCGCTTTTGTTGCCAGAGCAAACTTTGCCATATACGCACTTTCCCTGGGGTTCTTAAGAGTCGCCTTTATGGCGTCGGAAACCACTCTCTCAACGCCCCGGGTCATATATTCCTGAATATTAAAATCTTTACTCATAACTACACCGCCTTTCGATATATTTTACTATATTATATTGCATAAAATATATCCAGTCAATGAAGAAAATTTTGTTCACAATTTGTTAACAGTGCCTGACACCGATTCTTCGGGAAGGGATTTATTCTTGATCTGGAGTCCTAAGACTGGAAACATCCACGGCGGGGATTATATTAATATTTGTTTTTGGACCGATTAATCCGATTGCATATAGCGGAAGCGTGTAAAAGCCTTTACCATTTCCCACGTTTGTATCCGAATATTTTATCGCAGAATGTACTCCATATTTTTCAGGATGACTAATTACAAACTTCATACTGGTTGCTCGGTCGTTTGATGATTTGCATTCAACGATTGTCACTTCGCCGGATTCCTCAAATAAGAAATCCAATTCAGGAGAACCGCTGGAGGCATGAAAATAGTATAGATTTCGACCACTTGTCGCGAATGCAGAGGCAACCATGTTTTCAGCTATCGCACCCTTATATGAACTTATATCTCCGGAAAGAATCTTCGCAGGAATATCTTCTCCTAATTGAGAAATAAGGAGGCCGGTATCAACGAAAAATGCTTTAAATTCATTAGGGATCTTGACACCTTCCAGGGGAAAAGATATCTCGCTCGTGTTATATGATTTTATTACAAGACCCACATCTTCCAGGTATTGCAATCCTTCTGCTTTTTCAGGCGAATGCCCCTTTGCGTTTACTAAACTGAATTGGAATTTTTTGTATTCTTTTGATAGTTGAGCCGGCAAAGAATCAAGACAAGCTTCTGCTCGTATTTTCAACACCTCGTTAATTTTGTCATTTCCTTTAGTGTCTTTGCATCTGCCGAAATCATCCCGAATAGAACTAAGTATTCTACGCTGAATATCCCTTACGGAATTAAGGTCGTGTTTATATAAAAAGTCATTAACAGCTTCCGGCATTCCACCGACTATCAAGTATTGATAATACAGAGATCTCATGCTTTCATGAATTGTTTTTTCGACAGTTTCATGATTCTCTAGGCATTTTTCAACATACTCATACACTTCGTCACTAATACCAACATTACAAACGAATTCATGAAAAGATAGTGGATACATTGTCATCTGTTCTTCATAACCTACAGGTATTCCTCTTTCATATGGTTTTCTAAAACCTTTTACTCCCAGAAAACTTCCCGTCGCTATTACGTCGTATCTTCCGTCAATATCCCAATATTTCAAAGAACTTCTGGCATTTGGACAGTCTTGGATTTCGTCAAAAATGATCAGAGTTTCTCCAGGTAAGAATCTCACAGAGGGCAGCGCGGCTGAAATCGACATTACCATCTTATCTACTGAAAAATCACCATCAAATGCCAAATGAACAGACTGATTTGCACGAAGATCCAGATAAACGGTATTTTTATAAAACTGCTGTCCGAATTTCTTTACTATAAAAGTTTTTCCAATTTGTCGCAATCCTCTGATTATAAGAGGACGGTGATCACGGTTTTTCCATTCAATCAGTTTATCCCATATGTCTCTATTAAGCATAATCAAACCTCCATACACGTATTATACAGCCACAATTGACATTATTCAATGGATAAACAAGCAAAACATTGTCAAAATTAAAAGGATAAACACGATGGACTTTGATTGTTTTAAAAGGATAAAAACGAAGCCAGGCACCTTACGGAGCCTGGCACCGTTTGTGTTGGCACCGTTTGTGGCACCGTTTTTGTTTAAATAAATGTTGCCATATATAAAGGTAATGTTATGGCCACATATTACTCATTCTGTTATTTCCTCTTCCGAAGTCCCTCTAGAAGTTTAGCCCTTTTATCCATTTCATGGTCTCTTACATTATTCCAATGGCCGCTCATCAAGTCTATCAACCTGTCAAAATAATCCGAATCTATATAAATGCAGTCACCGGGTTCAAAATACCAGGGATGTGCTTCAATCATTTCTTCCTTTGTATAATGTCCGGAAGCTACCATCATAGCGTACAGAACTGCTTTGATTTCATATCTGAACGGAACTTTTAAAAATCGTCCATCATGTCCCACAAGCTGAACAATAGCCATGAGGTCTAAAAAATCATCAATATCTCTCATGCCTCTTTCCGTATTCGTGATTTTATCATAGAGACTTTGCTGCGGATCCTTGGAATACTCTAAAAAATCCTCGACCCGTACCATAAAGTCCCTTTTCTTTTTAAGGACATTGGCATATCGTTCATCCAGCATGGAATCCAATTCTCCACATTCAATGCTGATTTCATGAAATCCATCATTTTCAGGAATAAACGAAAAATACTCCTTGTCTCCATCAAAATGCCGATACATCTTTTTTTGATTCAGAGTATCGATATCCTCCTCCGATAATTCACCAAACCACTTTTCTTCTATACCGTAAAAATCGCACAGCCATTTTAAATGACGGGAATCCGGTCTTCTCACACCGTTTTCCCATAAACCGATAGTTTGCCTCGTAACGCCCATTCTCTCTGCAAGAGCATTCTTTGTAAAATTACTTTTTTCTCTGATATATTTAATTCCGTTCATTTCAATGACTCCTCTCACTTTTTTTACAGAATAAGTTCTGTTGACGTTCGAGGGAAAGATGTAACATTCTCGCAATCAACTATTATTTTTGAATAATCTTCTCAATTTCTGTCTTAGCGCGGGTAAAGACTTTTAACGCAAGTTTTGCGTTTTTCAAATCTTCCTTATCTAAATCTAATGTGTTAACGGTTCCATGTAGCATCATCCAAAAGGAAATCAAACAAGTCAACGGTGACGACACCCTTCTCATCATAAAACGGTTTAAGTCCCGTTTTAGCTACAACTATCTTCCTGAAGGAATCATCAATATAATAAAGACTTTTCTTTTCCTGCAACTTTTTTTCTTCCCCTTCCATCGATAATGCAGACTGAATATATAGCTTCTGTGCACCTTTGGTAGCTATAAAATCCACTTCTAAAGCCTTCTGCGCATATATATTTTTTCCATTAGCATCAATTCTTTCAGTCCTCTCATTGATGTTTACTTCCCCGACATCTACATTAAATCCTCTATATCTAAGTTCATTATAGATAATATTTTCCATAATGTGAGTTTCTTCAATCTGCCTGAAATTAAGTCTTGCGTTTCTGACTCCAATATCTTCAAAATATACTTTAAATGGGGAGCCTATATACCGCCTTCCTTTAATGTTATATTTTCTGGCCCTTGCTACAACAAATGCATCTTCAAAATAGCACACAAAGTTGGCGACAGTATCATCGGTAATATCCTTATTTACCACGCTCTTGAAGGTATTGGTAATTTTGCTCACATTGACAGGTGCTCCTATCATTGAAGCCAAAACATCAAATGTATCTGCAAGTTCAGTTTTCTTTTTAATCTTATTATGAGTAATAATATCTTTAAGATAAGTTTCCTCACACAAAGCTTTTAGATAAGCAACTTTTTCGTCGTCACTTTTCATCTGTGCTACAAGAGGAATTCCTCCTGTAATAATATAATCTTTCCATGCATTCTGAGGGCTTTTTTCGTATCCCTGCATATATTCAGAAAAAGACAACGGAAGCACATGAACAACGCTTCCCCTGCCTTTAAACTCGGTTGCTATATCAGAAGAAAGAAATCGCGAATTAGAGCCGGTTACATATACATCGAAATTCTTGTGTCGCAGGAAGCCGTTCAATGTGCTTATAAAGCCATCAAGAAGTTGTACCTCATCGAGAAGAAGATAATAATCATCTGTATCATTTGTCTTATCCTTGATATATGCTCTAAATTTTTTGGAGTTTATAGAGTAAACACCTCCATCACGACTGATTTTGGTATCCTCTTCATTATAATATTCCCCAATAAGATCAATATCTTCATCTGAATCAAACGCAAAACGTATGATATTTGAACTTGGAATCCCGCAGTTAAGCAAATGCTTATAAAACAGTTCATTCATAAGATATGATTTTCCAGCTCTTCTTGCCCCTGTAATCACCTTGATTAAACCATTCTGCTTTCGGTCTATCAGGCGTTCAAGATAAACATCTCTTTTATATTCCATAGTAACTCCATTATTCCCATATTCTTTGATTTATTTCGATTATATTTTACCAATCTTACAGTCTTATTGCAATAATATAATCGAATTTTCCCAAAGTCTTTGTTCAAAAACGAAACTAGGCACCTGCGGAGCCTGGCACCGTTTTTCATCTTTGAGGTCACAATTTGTGACCTCAAAAAATCTCATCCCGGATTACAATAAAAACGGCGGCATCATAAGGTACCAGAACACCATCTATTCAAACGCTTTCTGTCATTGCGAATGTACTTAACACGTCAGTTGAATATCTGACTGAACAGTCCGATAATCCGGAGCCTGTTTCATATACTATCTCAAAAGCAGATGATCCCGAATTATTAAAATAATAAGCATGTGTAAGAATTCAAATGATAATGTACTCAGACGAATGATGGAATATGCTGAAAAATATCGGCAGGAAAATAAGATAAAAAAATGAACCCTACGCGGCTCCAGGACGGAACGACATATGGCTCATATTTAGTATTGGGTATTATTCAGACTTTGTCAATACAGAGTTTTCTTTATTATGATAATCCAAAAATCTTGTGTGCTGAAATCCATACTCTGCTCAACTTAATATCCTAAGAATTTCTTAAGTCCCTCATCTTTAAGAAGGTCCTCTTTGTAAAGTCCGAAGGAATGACCGGGGACAATCTCCTCATACCGGTCAAGAAATTCATCATAAGTTTTGGCCTCAAAGCAGTCAGGGGTAATGAAAAACTCTCTGCTTCCTCCTGTCACACGGTCCCCTGCCGTAACATTTACTTTATAGTCGCCTGAGCTCAATTTTGATACAACATACTGCTCAAGATGCCATCCGTGTATCTCAACAGAACCAAAATTGACTTTATAACCCGAAACAACTGTATTGGCCCGGAGCGCTGCCGAACGATAATCGTCTGCAACACATTCTATAAAATCTTCCGACGAACCGTAATTACAGATTGAAGCAGAAGCATCATCATACTCCCGTACAAATTCCCACTCTCCGTTTATCTGCCTGATATCATATCGGCAGGAACCGGCTATCTTTTTTGTAAGCCAGGTATATTTCTTCTTAACTTTATTAAATGCCTTTTCAAGGTATACATCTATATCATAGCCGAGCGCAAATTTCTTTTTCGGATCGGAATCCTTAACCATACTCTTTGTATACTTACAAAGGAAATCGATAAATTCATCGGCAGTACTTCCGTCTGTCCACTCATCTACAATCCGGGAGCCGTTAAATGTACCGCCATCCTGGCCAAAAACGAAATTGCCATGAAGAGGCAAAATATCATAGCAGGGCTCAACTTTTTTCATCTGATTAATGGTAGCCCATGGATAAGTTTTTTGAAGCTTCTTACAAGCCTTTTCATAATATGTATCAATATCGGTTCCGTAAATGAACTTATCAGGATCAGCTTTGGGATTTTTATTTAACTCTTCTTCATGAAGTCTCTCCCGCTCATCTTCCTGTTCTCTCTCAAAGATATCGTCAGAGCTAAGGGGAGCCCATGCCCATACTTTATCCATGCTGTGGCTTGCAAGAGCCGATGCATATATAAAACAACCATCATCTTCGCTATAGCTGTTCCATCTGCCGGCTGCCAGAGTACCGTCATTCATAATCAAAAGGCAGAACTGCTCCTCACCCGGGAAATCACCGTCTTTAAAAGATTTAAAACCGGATATCTCTACAGAATGGATACCTTCGCCTCTTGGGCCGTTATTGATATAATCCAGATCTTTTTTTAGACAATTTGATAAGTCATATCCGAGGGAATGATATTTTGCAACTTCTTCACCGTCAACGCTGTCGCCGGTGCCCCTGTTAAACTTGCCTGCTTTACTCTTTTTATCCTTATAATTTTGAGGAAGCCATTCACCTGCAGTATGGCGGCCGTCCTTTAACTCCAAAAGACAGTATTCACCATATTCAGGCAAATCCTTAACAACAAAATCATGAAATTCATTAAAGAAAACGCTCAGTTTACTGTAATCACAGATAAACTCATCTTTTACCATTTAAATACCCCTTTTTACTTTTGAAATTGGTAATTCCACTGAACCCGCTTGATTATCTTATAAAGAACAATAAATCTCAAGATGTTCCATCAGCTTACTTCCTAGTTCATCATTAAAGTCCCATGAATCGGCTATTCCCCTGGGGTAATAAGGATAAAACTTATCGCTATTTCTGGCGTAATCCATTTTACATAGTTCATCCATAATTGATTCCAACTGACTTTCGCTCATATACCCGGGACGGCTGTCTTTATCATTAATAAGCGCTTTGATTTCTTTTATAAGATTTTGTGTTCTCGTATGAAAATTTGTCATGTTGTACATTTTGAATAACAATAAACCTTAATCATAAATAATTACTCCCTTCTACTTGTTAACAGAGCCTGACACCGTGAAGGTCACCGATAAAGAAGTTGCGTCGGATTCCATGTCGTAGCAGTCGAAATAGATGTATCTGGCTCCGTCATCTCCGGATACAGTCTCGATGTCGTCTTCAATAACAATCGGTTCGCCGTCACAGGTTACTGAGATGTCTGTGATAATTGCATCTGAGATATTCGGTTCAGCGTCATCATCCTGTATTAGTTTAATTCCAATATACGAGAATCCGGCCAATGCCAACTCTGCTTCGGGATCATCCGAACGATTCACGGTGATGATATAAGTTCCGTCTTCGTATACCTCTTCAAACTCCGAAAAGTAATCAGCATATGATTCGCCGTCTTCATATACTATGTGGAGGAAAGCGTACGCTGGAGTTATATTATCCTGTAAATATCCGTCTTCATCATCAGGGAACGTTTCCGAAAAATCCTCGGCAGTCTCCGTCTCATATTCAGACGAAACATTTGAAACCGATTCGCGCATACCACTGACAAATATAATTACAAGAACAGCAAATATCAGCGCCATCAGAGCATACATTATCCCGGATAAAATCTTCGCACTCTTTGCAGAAGCATTTTTTATGTCATTGTACTTATTTCTGACAGGTGAGCTGATTTTGTCAAACACCCATTTAAAAAACAAAGGTCCGCAAATACCTGCGAGTACGTACAAGCATTTGGCATTACTGCCTATCTCCCAGTAGTACCATTCTGACCCTTGGAAAGCCTCGATATCAAAGAACGGCAGCGCCACTATATTGGTGCTTATCAGCATAAGTACGCAATTTAATATATTGAAAAACAGAATATGAAATCCCATTATCCAGAAGGTATTGCAGGACATGTAATTTACAAATCTGCTGTCTCCCACCGGTTTTGCGATTAAATCCACAAAAGTCAGCCAGAACAGGATTCCGACAAGAGAAGAAATAAGGGGTGTAACATAATACGGACTGTAAAATCCTGACAGATCATTTATGCGATCAAAGGCCAGATCATATGCATTCGGCAGATAAAATGTCCGCACTGCATTTATGATAAGAAGCGCAAACATAAGTCCGATTTTGCCTCCAACCGGAATGGCTGTATGCTTTTTCTCGATATGATTCCTGTATATGACGCCAAGCTCCAAAAACGGCATCAAAAACATGCATTTAAGGGGCACGAGCAGATATTTAATCGACTCGGGATCCGAATTTTTGGCAAAGTATACGACCAATATATGTAACGCCGCAAACAACGCAAACATTAAGAAACTATTCCATATCCTGTGGAGGAGTTTCTTCAGAATCGCGTAGACCATCAGTGTTGCAAACAGCGAAATTACAAACCACATTGGCGTGGCTATAGCCGCAAAAGAGCCGTCAGTCAGTACCCTGTCAATGGCATACGAAAAATATCCCGAAGGCAATCCGGGCATCTCATCTCCAAGTTTTATTCGGTTAATCAACTGCTGAATGCCGAAAACCGCAAGAGATATACCCGTATACGGAACAAGCAGAGTTCTCACTTTTTTGATAAAATACGGCCACAGCTTTGTGGATGAATCAACCTTGTTGAAATATCCGGAAATAAAAACGAACATCGGCATGAAGAAAGAGTTGTACGGCAGGAAATCCCCAAATATGTTAAAGCATGTAAATGTATGGGAATCTACAACCATAAAAATGCCGATTGCAGATAATATCATGAATTTTTTATTTGATTTTGTTCTTTGATTACTCATATAACTCTTATCTTATATCAATCTTACGGCCTTGTATTCATTTTCATCATGATCTTTGTATGGCCACATATCTTCCTACTAAAAATCCGGGGCTATCCCCGGATTAAAATATGTAAAGCGCTATATCAAATCAGGATATGCGCTAATTGAGGTTAGGCGCCTTTGTAAGCGCGATTGAGGTGTTTTTCATATATTTGTACCTCCTTCCTCAATAATCATTTTAACATAATTTTATTCTGCCTTCATCTTAAAATACCTATATCATTTTACCTAAAAACGTGATATAAATAAAAAGAGTGGTGGCATCCCCTTCAATTGTCCTCGGACGATTGTATGTCATCGTTTTTTTTATAAGAAAGAGTGTCTTTAATTTCCGTTCTCTTTGTAGTAATATGCACCATCCCGATATTCCAAATAGTCTGTAGTCGTCCTGTTAATCAAATCAACGGCCAAATTCTCCGGATAACAATCTGCCATATACCAGTAATAATGGTCTCCAAGAATCAAATAATTATTCTTGTGCCCGTAAAAGTAACCTGTAACAGATTCTTTATTAATAGTCTGAACAAATCTCTCAAATAAAAGTCTGTCCGAATCAGGCAGCCACTTCTTCACAAGGTATTCATGGGGAGCAGTCTTTGCATAAGTTGTGGCAAACTTCCACTGATGGCTCTCCGCAAAAGACTTTGCTTTCTCTAAAGAAAACGGCTCTGCAGCATCTTCACTTCGCCGCTCTGCCGCAATGGAGCCAAGCTTTGCCTTTGCCTCCGCTTCAGTATCAAAAACAAGCGGCTTAAAGTTCTCCGTCAGATGCTTCCTATTCCCCTTTTTATCTTCGTAAAACAATCCCCAATTTATTATTCCGTTTTCTTCGAATGATGAAACATAGACTCTGAACATATATTCAAATAACCTTATCAGTTAGAGTTCAAACTCCTTCGCTTTTATTTACACTTTAACATCAATTCTCTCAGACAATCTGTAATCTTGTCCTTGCCCATGTTTACAAAGAACAAATGAATTGTTGTGTTCTCACCTTCCGGTGTATTGCTTACAAATGAGTAATCAGTCTTATTATTCATTTCAGAAGTTTCAGGATATATAACCCAGATATCAGAAGCCTGATATTTTTTTGAATATGCATACATTTGATACATATCACTTTGAGAAATGCCATAATTCTTTCTCGGGTTAGGAATCAGTTTCTTCCATTTTGTATCCATGACAACTATTTTTTTGTCATCTCTTGTCAAAACAAGATCCGGTCTGAGTTTAAATATGTTGGGTTCATCAAATAAATAAAATCTCTGATCTTGTGTGCTTAATGTCCAATCATAGCCGATCACTTTCGAAAGTTCCTGAGCTATATATGATTCAAACAACTTTTCCATTGGGAATAGTAAAGCTCTTGCATTGTTTTTACCGGAAAAAGAAAGAAAACTCTTATCAAACAGAAATACCTTTGACCATCGCATTAAATCCCTATACCCATACATGTTTCGATTAAGAACAACTTGTGAAAAATCTTTTTCATAGTTATAGGAAACATCAACTTCCTCAAAAGAAGATAACAATTTCTTTATTGATGCTTTAGTAATCTCAGAAGATGATAATGTATCAAGCTTATTTAGTGTTGTCTTAATTATTCGATTTTCAGGCGTGTTAATCTGATATTCATCGTATTGCACATAAAACCGTTCATTATGTGCTACGTTCTTTTTTATATGCTGATTTATCAGAATCTTGCCCTTTACCTTATTGAGATTATCCTCTACAGATACATAATTCGATTTCAAACCGGTCTTTAACAGTTTTTGAACGTCAGATACATACATTCTGATAAAAACTTCATATAGGCTCATCTCTTCGTCCTTAAGAGCCGCAGATTCAGATATCTTAGCCGGGAAGTCCTTCATGGAAGATAACATCTTACGAAAAATCTCTTTTGTCTCAGAATCCGATTCACCAAGTTCCATTTTAGGAAGGATCTGAATCTGACATGAACTCTTAAGCTCGATTAATCCGACATAGTTTTTGGCTGAGACATAGTCTCCCAAATGATGATTATGGCCCAGAGAAAAGAAATCAAGAGAATCATAATCATTGTTATTATCATATTCTTTTACAAACGAAACCAACTCTGAAAACGCCTTTGAAGGTATAACAACATAACCGTCTCCTGATTCAGAGACGAATTCATCAGAAACTATTTTCTGGTATTCAGTTACTGTATATACCTCGGGCTTTTTCATTTATAGATCAGAGATCCTCGCTTATACCTTTATAACTTCTTAAATCATTAAATGCATTTTCGTTAATGCGATATATATTTTCTTTGTAATCTTCGTCGGTAACGTTTCCTCTAAAGAGTCCCATTTCGGGAGGAACGGCAACAACAAACTCTATCTCTGCATCTTTCTTTGCATTGTCGCCTAATACGAGTCTGATTTTTTCATAATCTTCATAGAAGTACTCCTGTAACAAAGGGATGATCGATTTCTTAAAAATCATTCCCAAATCTGAAACCCGAGGATTATCTATCGTTCTTAATATCGTAAAGAATGCATGTCCGATTGTATGCTCTCTGTCATATAAAAACTCTATTCTCTTATTAATGATTTCCAACATTTTAGCGACATTGAGTGACTCACCATTCGATGTAATGGTCACACCTTCAAGGAGTTTTATCTCCGGCATCATTTCTATAAACTGAAACCTTCTCCTAAGAGCTGTGTCCATTAATGCTATAGACCTGTCTGCAGTATTCATTGTACCGAGAATATAAACATTGTCAGGCACTCCAAACATCTGACCCGAATATGGCAATTTAACCCTGATTTCCTCCTCAGAACCTTCTCTTTTTGATGACTCGATTAATGTAATTAATTCGCCAAAAATCTTAGGAATATTACCTCGGTTAATCTCATCGATTATAAATACATAATTTTTCTTATTCTTCTTATCAACCGGTTTTTCAGAAGTATTGAGATGCTTTTTAACAATATTCATTACTTCTTCAAAAGGAATACCCATTTTGTAAACTGACGCCAAAACCATAGGCTTGTCGTCGTTTAGTTTCAAAATATTTTCACGGATATCCTTAACCAGCCATTTTACTTTTCTGACCCGCTTGTATTTTGCAAAAGAATCATCCCATTCAACATCACCGGTAACAACACCGATAGCATCTGTCACTTCAGATGAATAGCAGGAAACAACTATATCTCCCTTTTTCATCTTGTAATAATATGCATTAAGTACATTTTTACCTTTTTCAACATTTGATGATTGCCAGTCAATTTCCGAACCATATTCATCCCATCCAATACGAATATGGCCATTTTTCAGGCACTCTGTTCTGGTATCGTTATCTCCGGTTCCTTCAAGTGATACTTTCCAAATCGTAGGATTATCATTCAATCCCCAATCTGCATTTTTCTCGCTGATGTAACTGTTTCTAGCCAGATCACAAAACTTTTTAAATATTCCGGATTCAATTTTGTATTTCAATCCACCGGAAGTAGCATCAGAATCTTCAGCAGACTCTTCCTCCATAACAGGTCTGATTCCCTCTATAAACTCTTCATATCCAAATGACTGATGGAATGTTGTAAAGGCAATCCTATCCTCTTTTTTCAGTTCATTATATCTGGCAAGTACTTCCTCTCTGTCCCAACCAACGACATCTTCTATCGGAATATTGTCACATATAGCAACTGCATAATACGCCAGGTGATATGTCTTGCCTGTTCCGGGAGGGCCGTAAAGTATTGTATTAAGTCCGATTCCTATTGAATCAGTATTGGTCATATTCTTTTTGTCCTTTGTATATTCAAGTTCTATATCATCCAGATTCATTTCTTTAATTGCTTCGAAAAGCTCATCCCTCATTTTATAAATGATGTTACCCTTTTCTTTTTCGCCTGCCAGTTTATACTGAAAAGCTATGGTAAAAAACCAGTCTCCAGTTTCTTCACTCCACGGCTCCGTATCAAAGAATTTCGCAGCTCTACGGCTTGTGTTCATGACGCTACTCGTATATACAGTGGGGTGTCCTTTATAGACCTCGGATAATTTCTTAGGAGACGCCTCTCCCCCAATATCCACAATACATTTCAACACTCTCATACATCCCTTATGGATAGGATACTCGACTTCTGTTAAAAACTTCTTCCATTCATCCTTGGATATATCAACGGGGTATTCCTCAAGAGAAGGCAGGTATCCGTTTTCTACCGCTGAATCGTCTGCAGTTTTTTCTCCATATTTTGTAGCCCAAACATATATTATAGTCTGAGCCAGAAGATGGAGCTTATCATCCTTGAAATATACAGGAGATGAATTCTCACGTTCTCTCTGCATTTCAATTAATTCAGGATCTTTTACCACTTCGTCAATAATTTTCTGGCACAGATTATTAAAGTTTTCGTACTTCCTTATCTCCAGATTACTATTAGTGCTTATTTCAGAATAATCAACTGTTTTAATATAAGCTTTATACATACTGGACTTGTATAAATAATACTTTTCCGGATACATAAAAGACAGATACACGCATATTGCTCTTAAATCCTGATAATGGTTTTTTGCCTTGGGATTATCAATTGAGTAATCTTTTAATAATTCGTCATAACCATCCTTGAAAGTTTTTATCCTATCAGACAGGAGAATATTTTCATCATAAAGAACATCAAATAAATGCTTAATCTTTTCGGGATATGCCTTGGCAAATTTACATGTCATTTTATAAGGCAAATATCTTGCTCCAGAGAGCAAATTATTAGCTTTTCCCAAAGCTTCTTCAATCATTTTCGGAAAATCTGTAGCATCTGCATCCCAGTTATCCCTAAAGTGTTTTAATCCGACCCACTTGTATCCTTCACCGTCCCAGTATTTATCAATATTCTTTTTGTAATATTCAATAGTTTCTCGTATAGTATACATTTTTAGCCCTCACTATTTTGTATCCTGATCATAAACAATCCTTTCCAATCGTTCCTTCAGAATCGGTATCCCAGATGTAATCCACCATTCACCGGTAACTCTTCCTGCGCTCATACCTCCACTATCAAACTCAGTGACATACACATCACTGTCAATCGTAAGCACCTCTCCTGTGAGTTTATAATACTCACCTCTTATCCAATTTTCTAACATCTCAGCAGACATAGGAATATCTACACCTGAAGCACATTTCTTTAAATGTTCCCAAAATGGAGGATTGCCTCTAGATGCCCAACCTATATTGGGTTCATCTTCAAAAATAATTGATAGCTTCATAATTTACTCCTACAACTCAACTCCTTGAATGGTTAAACTACATCATCCGTACTTGTATCTTCTCAGCCATATTTTGTTACATTTTTTAAATTTTTATTCCACTCAGTCTTAAAGCTCTAGCTATAACGCTTGTCAAAACTATTTCTCTATATTTTTATATCATAGATTTTGTTTCCAACTAATAACCTCTTGTTCAAGTTTTACATCATTTTCAAGCATATATTGCAATGTATCCACGTAACATCTTTTTTTTATCAATTCTTTTGCTTTCTTGATATCATTATTCTCAAGCGATTTGCAATATTTTCGATATTTCTCAAGTTCCTCTACTGACATGCACAGTGGTTTAAAATCTATATATGTTTTTCTCTTCAAGTGTTCAAGAATATATAATCCATCGGGATCTATGTCTCCAAAATGAAACCATTCCTTATTCGGATTATCATCTGCAATCTTTTTGATGAATACCTGCTTTGCAGTATTGTGATAACCTGCTAGGTAAATAAACAATGTATTATCTGCCTTAACTCTATTAAAACTAGTGAGATTTTCAACCGTCACTATTCTTTTAGACTCCACATTCACCTTATAAATTAAATCCAGTGTACCTGAATCAATTGCCAGAGAAACATTCGAGCTTAATACTATACATTTTCCGTTACATAAGAGTATCTTTCCTTCGCCTTTGAAATATATATATGTCGGATTTGAAATAACATTATACTCTGCAAGTATCGCATGCTCCTGCTCTCTCTCATCGGGAACATTATCGATAATATCTTTGCAATCACCATATTTTTTTAATACTGTGATAACTTTTCTACGATACTCTCTTTCGAACATTTTGGAATCACCGAACAACTCAATCGATAACTCCCGCTCAAGGATTTCCTCTTTATTGTCACAAATATATACAAGTATTCTTATTATTTCTCGTGCTTCTTTTTCTTGATACTCCACATTTTTTCTGTTCTGCAGACGTCCAATCTGTGCATCGCAAAATGAATCCAAAACTGAGTTTTTCCCATGGTATGACTCATACATTGCTATCTGGGAGTTCTCAAGTACTTTAAGCTCCGTTCTACCAAGAAATTCATAATATGATTCCTGTAATGATACTTCCATATTGATAGACTTTACTACACCGTTTTTTCGTTTAAGCACAATAAGCCCTGCCGATTCGAGCATACTTAATTCTCTCTCAAAGTCTTCTTGTTCGTCGAGATTTGCAAAGTCGGAATCATAATCTCTAAAGAAATCTGTCGGTTTTACCTGAAAACTCTGATTGACTATATTTTCGCCTCGATAAGTCTTACTCTTCTCGAACTTATCAAGAAGAGCCTTGAGAACATCTTTTTGCCGCTTATTTAACTTTATAGACTTACCTGTCATAACGAAAATCACTCCTCAAGGTTTTTAAGTAATCCTTCTACAGCAAAGCTTTGGCGTCCCTTCGGAACCAGGGTAATTGTTGTCTGTATATGCGATCCAATACTGTTTATCTTATCCGGAGGCGCTGCATAAACCACCTGGAAATCATTCGTTTCAAGGTAGTCAACCATCTGCTCGATTCTTTCTCTTGAAAGAGCCGAGAATGCTTCGTCTATGAAAGCCAGACGGGCACTGCTGCGATCCTTCGGATACAACTGAAGAAGGCTGGCAGCCAAAATGATAAAGTAAGGTGTTTGCTTCTCTCCGTTACTTGCGGAGCCCTGCTTTTTTGACAGGGTAGTCTGTAATTCATCTTCACCCTGTTTGCTGATGATTCGCATATCGTAAGTAAAATACTTTCTGTAATCGGTGTACTCAGTTTCATCCTCTTCGTTAAGGACTATATCAATGAACTCCTTAATATCCTGCTCACTGCTCTCATCGTCTTTAATTGCATTGAGATAGTATTCCGCATTATCAAAGTACTCATGCATCTGCTTACATATCTTAAAGAACAAAGCTTTTCCGTCAGAATCAAGACGCTCTTTCATTTCGAACTGATAAACATCGTTGCCAAACGGCCTGTTTTTAAGCTCTTTGTTGATCTTATCGATTTCTTCCTTGGCGCCACGGATAGTTTCATTTATCTCCGCAACAAAGTCACCCACAAAGGCACTCTGAAGCTTCTCGCCCTGCTTTTCGAGTTTTTGCTTGGCTTCTTCAATCTGAACATTGGCAAGATTACGATACTGATCCCTATAATAACCGATAAAGGATATGCCACGCATTTGGTTATCCGTACCGTTTATCCTGCAGTACAGAAGATGAGCATCTTCAAGCTCCTTCTTAGCTTTTTCGAGTTCGTTGTACCATTCACGGACAGTTTTCTCGGTAATTGCGGTCTCTTTCTTTTGAATCTGCTGGTTATACATATCAATAGCGGGCTGTCTTAATTCAGGCATCTCTCTGCAATCCTGCTCGAAATCCTTTCTGGCAGAGACCAAAGCCAGTTCTTTGGTGGAGATATCTTTTTCAATACTTTCTATCTCCCTTTCGGAACTACCTATATCCTTGTTAATGTTATCTCGCTCATCACTAATCCTTTTATAGGTATCCTTGGCCTTACTAAACGCTTCAAGCATCGCCATCAGGCTCGGATCCTTCGAATAATTCTCCTTCTCACTCTTAGCCGCCCTCAGGCTTTCCTTTACAAAATCCAGTTCATTTACGGCTTCAAAATCATAATCATCCTGTTTCAAGGAATTCTCCTGCAGACCGTTAATAGCTGTCTCTAAGAATTCATTAAGAGAAACTCGTTCTTTTATGCTTTCCTCAAGCGCACTAATTTCTTTCGTCAAATCCTCGATCTGCAGTTTGATGGCATCCTGACCTATAAACAGCTTCGTTCCGGCCATATTCATCTTTCCAACAGCATAGCTCTTTGCAAGCATGCCATTAGGCATAATGGCGCCCTTAGGATATTCATGCAGTTCTTCAACGGTTTCACACAGATGAATTCCGTTAAGCAGATAATTTGCATACATTCTCGCCGTCGGATTGATGATTTCAAGTTGTTCAGCCGCTGAACCTGCAACAATGTCTGTATTTTCAAGTTTATCCGCTATTACGACCTTTCCCTTGGTAGCCGGATTATCATTAACGATTCTTAAAACCTGTGCGGTATATTTAGGATTAACGATAATGTTAAAACGCTTTCCACCAAGGAATGTCTCTATGGATTTTCTCCATTTCTTATCTTTGACTTCAGCAATAAGTTCAACAAAGAACTTAACATCTGTCTGTATGTTTAGTTTCTTAAGTTTCTCGGAAATAAAGCTCTTGGTTTTCTCATACCCGGAATCGAATACCAGTTTATTACTCTCAAGTTTTTTCTTATTCTCGAGACACTGTGTTAAATTAGCATTATCTTCTTCAATACGAATTGTATTCTTTGTCTGTTCTTGTCTCTTTAACGCAATCAGGCGCTTAACCTCTTCGGAAAGAGCATAAAAAGCAGCTACCTTCTTAGCCGTATCGCCCTTTGAAGAAATAGTAGTCAGAGAATTCTTCACATCAAGGCTTAACTGCAGATTGGCAGAATAATCCTGCATCAATCCATCTATCCATCCTTGAAGGGATTCAACTGCTTTCACAGACTTCGAATGACGAATACTCTCTTCTGTAAGTTTCTCTATCTGCTCATCATAGCGCTTAATAGTGCTGTCAAAGTCTTGGAATTCCCTGTTACTGCTAAGTTCTTCAAGCTTCTGTCTTGCTTCTTCAAGATCTTTATCTTTCTTTTCTTTCTTCTCAACTAAGAACGCAAGGCCGGCTTCTTCCTGTCCCTTGGACTTCTTTAACTGCTCTATAGCCTGCGCTACGCTCTGCCACTTCTGATATCCCAGTACTAGACGGCGCTTATTGTAATCAGAGTTCTTCTGCTCATATTCCCTGGTGCATTCCTCAATATGCTCCAGTACCTTCTTGCTTTCGAGCATATCCTCATATGTCTGTCGGATCTCGTCATAATTGGCTCTCTGCTCTTTAAGATCAGCCAAAGAAGACATCTCGCCCTCTTCAAGAACACACTCCTGAATAAACTTATCTATGTTCTTCTGAGGATCAAAAGACATCATTTTTATTATCTTTGATTTATATTTCGATACTTCGCAACGAAGTCCCATAGCCTGAAGAACCTGCTTGGTTCCTCGCTTCATGTCCATAAACACTTTGCTGCTTATATGCTGACCCTTCACGGTTATCTGACTCTTAGGGAAGACCGAAAGCTTTCCGTCCTTCTCCTCACAGAAAGCAATATCGGAAAGGGACGCATCTTTAGCGACATACCAGTAAGAATTGGCTTTTGTCTCGTCCTTCTTAAGTTCTATTACGACAAATACAACAAGCTTCGCTCTATCCATCGGAGAATAGAACTCCATCGCAATATAGCTCACTACATCCATATTCCCGCGAAGGAAACGCCCTGCGCCTTCACTGCGGGTATCTCCGCGCACATATGCTGTTACACTTCTGTCACGGTCCTTTGCAGCTATATTAAAGTGAGTATTACCGGTCAAAAGATATGTTATAGCATCAAGCACAGTGGACTTACCGGTTCCGTTATTACCGGTAATAAGAGTTGAGCCTTCGAGCTTCATCTTAACGTTAGTAAAGCGAGACCAGTTGATAAGCTGAAGGCCGGTAGCAACTTTTCTGTTACTCGTCATAATCCGATTCCTCCATTTCTTCCTCCTCATCGTCCGCTGCTGTTTTTGAAGCCAGCACTTTCTTCCCCGTTTCTTCAGCAAGGTTCTGGAACTCTATGCTGTCAAGTGCGAACTGGATTGACGGATATATCTTGATGCTGCAATCCGGCTCACCAAGCTTACCGAAGACCTCAACAAGATTGTATTTTGTAAACAACTTCAGAATATCGTTCATCAGAGTCTTTCCGTCAAAATCTTCTCTAAAGCCATATTTTTCTAACTCCTGCTTAAGATCAAGCAGAGAAATGATAATTCCCTTAGACAGGTTTCCTCGACGAATCCTGTCCAGATAAGCAGTCCAAAGACAGCATAATACCACTGTATCTGCTTTACGAAGTCTTAACCTGTTGGCCTGGATCTTGCCCGAGTCAGAAGAATCACCGGAGTTTACCAACATGGCTACCCCATTATCTCTGTCGACTTTGATATCAAAGCCCATATGACCAAAGTAAGAACTTATAGTCTCTTCGTTCTTAGCCACGAAGGTATAAAGCTTCTTGCTATCATCATCTTTTTCTTTCACTATGAATGTAGATTTCAGCAGTCTTCTGCATACACGCTGAAACAGTTCCTTCTCTCCGGAAGTGTACATCTCCCAATCTGCTTCAAACCCCATTTGCTTTTCTCCTTATCTTAAACCGGCGCAAGATCATATCATTTGCTTCCAAATATCCGTCTTCAACCATTATCTCAAACCCGTTCTCCTCACAGTATGCAACCGCTGAGATGTCTGAAAGAAGTTCTGTCTTGTTTGAAAGAGGAAGCTGTGCACTGTCGATCTCGTCTTTTCCACGCATCCGATCCTCCAGGAATAGTTTCATTTTCTTCTTTGAATACGGATTGTACGCTTCCTTCTCTAACGCAGTTATAGCATCATCCTTATCAGCCTGAGTAAGTGTTTCAGTCTCTGTCGTGATAGCCTTCTTAATGACCTTGCTCTTTCGAGGACTCCATAAAGAAGCTGTATCAATGTACTCGTTTTTGTCGAATTTATAGAGCTTTACCATTTCCTCCGAGAGTTCATCCAAGAGACTTCCTTCATCTATGCTTGTACGAAGCAACTTAAGTACCTGCTCCACATTGCCCTGGGCATCCTTACCGCTGTTTCGTATAAAACGTATCCTACCAACCGCAATGTGAATATGCATGTTGATTTTATGCTTGATATCACGCATGATCCGGTCATAATCCTCATTAAGGAACTTCTTGGTATTCTCAACCATCTCAAGAACAAAATCCTCAGCGGCATCTTCCGAAATATCTTCCTCAATAGCGCATCCGGTTACAATAAGCTCATGCATTTCCGGATTATTCACTATCTCATCCAGCTTTGAACGTATATGACTCCGGTACATGTGAATGTTCTGCTGCTTGGTAAGGCGGGCATATTCCCTAATGAAATCGCCATCACAGTATTCCAGCAGATGCTCCGTGAGCACTTCAAGTGAAGTCTCACGCGTAAGTTCTTCTATCTTTTTGCGAATAAACGTAGATAATCGCTTTAAGGACTTAGCCAATGCTTTGGCGTTGTTGTAAACAGCCTTCACCGCATTGACATAAGGATCTGATTTCCACTGATCAGAATTCATCAGTGTATTGTAGATATTGTAAATATACGAAGAATACTCGACCTTTTCAGGCTGCTCCAACGCAAGCAGGAACTCGGAAAGAGCTATTCCCGCCTCCGTCATGATTATAAACTTCTCATAAGTCGCATCATCGGTTTCTTCAGTCAACCAACCACACTCCCCATCCGTAAACTTACGAATGATACTGTTTGCCACATCAGAGCTCTTCTCATCAGCCTCTTCTTCAGAAAAGCTAAGATTGTTCTCTAAAATATAAAGCGCCAGCGCATCACGAAGCTGTTTGCGGTTAATCCGGTATGAAACCTCCATGTCATACTGAGAATAGATTTCAAGGAGACAACCGGCATTATTAATATTGTCACTACCACTTGAAAGCAAGTTAAAGAAACCTGATGGTATGCGGTTAAATACATTTGGTGCCATGCAACTCCATCCTTTCTATGTTTCCTTATTACAGCCTTTATGTGGTATCATCTCTATTGTCTTTCTTCGCAATTACATTAACCCACTTTTCTTCGTTTCTATCCGGCCGAACATCTTGTGTTATACCACATTCTAAAATCACAAATCCGGCCGTTTTCATTAGTTTTTGAACGGAGTTTTCTGTGAAATCACTGAATGTCCGCTCTCCACGTTTGGTTGTTCCTTCCCCATATTTAAATGATGCGTACATTATGCCTTTTTTCTTTAAAGCGTTGTAAAACCTGGCAATTGTTGCAGGGAGTTCTTTTATCGGTTCGTGCAGCAATGATGCGCAAGCCCATATTCCATCAAATTTATCTTCAAATGCAATCTCATCAAAACTCATATGAACAACTTCTTGATTTAGCAGTTTTGAGGGCAACCTGCACATTTCATGTGAAGCGTCAAATGCAAACACTGAATATCCATGTTTTATAAATGCCAAACTATCACGTCCGCTCCCACAACCTGCGTCAAGAATATATCCGTCACTTACAACGTACGATTCAAACTTATCCCTCCACTGTGACATATCCGCATTGACTGTCCCCATATAAAATGCATCGGCGTTTTCATTGTAATATTCGATATTTTTATTCATTCTATATAACCTTGCTATTCGGAGGTGTCCATATATCTTTATAACCGTTATCTGCGGCCCATGAATAAATATTCAATAGTCTTTGTGCTCTATAATTACTCATAAGTGCCGTATTATGATGTTCAATAAGAATTTTCTCATTTCTTTCAACCAGCATATCAAGTTGTGCTTTTGGAGCCAGTTTATCACTTTTTCTTTCGTTACAGGCCGAGCACGCCAAAACAAAATTCCACAGTTTATCATCTTTTACAAATGACCAGGGGATAAAGTGATCTACATGAACATTCTGTTTAGTAACAGTTTTTCCACAATAGAAACATTTATTTTCAAACTCTTCAAACAATATATTTCTATAATATTCAAGATTATTTCGTTTAGCACTCTCATCTATCTTTGTCAGCAAATGATCCATCACATCGTCAGTATTAATCTTCTCCAGATACCTAGCCCACTCATAGTAATTAAGTTTCTCAATTGCAACCTTATGCTTACATGCGAACTCATACATAAACGGATTTAACTTAATGAACTCACCTTTCTTGGAGAAAGAATAGAACATTTCCTGTAAATCTCCATAAAGTGCTCCAACAACATTTTCCTTACAATCATTCTTTACACGCCTGCAAACGTATTCTCTCACGTCATCAGGAATACTCTCAAAAGGTAGTTCATCTGCCACTGGGCATCTTTCCTTGGCTTCCCAAAGAGCACGCTCAAGTTTAGTTCTTTTTCCGCCCTCTATGACTGGTGCTTGCCTGATTTTATACTTAAGCACAAGATTCCAGTAAATTTCTGTAAACTTTGAAAATAACTGTTCAAATGTAAGAACAAGATTTTCATCTGTATTGTACAAATTATCAAGGATGGCCTTCAGAAATCCATACTTATAGCTCGCAGACTTCTTGGCTCTCTCAGAAAATAAATACGCAAAAGAAGACCACATCTCATCATCTGAGAATGGTCCCTCTCTATACGTTCCTTCTTTTAGATTCGCTCCTGCTGCCATAAAATCCTCTTACATACACTGTCTTTTTTATATTTTATCATATTCATATCGTCTTATTAATAGGGCGCGGATGCATATCCTCTGGGACAATTAGCCCGAGCTTTAGAGTCTCGTCATCTGAATTGGCATTTTCGAGAAAGCTGTTTGAGGGACGCAGTCCCGAGTTTTTCTCGGAAATGCCACTCTTATTCAGATGGCTGAGACTCTTAGCGAGTAGGCGACCGTCCCGGGGGATATCATCCGCGCCATCTATAGTGTAAGGGAAGGACACTCATCTTAATGTATATATAAAGTTTGTTTATAGAAAGGACTTCAGCCAGCTGATCACTCACACCTCTACCGGCCTACAACGCTCCCGGGGAGCCACAGATTCCTACTATTCAGAGGATGAATCATTTCATTCGGAGTCTGCGATATGACGTAAAAACAAACCAACACTCTCTTTTGCTTTATCTGATGCCATAATTTTAACTCATCAAAAGTCCCGTATATTGGTCTCGGAGTGAATTTCTCAAAAAAACAAAAAAATCCCGTGGATTTGTGTTCCACGGGATGAATACTTTTTATTTTATTGTGTTACCAGGAGGCTCTGCTCAACTTCTCTGACGAGGTCTTCGGGGTACTCGCATAAATCAACAATTTCCTCTACCGATTTACCTTTTCTTAGTAATACGGCAATTTTCTCTTTGTCTCGGTTTTCCACAATCTCGTCATATTGCTTGACAAGTTCTAATTCAATAACATTTCCGCCCATATAATCACCCACTTTCTTCCGGACATTGTCCCAATTCATAGTAAGTTTGTATGATACGCTTCTTATTGTGTTTATGATAGCACGTATAGACTTTATCGACAAGTTTCCCCTATCCTTTTCCGTTCCCAATTTTTCCGTTATTTTACTATAAACCTCGAGCAGTTCGTTTTGTTTCTGTTCATCTTTATTTATTATTTCCAAGTCTTTCTCATAAACAAAAATATAGAAAGGAATCAGCATATAAAGTTTCTTTTCAAAGATTTCGTCTATCGTGTAATCAGACACTTTTAACACTGGAACTTCGTATGACATTTGTTTTTCATTCGGAAGTTTTATCTCTATCAACGCTTTATCCGGAGTCCTATTCGTTGATCTAAGCATCAAAACGCCAGTGTTCGGAAACTTTACAATTATTTTATCTAGTTCCGTGTCAGCATTTTCAAGTGCTATTCTAGCGTCATACTCAAATATTCTCACGAGTATCGAGCCGTCATATTTTTTGCTTTCGCACTCCAGATGATATCGTTTTCCAACATTATTTTCCGTTATCACAAAACTTGAATCAGTGATACGTTTTTCTCCCTTTCCTCCCCTGCCTTCAACAAAGTGCTCGTTACGAAGTCTGGTTATCACAGCCCTTTGACTGTAATTCTCTCCAAACATGTGATTAACAAAAGGGATGACGATGTCATCGCACAGACTTTCCAATGTCCTGAACGCATCATCATATGCTATATCTGAGTATAGTGTACTATTCTTTTTTTCTGTATCTGTCATTTATAATCCTCCAATTAAAAATTAGTTGCATCTAAATAAACGCATAATTCGCCACATGATGCTTTGTACCTGCAAAATAAGCGCAAAAATAATACCTTTAATTCATTAGTGAAAAAACGGATGAATTACCCATAGAATAACCAAAACAATCTATGCTTGTAATATAGCATATATGCAGATATCAGTAAACAAAAAATCCCGTGGATTTTGTGTTCCACGGGTTGAATACTTTTTTATTTTATTGTGTCACCAGGAGGTTCTGCTCAACTTCTCTGACGAGGTCTATCGGGTAGCCGCAAAAATCAGCAATTGCCTCAACTGTTTTCCCTCTTGTCAGCATTTCTGCGATTTTCTCTTTGTCTCTTTCAGTTCTTCCTTCAGTTCTTCCTTCAGCTCTTCCTTCAATTCTTCCTTCAGCTCTTTCATCTTCTGCCCAGTCTTTCATTGCTTTACACATATCGTATCCTCCTTCGCGGTTTTTATACTTTCTCTTTTGCTTAAATATCTTTCTCTGATCTGTATATCTTGTTATTAAGTCGAATGTATCCAAATCTATATTTTTAAATACAGGATCATTAGTTACCAATTCTTTCATAGCTATTTTATCATTTCTGACAGCCAATGTCCTGTACAATTCCCTGAATTCCGTGTGAAAATTATTAAAATCAAACTCTGAATCCGTGAACAAAATGTTCATTTTGTAATCTGCTACATAATCATCCAGTTCATTGTCAAAAGATTTTAAAGAATCCTTTAAACACATTGGACTGTAATATAGCATATATGCAGATATCAGTAAACCAGGAATTGTTCAGTAATTATAAAGGCACGGATGTATATCCTCTGGGACAATTAGCCCGAGCTCTAGAGTCTCGACATTTGAATAGGCGATTTCGAGAAAGCTGTCTGAGGGGCGTAGCCCCGAGTTTTTCTCGGAATCGCCACTCTTATTCAAATGTCAGAGACTCTTAGCGAGAAGGCGACCGTCCCAGGGGATATCATCCGCGCCCCAGGAATTGTGTGAGAGCAAAAAAAATCCCGTGGATTTGTGTTCCACGGGTTGAATACTTTTTTATTTTATTGTGTCACCAGGAGGTTCTGCTCAACTTCTCTGACGAGGTCTTCGGGGTAGTGGATGATTTTTATCAATTAATTTAAATTTTATTTAATCTCTCCTGAATTGGTGTTGTATGTTCTTTCGTTTTTTCTAACATATTTGCCAATTTAACATATCCATATGCAGGAGCATCTTCATCATACTCCTGTTTCATTAATTTTGCTTTATGAATCTCTTCTTTTTGTTGTTCTGTAAGAATATCGGTTCTGGATATATTAACAACTTTTAAATTATTCTGTTCCTGTACATTCATTGTCCTCTCCTTTCATAATATAATCTTTCTTCATCTTTTTCTGCAGGTCTTGCTGAAATAATCCTTATATTTTCTTCTCGATCAGTATAAACAACATATAAAACTTGTTCTACAATACCAATTGCGATATAACGATCTTCATTATAGTCACTATGATCTTCATCATAAATCTCTAACAAATATTCGTCAAAGAATACATGGGCTGCTGTTTCAAAAGATATACCATGTTTTATAATATTCGATTTGTTTTTACGTTCATCCCATCTTTTACCATTTATATACCCCTTTTTACTCTTGTAATTTCATCCACAAAAGATAACTCTGTTTCCTTTCCCTGATCAAGTATTTCAATCAGACGATATGCAGGGCCGGTGGGATGTGTTCTTCCTGTCTCCCATGCTTCAACAGTCTTTTTTGAAACACCTAAATAATTTGCAAATGTAGCTTGCGTCATACCGGCTTTGTTTCGAATCGACCTTATTTCAACATTCGAATATTTTTTTACAGGAAGTATAATAAGTTTCTTTACTTTTGCGCTGCCTTTACCTTTTTCAAATGCAATTGCCTGATTTAATCCTTCTTTTAAATCTTCAAATAAAGATGACATTACGTGCCTCCTTTCCAATTCGAAGCAGACTCTTCCTTTAATGACTTAACAAGTTTCTTTAATACTTTCTTTTCTTCATCAGTCAGATTATCCTGTTCCTTTTTAGTAAATGCAGTAATTAAATATATTACTTCGTATTCCTCAAAGTCTGTATAGCACACTCTGACACTATGGCTTTTACCTCTTTTTTCTAAAGGAAATCTAACTTTTCTAATTCCACCTGTTCCTTCCATCACAGGACCTGCTTGCGGATCTTTCAGCAAAAATACTTGTAGTTTAAGGAGTTCTTCCTCACCCAATCCTATCTCAGCCCATCTTTTGGAAAAAATAGGAACTTCAATAAAAGTTCTGCCTAATTGAATCATTTTATTCTTCCTTTCTTTATATTATACCCTACAATGTAGGGTGTCAATATGATAAAAAAACACAACCAAATATCAAATTAATCTTCTGCGTCAGGGGATAAACAAAAGAAAAATTATTGAATACGATTTAGAAAAAATAAGCACAAAAAAATTTGTAATTCTTTAGTGAAATAACGGATGAATTACCCATAGAATAACCAAAACAATCTATGCTTGTAATATAGCATATATGCAGATATCAGTAAACCGGGAATTGTTCTAGTAATTATGAAGCGCGGATGTGTGCCCTGCGAAACAATTAGCCGAGAGCACCTACAAACTCGTCATTCGGATAGGAAATTTCGAGAAAGCTGTTTGAGGGACGCAGTCCCGAGTTTTTCTCGAAATTTCCACTCTTATCCGAATGGCTGAGTTTGTGTGCGAACGGGCGACCGTTTCGCATGGCACCATCCACGCTTTGTATAGTGTAGAGGAAGGACACTCAAATTTTCTCAACGTAAAAAGCAAGTTTTACCGGGCAGTGGTTGACCGGGCATATGTAAAATTGTAAGATTTTGTATTGCAGAGATAAAAAATTAAGAAAAGAGTAACAATATTATGAAATCAGACATGAAAAAGAAAGCCGTAGTTGCACTTTCATTCATTATGGCCGTAAGTCTCACCGCTTGTTCGGAAATTGGTGGCTCATCCGGAAATGAGGATATAGCTGAGCAGATATCCGATGAATCGAATGAAACAAAAGAATCAATGGAAGAAGGCATAATCGTAACATATAGGATAGCTGATAAGAATCCTTCCGATGAAGATGTTGAAGAAACGATTAAATGCATTTCTAACAGGATTAAAGAATACACAAACCACAGTGAATGGGCTGTAAATGACGATGAGATTACATTTGAGCTTGAACTGGATCCGGAAGAATATGATGTAGAAGAATTGATTTATGAACTGGGAAGAAAAGGCGAACTGTTCATCCTGGATGAAGAAAACTATAACTTATGGTCACAGGGGGAAGAGTTTGAGCCGTCGCTTACCGGTTCTGATGTAAAAAATGCAAACGCAACCATGACGACTTCTTCTGAGGCCGGTAACAGTTATTTAGTAGAGCTTGAACTTACGGATGAAGGCACCGGGAAATTTGCAGATTTTACAACAGCCAATGTGGGTAATGTGACCTATATTATTTTTGACGGTGATTTGATCATGAGTCCCCAAGTTAACGAACCTATTTTGAACGGTGAGTTGGTGATCCTGGGATTGGATTCTTTTGAAGATGCAAAGAGATTTGAGGCGGATGTGACGGCAGGGGCGCTTCCTCTAAATCTTGATCTGGTAGATTATGAAATTATAGAGGCAGAGTAAACAAAAATCCCGTGGATAAAGTGAACCCCGAATGTTTTTGTCTAACATTCGGGGTTCACTTCTGTACTCCACGGGACTTTGTTATCACTTTCCTTTTTCAGCATTATGCTTTGCTTTTCTGACAGAATCTTTCGAGATATACCTCGGTGCCTTTTTAACTTCTTTCTTCTCTTCCTCGATGATATTATCGCCTTTAGCTTTCTTTGGCTGAGTCTTTGATTTACTCTTTGATTTGCTCTTCTTTTCTTTTGCCTTATCCTGCTCCTCAGTGAGTTCCTCCTTGAGCTGTTCGAAAGTCACCCTGTTGATAATCTGTCTGCCTCCGCCAAGACGAGGAAGCTTCATGTTTTCCATAAGCCGTGCGCTGACTTTTCTCGTGAGTCCCATATTGTGGCCAGGACTCTCATGGAGCTTTATGTAATCTTTTGAAGCACGGTTAAGGTCTTTGTAGAGTTTATCAAGGGCCTTCTTGTCCTCATCGGATATGGCATCGCCTTCTTTGTATGAGACGCTGATCTCTGTCACTTTGTTTATGATTTTTTCGACGGCTCCAAACATCCATTTGTAGCTGCCGCCGTTTTTATGTACTATGCTGTCTGTGTCAACCAGTTCTTTCTTTATGCCGGCGAGGAAATCCTTGTCATTGATGAGGTCGGATATGTATACTTCACGGGCCTCAACGCCTGGATATTTCTTCTCGACGTGTTTCGCCTTGTTGTAGGTGATTTCTTCCTGGGCATCGGTTTCTTTGGTGGGGTATGCGTTTACCCTGACTATATTCTGGTACCGGCGGACATCTGAAAAGAGGTTTTCCTTTCTTTGTCCGTCAATGCCATCCCATGCAACGGAACATTGAGAGATTTTCAGCCTGTTGAATTCCGCATTATCCTTAATCTCTATCTGCCCCTGCGTTATTGCCTCTTTGACATCCTCGATTCTGCGGTAGCATGCAGAGATCTCATCGTCTCTGAATCCGAGGTCAGTAAAGGCGAGCTTTAATTCCTCTTTTGTGATATTTAATAAGCCGTTGTACATATCCCTGCTGACGAACTTCATCTTGGCAGGGGGAGTGATGGATACCGTGGAATCAATTTCCGCAGTCATACTGTCTATCAAGGTACCGCCTCTGTCATTGTCGATCATCTTGATTCCTGATATTTCGACTTCATTATCCCTGTTGCGTCTGGTCTCAACTACGATATTGCCGGGGTGCAGGTCGGTAGATCCAAATATGTATCCGAAGACCTGTATATCAGCGATGTTTCGAAGAACCTTGCCTGTGTTTAACAGATTAGCATTGGTATCCAGGGCTTTGTAGAGGTCATCCGTGGATTTAAGGCTATTGAGGTCTCTTCCGTTTGCTTTTGCCTGGAATACTCCGTGCCTTATATTGCCTTCCTTGTCGGTTACCTCCATGCGCCTTGCATCGGTTACGACATCCGTAATACCCACCAGTCTGGCGAGTCTGGCCATGGCTACGTTTCTGTTAGGGAAGTTCTGGCCTTGCTCCACCTTTCCTACGACGGTATTACCGTAAAAATTATTGAGACGAAAACCTGTATCATAGACATAATCAATCAGGCGGTTACGCTTCTCATCGTCATTAATAAATTCCTCGAGTTTATCATTGGCGCGATTTTGGAATACATCTGTAAAGAGCTGGGAGAAGCACTGCCTGAATCCCCTGCCGTCCTCTCTCATCTGGTCTACATTGTATTTCTGAAACAGTTTCTCCGCATCTAAGAAAGTTTTCCTGAATTCATTCCAGTATTCACCCTGTACGCGGGATGAGGATGCAAATTCATTATGAAAGGGCTCCAGGAAATCATCGGGATAAAGCTCCTTCATCTTTTCACCAATCTCTACCGGAAAGAGAGAATCGATATCCTCTGTGAAAAATCCTTCAACGATACCATCTTCCGTCTCGACAGCCAGGGGGATACGGGCACTTGAATTGCCACCTACGACCTTTAAGTCCTTTTCCTCTACTTCCAGCTCTACATCTTCTATTCTGGCTCTGACGATGATCCCGGGAATCTCCACGGGGCCTTCCTTTTCGCTGATATTCTGGAGAGCGCTTAAATCGTTTGTCAGAATCTCCTCTATGGCTTTTACGGATACGAGTCTGGCCTGGCCATATCCGCTGGACCTTGAGTCACCTTTGTCTTTCAGATATTCCTTGCACTGCTTTATGGCTTCTGTATAGAGCCGCTCGAGCCTTGCCCTGTCATCAGACCTTGCCTTTTTGAAATTGCCGTTATCATCGGGAGTGGAAAACTTTGCAAATTCCAGGCAGAGATTGCTGATGGCTGTTTTCATGTCCGTATATTTACCGCTGTCCGAATGACCTCCGGTATCAATACTGTCCAGGTTCTCCAGTTCATTGTCTAATCTTTTGTTTCCTGATGGCATACTAAATCCTCCTTTTATACTCTTAATATTTTATACTTTTATTTTCTGTACTCTATAAACCCGTAATCACTCAGCATTTTGAAATACTGTGTGATTCGTGGGTAGAGGGGTTCGGCTGCGTCTCCGAAATGTTCGCCTACGAGCTGCCCTATTTCGTAGATGGATTTCTCTCCGTCTATTAACGGAAAGATATAACTGCCAAACTCCTCAAGATGTATCTGGGATACTTTGGGCTTTTTAAGGAGCGCCTGGGCTATTTTGTTAAATACCCCTTTGTTTTCCACAAATATGGTGACGTTCCCGTCCCTATCTGTCTCCCATTTATTGTCTGACCTTAAAGGGATGTGATCAAGGTAGTTGTCTTTTTTATCCGGCATTACTTTGCATCCTCTTTTTTATTATCTGCATTTTTGCCTAGGGCAGCCTTTGCCACGCATCCTGTCATGATGATGAGGAGGATGATACCTCCTATGATACCAAGGTTTACGCTGCCTGAGAAGTCGATCATCTTATCTATACCGAGGACTGCCAGGACTGCGAGGATGATACCGACGAGTCCCTCGCCTGCGATCATACCTGAGCAGAAGAGTACGCCTGCGCCGGCTTCATCATTTTTCTTATCACCTGTCTTGGCTGCCTTTTTATCTGCAAACCATCTGATGATACCGCCGATCATGATAGTCGTGCTGAGCTCTAAGGGGAGGTAGAGACCGATGGCTACAGGGAGTACAGGGATACCGAGGATCTCGACTACCACTGCAGAAAAGATACCGATAAATACAAGTCCCCAGGGGAGGTTTGCATTCATGACACCCTCTACGATCATCTTCATCAGGGTTGCCTGGGGAGCAGCCAGTTCTGTAGTACCAAAGCCCCATGCCTTATCAAGGAGTACGAGTACACCGCCGATGGTGAGGGCCGATACTATGGCTCCTATGATCTCGCCTATCTGCTGCTTTTTAGGTGTGGCTCCGAGGATGTATCCTGTCTTTAGATCCTGGGATGTATCACCTGCCATGGCTGTGACGATACAGATGACAG
>JAEEGH010005157.1_pt1 | contig 33012 bp, 25 predicted proteins | sample 9134181 | NCBI WGS metagenome assembly JAEEGH01 (sample SAMN16246544, study PRJNA631951) | gut metagenome | biome: gut microbiome; feature: rumen; material: DP-attached | host: Bos | place: Iran: Karaj | collected 2018-10
GGGGTGAGACAAACTCCAGTCCCTACGTTCAGTCCAATACCGATGCGAAGTACAACAGCCGAAGTGTTTCTGTTGGTGTGACCTTCCGTTTCGGTAAGATGGAACTTGAACAACGCGCCCGCCAAGGTGAGGGAGAATCTGGCAGCGCTCCTCAAGGCATGGGCGGAATGTGATTTATTGAATCATGATCTTCTGCATCTTGACACCGTTGGAGGTGATTAGACGCAATACATAACACCCTGGTGTCATTCCACTTGTAGAGACGCGATTTATCGCGTCTCTTTTCATAATGACGTGCCCCGTCATGTCAATAACCTGAAGAGACAAGAGGCCTTGCGTATCTAAATCCAAATGAATTACACCATTTGAGTAATAGGCAAATCCTTCATTTTCATGCTCTTCAATGTCATAATGCGGGTCAAACACCAGCTTAAAACGAGAGGTGTAATCGCTTGTGGTGGCATTGAAGGTGTAAGTTGGCGTGGTCAGCAAGTCAGTGTTGACGCCAGTCATATTGTCGATGAGATGTAAATAGCTGAGATCTAGTTCTTTGAGCTCGAAACGCATAGTGTAGGCTCCGTTTTCCTCAGCCTTAAATTTCAGTGGAAGCATATCGGTGCTGTCGGTGCTGAGAATGGCCAACTCCTTGTTGTCTTTCGTGAAACATACCTTAGGAGCGCCTTCAAAAATGGCAATCTTGCCTAAGTCGTCACCGGGATTATAGCTGAGTAGGGCTTGGTCTAATATCAGTTGTTGTGCATTGGACTTGGCCATTGTAATCTCAATATAACCCTGATTTCCAGAATGTTGAATTATCTCATTACTAAAAGTGACGACATCGTTTGCTTCTTCTGCCTTGACGATGATTCCTGAGCATGGCGTCACGGGAGTGTTCGACGATAATGCTATCGCCATCAAGGAGTTGCTTTCCTTGTTTAAAACATAGTAGCTTTTGTTCGTGAAAGCTTGGCAAGGAAAGGGATTGCCCACAAAATTACAGCCAGCCATATTGTTGTTGCTGGCATGGTAGGAAAGCGGTATTTCCGCTGGGGCGGCACAACTTCTTACATTACCAAAAAACGTTATTGTGGTGTCTAATGCATTGCCATATAGGTAGCAATAGCCGTTGCTGATCGGAAAAAGCGTCTCTTTAAAGTTGGTCCACGAGAGGTTTTCCTCATTAAAAGCATACAATGCAAAGCCATTATCTGGCTCAGTCAGTATTCCGTTTTCTATTGAGGGCATGATATCTTCAACGATAGGAGAGGCGATGAGGTCCCAACGATGGGTGTCAGCGTCGTATGCCGTAACATTTTTCTGCACTTTGGCTGCCAGATAGGATTCTTGATGCAGCAGCTGGGCACCATCCTCAAGGATGAAAACACCGCCGAGGCTCCACGAAATGGACTCCCTGACGGTCAGTTTTTTCCCCGATTGGATGGTCAAGTCACAATTCGTGTAATCCCAGATCTTTAGGATGTCGACATCTTCATCGATGATGACGTCGGTATAGACACCCACTTCGGCAGTATTATCGGTGGGCTTGAGTCCTTCATACCAGTTTTCGGGATTCGACCAGAGATGATCACCCGAAAAGTCATGGAAATAGAAGAGGTTTTGGGCGAAGGATCCTGTCGTCGCAAATAGTAGAAGAACTATCGCCATGAATAGGCGTTTTACGCTAGAAAGGGTGTTTTTTGTATTCATTTGTGCCGTTGTTTATTTGGTTTTTAGGCTCCAAAATTAGGGAAAAACGCCCACAAAATCCTTTAATTTTCGTTTTTTCGCCACAAAAACGCCCAAATTTCGCCACAAATAGCCGAATTTCGCCACAAAAGCCCCGTTTTGGACACATTTTCCACACGGCATTGTACGATGCTGTACTTTTGCAGCGTTTTTATCAAAACTGAAAACGAGTTTTTATTTTAATCGAAAACGAAATGAAAATTATTGGAACAGGAAGCGCGGTGCCCAGCCTTACGGTGACCAACGACGACTTGGCCACTTTCTTGGACACTAACGATGCTTGGATTACGACAAGAACGGGCATCCAGGCCCGCCACCTATTATCATCCGAAGATTTGTATGACTTGGCTGTCGATGCTGCCAACAAAGCCATCTCCGCCTCAGGCTTGCGTCCCGATCAGATAGATTTCCTCCTGGTCTCGAATGTGGCCAACCGACATATCACCCCAGGGTTGAGTTGTATCGTTCAGAAACGCATCGGCCTCAGTTGCGCCGGCCTTGACATCAACGTGGCTTGTGCGGGCTTCGTCAACGCATTGATGCTCGCCGACAGCATGATTAAGGCAGGTCATGCCAAGAATATATTAATATTGTGTGCTGAGGAGCCTACCAAATACTGCAACTGGAACGAGAGAGATTGCAGTGTGTTGTTTGGCGATGGCGCGGGCGCCGTGGTGCTCACCGAAGGCGGTGCCTTCAAAGACGTGAAGCTCACCATGATTAGCGACCGTGACGTGCTCTATTATGAGCGTGGCATGGAAACGACGCCTTTCGAGCAGCATTATGTGAAAGGTCAGCCCTTGGTGATGAAAGGCAAGGAACTATTCAAAACCGCTGTCACCGAGTCGGCCAAAGACATCCAGAATGTGTTGGACTACAATCATTTGACCAGTGACGACATCGATTGGTTCCTGCTGCATCAGGCCAACAAGCGCATCATCGAAGGTATCCGCCATATCATTGGAGGTCCCGAAGAGAAGTACCCGACAGTTATCGAAAAATACGGCAATACCTCGTCGGCCAGCATCCCGATTATGTTGGACGAAATGCTGAGAGCAAACAAGATTAAAGCAGGTGACAAGATCATTATGAGTGCCTTTGGTGCAGGGTTTGTTTCTGCTGCCTGTTTGTGGGAATGGGAAGTGTAAGAGTTTAGAGTTTAAAGTTTAGAGAATAGAGAAAATGGAAAATAATAGAAGAATAGTAATCACCGGCATGGGTGCCATTTCACCAATTGGCAACGACCTGCCGGCCATTTGGGACAACCTGATGAAGGGCTATTGCGGCATTGACTTCATCAAAGCGTTCGACACCGCTGACCTTCCCGTGAAGATTGCGGCCGAGCTGAAGGACTTCGACCCTGAGGCTTGTGGTGTCGATAAGACTTTTGTCAAGCGCAACGACCGTTTTGCAGTCTACACCTTGGCAGCAGCCTATCAGGCCATGAAAGACAACGAGGATATGCAGATGGATCCCAGCCGTCTGGGCGTGTATGTCGGCTCAGGCATCGGTGGCTTCGACACCATCATGCGAGGCGTCAAGACTTATTATGATGAGGGCGCACGTTGGATCTCGCCTCTGATGATTCCGACCATGATTGGTAACCAAGCTTCGGGCAGTGTGGCCATTCGCTACAACGCACAAGGTCCTTGCGTGCCCATCGTGACGGCTTGCGCCACGGGTACCCATAGCATCGGTGAGGCCTATCGTGCCATCAAGCATGGTTACGCCGATGCCATCATCGCGGGTGGCTCCGAGGCGGGCATCAACCCCGTCTCCATCGGTGCTTTCGCTAACTGCAAGGCTTTGACGAAGTCTGAAGACCCCAAGTATGCCTCCCTTCCGTTCAACAAGAACCGCGCTGGTTTTGTCATCGCAGAAGGTTCGGGCATTGTGCTTCTTGAAGAATACGAACATGCTAAGCAACGCGGTGCAAAGATCTATGCCGAGATTTGCGGTTACGGCAACAGTTGTGATGCCTACCACAGCACGGCTCCGCGTCCTGACGGCACTACTCAAAGCTTGGCCATCAAGCAGGCCTTGGAAGGCGCACAATTCAAGGCGGGTGAGAGCATCTACATCAACGCTCATGGCACAGGTACCCCGATGAACGACAGCGGCGAGACCAAGGCCATCAAGATTGCAATGGGCGAGGAAGAAGCCCACAAGGCCCACATCAGCTCCACCAAGTCGGAGATGGGTCATGCCCTCGGCGCTGCTGGTGCCATTGAGTTGATTATTAGTGTTATGGCACTGAACAACGGTATCGTTCCTCCCACCATCAACTTGGACGAACCTGACCCCGAATGCGACCTCGACTATACCCCCAACAAGCCCCTCAAGGTGGATTTGGACATTGCCATTTCCAATTCCTTAGGCTTCGGCGGACATAATGCCTGCTTGGCGATTAGGAAGGTGAAATAATCAATTATAAATCAACAATATGAACAGAGACGAAATCAAACAGTATCTCCCGCACCGCGAGCCTATGCTCTTGGTCGACGAGATGACCCTCGATGAGAACCATGTGGCGCATTCCAAATACCATGTGACGGGCGAGGAGTTCTTCCTGCAAGGCCATTTCCCTGGCGAACCCGTCGTGCCGGGCGTCATCCTTTGCGAAATCATGGCTCAGTCGTGCGCCCTGCTGATGAAGGACGACCTCATCGGCAAGCTGACTTTCTACACGGGTATCGACAAGGTGCGTTTCAAGAACAGTGTCAAACCTGGCGACACCGTTGAGGTGGAAGCCACATTGACCTATCACATGCGTAACATCTACATCTGCTCCGCTACGCTCAGCGTGGGTGGCAAAATGTGCGTCAAGGGTGAACTCTCCTTTGCCCTGCTGCCTGATACGAGAAACAAATAACTATCGCCATGGCAAAGATTCAAGACAAGGCACGTGCGTTGATCGCTTCCAAGATGAAACTCGACGAGAGCGAGGTGACTCCAGAGAAGCATCTTTTCAACGATTTGGGTGCCGATTCGTTGGATTTCGTGGAGCTTTCCATGCTGTTGGAGCGCGAATTCAACGTGAAGTTCAGCGAGGAAGAAACGGCCAATGTCAAAACCGTCGGCGATTTGTATCATCTGATTGAAAAATACACAAAGAAATAGTAGAATTATGTCACAAAACCTACAAAACTTACAAAACTAATCGTAAATAACCATGGCGGCACGCAACCGCTTGCCGCCGGAAGCAGCCGGTTGGCGTGCTTCCGAAATTATAAAAGTTTTGCTTGTTTTGAAGGTTTTGTGATGAAAAAAAGACAAATACAATGAAGCTATTAGAAAATAAAGTGGCTCTGATTACGGGAGCCGGTCGCGGCATCGGCAAGGCCATCGCCCTGCGTTTTGCCCAGGAAGGCTGCAACATCGCCTTCACCGATATCGCCCTGAACGATGTCGTCATGGAAACGGAAAAGGAACTGCAAGCTTTGGGCGTGAAGGTCAAAGCTTATGCTTCCAACGCCGCCAACTTCGAGGAGACGCACCAAGTCGTTGACGAAATTGTGAAGGACTTCGGTCGCATCGACATCCTCGTCAACAATGCGGGCATCACCAAGGACACCGCTCTCAAACGCATGACGGAGGACCAGTGGGATGCTGTCATCAACGTGAACCTGAAGTCGGTGTTCAACTTCACCAAGGCAGTACAACCCGTCATGTGGAAACAGAACGGCGGTAGCGTCATCAACATGAGTTCGGTGGTGGGCGTTTCGGGCAATGCCAACCAGTGCAACTACAGCGCCTCGAAGGCCGGTATTATCGGCTTTACGAAGAGCGCGGCCAAGGAGATGGGTGTGCGCAACATCCGCCACAACTCCATCGCTCCTGGCTTCATCATCACCGCTATGACCAATGCCCTTCCCGAGGATGTCCGCAAGCAATGGGAAAGCCTGATTCCGCTGCGTCGTGGGGGCACGCCCGAGGATGTGGCCAATGTCGCCCTTTTCCTCGCCTCCGACCTTAGCTCGTATGTCACGGGACAGGTCATCCACTGCTGTGGAGGAATGAATTGCTAAGAAATTGGTTTTGAAAACGATAGCAGAAGAGAAGCCTCGCCGATTGGCGGGGCTTCTCTAGTTTATTTATAGAAAAGATTAGACAAAAACATCCTCACTATCACATTGGTAAAAAAAATACTATAATTTTGCCCAATAAAACTGAATCATTATGAAGCGTATCGTAATCCAGTTGTCTGAATTAAGTTATGAAAACTGGAACTGTATTTATCGTTTTATTGAAAGGTGTCTTGGCGATGCACAATACAACGAATCGGATTTTATTACTATGAAAAACAATGGCATTGATATTGGTATTGATGATAATCCAATTAATCGTGATGTGTGCTCTATATCTGAAGAAGGGATAAAAGAGTTCCAATATGAAACATTGCCAGAGAAAGGGGATTATGTTTTCAATATCATATATGTAAAATTGGACGAAAGGGAAGAATTCTCGGACTTCACTCGTTTTTTCCTTTTGAAAAAGAAATATGCAGAACGGTTAACTTTAGGAATAAATTTGGATGTTTTTGAGAACGATGAATCATTTAACAAATACAAATTTCAACTTGGCATCTTTTTATTTTTCATAAAAAACAAGCCGCCTCGAATAGGGCATAACAGCTTATATCTTATTAGTAAAAAAAATGGGGAGTTGGAAGCAGCATCCATTCCATATAAGAAAGAAGGAACAAAAACTAATTACAACATTGCGAGTCCTTTTTTGTTTCCTTTGATTCCAATCAACAGAAACACTTTTAGTATCTTTGAAAAAACGGAAATTCATAATCATGAGATAGGTGTCTACATCAAGTATTCACTTAATAATATTAGAAAAAGGATAGAGAAAGACAAAAGAAAACCCGTTGAGTTAGAAGGGTGCCATACTTTATTTGAAAAATGGCTGGTATCATCATTCTATCTTTCTCTTGACGATAAAAATGCAGATAGGTTTGATGAGTGGAAACCTGTACTGCTTGAATACTGCCAAAATATTTTCGAACTGACACAAAACATTCTTTATCACACCGAAGAAAAGCAAGGCTTGATATACATAGTTGTTAATAAAAAAGAAAAGGTTTCAAAAGCGATACAATCCTATGTTCCTAACTTTGAGGATTATGATAGAAGTACCCGTTTTTTAGAATTTGGAATATATGACTATGGTGACAAAGGTATAGTAAGAACTTTCTGCGAAAAAGAGAATCTTCTTTGTGAGAATTATAGATTAAGAGATTTCTTTATATCAGATAATCTAACTAAACTCTATAAAAGCCATAATTCTGAACATCTTGGTATAAGATCTTTTACAAATTCTATAAAAGAGCATAAAGGTTATTTTAGAGTGGAGACCAACGCTCCAAATAATGCAAAGGAATTTGTTGAAAAATCGAACGATAGTGTGCTAAAAGACTCATCAGATATTAAGAATGTATACGGAACACATTACGATGTGGTAATTCCTATAATTATCTCCGAAAAACCATGGGTATCAACTTCACGTAACAGCCTTCGTGATAAATTTAAGGAGTATGAGATGAAACTTCCAATGTACCCTAAAAGACAATCAGAAGTTTTGAAAGAACTTTCCATGTGTACATTCGAAGACAAAGAGGAACAAGAAAAAAAGATTGAAAAAGCGGCGAAGGACTTAATGGTCGAAGTTTTAAAGAAAACCAATGTCAATGGGATTGCCATCGACATGGAATCAATAGACCTAAACCAAAATATCCTATACAAAATAATTGATAATCTGATCAAAAACACCATTATACAAAAAGCAATAGACGATAGTTTTTTATTCATTCTAGTAAACTTAAAAAACGAAATTATAGATAAGGTGTGTGAGCATTATGATACAGAAATTAGTCTATTTCCAACAGACGAGCATCATTTCCCTATTGTCTTAATAGGCAAACAATGGGAAATTCAAATATTGTATGGAATCAAAAGAGAAGAGTTGTTATATGTTAACAGAAGGGTACACTCTATGTTTTTATCTAGAGATCATTTTGGTCAAGTTAGTTTGTCTGATAATAATCTCACTATATCAGAAAAAAACAAAGCGGAAAAATTTGTTTTGCCGTATGATTTAATGATTGATGATAAAAACAGTGAAACTCTATTCGTTTCATTCATAAATAAGGCTTTGGACACTCCGATTGAAAACGATGGCCATGCAGTGGGTTGTAAAATCAATTTCCCAACCAAAATTGGCAGCAAACTTTATATTGAGAATTACTACGAGGCCGATTTTCTTTTTCACAACAATTTTTTTACTGATAGATTTGCGTATTTCATAGCAAAAGAAATAGTGGGAAAGATTCATGATAATAATGCTGACTTCATCGGGAAAAAACTAGTTTTGATTGGTTATAATCCTTATTCAGCACCTTTAGCAGAACGAGTAAAAGAATATGTCAATGATTGTTTTGTTGGTAATATGGTCACAGACATTGTCATTGCCACACAAAAAGATAGGGATAATGATCTTGTATTTAAGATGTCAGAAAAGCAAGCTTTAGCTTTCCTAAATAAAAAAGAAAAATACAGTTTTATCACAATTGTTCCCATTGCTTCTACTTTGTCTACCACGGATAAAATCATTGCTTTATTTAACAAAAAACTAGAAGATTTCATTAGGAATTACCAAGAAAGTATTTTGCTATTCCCCACTCCGACAAAAATGCCTAAAATAAAGTTTGTATATAATCATGTTACAATTCTGGTTCGTGATAAAATAGGAAAATCACCTACAACAAATGAAAAAGACAGAAAATGGACGAGTATTCGAAATCATACAATTAACACTACCTATCAATGTGTGAATAAAAAAAATGGAGGCCTGAAAGTAGATTTTCTGATTCAAAAAACAGGCGGATGGCATAACCTCATCAACTCAGATACCTTTCCGAGAAACTGGTGGGAAGAAAAATACATAAATCAAACTAAAAATGCATCAATTAATACTAAAGAGATGCATGGGGTCCCTGTTGCAGCTCTACCAAATCAGGAAGAGATGAGAGCTGAAATTACTTTGCAAGAAAAAAGCGAGATAGGAATTAAAGAAAACGATATATTAAAGAAGTATTATGATCTCTCCGAGAAGAAGCTGAAGGAGATGTGTGATTACATTTGTTTCGGCCACCTCAAACACGGCGAAAGCCATCATAGATATTATTTTGAGATTGAGCGATTAATAGATTCTTATAATAAGAAACAAACACATACAAATACGCCAAAATCCAAATCGCATTCAGAACAAACATTTCAAAAGCTGAATAATTGGCTACTTTATGTAAAAGGGCGAATCGAACAATTCAGCCAAAATGTTATGAATATAATTATTACTCCAGATTATGATCACGAGTCGTGTTTTGTTAGCACTATTAACGAAAAAGTGTTTAATAACAATGCTTTTGTCGTCTATCTTAACATCAATGGTTTTCTGCAAGATAGTATAATTAAATTGAGCTATCTTAAAGAATGGCACAAACATCAAAAATCACATTATTTCTTTGTAGATCAAGCTTTGCACACAGGAAGCACTTACCAAAAAACAAGAAGTTGCATGGCTTCTATTTTATCCGATCATAGTTTTTGTTTTGATGGTGTTGTTACGATGATAAATAGATTATCCAAAAATAAATACGAAGAGATTCTGCAGAGCCTAAAAATGCAAATTATGTTTTCGTACCTGCATTTCTTTGTGTTGCCAAGCAAAGAAATGGGAAAAGAATGTAGTTTGTGTGGTTTAAAAGATTACTATGAAAACCTAATGGAATACTCTGCCATTGAAGATTGTCGCAGAGAGATTGATAGAAATAGAATAAAATTTGAGATAAAAGAGCTTAGCCATTATCTTGTTGAAAAATCTGAAAAAAAGAATGGGAATAATAGAAAGGACAAGAAGTTACAAAAAGTATCGGAAAATAATAGATATTGGTTGAGAATGATTTGGCGCCATCGGCTTTTTTTTGAACTTACAAAATCCTGTGCCGTTGGTAACTTTGAAAAAGACTTTGATGAACTCTATCGAAATTGTACTACTTTAGACGATAAAATATCGTTTCTCAAAGCCATCACATTCCCTCCCTTATCCCAGTATGTTAAAATTCGGGCATATGCACATCGGTTGCAACTGGAAAAGTTACACGATTTGTTTATGAAGTCACAACCTGATTTTGACGACTTGTGTTTTCTTTTGGTCTTGCTAAAACATTTGTCCGTTTTGGGATCTAATTCCCTCGTAAGGCGTGAGGTTATTATAAATTCATGGAAACTCTATTGTTATGTTGTTGAACACTATAAAGAAAGGTGTCGAGATAATAATATTGAAAATACCTTTATCTCCAAATTAGTTTTTTATATAAAAAATGCAACCTATAAAGACGAGGCCAAATCGTTGTGGCTTGGAGAGCTCTTAAGAAAGGGGAAGAAAGAAATGAATCCCAATATCTTTGGACCCGAGTATAAAGTCCATAAGACAAAATTATACAACCCATTGTGGTATTATTACGATAGGTCTGACTTTAATTATAAAGTTTTACCATACATATTCTATGACAATACGACCATTACTCGAAAAACATTAGAAAACTTTGAGTCCGCCCTTGAAAAAGACAATTCTTTGAATGAATTAATAAAGGATAAAGATGGAGAATTAAGATCCTTCACAAATGTTTTAGGATACATTGATGTTATTGTTGGGAAATATAAAAAGAAGGTTGACCAAGAATACTATTATTCCTGGTTTAGGCATTTCCTGGATGAAAATTGTAATACCCCTGACGATATTCCACTCATGAAAAAATTCGTTTTTGTTTTATATGAAAGACTATTTTTGAAAAATCTGGTGGATTCTGACACACAAAATGCTAAGCCATTTGACCAAAATGCGAAAGATTTACTTGAAGTGGGGATGACAGTTATGGATGCTCCCGCTGCTTTCATTTCAATAAAAGATGAAAAAACTAATCAAAACTACATTTTGGCTAGTATTAATATCCAATTAGATGAGAATGAATTTGACAATTGTTTTGCCAAGAGACTGTTATATGAAGAAGTAGACGAAGAAAAAGGGAAAACTTTCGTAATAAAAAAAATCATTTTAGATAGAGGAGAACGACTTCTCGGTTCGGGAAAATTCAACAGAGCCACCTATCTAATGCTTAATAGAACGACAAACATATTCAATGCCCCATCAAAAAGGTCCCCTGTCGGTGTAGTTACCTTCTTGTACGAAGATAAGGGTTTGAGGGAAACACAAGAAAAACTGAAAAAAGCACAAGATAATGAGGAAGAAAAGAAAGCAGGTGCTGAAATCATCGGCACACATGATAGTTTTATAAAAAATGCCCAAGAATCGGGCAGGTTGCTTTTGCTAATCAAACCTGAAATGGATAATTATGTAGAACATGTTGCAAAAGAACAAGATTTTGAAATTTGGAAAGAAAAAAAAGAAAAAACCGATGATTTCATTAGAGTCAATTTAGAAAACAATCATCAATTGTATTTTGGAAAATGGAGTTTTGGTGAAGTATTTAATGAAAAAGAATGCGAGAAAGACCGAAAAATGAAAGCTTTATGTTGGTTTATGCTTTCAGATTCCATCATAAAGCATTATTATGCTGAATTATTGCAATATGCGAGAATATCCTTATCCGCTGCGGAAATTAATGATAATGGTTTCCAATTATCGGAATTGTTCGATGAAAAATTTATTCATTTACTCAATTCATTATATAAATACAAATGGGAAGGGACGAATTTTGCTCCTACTGATTTCAAGAAACCGGATTGTGCTGAAACAAAGCAACTTAACATGTTGATTTATGGAAATATACCAATTTTTCAATCTTTTATCATTCAATGTATCAATAATGCTTTTAACGCTCAACCTGATTTTTACGATAGCCTATGGAGGGTCGATTTGAAAGCCTATGAGAAAGATTCATATACTGGAATTATTGAAGTAATCAACTATTTCGAAATTAACAACAACGAAGAACGTTTGGATTGGATAGAGAAGAAAAAAAAGTTTATAGAAAAATATGACAATGGTATAACAGACAGGTTATCTGTGGATGGAATAAGAAACTATAGGTTTACTTTAATCTCATTGATAAAATATTTACAGGCAATAAATAATCATTATCCGGAATCTGGATTAAAATACGATTGCAAATTCATATATAATCTTGATAGAAAGCCATATAGTTTTAGTACAATATTAGAGTTTAATTCAAAAACACAATTATTATGAAAAACAAGATTTTAATTATCGATGATGAAATCGGGAAAAAAGAGTCATCAATTCAAGCTATTTGCACAAGACTTATTAACGAAGGTTATGGGATTATTCCATGTAAGAGCTTTGATTATTCCAAAAAAATCAAAACATTAATAGAAAATAACTATCGAGATTTACGATTGATAGTTTGTGACTTGGTCGACCAAAAAACCGGGACCTCAAAAGGTTGGGAAGTAATTGACTCAATAAAGAGCGATAAAAATAAAATTGAAGGGAACGAGTGGTATACCATGTATTTACCCATAGTGGTTGTAACGCAAGCACAAGAAAAAGATTATACAGGAGGACGAGACGTGTTTAGGAAAGAGCATGTTGCCTTATTTGGGAAAAATGTGTCTGAAGTTTTTTATGGTTGCATCAATGTTTTAGTAAATATGTTTGATACAATTTGCCAAGAAAAAATGAGACACAAGGTAGCCATTTCTTACACATGGTATGATAAACAAACAAACGACAACCATCAGCCTTTTGTAGAGTATGTTGCTCATAGTCTTTTTGAAAGATACAAAAAAGAAAATGTATTCTATGATAATACTAAAATAAGCGAAACGGCTGGTTCATATATTGATGATCTCCCAGAACGGGTGTATAATAAAGGATGTGATTTGGTATTGATATTTCTTTCAAACAATTATGCAATAAGTGGATGGACAGAGAAGGAATGGGAACAAACAAAGCTAAGAGAAGATAAGAAGTTCTTGTTTGTTGCTATTGATGATTTGGACAAGTTTGCAGTAGCAAAGAACTTGTTTCCAGACGAATGGAAGAATGAAATCACCAATGATCAAGATGAAGAAAAGAAAAAAGCTTTCTTTAATAAATATATACCTTTGTATTTCGATTGTCATGAAAACAAGGAAATCTTTGAATCAAGTAGAAAAGTCAATAAGGTAGAAGAACATAATAAAGCCATTAAATCGATAGAACCAATTATTGAAGAAATTATTAGAAATATAGATAAAAGGATTAAAGATTAAGAAAGGGGCCGCTTCTTATTGAACGCCTCCAGCACCTTCATGGAGTAGGTCTTGGAAACAGGCACAGAGCCCCTGCCTTCGCGTTCGAAGTCGATGACGAAGCCATCGGCCTCGTTGTGCAAGACACTTACTCTTTTTGCTGGAAGGACGCTCCTCAAAACAACTGATCCAACGTGACCACTTGCTGAAAAGAGCCGCTATGGTAGCCGTATTTTAGCCCGAAAGTGGTGACAAGTGTCATCTGTAGGCTTTGCTTGCGATTCATGTGGCCTAACATCCATTGCAGGCGATGGCGCAGTTTCTTCTCATAGTCGTTATCGACTTCAAACTCACTGCCTACAAACTTCATCTCGCAGAGATTCAACACATTGTCTTTTCTGTCGATGAGCAGGTCAATCTGCATTCCCTCGGTTTCGCCGTCGCCTTTCACCACGAAGGCGGACTGCCTTGAGGAAACCCCAAGGATGTCAAGTGCCTTTTTGATTTGGCTGATGTGAGAGAAGCACAATTCCTCGAAAGCGATGCCTCGCCATGCGCTAACAGTTTGAGAAGCAACATTGTGCATCCAAAAATTAGGGTCGATTTCGGTCTGTCCTTGCACAAATCTCTGGTGAAACAGGCAGAATGGGTCGGTGAGTTTGTAATGTAAATCCCGCTTGCCCTTGCCAAAGGGAACGTATGATTTGATGAAGTCGCTGACTTCCAAGGCTTTCAAGAGTTTTGTAACGGCTCCTCCATCGTCCAATCCTGTTTTGATGAGGATTTCTTGCCGTGTGAACCCCGAATGTCGTGTTCCTAACAGTTGCACGATGCTCTTCATTTGCTCGGGATTGGTGAACACCGAAGCAAAAAGGCGGTCGTATTCGTCGCGCAGTTTGGCTCCCTCGGCAAAAAACATTCGGTCGATGTTTTGGGCGAGGCTCAGGCCTTTTCTCATGTAATCAAGATAATAGGGAATGCCGCCAACCACCATATAGGCTTGCGCAATGTCGTAGCGCGATAGTGTGATGCCCTTGCTTTGGAAAAAACGCTCACATTCGCCGAGGGTGAACGGGTCGAGTTTTATTCGGCTGGTGAGGCGCCCGTAAAGTCCTCCATAGTTGTTGATGAGTTTGTCGGTCATCCACGAAGTGGCAGAGCCACACACCACTAACATCATATTGTCGCGGTGGTAAGCCCAGCCGTTCCAAAAGGCCTCCAATGCGGTAATGAAGCCCGACCGAGGCGTGTCCATCCAAGGAAGTTCGTCCAAAAAGACCACCTGCCGCGAACCATCGTCGATACTCTGGAGATACATCTCCAACATGAAAAACGCCTCAAGCCACGAGGTAGGACAATTGCTCTTTTTCATGCCTTGCAACTGGAGCGACAAATAGAAATGCCTCAGTTGTTCCTTGAGTCCGTTCTTGTGGTTTTGCTCATCCACTGGCGAAAGACCTGAATGGCGAAAAGTGATTTTGTCCTTCAAAGCCTCGTCGATGAGATAAGTCTTTCCCACGCGCCGCCGACCATAAACGGCAATGAATTCGGGCCTGCCGCTGTCGTAGCGTTCATTCATTTCACGAATTTCTTCTCCTCTACCTACCATTTTTCTTGAAAAGTTGTTTTATTTTTCTGCAAAGATATAATAAATATCAATTGCAGAAAAATAAAACGATGTTTTTGATTGAAATTTTTCTAGAATCAGAATTTTTTATTTCTTGTTGAACGCCTCCAAAACTTTTGCCGAATAGGTCTTGGAAACTGGTATTGATTCTAGACCTTCACGCTCGAAGTCGATGACGAAACCATCGGCCTCGTTGTGGAGCACGCTCACCTTCTTGATGTTGACGATATAAGAGCGGTGGCAGCGCATCAACGAGCTGGAACCCAAGCAGTTGTCGGCAATGGTTTGCATCTTGCAACGGAGCAAATAGCTTGCAATGGCACCGCTGCGTTGGTAGAACACATTGATATAGTTGTCCTCGGCCTTGATGTAATAGAGGTTGTCGAGCTTGACGGATAATTTCAAGTTGCCGTTGTTGTCCATCAGGTTGATGATTTCGGTATGCTCGGGCATCACCTCGTCGTCCGACTCCACCGTGTCGCTTTTGGTAAGCATTAGGCGTTGCCGCGTGTCTTTCAGCAAGATAGATAATACGGTAACTGTGTAAGGTACACCCAAGGCGACAAAAGTGATGAGGACGCTCTTCGCATAGAGATAACCAAAGCTGTGGTCGGTGGCATGAATCTCGAAATAGGAAATCAGGGAGTGGCACACTGCGATAATCATGATTTCGAGGAAAAGCCAAAGAAGATAGAGCCCAAAGGGGAAATGTCGGCTTTTGCGCACGACCCAGTTCATCAGCATACGGCTGAGGGCCAGGAACAACATGCCGGAACCTACAAATGCCGCCGTGATGAAGAAATAGTTTCCGCGCCCGACTTGGAACCATGCCGTTTCCGAAAACGGGACGTATGCCGTCAGAAACACCAGCGCAAACAAGGTCGAAATGACGACATTGAGCACTTGGCTGACAGGTTCAGTCAGACACTCAGGTGTTTGCGTTATCAGGCGTTTTGGAAATCTCATGGCGTAGCTTTCAAAAGTGCGGCAAAGATACGAAAACTTGTCAAATCGCCAAATCCTTCAAGACCTCCCAGACAAGGTTGCTTTCAAAGCCTTTTTGCATGGCATAGGCGGCCAGTTTGCGCTTTTTTTCGAAGTCGGAATCGGCTTTTATGACCTTGGATTTGGTCTTTAGGATGTCAATGAGTCTTTGGCGATAGACCTCTTCATCGGTCTGGCCTAGGGCGTTGTCGATGAGCTCCTTGTCAATGCCTTTCTGGATGAGATGGAAACGGATTTTGTTCATGCCCCAGCCGCTTTGGTTGACCTTGCCACGAACAAAACTCTTGGCAAACCGCTCATCATTGACAAAACGGTTATCCAACAGATAATCAAGGATTTTCGTCTTTTCCTCTTCGGGAATGTCGAAGGTTTTCAGTTTATCTCGGACATCCTTCACACAGCGTTCCTGATAGGCGCAATATTTGGCCATTTTATCAAGAACTTGGTCCGGAGTGAGCGGCTTGGCAGGTGCTTTCGGCATCAGCAGTCGATTTTGAGGTCGCCTTCCTTAATCCAACCTATCTTTCTCAGAATCAGTCCGAAGAGCCATGTGAGTACGGCAGGCAGCACAAAGCAAACTAATCCCATGCCAATCCACATGTTGGCACCACCTTCTGGCATGGCTGTGTAGATGCCGATGGGTCCTACGAGGCCGCAGGTGCCCATACCGGAGCCAATGGGGATGTTCTCCAGATGGAAGATGCAGGTCGAGATGGGACCAGTGATGGCGGCGGTGAGCAAAACGGGAATCCAAATGCGTGGGTTCTTTACGATGTTGCCCATTTGCAGCATGGAGGTGCCTAAGCCTTGTGCTACAAGTCCGCCCCAGCGATTTTCCCTGAAACTCAACACCGCAAAGCCAATCATTTGGGCACAACAACCTGCTGTGGCCGCGCCTCCTGCGATGCCGCCCAAACCGATGGCAAGGCAGATGGCCGCTGAACTGATGGGCAGGGTGAGCACCGAGCCAATGACCACCGAGACGATGATGCCCATGAGGAAGGGCTGCATCTGTGTGGCGTTCTCGATGAAGGTCCCGAGGGCGGTCATCACCTTTTGGATGGGTGCGCCGGCGAGATAGGCCATCAGTACACCGCTGATGATGACCACGGCGGGGGTGACGAGGATGTCGACTTGGGTCTCTTTATAGACCATCTTGCCCAACTCAATGGCCACGATGACGGCGACATAGGCACCCATCGGGCCACCCAATTCGTTGCCTGCGATGCCGACAGCGATGGCACTGAACAGCACCAAACCCTCGCAGCCGAGCTTGTAGGCGATGGCTACGGCGATGGCGGCTCCCGTGGCAGCCTTGGCATATTTGGCGATGGTTTCGAAGGCCTCAATGCCCGTCTTGTCGCCCAAGGTCTGGAAGATGGTGCCGATGAGCAGCGAGGCGAACAAACCTAAGGCCATAGCGCCAAGAGCGTCGACAAAATAGGCCTTCCAGGTCATGTCGACGCCCTTGCGCTGTAGAAATGATTTGAATTTGCTCATGATAAGCGTCGGCGTTTCGACGAGTTCAACGACCTTAGCTTTTGCAGGTCCCTGAGCCTGTCGAAGGGCCGTACATTTGATTAAAACTCAATGCCTTGGATACCGTTTTCCTTCATCAGGTCGGCCAGTTTGGTGTCGTTGTCGTCAACGGCGGCGAGGCAGTTGGTGACAACGCGGACTTGTTTGGCGGGATAGAAGGCAATCAGGTCTTTGACAGTTTCATAAACGCAGTAGTCAGTAGCGATGCCGCAAACATCGATACCTTCAAAGTGTTCGAATTCTTCGATGGTCCTGCGCAACTTCTCGCCACTATGCTCGTTTTGGAAGATGCTAAACTCTTCCTTGTCGGCGAGGTCGCCCTTTTGCATGTAGTGAATATCTGAGATGTTTTGGGTCAGAGAGTTCAGCACTTCCTGAAGGGCGGGATAGACGTTCATGCCTTCGGTGCCTTGCACACAGTGAGGTGGAAATATGCCACCTTGTTCAACGAAGGAGCAGTGGTTGGCGGGGTGGGCGTCTTGTGTGACGATGATCCAGCCGTAGTTCTTCCACGCACCATCAGCGAGAGCTTTGGCGAGGTATTCCATGGAAGCAGGACCTTTTTTGGTAGCTAAGCTACCTGTGGTGAAGTCGATTTGTGGGTCGACGATGATGAGTAAACGGTTGGGAAGCTTGACTTCCTCAACAACGGTTTCAGCAGCTTTTTCTTTAGCCTCTTCTTCATTCTGTTTTTTGTTGTTGCAGCCTGCAAAAGCAAGGGCAGCGATGAGCACGATGGCTCCGATGAGATTTCTCTTCATGATGTTTGATTTATGTTGTTTGAATTTGCGGCAAAAGTAATGAAAATAATTATTTAAAAAGCTTTTTAATCCATTCTGGATGTCCAATTCTTCGTAATGCGCTTTTCACCCACTCGCGGTTTTCGGGTTTGTACCAGAAGAAGAAGCGTTGTTGGGCAAGTTTTTCCTCTTTGGTCTTGGCGCAAAAGACGGGTTCCAAAGTGTAGGGGTCAAAGCCAGAATAATAGATTTCGGTGGCCAAAGTCATGGGCGTGGGGGTGAAGTCTTGCACTTGCTCCAAATGGTAGCCTAATTCCTTGGTTCTCACGGCTAGTTCGGCCATGTCCTCAAGGTAACAATCGGGATGCGAGGAGATGAAATAGGGGATGAGTTGCTGGTTGAGATGCTCCTTTTCGTTGATGGCATCGAACTTTTTCTTCAACTTGACGAACATGTCAAACTTGGGTTTGCGCATGAGCTTCAGCACGGCATCGCTGGTATGCTCGGGAGCCACTTTCAGCCTTCCGCTGACATGTCGCGTGACCAGTTGGTGGAAGTATTCATCGTAGCCCATGGCCTTGTTTTCCTCGGGTGTGCTGTCGTGCAGGAAAAGATCGTAGCGTATGCCCGATCCGATAGTGGCTTTCTTCACTTTCGGGTTTTTGTCCACTTCTTGATAGATTTCGATGAGCGGATGGTGGTCGGTGTTTAGATTTTTGCAAACGCTTGGTTGTAAGCAAGTTGGTCGGACACATTTCTCGCAGAGGCGTTCGTCTTTGCCTTTCATGCGGTACATGTTGGCTGACGGACCGCCCAAGTCGCTGATGTAGCCCTTGAAGTCCTCCATCTCGGTCACTTTTTCCACCTCTTTTAAAATGGATTCCTTGCTTCGCGAGGCCACGAATTTGCCCTGGTGTGCCGAAATGGTGCAGAAGGCACAGCCGCCGAAGCAACCACGGTGCAAGTTCACCGAGTGTCGTATCATCTCGTAGGCGGGAATGATACCGCGTTTGGCGTATTTCGGATGCGGTAGGCGAGTATATGGCAAATCAAATGATGCATCAATCTGCTCTTCAGTGAAAGTCGGCAAAGGCGGATTGATAATGAGTTGCTGATTACCAACTTCTTGTATCAACCTTGCCGCATGTTTCTTGTTGGATTCCTCCTCGATATGTCTGAAGTTGGAGGCGTATTTCTTCTTGTCTTTCAAGCAAACCTCGTGCGAAACGAGTTCGATGGTCTCGCCGTCGAAGTCGGGGAGAGGTTGCTTTTTGTCTTGCAGGAAAAAGGTCTGCCGGATGTCGGTCAGTTCGCTGACTTTCTTGCCGTTTTGAATGGCTTTGGCGATTTCCACCATGGTGAGTTCGCCCATGCCGTATACGCCAATGTCGGCCTTGCAGTCGACCAAGATGCTGGGCTTCAGGCAGTCGTCCCAGTAGTCGTAGTGCGTTACGCGCCTTAACGAGGCCTCAATGCCACCGATAACGATGGGCACATCAGGGTAGAGTTGTTTGAGGATGTTACAGTAAACCACTGTGGCGCGGTCGGGACGGAAGCCTACTTCGCCGCCAGGGGTGTAGGCATCGTTGCTTCTCAACCTTTTGTTGGCGGTGTAGTGGTTCACCATCGAGTCCATGCAACCTGCCGAGACGCCGAAATAGATTCTCGGCTTGCCGAACTTCTTGAAGTCGCGCAGGTCATCCCTCCAGTTGGGCTGTGGGATGAGAGCCACGCGGAAGCCGTTATGTTCCAAAACCCTTCCAATAACAGCCGCCCCAAACGCAGGATGGTCGACATAGGCGTCGCCAGTGATGAAGACAATGTCCACCTCGTCCCAACCGCGCAGGTCAGTCTCTTTTTTTGTTATGGGGAGCCAGTCGAGGAGGGTCATTCTGCGAATTTTTTGCAAAGATAATTATTTATTGAAAACCCTTCTTTATCTCAAAAAGATTTCCGACCTTTGCAGCCGCAAAAATCGAAGTGAGTTTATTATTTAAAGAATTATAAATCAAACATTTATGAAAAAATTTAACGACATAATGAAGGAAATCGGCCAGGCTTTGGTCAGCAAAAAGTTCTGGGTCGAACTGCTGATTATGACTTTCGGCATGTTTATGACAGGTGTTTGCGTGTATTATTTCCTCGTTCCCAGCAAGCTGATTGTGGGCTCCATCTCGGGTCTCTCCATCGTGCTGACCAATATTTTCAATGGAATGGGCATCAACATCGGCCTTCCTATGATGATTACCATCATCAACGCTATCTTGTTGATCCTTGCCTACATCCTCATTGGTAAAGAATTCGGACTCAAAACGGTCTATTGCGCCTTGATTCTCGGTCCCATGACCAAGTTCTGCGAATGGCTTTATCCATGGCAAAACTTTGCCACCCCCAACGATTACCTTGTAAATATGGGTGTTGCTCCAGACCAGGCTTTTTCGGTGATGGGTAACCCTTGGTTTGACCTGCTCTGTTGTGTTATCATCCTCAGTGCGGCCCAAACGCTGATGTTCTCCATCAACGCTTCCACGGGTGGCCTTGACATTTTGGCCAAAATCGTCAACAAGTACCTGCATTTCGACATCGGTAAGTCGGTGAGCGTGGCGGGTGCCATTATCTGCCTTACGGCTTTCGCCATCAATCCTTTCCAGATGGTCGTTATCGGCCTCATCGCCACATGGATCAATGGTCTGGTGGTGAATATGTTCACTGCCAACCTCAACCAACGTAAGCGCGTTTGCATCGTCTCGAAGGACTATGACCGCATCCGCCATTACATCATTGACGACCTCCATCGTGGCTGCACTCTTTATGAAGTCATCGGAGGCTACACCAACGAAAAGTCAATCGAGTTGGAGTCCCTGCTCACCAATGATGAGTTCTCGAAGCTGATGGAATACCTTGGCAAGAACGAAATCAATGCCTTCACCACGGCTGGTAACGTCAGCGAAGTGTATGGCTTGTGGGCGAAAGACCGCCATCGCGCTAGAAAACACGCTGAAAAGCGTTAATGTAAATTGTTTTTTTCATGGTACCGCAGTTGGAGCAATCTGGCTGCGGTTTTTTTTGTACTTTTGTGCCAAATTAAACCTCACAAAAATGGAAAAACTGATAGATAAATTCCTGAGATACGTCTCCGTGGAGACGACCTCCGATGAAAACTCCGAATCGCAGCCCAGCACTGCCAAACAGCTGAATCTTTTGAAGATGTTGCGCGATGAACTGCAAGCCATGGGCATTGAAGCCACCCTTGACGAATACGGCTATGTGATGGCCACCATCCCTTCCAACGTGGATAGGGCAATTCCTGCTGTTGGCTTCATCGCCCATGTCGATACCTCGCCCGATGCTTCAGGTGCCAATATCAAGCCGCAAATCATCCCGAACTACGACGGCAACGACATTGTCCTGAACAAGGAAAAGAACATTGTTTTGCGCGTTTCTGAGTTTCCCGAGATGGCACAGTATAAAGGCCAGACGATGATTACCACCGATGGCACGACTTTGCTCGGTGCCGACGACAAGGCAGGTGTGGCCGAAATCATGTATGCGGCCCAGTATATGATGGAGCATCCCGACTTCAAGCACGGCGAAATCAAGATCGGGTTCACGCCTGACGAGGAAATCGGGCGCGGTGTGGTGAAGTTCGACGTGAAGAAATTCGGTGCCAAATATGCCTACACCATGGACGGTGGCGAAATCGGCGAGTTGGAGTATGAAAACTTCAACGCCGCCGCTGCAAAGATCCATATTCAGGGCAGCAATATCCATCCCGGTTATGGCAAGGACAAGATGGTGAACTCCATGCTGATTGCTATGGAACTCAACGCCATGCTGCCTGTGGAACAGCGTCCGCGTTTCACACAGGGCTACGAGGGTTTCTTCCATCTGACCGAAATCAACGGTACGGTGGAGGAGACCAACATGTCGTACATCATCCGCGACCATGACCGCGCCAAGTTTGAGGAGAAGAAAGCCCTCATCACCTCGGTGGCCGAGTTTTTGAACAAGAAATACGGCGATGTGGTGAAGTTGGAGTTGAAGCACCAGTATTACAACATGCGCCAGGAGGTGGAGCCTCATTTCTTCATCGTGGAGCGTGCCATTAAAGCCATGGAGATGGCCAACATCAAGCCGAAAGTGCAGCCCATCCGTGGCGGTACCGATGGCGCCAACCTTTCTTTCATGGGTCTGCCATGCCCTAACATCTTCGCTGGCGGACACAACTTCCACGGCAAACTAGAGTACGTACCGCTCGAAAGCATGATGAAGGCCTCCGAGGTAATTCTGAACATCATCACCTTGTTCCAAGCGGAACGATAACCAGATGGCATGAAGGCCATGACCTTGAGCAATCGACAGAAAAACATCACGCTGGCATCAGTTTTCATCCTTGCCGGCGTGTTGTATTGCCTCATTTCATTGGTCAACCACTACCTTTTCAAGACTTATACGCTGGATTTGGGGCTCTATACCCATGCGATGTACGATTATATCCATTTTCGCATCGATGACTGCAGCATGTTCAAAGCGGTTCCCCATAGCATTCTTGCCGACCATTTCGACCTGTATTTGATGCTCCTTTCTCCGTTGGTCCTAGTGTTTGGAACCTATACGTTGCTCATTGTTCAGATTGCTGCAGTATTGCTGGGAGGTTGGGGCGTTTATAAACTGATAGGTCTGTATACCGATGATGATTTGATACCTATCTTGGCCATGGCTTGCCTGTTTTTCTCTTTCGGTATCATTCATGCCATAGCCTTTGATTATCATTCCAATGTGCTGACAGCCATGATGTTGCCATGGTTGTTGTATTTTCTTAAGCGAAGGCAATTTGCATGTGCGTCCTTGTTTGTTGTATTGTTCGTCATCGGAAAGGAGAACATGTCGTTGTGGTTGTTTTTCATCGCTATTGGCCTGATGTGGGATTACAGAAAGGACAAGAAAGCCTTGTGGCATTTGGCGGCATACGCACTTTTCTCCATTGTATATTTCTTTCTGATTAATATGGTGGTGATGCCACGGTTGGGTGGCTCAGGTGGTGGCTTCTCTAGGTACGCGTATCTGGGCGATAACTATGCAGAGATTGCAAAGAACCTGTTCCTCCATCCGGGTGAAACTATTCGCATCTTGTTTACCAACACAGGCGGATTGGAATGGTTTGATGGGGTAAAGGAGGAATTTTATTATTGCGCTTTGACTACTGGCATGTTGATTACCCTATTGAAGCCTAATTATCTGTTCATGCTCATCCCCTTAATTGCTCAAAAAATGTTGGCGATTGATGGTAATTTTTGGGGCATCAGTTTCCAGTATTCGGTGGAGTTTATGCCTGTGTTGGTCATCTCTTCTTTCATAGTGTTCATCAAATTGAAAAAAAGATGGTTGAATTTTACTTTGAGTGTGGCTTTGCTGGTTTCCATAGTACTGACCACCTTTTATACTATTGGTGTTCCGAAATCTCCTATTTTGGTTGACCAGTTGTGTGTATACCAAGGCCGTCATTATGAGCAAAGCGAGTTTGATGCAGAATATGCCCGACAATTGATTAACCAGATTCCTGACGACGCCTCAGTGTGTGCATCGATGAGATTTGTGCCTCATCTCGTCTTTCGAACTGGAATCCATGATTTTTATGCTGTGGGAGACCGTGTCAAAACGGATTATGTTTTGATTACGGATTCATATTTGGAGAAGACGAGGGGAGACCACGTCTTGTTCTATTACCGCGACAATTATGAACTACTCTCTACTGACGGGACGGTTTATCTGTTCCATCTGATTCAGCCATAAGGCTTTCTAAAGTAGGTGGTTGCGCGCATAAGTCCTTGCAAGTGTAGACGAAGAAGTTCTTTGCAGGTTTGCCACAACGCTCAATCTCAATCGTCCCGACCAACTCGATTTCCTTGAAGAACCACTGATAGGTCTCTTTCGGGTCCTTAAAATATCGGCTTTCGGAGAGGAACCAATAGTCTTCACCAAGATGGAAGCCTCCCCGCTTATCGTTGATCCATAGATACTTGTGCAAAAATTCGGGCCATCCTAAGCCCATAACTCTTAAGCCTAAGGGCCGTGCCACATAATAGTCGAGATTGGCTAAGGGGAACCATTGGTTGGCCACGATGCCGTTTTCCGCTTTCATCACGCCTTCAGCGATTTTCTGCTCTCGGAAATCAGCGAATTTCTCACCCAATTGTCGCCAGCCGTACATGTCCAAAGTGAAATCGTCGCGGCCAAGCATCTCGGGCTCGGTGTGCTTGTCCAAAGGAATGAAACCCGTCTTGATTTCGGCCACGCCTATCGCCAAGGTAATCACAAGCACGGACAGTGCCGCAATGATGGATTTGGGCAACTTGTCAGAATCGGTATGCTTATCTCGCAGATAGGCAGCGGATAAGAGGATGAGCAAGACGTAAGCAGGAGCATTCCAATGGGGTAGGGTGGGGCGAGTGAGGGAGAAAAACAGAAAGACTAAAATGAGCGGTAGGGCAAAGCATAAAATGAGGCGTTGCGCGGATTTCTCCAGGTGGAGTTTCTTTTTGAAGGCTGCAATGACAGCAATAATGGCTAGCACGAAGTTGATGGGATTGTTGTAGAAAAACTCACCTGCGATTTCGGTTCCGAAGGTGCTGAAATTGAGTTTGTTTCCACCAACACGAGCCCCATGGAAACTGAAACTGATGAAGTTGTTTTGGATATTCCAATAGAGGATGGGGATGCAACAGACGGCCGAAATCAGCAAGGCAAGATAAAGATAGGGATTCTTTAGCTGTTTTCGGTTGAAAATCAGAATGTAAAGTGCCATTCCGACCCAAAGGAAAATGCCTGAGTATTTGGAGAGCATGGCTAGGCCTGCGTAGAGCCCGAATAAAAGCAAAGGTCCCTGAGCCTGTCGAAGGGCCGACTCCTTTTTGAAATACTTCACCGCCATCCATACCGCCAGCAGCCAAAACAGCATCAGTGGCGTGTCAGGCATGATGAAAATGCCTGTGATGACGAAGGCATAGATGGATGCTGTATAAAGCAAGGCAGCATAAAGCCCAGTTCGAGCATCCTTGAGGTCATTGCCTATGCGGAATATTATATAGGTGTTGGCGGTCATGAAGACTACCGAGGCCAATCGGATGAAGAACTCACTGTCGAACAATAAGTTAAGGCTGAAAAGTTGGATGACCCAACCTACCATGGGTGGATGGTCGAAGTGGCTCCAGTCGGGATAAAGGGCATAGGTCCAGTAGTAGACTTCATCATTGCCAAATTCCATCCAGGCCGCCAAGATGCTTCTCACGACTGCGCTAATGACCAAAAGTCCAATCAGTATCTTGTTGATATTTTGCTCTTTAATCCTCACTTGCTTTCCTCTTTTTTGGCTTTGGCCATTTTGAATAGGTACCATGCCAAAGCTGCGAAGGCAACGATGTAAACGAACCAGTATAGATAGGTCTGCGCCTTATTGACGACATCAAGACGCTGGTCAATGGGTTCTGGCGTTGGGTGCCGCGTGACAGGATTCAGATAGAAATGCTGCAACCCGTTGACATTAATCTGTGTCCTAACATAAGGGTCTTCGGGTTGGATGACATAAAAGGCTGTGGAGACATTCTCTTGTGTTTTCATCACCTTGCCATCCTGCCCGATGAATTTCACTTCCTGCATCTTGTCTGCCGAAGTCCCAATAAATAAGGTGTCGCCCATCAACTCAGCACGAGTCAAATGGGGCAACGCTCTGGCTTGCTTGACTTTTTCCTCTAAGGTCATTGGAAAATGGTACCAGTTGTCGAATTCCACAGCATAGCACAAGCCTTTGTCTAAAGCCTCAAAGACATGTTCAGGGTTAAGGTCTTGCGTGTTGATTATGGTCATGTTGTGGCATACTTCGCTGGTTTTGTTGATGTTATGAGTGTCGTCGTCGCCAAGGGCATACACGCGGTGTCCGTGGGAAAGTGCCATGTCCCAATGCTCTATGGCGTTGCCGTAAGGATTCAGTACCTCAAGTAAATGGTAATTGCTCAAAAACATCATGTCGTTCACCTTGTAGCCTTTGGTGAACGAGGCATGGGCGGGCATGACGAAGCGGCAATGTTCGCCCAACTTGTTGAGCATGTGTTGCTTCATGTTGAGGTTCTGCATAAAGGGGAAATCAGGCCAATACACTGACTCTGCTCCAATGCAAATCTGGTGCGTCTTGCGGAAAAGGCCATAGCCATGTTCGTAGGCAGAGATATAGTCCTCTTTTTCAGCGTTGTGTGGGTTGATATGCATGTAATCGGAAATGCCGTAATGGTCGTAGCCTAAGGCTTGATAGACACTGTCAATGGCCGTCTCCTTGCTCTTGCGTCCGTTGGTCAGGCCGAAATACCTGCGCGAATGGCAATGGAAATGGTACTTCTTCCATTGGTCGGGCTTCATGTCCTGGTAGGGGTTGTAGAGGTATTCGCCTGAGAAGGGTCGCGGTTCCTTGAAACTGTAGGTGGGCACGGAGAGGTAAATGTACAAGATGAGCAGCAGCAAGGCAATGCCGAGGCCTGCCATCACCCTGCCGAAGTAAAACCAAAAGCCATGTTTCTTTTTCTCTTTGTTCATACAGCCTGCAAAACTAACGGAAAAAATCGGAAAGGGCAAAAAATGGTCAAAATTTTCGGTCGCACCTGCGCACTGTCGGAATTTAGACCACCTTTCTACCTGCGCACTATCGGAAAAAATAATTGCTTGAAGGGTGCGCACTATCGGAATTTTATGTATCTTTGCACCTGCGCACTATCGGAAAATACAACTTAATTATATGATTTTCAGAAGAAAGATATACAAAAGATTCTTGGAATGGAAAAAGGTAGGCGGACAAAAGGCTTTGCTCATTGAAGGGGCAAGGCGTATCGGGAAGTCCACCATCGTTGAGGAATTTGCCAAAAACGAGTATAAATCCTACATTCTCATTGACTTTGCTAAAATTCGCGATGTTGTCAAGGAGGCTTTTGAGCACAACCTGAACGACCTTGACACCTTTTTTATGTTGCTTTCTTCCGAGTTTAAGGTGAAACTGCATGAACGCGAGTCACTTATCATTTTCGACGAGGTACAAAAATACCCAAGGGCGCGGGAAGCGGTCAAGTATCTTGTGCAGGATGGACGTTACGACTACATCGAAACGGGTTCGCTCATCTCCATCCATGAGAACGTCAGCGATATCCTGATTCCTTCCGAGGAGCGTAGTATTAAGATGTATCCGCTTGACTTTGAGGAGTTTTGTTTGGCTTTCGGAGAGGAACAATTATTGGAATACATCAAGTTATGTTTCGAGAAGCAAAGCCCTTTGACCAACGAATTGCACCGCAAGGCCATGATGCTGTTCCGCCAGTATCTGCTTGTTGGCGGTATGCCTAAACCTTTGGCAACCTATTTGGAAAACGGCAGGGATTTCACTTCGTGCGACGAGGAAAAACGCGACATTCTGCGTCTTTATCGCGAGGACATCATGAAGATTGGCAACCAATATCGTTCAAAGGTGTTAGCCATCTACGACCAGATTCCCGGGCTGCTCTCCAAGCATGAGAAAAGAGTGGTTTTCAACAAGATTGCGGAAGGCTCTGACTTCATGCAATATGAGGACACGTTCTTCTGGCTCGCCGATTCGATGATGGCCAATGAGTGCTTCAACTGTTCCGACCCGAATGTGGGTCTTTCCATCAACGAAGACCGCACCTACGTGAAATGCTACATGGGCGACACCGGGCTTTTGGTCAGCCATGCCTTCAGCGGAAACGACGTTTCCGATGGTGAACTATATCGTGAAATCTTGCACGGCAAACTATCGCTTAACGAGGGGATGCTGTATGAGAACGCCATTGCGCAAATGCTGGTCGCGGCAGGACATAAATTGTACTTTTACACCCGTTATAACGAAACAAAGCATCGCAACGACATTGAAATTGACTTCTTGCTTTCGAACAACAGCAAGCTGAAATACAAGATTTTCCCTGTTGAAGTGAAGTCGACGGAAAATTATTCGACCACTTCATTGGAGCGGTTCAAGGAGAAGTTTCATGAGCGCATTGGAGTTTGCTATGTCATCCATCCAAAGAACCTCATGGTGAAAGACGACATTATTTGCCTGCCGCCTTATATGACTTTTTGTTTGTAGCCTTGTTTTTTTATGTATCTTTGCAGCCTAATTTGAAATCATTCTTAATAAGGAAGTGGTTAGGGTCCCTGAGCCTGTCGAAGGGCCCATTTCAAAAAAGAAAAGTATGGATCAGAATCCGAAAGACAATATCATTAGCGAAGTCACAAACAAAGACTATGAATACGGCTTTGTGACCGACATTGAGACCGATTTTGTGCCGAAAGGCTTGAATGAGGACATCATCCGACTGATTTCCAAGAAGAAAGAGGAACCTGAATGGCTGTTGGAGTTTCGCCTAAAGGCCTTCCGTCATTGGCAAACCTTGAAACAACCCAACTGGGCGCATCTCGATATTCCCGAAATCAACTACCAAGACATTATTTATTATGCGGCGCCACGCAAACGTCAGCAAAAACAAAGCCTTGACGAGGTCGACCCCGAACTGCTGGCCACCTTTGACAAACTCGGCATCTCGCTTGACGAGCAGAAGAAACTCTCAGGCGTGGCCGTCGATGCGGTCATGGACTCGACCTCGGTGAAGACGACTTTCCAAGAGACGCTCTCGAAACATGGTGTTATCTTTATGTCGTTCAGTGAGGCCGTCAAGCAGCACCCCGACTTGGTGAAGAAGTATTTGGGCAAAGTGGTGCCTTATACTGACAATTTCTTCGCCGCGCTTAACTCGGCGGTCTTCAGCGACGGCTCGTTCTGCTACATCCCGAAGGGCGTGCGTTGCCCTTTGGAGTTGTCCACCTATTTCCGTATCAATGCTGCCAATACAGGACAGTTTGAGCGCACGCTCATTGTAGCCGACGAAGGCGCGTATGTGAGTTACATGGAAGGCTGCACCGCACCACAACGCGATGAAAACCAGCTTCATGCAGCCATCGTGGAAATCATTGCCGAAACCGATGCCGAAGTAAAATACTCCACGGTGCAAAACTGGTACCCAGGCGACAAGGAAGGCAAAGGCGGCGTGTACAACCTCGTCACCAAGCGAGGCCTCTGTCGCGGTGCCCGCTCCAAGATTTCTTGGACGCAAGTCGAGACTGGCTCTGCCATCACGTGGAAATACCCGGGCTGTGTGCTGATGGGTGATAATTCCGTAGGTGAGTTCTACTCTGTTGCTGTCACCAACAACTACCAGCAGGCCGATACAGGTACCAAGATGATCCATTTAGGCAAGAACACCCGCAGCACCATTATCTCAAAAGGTATCTCCGCTGGCCACAGCCAAAATGGTTACCGTGGTTTAGTGAGGGTGGCTGCCAAAGCTGAGAATTCGCGTAATTATTCGCAGTGCGACTCGCTATTGTTGGGCGACAAATGCGGTGCACACACTTGGCCCTACGTCGAGTGCGGCAACGAATCGAGCATCCTCGAACATGAGGCTACCACCTCGAAGATCTCAGAAGATCAATTGTTCTACTGCCAACAGCGTGGTATCCCGACGGAGAAAGCCATTGGTTTGATTGTCAATGGTTACGCCAAAGATGTGCTGAACAAGCTGCCGATGGAATTTGCGGTCGAAGCACAGAAATTATTGTCAATAACGCTGGAGGGTAGCGTTGGTTAAACCTTGTAGAGACGCGATTCATCGCGTCTCCAAAAATGAATCAACATGTCTCAAACCCGCTCAAATAACATGCCTTTTTGGTTGTTCCTCATCGGATTGTTTTTCATTCTGGTGTGCAACAGCCTTTTGACCGAAGGCATGTTCTTTGACGGCGTGACCTACGCCGGTATCTCGCGTAATATGGCGGAAGGGCAGGGAACATTTTGGAACCCGCATTACACGCAAACACTTTATCCCGAGTTTCGCCAGCATCCGCCCTTGGCCTTGGGCATAGAAGCCATGGCTTTCAAGGCTTTCGGCGACCATCTATGGGTGGAGAAATCGTATTCCGTTTTAACATTCTTGCTTTCAGGTTTGTTCATTGCCCTGATCTGGAAGCGGACGACCAATAATATTCGTTGGGCTTGGCTGCCGCTACTATTTTGGTTGTCCATGCCTTTGGTCACTTGGAGCACGACGAATAACTTGCTTGAAAACACCATGTCAGTCTTCGTGTTGCTTTCGGTTTATCTGATGATTGTCAGCTATCAGCGGAGCCACAAGTTTTGGCTGGTTCTATCGGCAATGGCTTTGTTTTTGGCTTTTCTCACCAAAGGCTTCACAGGATTATTCCCGCTGGTGTTTCCCATACTTTACTGCATCTTCGACGATAAGCGTCGTTGGATTCAAGGTCCGATTGACACTTTGTTATTATTCGTCACTTTGGCGGTGTTGTCAGGTGTAATGTTTTTGGTCTTTCCGCCGTCGTTCGCCTATCTGAAGGACTACATCAACCTTCAGGTGATTGGCGGCGGACTGCATGAAACCACGGTCACATCAAGGTTATACATTGTTTTCAGCCTTTTGTTGCAACTGATTGCACCTTTGCTGATTATTGCCACTATATTGATAATGAGCAAAATCATTAATAAGGAAAAGCATAAAATCTTTGAGTTCCCGTTTGACAAGGCTTGGTTTTATATCTTTTTGATTTTGGGTCTCGTGGGCGTATTGCCCATCATGGTGAGCGTGAAGCAACGAGATTTTTACATACTGGCCGCGTTGCCGTTTTTTGCCTTGGCTTTTGCGCATCTTTCCCTTTCCATGGTGAATATGATGCTGTTGGAAATTAGGCCGAAAACAAAAAAATGGATGCTTTTGGGTGCGGGTGGAGTTTTATTGTTGGGTATTGTATTGAATCTGTGCCACATCGAGAAATATGGTCGCGATGAGGCCTTTTTGGTGACGATGAAAAAAGCGTTGTCGGAAATTCCTGAAAATGAAGTAATTGAAATAAAACCCGAAGACTTCACCCAATGGGCATGGCATGCCTATTTCATGCGTTATGGCAAAGTCAGCCTTGATGATAGTCAACCACATCAATATAGTTTTTCATACCACCCCTAATATTGAATCTTAAATTTTGAATTAAATCTAAATCAATATGTTACTGAATATAAAAAACCTACACGTCTCCATCGGAGGCAAGGAAATCCTGAAAGGATTGAATCTGGGCGTCAACGAGGGCGAAATCCACGCCATCATGGGCCCCAACGGAACAGGAAAAAGCACCTTGGCGGCGGCCATCACAGGTCGTGAAGGCTACGAAATCACTGAGGGCGAGATTTGGTACAAGGGCAAGAACATCGTCGGGATGTCGCCCGAAGACCGCGCCAACGAAGGCATCTTCCTCAGCTTCCAGTACCCCGTCGAGATTCCAGGTGTGAGCATCCAGAACTTCATGCGCACTGCCGTCAACTCGAAGCGTGAGTATCAAGGACTTCCGCCCATGAGCACCGTCGAGTTCATGAAAATGATGAAAGAGAAGCAGGCCATGGTGGAAATCACTGAGAAACTGCAAAACCGCTTTGTCAACGTGGGCTATTCTGGCGGAGAAAAGAAGAAAAACGAAATTTTCCAAATGGCCATGCTGGAACCTAATCTCGCTATCCTTGACGAAACTGACTCAGGTCTTGATATTGACGCGCTGCGCATCGTCGCCCACGGTGTTAACCAACTGCACAACAGCGAGAATGCCTTCGTGGTCATCACACACTACCAAAGGCTGTTGGATTACATCGTCCCCGACTTCGTTCATGTGATGTACGACGGACGCATCGTCAAGACGGGCGGCAAGACCCTCGCCCTCGAACTCGAAGAAAAAGGCTACGAATGGATTAAGGAACTGTGATTATGGACAACCAACTTATCTTAGCCGCCAACCAAAGCCGCGAACTCATTGAGTATGACGATGATGCACACCTCTCGGCTGAGCCGAAAGTGTCTGAAATTGTCCTCAATGAAAACTCCAGCCTTGAGTTGTATGTGCTTCAGAATGTGAACAATGAGGCTTCCATCCGGCGTGAGTTCAAAATCAGGCAGCTGGCCTACAGCCGACTGAAGATTGTGGTCATTACTTTTAATGGCGGCGACATCCGCAACACCTATCGCGTGGACTTGGAAGGTGAAGGCGCTGATACTCAGATTTATGGCCTTTATCTCATTGACAAGACCCAGCACGTGGAGAACTACTTGAAAGTGAACCACAACGTGCCGAACTGCACCAGCAACGAGAAGTTCAAGGGCGTACTTGATGAAGAAGCCTCTGGTATTTTCAACGGTCATGTCTATGTGGCGCCGAATGCCCAAAAGACCAACGCATACCAGAACAACAGCAATATCATCCTGACCCCGAAGGCAAAAATCAACAGTCAGCCATTCTTGGAGATTTATGCTGACGACGTGAAATGCTCGCACGGCACTTCCACTGGCCAACTCGATCAAGAAGCCATGTTCTACATGCGTCAGCGTGGTATCAGCAAGGCCAACGCTAGAATTTTGTTGATGTATGCCTTCGCTGCCGAGGTCAGCAATCATATCGGAAATGAAATGCTACATGAGCACATTGACGACATGATCAAACGCCGTCTGCGTGGTGAGTTGTCGAGTTGTGAGACTTGTGTCCTTCGTTGTAGTCATCCCAAGGAGTATAATTTTGACATAGATTATTCAAAAATCTGATGAATAACAACGAAATAAGAAAGCAGTTTCCCGTCCTTGACCAGCAGGTTTACGGCAAGCCATTGGTCTATCTCGACAATGCCGCCACCACGCAGAAGCCGCTTTGCGTCATTGACCGTGAGCGCGACTATTACCTGCTTGAGAACTGCAACATCCATCGTGGGGTGCATTATCTGAGCCAAAAGGCGACTGAAGCATACGAACACGCGCGGCAAACCGTGGCGGACTTTATCCATGCCAAAGAATCGAGGGAAATCGTCTTTACACGTGGCACGACTGAGTCGCTGAATCTACTTGCCACCTCTTTTGAGCACTTGTTTTTCTCAACTTCCAACTCTCAACTCTCACCTTTCAACTCTCAATTGAAAGTCTTGGTTACG
>JAEEGH010005158.1_pt1 | contig 33011 bp, 32 predicted proteins | sample 9134181 | NCBI WGS metagenome assembly JAEEGH01 (sample SAMN16246544, study PRJNA631951) | gut metagenome | biome: gut microbiome; feature: rumen; material: DP-attached | host: Bos | place: Iran: Karaj | collected 2018-10
GAATAGTTAGCCGTTGAACCATCAGCTTTTGTTATGGTAAGTCGATAAGAGAAGGAAACCTTTTCTAAGCCATTGTAATTGTCAGTGTTGTTAATTTCTTCTTCTACGATTTGCTGGATTGATGTATCCTGTGTTGAATAAATTGATAAACCACCTGAGTAAAGTAACGTATAGGCTTCTGTCTCAGAGTAACCAAGTTTTGACTGTAAATCGGCAACCACTTCATCTGTGAGTGCATCAACAAAATATGAGGTTGATGAGTTGGCGATTTCTGTATTTAATACTTGGATTCTGTCATAAACATCATCGGCAAGTGCTTCCTCATACTCACTTTGATTGATATAACCTTGATCAAGCATATTGCCAAGGACCTTTTTCCTACGCTTTGCGTTTTCGTCTGGGTGAGTAATAGGATTGTATTTAGTTGGGTTCTGAGTGATACCTGCAATAACTGCACATTCAGAAAGCGTTAGGTCACCGACTGATTTATTAAAATATCTTTCGGCTGCAGCCTCTACACCAAGTGTGTTCTGGCCTAAGTTAATACTATTTAAATAATTCTCAAGTATTGTATCTTTGCTAACTATTTTTTCAAGTTGAACTGCAAGGTACTGTTCTTGAATTTTTCGGTTGATACTATCGAGCTTTGTACGCTCAGATGTCCATGTGGTGAAATAGTTGTTTTTTAATAGCTGCTGTGTCAGTGTACTAGCACCTTGTGAAAAGTGAAAACCATTTAGGACACCATCAACAGCTGCTCTAACTATACCCTGTGGATCGATACCATTGTGCTCGTAAAAACGGGCATCCTCAATTGCAACAAAAGCATGCTGTAAATCTAAAGGAATATCTTCTAATGTAACATAAGTTCTATTTGAGCCTGTAGAAGCAAGTGTTTCAATTTCATTCCCGTCTGAATCATATACAGTGCTCAGATATCCTGTAGGGGAAATATCTATAGTAGATACATCGGGAAGTTGGTCGATAAGATTTTTAGCATAGAGGTAAGCAAATATACCAGTGGCTACAATAACAGAGACGATACAAATTAGCGACATTCGGATAATCGCAAGGCCGGCACTTCTACGCCTCTTCTTGCCTCGTCCTGCAAGCCTAGCGGATTGCTTAGCTGCATTTTCTTTTCCGTAATTCATAATAACCTCCAATTTAGACTTCATTATAGCAAAAATAGAGTAAAAATGTTACTATTCACTGTGAAAAACACAATTGTAATTAGTGACAATTAATAATTGAAATTAAGGAAAAAGTATGGATATAAAAGAATATAAAATTGTCTATCAGGGTGGAACGGGAGAAATCGAAGAGAAGAAGTCTAGATTTATTGCTCATGTTGCACCAGTGACAACTGAAGAAGAAGCAGTAGCGTTTATTAATGGAAAGAAAAAAGAGTTTTGGGATGCTAGACATAATTGCTCTGCATTTGTTATAGGTGAAAATAATGAGATTACCCGCTGTAATGATGATGGGGAGCCAGCTCAAACTGCTGGTAGACCTATGCTGGATGTTTTATTAAAAGAAAATATCCATAATTGTGTCGTGGTGGTAACAAGATATTTTGGCGGAGTACTATTGGGAACAGGTGGATTAGTACGTGCTTATCAAAAAGCAGTACAAGAAGGATTAAAGGAATCAAAAATACTTGCTCCTAAAACAGGAAGGTGTTGTACCGTATCCACAGATTATAATGGCTATGGAAAAATAGAATATGTTCTCAGAGAAAATAATTTTCCAATTTTGAATACAGATTTTGGGGTAAATGTCATTATTTCATCGGTTATTCCATCAGAAAGTATAGAAATTTTTGAAAAAAATATCGCAGACAAAACTGCCGGAAATGCCGTAATTACGTGGGATGACGAGATTAAATACGACATTTTAGAAGGCCAACTTTTAAAATTTTAAAAAAAGTTGAAAAAAGTACTTGCTATTCTAAAATCTATGCTTTATAATAGCATTCGTTGACGCGGGAAAGCAACAAAGCAAAGAGCTCAACGTATTGGCCCATCGCCAAATGGTAAGGCAACGGACTCTGACTCCGTCATTTCAAGGTTCGAATCCTTGTGGGCCAGCTAAGGACCTAAGCATAGCGCTTAGGTCTTTTTTTTTACAAAAACAGATTTGCTTTAAGGAGACGTCATGTATCAGTATAGTGATCGAGTTAGTTATAGTGAGGTGGATTCAAATCTTAATCTTACATACTATGCACTTGTAAATTATATGCAGGATTGTAGCTGTTTTCATTCTGATGATGTAGGAGTTGGTGTTCATTATTTAGCACCACGTAGTAGAGGGTGGTTTGTTACTACTTACGAAATTCACATTAACAGACTTCCTAAGTACATGGAGCGTATCAAAATAACAACATACCCTTATCAGGTGAGAGGGATGATGGCAAGACGTGTGTACACCATTTGTTCCGAAGAAGATGAGGTACTTGTATATGCAGATTCTCTTTGGGTATTGATGGATTTAGAACATCTTAGACCAGCTAGAATTGATGACAAAATGATAGCGGCCTATCCTTTGGATCCTGATATGCCAAGGTTTGATTTTGAGAGAAGCAAGCTTCAATATAAAGCAGAAGGTGAAAAAGTAGGCAGATTTGTTGTTAATGAAAATCACATAGATACTAATGGGCACATGAATAATTCATTCTATATAGATGTGACTAGAAGGTATTTACCAAAAGAAGATTTTTCTCAAATTACGGTTAATTATAAAAAGGCAGCATTGCTATTTGATGAATTAGATGTATATTTGGTAGAATTAGAAACAGGTTATCAAGTTGTTCTTAAAAAGGACGACGAAGTTTATACGATTGTGGAGTACAAATAATGAAATTAGGCGAGATTCAAAAGCTTAAAATAGAAAAGAAGGTAGAGTTCGGAGTATATCTTTCAGATGGAAATGAGAAAGTATTACTTCCAAAGAAACAGGTACCAGAAGAATATCATATTGGTGATGAGATATCAGTCTTTTTATATAAGGACTCAAAGGACAGAATGATTGCCACTACCAATACACCAAAGCTTACATTGGGACATTTTGGCGTGCTGACTGTAAGCCAGGTTAACAAAGTTGGAGCATTCCTTGATTGGGGACTTGAAAAGGATTTATTCTTACCATTTAAGGAAATGACTCGTCAGCCATCAGAGGGTGATGAGATTATTGTTAGAGTATATATTGATAAAAGTCAGCGTCTTTGTGCTAGTATGAAGGGCATATATGATTTGCTTTCAAAGAAGCCACCATATCAGGTTGGAGATGAAGTCGAAGCGAGAATATATGAATTCGGACATGACTTTGGCACATTTGTTGCACTAGAAGATAAATATTCTGCTATGATTCCTAGACACGAGGATGTTTCAAAGTTTAGAATAGGTGATATCCTAATGGTTCGTGTCACAGGTATAAAAGAAGATGGAAAATGTGACGTCACAATTCGTGACAAAGCTTACGTCCAAATGGACGAGGATGCTCAGGCACTTCTTGAATTGATAGATAGTTATGCGGGAGTTCTACCATTCACAGAGAAGGCTTCACCTGAGGTTATTAAAAGGGAGACAGGACTTTCAAAGGCCGCTTTCAAGCGTGCAGTTGGACGTCTTTATAAAGAACGTAAAATCTCTTTAGAGAATGGTAAAATTCGAAGAATTGATTTGTAGTTCACAATATTAGGGATTTAACAAGGAGGACAATGTAATGAAAAATGTAATTGCAACAGACAAGGCACCAGCAGCTATTGGACCTTACTCACAGGCTATCGAAGTTAATGGTATGGTATATACATCAGGTATTATTCCTGTTGATCCTGCTACTGGTGAGATTCCTCAAGGAGCAGCAGCTCAGGCTGACAGAGTATTCAAGAGCATGTCTGCACTTTTGGATGCAGCAGGCACATCTATGAAAAATGTTGTTAAGACAACAGTATTCATCAAAAATATGGATGATTTTGCAGCGATTAATGAAGTGTATGCAAAATATTTTCCTGAGCCATTTCCTGCTCGTTCATGTATAGAAGTGGCTAGAATTCCAAAGGATGTATTATTAGAAGCAGAAGCTATTGCTACAAAATAATTACAGCGGAGATTTGTTATGATTTATGATGTAATCGTAATTGGCGCAGGTCCAGCAGGTTTAGCAGCCGGAATATATGGCAAGAGAGCAGGACTTGATATTCTGATTTTAGATACTAGTTCAATCAGCGGCGGACAAATTCTTAATACATATGAAATAGACAACTATCCTGGAATGCCTGGTGTTTCTGGAACAGAGCTAGCCCAGGCGATGCGTGACCATTGTGAAAAGCTTGGAGTTGAATTTGCTAGAGGACGAGTTACTTCAATCAATGAGGTTGATGGGAATAAAGAGCTTGTCACTAAAAAAGGTAATTTCTACAGCAAAACTGTCATCATAGCAACAGGAGCTTCAAACACAAAGCTTGGTTGTCCTGGTGAAGAAGAATTTTCAGGCGTTGGCGTTTCATATTGTGCTACATGTGATGGCGCTTTCTTTAAAGATAAAGAAGTTGCAGTTGTAGGTGGCGGAGACGTAGCCCTAGAGGATGCTATTTATTTGGCTAGATTTTGCAAGAAAGTCTATCTTATTCATAGAAGAGATGAATTTAGGGGTGCAGCGCTTCTACAGGAACAAGTCAAAGCCTCTGACAAAATTGAAATAATCTATGATACAACTGTGGACTCTATTAATGGTTCTGATGCAGTTGAATATCTTCTTATAAAAAATAAGAATACAAATGAACAAACTGAACTAAAGGTTCAAGGCGTGTTTATTGCAGTTGGTTCAACACCAAATACTTCTTCTATACAGGGATTGCCAGAAACTGACGAGAGAGGATATTTAGTTGCAGATGAAACATGTGTTACGTCAAAATCTGGAATCTATGCAGCAGGAGATGTTAGAGCCAAACAGTTAAAACAGGTCATTACTGCTACTGCAGATGGCGCAAATGCAATTACATCAATCGAGAGGTATTTGCAGCAAAAATAGTTTACTAAATTATTACAAATTTCCACATGAGGATTAGCCCATAAATACAATGTAAAGTCAAGGGGTTGACATCATTAGCATTAGATTATATAATGTCAACAGTTGTAATAAGTTTGTAACAAATTCGGAGGTTTTTTTACAAAATGAATTATAAATTGACAAAGGCTGTTAGCTACTCCCTTGCAGCATGTGTTTTATTATCGAGCGTTTCACTTTGCTCAGATGCTGCTAGTGCTACTTCTGGTGTCAGCTCTATCTCTAGTACTACTGGAGTTTTAGAGGAGACAGAGTATTCCGCATATGCGGGAGCACAGCTTTCAGTTAACGATATGCTTGCTAATGCTACTGCTATTTCAGCAGAGACACAGTTAGCCGATAATGATGCTAGTACAGTATCTTCTTCAGACAATCCATATGCTGATATTGCTATCGCTCAGGTAGACAATTACGTTTATATTAGAGAGTCAGCTTCAGCAGATAGCGAATATGTTGGTAAATTATATAACAATTCAGCTGCAACAGTTTCTGAGACTGTAGATACAGACGATGGACAGTGGCTCAAAATAACATCTGGAGATGTTACAGGATATGTTAAAAGTGAGTATGTAGTTCAGAATGATGAAGAACTTGCAAAGTCAGTATCTAGACGACTTGCTATTGTTAAAACTACTACTCTTTACGTTAGAGAGGAAGCTACTACAGATTCAGACGTAATTGATCTTCTCCCAGAAGGAGACGATTTAACAGTTATCGATGAATCAATGGTAGATACAGGCTGGGTAAAGGTTACATGTAATGCTGGTGAAGGTTATATCTCAACAGATTATATAGAGCTTTCAACAGACTTTACAGTTGCTGAATCTAAGAATGCAGAAATTGCTCGTTTAGCAAAAGAGGAAAGAGAGAAAGAAGAAGCACAGGCAGCAGCTCAGAGAGCTACTCAGGCTGCAGCAGCAGTTTCTAACTCATCATCATCTTCTTCTGGAACAACCTATGCAGCACCATCTGGATCATCAGGAAGTTCAGTAGTAGCCTATGGTTCACAGTTCGTTGGTAATCCATATGTATATGGTGGTACATCGCTTACAAATGGTACTGACTGTTCAGGTTTTGTTATGAGTGTTTACTCAGCATTTGGTGTAAGCCTTCCACATTCATCATCAGCACTTCGTAGCGTTGGTTATGGTGTATCATATGATGAGATGCAGCCAGGTGATATCGTATGTTATTCAGGTCATGTAGGTATTTATGCTGGTAATGGACAGCTCCTTCATGCATCTACATACAGAACAGGTATTACATATTCAAATGTAAACTACAAGAATATCTTAGCAATCAGAAGAATATTCTAATTCAAATTAATAATTAATAGGGCATCTTCAGATGCCCTATTTTTGATTTATATAATTCCTATTTTTAAAGGATGTAGTAGAAGTTTTATTGAATTATAGAAAAGCCACATCTCGGCGCACGTGTGATTTATATAATATTGAATGTATTTTATCTTCAATTGTCAGATAATATATTTTAAATTCTTTTTACTTTAATCTTAAAAAGTGCACAAAAAAATAAAAAGTTAAAAATACATATAATATAGATTAATGTGTATATACAATATTTTATCAACAGATGTTCACACTTTCGTCACGTAAAAATGGACTTGTAAACGTGTTATCCACTTTATCCACCATAATTGTGACAAAGGAAATAGAGTTATCCACAATTCACGTAAACGAATGTTTTGGTTCAATTCTACAAATGTTGGCAATTTGTCGGAATTGCTTGACTTTATAGCTGATATACTATTTTCTGATAAAAATGTGTATTTACTGACAATATTTCAAATTATACTTCAGTTCACAATAGCTTCATATTTGTCCACCATCATATTAATTTGTAAATTTGCATAAATAAATATAAGTTTCCTATTTCATTTTTTGGTTATTTATATTAGAATGGGCATAGGTTATGTGTAATTGTATGCAAAAAAGGGTTTTTGCATTGTTTATATTGCATATAAAAGTAGGAGGTATTCGATATGATTTCGAATCAGATTATGCAAAATACAATAGAAGGGCTGCATCAGCTTACAAAAATAGATTTGGCTGTTATGGACTCCGAGGGGGTTGTTTGTGCGGCTACTTTCACGGAAACTGCACAACTGGCAGACGCTGTATCAGTTTTTGCAGCATCAGAGGCAGATAGTCAGGTGGCTTTGGGATATCACTTTTTCAAAGTGTTTGATGATCAGCAGCTTGAATTCGTTATTTTAGCTCAAGGAGATGGGGAACAAGCATCTACAATTGGCAAAATCGCGGCATTCCAAATCCAGGAGTTGATGATTGCCTATAAGGAACGCTTTGACAAAGATAATTTCATCAAGAACTTATTATTAGATAATTTGCTTCTTGTGGATATTTATAATCGTTCTAAAAAACTTCACGTAGATATTAACGCTCGAAGAGTAGTAATGATTGTGGAAGTTGGCCCAGATAAGGATGGTGACGAATTAGATAGAGTTCGTTCTGTCTTTGGCGGCAAAACAAAGGACTTTGTTACTGCTGTTGATGAGCATAATATTATCGTAGTAAAGGAATTAGGCGAGAATGACAGCTACAGTGATATCGACAAGATTGCTGCTGTTATTATCGATGCATTCCACGATAAGAATTCAAAAGAAATCAGAGTGTCATACGGAACTGTTGTTGGCGAAATAAAAGAAGTATCACGTTCTTATAAAGAAGCATCTATGGCTATGGATGTTGGTAAAATATTCTTCAACGACAAACGTGTTATAGCATACTCTGCTCTTGGAATAGGTCGTCTTATTTATCAGTTGCCAATTCCTCTTTGTAAAATGTTTATTTCGGAGATTTTTGAAAATAAATCTCCAGATGATTTTGACGAAGAGACTTTGACAACTATCAGCAAATTCTTTGAGAATAGCTTAAATGTATCTGAGACATCTAGACAGCTATATATCCACAGAAATACTTTAGTATATCGTTTGGACAAGCTTGAAAAGAGCACGGGGTTAGATTTAAGAGTATTTGAAGATGCAATTACTTTCAAAATTGCACTTATGGTAGTAAAATACATGAAGTATATGGAGGATGAAAAGTTCTAAATATTACTTTACAGTTATTCAGCGGAAAGAGGTAATTAATATTGATACGATTAGATCATGTTAGTAAATCGTACGAAGTTGGGAAACCAGCTCTAGAGGATGTAACTATACATATTGATCCAGGAGAATTTGTTTTTGTTGTTGGTGATAGTGGCTCTGGTAAATCTACACTTATTAGATTATTACTTAAAGAATTAGAGCCTACAAAGGGTAAAATATACATCAATGGTCAGGACCTTAAAAAGGTTACCCACAAAAAGATTCCAAAGTATAGACGTAATGTTGGAGTAGTCTTCCAGAATTTCAGACTTCTTCCAGATAGAAACGTTTATGAAAATGTTGCCTTTGCAATGAAGGTAGTTGAATCTCCAAATAGAGAGATTAAGAAAAAAGTTCCTACTATTTTATCTCTAGTAGGACTTGCAGCTAAATACAAATCTAGACCAAGTCAGCTTTCTGGTGGAGAACAGCAGAGAGTGGCTATTGCTAGAGCTCTTATTAATGAGCCAAAAATTATTTTGGCAGATGAGCCTACTGGTAATTTGGACAATGATAATACATGGGAAATTATGAAGCTACTTGAGGAAATCAATCAGCGAGGAACTACAGTAGTTGTTGTTACCCATAATATGGAAATTGTTAGAGCAATGAATAAGCGAGTTATCACCATTAAAAAAGGCGTGGTAGTAAGTGACGTTGGAGGTGATGACTATGAAGATTAGTACCCATATTTACAACATTGGACAGGGTATTAAAAACGTATGGAGAAATAAACTCTTTTCGTTGGCGTCTATAGCAACTATGTCTGCATGCATATTCTTATTCGGTATTTTTTACTCATTAGGAACTAATTTCCAGGCAATGCTTAAAGAAGCAGAAGAAGGCGTAGCTGTTACTTGTTTCTTTGATAAAGGAATTACTCAGAATCGTATAGATGAGATTGGTAATGAAATAGCAAAGCGCCCAGAGGTTTCAAAATATGAGTTCGTTTCTGCTGAAGATGCTTGGGAAGAATATAAGAGCATTTACTTTGCAGGACACGAAGATGCTGCTGATAGTTTTGCAGATGATAATCCTCTTGCAGAATCAGCTAACTATGAAATCTATTTGAGCGATGTTTCGATGCAGTCTACTTTGGTTTCATATCTTGAGAGTCTAGATGGCGTTAGACAAGTAAATAAATCAGAGGTTGCTGCCAAAACTTTTACAGATATTAACAGAGCCATCACAATAGTATCAATGGCGATTGTTATAATTCTTCTATTCGTTTCTGTATTCTTGATTAGTAATACAGTTATGGTAGGTATTTCCGTACGAAAAGAAGAAATTGCTATTATGAAATTAATTGGAGCTAAGGATGCCTTCGTTAGACAGCCATTCGTTGTTGAGGGTATTTTTATCGGCTTGATTGGCTCGATTATTCCACTAGTTCTTCTATTCTTTATTTATGAGAAAGTAATTTCTTATGCAGCGAGTGAGTTCAATTTCTTGAGTGATATGGTATCTTTTATACCAGTAGAAACTATATTTAGAACCCTTGTACCAGTGTCATTAGTGCTTGGCGTTGGAATAGGTTGGGTTGGCTCGAGATTTACTTTGCATAAGCATTTGAGAGTTTAGCTATTATAAATAATAGGGGAGTGCCTTGGCGATTGCTGAGGCACTTTTGTATATAAGGATTTTTACTTAAATGGAAAGGCGTATAAAAATGTGTGAGGATATTGAGGAGGTCTCAATAGAAGAGACTGTAGAAAAGAAGAGTACTAAAAGGTGGCCTATATTTCTAGCTGCTGTTTTGGGAATAGCATTAGGTGCAGCTATAACCTTAGGTATATTATTTGCAGTTGGAACAGTTAACAAAAAGTCAGAGGTTACATTATCAACAGTTGGCGAGAACGCAAAGCTAAGATCATTAATCCAATTGATTAAAGACTACTATTATATAGATGTTGATGATGAAACTTTACAGAATGGATTGTATGAGGGCTTATTTGAAAGCTTAGATGATCCATACTCAGAGTATTATACCGAAGATGAATACGACGAATTAATGTCTACCTTGTCCGGCAACTATGCTGGAATTGGAGCCCTTCTCCAAAAAAATATAGAAACTGGTGAGGTTAATATAACAAAGGTATACAGTGACACACCAGCAGAAAAATCAGGCTTGCAGGCTGGTGACAGTATTGTTTCAGCAGATGAATATCTAGCTGTGGATATGGATTTGGATGAATTTGTTCAACATATTCGTGGAGAGGAAGGCACATCTGTTGCTCTTGTTATTTCTCGTGATGGCGAGGAAATGACAATTACATGCGAGAGAGAAACTATTGCCACTCCTACAGTCGAATCAAAGATGTTAGAGAATAATATAGGCTATATTGCAGTATCTCAATTTACAGAGAGTACTTATGATGATTTTGTTGAAGCCTATGAGGATTTGGAATCTCAGGGAATGACTGCTGTCGTTTTTGATATGAGAAATAATGGTGGCGGACTTGTTGATTCAGTTGTAAAAATGTTGGATTATCTTCTTCCAGAGGGTACTGTGGTTTACACTATGGATAGAAATGATAAGAAGGTTGAATATTCTTCGGATGCAGATAACTACAAAGACATTCCAATGACAGTTTTGGTTAATGGAAATACAGCATCGGCAGCTGAAATATTTACAGGTGCTATTAGGGACTTTGAGTATGGTACAATTATAGGAACTCAAACCTATGGTAAAGGAATTGTCCAGTCTACGGTAGATTTGGGTGATGGAACAGCAGTAAAAATTACAACCTCTAGATATTACACACCAAGTGGAGAATGCATACATGGCACAGGAATAACACCGGATATTGTTCTTGAGTATGAGTTCCTTGGTGGCGAGGATGACAGCTATAGTGTAGAATATGACAACCAAATTCAAAAGGCCTTGGAAGTACTTGGGGAATAAATGCTTTTTTGTAGGCGGGCAACTGTAAATAATTAGGTAGAGTATAAATAGCCTGTAACTATCAAGCTCTGAGTGCTGCTGCGCGAGACATGTTAGTCGAGTAAAGCTGCACTCAGGCTTGAGAGTGTAACAGGCGAGACAAAGGTGGTGATTTCGTGATAGAACTTGATCAGTTCAAACAGAGACTTGTGTCTCAAAAGAATTCTATGACGGAAGTGAGGGATTCACTTTGACGTCGCAGCTAAAAAGGCTCGAATTGAAGAGCTAGAGCGAGAGATGGAGGCTCCTGATTTTTGGACAGACGCTAACGCGTCCACTGCAAAGATGAAAGAGCTAAAATCAATGAAGGACGACGTAGCTGTCATAGATAAGCTTGATGATTTATATAAAGAAATTGAAGACTACATAGAGCTTGGAAACGAAGAAGAGGACCAGGAAATCGTCGATACGGTTGCTGTCCTTATAGAAGAATTCGAAGCTTCACTTGAAAGTCTCAGAATGAAAACATTGTTATCTGGAGAATATGATAGTGATAGCGCTATTGTCACCTTACACTCAGGTGCTGGTGGTGTAGAGGCTTGCGACTGGGTACAAATGCTATACAGAATGTATACCCGTTGGGCTGGCGATGCAGGCTTTTCTGTGGATGAGCTGGACTATCAAGAGGGTGACGAGGCAGGCATTAAATCTGTTACCTTCCAGGTTAATGGAGAAAATGCATATGGATATCTTAAATCCGAGAAAGGAATCCATAGACTGGTTCGAATTTCTCCATTTAATGCCCAGGGCAAACGACAGACTTCTTTTGCAAGCTGTGATGTAATGCCTGATATTGAAGAAGACGTTGATGTTGAGATTCGTGATGAAGATATTCGAATTGATACATATCGTTCTTCGGGCGCAGGCGGACAGCATATCAACAAAACGAGTTCGGCAATTAGAATTACTCATTTTCCTACTGGTATAGTAGTTACCTGCCAAAATGAACGAAGCCAATTCCAAAATAAAGACAAGGCAATGCAGATGTTGAAAACCAAGTTATTGCTTTTAAAGCAAGAAGAAAATGCTGCCAAAGCTAGTGGTATCCGAGGCGAGGTTTCTGACATTGGCTGGGGTAATCAAATTCGTTCCTATGTCCTTCAACCATATACCATGGTCAAGGATCTTAGAACAGGTGAAGAGTCTGGAAATGCAGATGCAGTGCTAGATGGTAAGCTTACACCATTCATGAATGCGTATTTAAAATGGCTCTCTCTAGGCTGCCCTGATAGAGGCACAATGGAAACAGAATAAAATTTGACACTTTAATTTAATAAAGTACTTGAAAATAGGTAGTATTTAATGTTATTATCTTCTGAGCGTGTACAAATGTTTTTGTACAAAAGACACTAGGAGGAGCTATGGCAGAGAAGACTACCTATTTTGTTTTAAAGGAAAAGGCTGTGCCCGAAGTATTACTTAAGGTTGTAGCAGCAAAAAAGCTTATTGATACAGGGAAATGTGACTCAGTACAAGAGGCTACAGAGCAAGTTGGTATTAGCAGAAGCTCTTTTTATAAGTACAAAGATGACATTTTTCCATTTCATGAGGATACTAAGGGTAAAACCATAAATATGGTAATCCAGCTTGAGGATGAACCAGGAATTCTATCAAGAGTTCTTGATGTTATGGCTAATTCCCGCGTGAATATTTTAACTATTCATCAGAGTATACCGGTTAATGGCTTTGCAACACTTACAATTTCGGTGGATATTTTGGAAGATTCAGGAGATTTTACCGATTTAATCAGCGCCATTGAGAATGTGGAAGGCGTACACTACGTAAAAATATTAGCAAGGGAGTGACAAGATGAAAGCAGCAATTATGGGATACGGAACAATTGGTTCTGGTGTGGCAAAAGTTTTAGACACAAATAAAGATATCATCAAGGCCAGACTTGGCGAAGAGCTTGAGCTTAAATATATCTTGGATTTGAGGGATTTTCCTGGTGATCCACATGAGGATTGTTTCGTAAAAGACTACAAGAAAATAGCAAAAGATAAAGACGTTCAAATCGTTGTTGAAACCATGGGTGGGGTTGAGCCTGCATTTACATTTGTAAAAGAAATGCTTGAAGCTGGAAAGTCAGTCACTACTTCAAATAAAGCCTTGGTTGCAGACAAGGGCGCAGAGCTCATGGAAATTGCAGAGAAAAATAATGTTAACTTCGTATTTGAGGCAGCAGTAGGCGGCGGAATTCCAATTATTAGAACACTTACAGCTTGCTTGACTGGCGATGTTATCGAAGAAATCGATGCTATCTGCAATGGAACAACTAATTACATGCTTACAAACATGGAACAGTTTGGAAGCGATTATAATGAGATTTTGGCAGAAGCACAGTCATTAGGATATGCAGAAAAGGACCCTACAGCTGATGTAGAAGGACATGATAGCTGCCGTAAAATTGCTATTCTTACTTCATTAGTATCAGGGAAAAATGTAGACTTTAATGAAATTCCAACTGAGGGAATTAGCAAAATCTCTTCAACAGATTTTAGATACGCAAAGGCAATGGGTTACAGTATTAAACTTATTGCTCGTAGCGTAAAGGTTGGAGATACATATTCCTGCAGAGTTGCTCCATTTTTAATTAAGCCTGAACAAATGCTGTACCATGTGTCAGGCGTTATGAATGCTGTTTCTGTAAAAGGCAATATGCTTGGAGAATCAATGTATTATGGAGCTGGTGCGGGCGCTCTTCCTACAGCATCTGCAGTAGTTGGAGATATGGTTTTCTTGGCTAGAAATACTAATAGACAGGTTAAAATTGGTTGGGATCATGAAAAACTTGAATTAGCTGATTCTGCAAAGCAAGAATATAGATTCTTTGTTAGAACATCTGCATTGCAATCAAACATTGAAAACGAATTCGACAAAGTAGAGTATTCAAACTTAGACTTAGATGAAGAAGTTGGATTTGTTACCCAGCTTATGACAGAGGCAGAGTTTGATGAGCGTGCTGCTGCTCTTGGCGGTGTTAAACAGGTTATAAGAGTATTTTAGCTTTTTAGGAGAAGAATTATGTATATTACTTGCTTAGATTTAGAAGGGGTTTTAGTTCCTGAAATATGGATTGCTTTTGCGGAGGCTACTGGTATCCCAGAATTGAAAAAGACAACAAGAGATGAGCCTGATTATGACAAGCTTATGAACTATAGAATTGAAATTCTAAAGGAGCATGGCCTTGGACTCAAAGAAATTCAAGAAACAATAGCAAAAATAGATCCACTTCCAGGCGCAAAGGAATTTTTAGACAAATTAAGAGCATATGGACAGACAATAATTATTAGTGATACTTTTTCACAATTTGCAGGTCCTTTAATGGAAAAGCTTGGCATGCCAACTATTTTCTGCAACGAACTAATTGTTGGAGCTGATGGAGAGATAACAGGCTATAAAATGCGCTGCGACAAAAGCAAGCTTACAACAGTCAAAGCTTTACAGTCCTGCGGATTTGAGACAATAGCTAGTGGCGATAGCTTTAATGATTTAGCAATGATTCAGGCTTCAAAAGCAGGATTCTTATTTAGAACAACTGAGGCAATAAAAAAAGATTACCCTCAATATCCAGCCTATGAAGAATATGATGATTTGTATAATGCTATAATAAATGCACAAAAATAATTTGCTTCCCCTTTAATGGGGAAGCTTTTTTATGCAAATAAACGATTATTACTTAATTTGAAATGCCGTGAAATAGGTTATTATAGGTAATTGTGTACATAGTATTTCTGTTTTGTGAAAAATGTATGTTGAATTTTACCCATGTGAGGTGTATTATGAGTATACAAAGTAAATAAATGCCCGTGAGAGATGAGAATGTGGCTGCGACTTAACATAAGATGATTCTTGTGTATTTCTAGGCATGTTCTTTTTTTGTGCCTAGGGATTGGAAGATTACTATGAGGGAGTATAAGTAATGCACAGAGAGTTTATCGACAAACTGGAAGCGAATCCAGTTATTGCAGCCATAAAGGATGACGAGGGATTGGAGCATGCTATTGCATCTGATTGTGAGATAATATTTATCTTGTATGGGGACGTTTGTTCAATTCCAAGAATTGTACAAAAAATAAAAGATGCAGACAAAGTAGCAATGGTACATTTGGATCTGATTACAGGACTAAATAATACCAAGGATATCTCCGTTGACTTTATAAAAAATAATACTGTGGCAGACGGTATTATTACAACAAAGGGGAATCTTATCGGAAGGGCAAAGGAGTTGGGTCTATATTCGGTACTTAGATATTTCGTAATCGATAGCATGGCACTTGTTAACATTGAAAAACAAGACAGGCACGGGATATCTCAGCCGGATGTCATCGAAATCCTTCCAGGAATAGTCTTACCAAAGATTATAAAAAGGGTTAAATCTGTTAGCCGAGTCCCTGTTTTAGCAGGAGGCTTGATTTCAGATAGGGATGATGTTATGAATGCGCTTAATAATGGGGTGCTTGCTGTATCTACCACCAATGAAAAGGTATGGCAGCTTTAAGCGTAGCTAATTAGGGCTCACTCCAAAAGTAACTTGCTAATGCCAAAGGCAAAAAGGAGGAGTAATAATGGCAAAATACGTAATGGCTCTCGATGCCGGAACAACAAGTAACAGATGTATCCTTTTCAATGAAAAGGGCGAGATGTGCTCTGTTGCACAGAAGGAATTTACACAGTATTTCCCACAGCCAGGTTGGGTTGAGCATGATGCAAACGAAATCTGGCAGACACAGCTTTCAGTTGCTCGTGAGGCAATGAGAAAGGTAAACGCTAAATCAGAGGATATCGCAGCAATCGGTATCACAAATCAGCGTGAAACTGTTATTGTTTGGGATAGAGCTACAGGACAGCCTATCACACATGCAATCGTATGGCAGTGCCGTCGTACAGCAGATTTTGCTGAGCAGATGAAGGGAAAGATTCCAGGTATCGTTGAAAAATTCCAGCAGAAGACAGGTCTTAAATTTGACCCATATTTCTCAGGAACAAAAATCCGTTGGATTCTTGATAATGTTGAGGGCGCTCGTGAGAGAGCTGAAAAAGGCGAGCTTTGCTTCGGTACTGTAGATTCTTGGTTGATCTACAAGCTTACAAAGGGCAAAGTACATGTTACAGATTATTCAAATGCGAGCCGTACATTATTGTTCAACATCAACACACTTGAGTGGGATGATGAGCTTTGCCAGATTCTTGAGATTCCAAAGAGCATGCTTCCAGAGGTTAAACCTTCAAGCTGCATCTATGGAGAATCAGATCCAGAATTCTTTGGTGGTCCTATCCGCATCGCTGGTGCTGCTGGTGATCAGCAGGCAGCTCTTTTTGGACAGACATGCTACAACGAAGGCGAAGCAAAGAATACATATGGTACAGGTTGCTTCATGCTTATGAATACAGGTGAGAAGCCAATCTTCTCTAAGAACGATCTTCTTACAACTATCGCTTGGGGACTTGATGGCAAGGTTACATATGCACTTGAAGGCTCTGTATATGTTGCTGGCGCTGCTATCCAGTGGTTACGTGATGAGTTAAAGATTGTTGATTCTTCTCCAGATTCAGAGTACTTTGCTACTCGTGTTAAGGATACAAATGGTTGCTACGTAGTACCTGCATTTACAGGTCTTGGCGCTCCTTATTGGGATCCATATGCACGTGGAGCAATCACAGGACTTACACGTGGTGTTAATAAATATCACCTCATCAGAGCTACTCTTGAGTCACTTGCATATCAGACATATGACGTGCTTCATGCTATGGAGCTTGATTCAGGCAAGCACCTTACAGCATTAAAGGTTGACGGTGGTGCATCAAACAACAACTTCTTGATGCAGTTCCAGTCAGATATTATTAATACTGATGTCCTTCGTCCAAGCTGTGTTGAGACAACAGCTATGGGTGCTGCTTACTTAGCAGGTCTTGCAGTTGGCTATTGGAAGAGCAAAGAAGACGTTATCAAGAACTGGTCAGTTGACCGTGAGTTCAAGCCAGAGATGACAAATGCTGACAGAACAGCTGCTATCAAGGGATGGTCAAAGGCTGTTGCTGCAACAAGAGGCTGGGCTAAAGAGTAAATAAAACAACTTAAAAAGGGGGTAAAGTTTTTATGAATCCAATTTATGTAGGTGAGTTTATTGGTACTATCTTACTTGTACTTCTTGGCGATGGCGTTTGCTGTAACGTTTCATTGAACAAATCAGGCTTTAAGGGCGGCGGAGCAGTTCACATCCTCATCGGTTGGGGAATGGCTGTTATGGTTCCTGCATTTGCAATGAGCAACTTTACTGGATGTCCATCAGCTTTTAACCCAGCAGTTACAATTGGCCTTGCTATCAGAACAGGCGACTGGAGCACAGTTGGTGGCCAAATCGTAGCTCAGATGCTTGGTGGTTTTGTAGGTGCAGCTATCCTTATGCTTCTTTATCATGACCACATTAAGGAAACAGCAGATGATGCAGTAGTTAGAGGATGCTTCTGTACAGCACCTTCAATTCCTAATCAGTTCCTTAACTTTATGTCAGAGTTTGTAGCTACATTCGTACTTGTATTTACACTTGCACTTATTCCTGCAGGTACAGACCGTGTTGTTTGGCCACTTGTATACGGCGTAATCGTTGCTTGCGGTGCTTCATTCGGTGGATTAACAGGATATGCAATGAATGCAGCAAGAGATACAGCTCCACGTATTGCTTACCTTTGCCTTGCACCAAACTTTGGCAAGAAGAATGGTAACTGGTCATATGGCTGGATTCCAGCTGTAGCACCTATCTGTGGTGGTGTTGTTGCTTCTTTACTTTACAATGCACTTGCAGCAGCTCAGATGTTTGGCTAATTAGTCATTCACAGAATTACAATGTTTGTATTGTAATATAAGTTCAGTATTCAATACTGTAACCATTTATTTTACAACTTTATTATTGATACACTGAGGATTGGAGTCGGTATTGAACGCATGATGAGATGCGTCTAATTGCCGACTCCTTTTCTTAATAAAAAACCATTTTTAGTTAGGAGAAAAAACTATGTTGTATGATGTCATAATCATAGGCGCAGGCGTTTCTGGTAGCGCAATTGCAAGAGAACTCTCACGCTATGAGGCAAATGTCTGTGTTTTGGAAAAATGTGAAGATGTATGTGAGGGAACATCAAAGGCAAATTCAGCAATTGTGCATGCAGGCTTTGATGCTGCTGCTGGATCATTGATGGCAAAATTAAATGTACGAGGAAATGAAATGATGGACGACCTTTGCCGTGATTTGGACATTCCGTTCAAAAGAAATGGTTCTATGGTTGTTTGCATTCATAAGGAAGCTCTTCCAGGTCTTCAGGACCTCTATGACAGAGGAATAAAAAATGGTGTAAAGGATATGAGAATCCTTAGTCGTGAAGAGGCTCTTGAAATGGAACCAAATCTTTCAGACAACGTAGAAGGAGCTTTATATGCACCAACTGGCGGTATTATTTGTCCATTCAAGCTTTGCATTGCGATGGCAGAAAATGCAAATGTAAACGGAGTCGATTTTAGATTTAATACAAAGGTTGAGGCTATCAAAGCCGGTGAAGACGGACTATGGCACATTCGCACCAACAATGGTGAGTATGTTTCGAAATATGTAGTAAATGCAGCAGGTGTATATTCTGGTGTTATCCACAATATGGTTAGCCAGGATGATGACAAGATTGAAATTATTCCAAGACGTGGTGACTACTGCTTGCTTGATAAAGAGGTTGGTAGTCATGTAAGTCACACTATTTTCCCACAGCCAACAAATCTTGGAAAAGGTGTACTTGTATCTCCAACAGTTCATGGAAATCTTATTGTTGGACCTACAGCTATTGATATTGATGACAAAGAAGGAACAAACACAACAGCAGCTGGAATCAATGATTTAATTGCAAAGGCAAATGACCACGTAAAGAATCTTCCAATGAGAAAGGTTATTACATCATTTGCAGGTCTTCGTGCTCATGAGGCTCGCCATGAGTTCATCATCGGGGAGGTAAAGGGTGCAAAACACTTTATTGATTGCGCTGCGATTGAGTCACCAGGACTTACATCTAGCCCAGCCATCGGAGAAATGGTTGGAAATATGTTAAAGGATATGATGGGGCTTACACCGAAGGCTAATTGGATTAGTACAAGAAAGGACGTAATGAACCCAGCAGACCTTTCAGTTGAAGAAAGAAATGAGTTAATTAAGAAAAATCCAGCATATGGTAACATTATTTGCCGCTGCGAATCTATTTCAGAGGGAGAAATTCTTGATGCAATTCACAGACCTTTAGGAGCTCGTTCATTGGACGGAGTAAAGAGAAGAACGAGAGCTGGAATGGGAAGATGTCAGGCAGGTTTCTGCTCTCCAAAAACTATGGAGATTCTCCATAGAGAGCTTGGCCTCGATTATGAAGAGATTACAAAGAGTGGCGGAAAGTCAAATATTGTAATCGAGCGCACAAAGAATCAGAAGGGAGGCGAGCAGTAATGATGAATTACGATATTGTTATTGTTGGCGGCGGCCCAGCAGGACTCGCAGCTGCTGTTGCAGCAAGAAATGCCGGCGTGGATAAAATTCTTATTTTAGAGAGAGATAAGGAATTAGGAGGCATTCTTAACCAGTGTATTCATAATGGTTTTGGACTTCACACATTTAAAGAAGAGCTTACAGGACCAGAGTATGCTTATAGATTTATTGAGAAGGTTCTTGATGCAAAAATCGAGTACAAGCTCAATACAATGGTAATGGATATTTCTGAGGACCGTGTAGTAACAGCAATGAGTCGTGAAGACGGAATGTATCAGATAAAGGCTGGAGCTGTTATCCTTGCAATGGGATGCCGTGAGCGTCCAAGAGGGGCATTAAACATTCCTGGCTACAGACCAGCGGGAATTTTCTCAGCAGGTACAGCACAGCGCCTTGTAAACATTGAAGGCTATATGCCAGGCCGTGAGGTTGTTATCTTAGGCTCCGGTGATATTGGACTTATCATGGCTCGTCGAATGACTCTTGAGGGAGCAAAGGTTAAAGTTGTTGCAGAACTTATGCCATATTCAGGTGGCTTAAAGAGAAATATCGTTCAGTGTCTTGATGATTTTGGCATTCCTCTTAAGCTTTCCCACACAGTCGTTGACATCGAAGGTAAAGAGCATGTAACTGCAGTTACAATTGCAGAGGTTGATAACAAGGGCAAACCAATTCCTGGTACAGAGGAGAGATATACATGTGATACACTTCTCCTTTCTTGCGGACTTATTCCTGAGAATGAGCTTTCTAGAAATGCAGGAGTTGAGATGAGCCCAATTACAAGCGGCCCAGTTGTAAATGAATCTCTTGAGACTAACATTCCTGGTGTATTTGCTTGTGGTAATGTACTTCATGTACATGATCTTGTTGACTATGTTTCTGAGGAAGCAGATAGAGCTGGTCAGAATGCAGCTAAATTTGTTAAGGGTCAGCTTTCAGATGCAAAAGCTGATATCGAGATTGTGGCTACAGAAGGCGCTCGTTACACAGTTCCATCTACTATCAATGTGGATAGAATGGATGACAAGCTTACAGTTCGTTTCCGTGTAGGTGCTGTATATAAGGATTCTTACGTAAGTGTTTACTTTGATGATGAGAGAGTAATGCACAACAAGAAACGTATTATGGCACCTGGTGAAATGGAACAGGTAATCTTGCTTAAAGATAAACTAAAAGAGAAGTCAGGGCTTAAGAAAATAACTGTAAAGATAGAGGATAACTAAGGAGGCAGAAGATAAATTATGGAAAAGAGAGAATTGACATGTATCGGCTGCCCAATGGGTTGTGCCATTACAGTAGAATTAGAAAACGGAGAGGTAATCTCAGTTACAGGAAACACCTGTAAAATTGGTGAGAATTATGCAAAAAATGAGGTAACTCATCCAGAGAGAACAGTTACTTCAACAGCTATAATCCTTGGTGGTGATAAACCACGTGTATCGGTTAAGACAAAATCAAATATTCCAAAGGATAAAATTGATGCTGTCATGAAAGAAATTGATGCAGCAGTAATGAAGGCGCCAGTTCATATTGGAGATGTAGTAGTGAAAAATGTCTGCGACACTGGCGTAGATGTAGTAGCCACAAGAAATGTAGAAAAAGTTTGACACATAAAAATGGGGTAGGAATTAACCTACCCCATTTTTTATGTTAAAAGGATATTTATTAGCCCATACCAACAACAATCTGGAAGCAGATAACTTCTCCACTACTATTGCAAGTGAAATAAATGCTGAAGCCATCATCATAGAAATAGTTTAAACAGTGCTCGTCATCTTCCGTATCATATTCACATGGTGGCTCACCATAAGCTGATTTGATTTCATCCACTGTAGAACCGATTGTAATTCCTTTGCTTGTTTTCCAAGCATCGCTAAAGCTTTTGAATTCAACAATTTCTGTTGAATCATTTTCTGTACTGTAGGTTACTTCTGCAGAATTATAATATGTATTTGTGTGGAAATCATCGTTGTCAGTTGTGCTTGCGGGCTCGCCAAGCTTCTCGAGAACAGTCTTGCCATCGTCTAAAATTGAAAAACTAATTTCTTCAATTTCATTCTCAACTGTTGTTTCTGCTACGGCATCGTTTACAGCGATAAGTGAATCATCAACAGCATCGCACTGAGATTCACAATCCTCTAAGCATACACCGCAACCACCTTCTTGATTATAAAAATCATCATTTTTTCCGCAAGCAACGATTGATAGTCCCATTGTCATAGTCATAACAAGTACTACAATTTTCTTTTTCATAATTAACCTCCATACTGTACTATCTGTAATAATACGGTTATAACATTGGGTTTATTATTTGTCAACAGAAAAATGTTTATGGTAAAAATACATCACAGACAAAAGATGGGTAAAGTTGCTAACATGTTTTATTTTATATATACTGAACTAGTAAAAATCTACAGGAGATAATCATAATGAAAAAAAGAATCATTGGCTTAGATATCCTTCGCGATATTGGTGTCATTTTCATATTTTTATATCATTTCTGCATCGAATATATTAATCTTGCCCAGGGCACAGACCCTGCAATGCATTCCTTAAATTATTTTGCTAATATTTGGGCTAGACCAGCCAGCTTATTTTTATTTATTATTTCAGGCTATGCCCTTATGTATAATCACGAGGAAGAGTTGCCTTTAAAGGATTATTACAAGAGAAGAATCAAAGGTTTATTTATCCCGTTTTACATCGCATATACGATAATGTTTCTTGCATACTTTGCAGTAACTAATGTTGCAGCAGGAAGTACATCGCCTTTATACATGCTTGTGTTCACAATCCTTGGTGTTGATGCCATGGCACAGGAGCTCAGCGGTGGATTAGGCTTCTACCTTATTGGCGAATGGTTTATGTCATGTATTGTATTTTGCTACATTTTCTTCCCACTTTTCGCAAAAGCTATTAAAAAGTGCAAATATGTTATGCTTGTCATTCTTGCTTTGTGGAGTGGATTTATGTTATTTGCCTTTAACCCATTTGATATGCAGGTCGAGCATAATCCTCTTTTTGTCCTTTTGTATTTCTACATTGGAATGCTTTTATACGAATTAATTGGACAAAAACAGATTTCAAAGAACGTAAGAATTATATGCACTATCATATCCATAGCTATATTTGTTTACCTTCTCATTGCTGGATATACCGCAATATTCAATGTGGTTGTCGATCAGCCATTTGAGATAATATGTGTCATCTGGTCACTTGCTATGTTCTTGGCAATCAGAGACGTAGATATTAATCCAGAAAAAAAGTCCTACAAGATAATCGCATACATTTCTGGAATTAGCTGGTATGTCATTTTGACACATCACATTATTATTACGTTGCTCTTTAGACGCTATGATATGTCTTTATATAGTCGCAGAGAGACATTTACAATGCTACTTCTTTCTATTGCACTTACTTGGGTAGCAGCAGAAGTTGTAGGCAAACTATCAACAAAGGTTAAGAAATCATTAAAATAAGCATGGCTTATTTATGAAAATATATATACAGGAGTTACTACATGGATATTACTAAACAGATAGCAACTGAGCTTGCTGTTCGCCCTGCCCAGGTAGAGGCGGCAGTAAAATTGTTAGATGAGGGAAATACAGTTCCTTTCATCTCTCGATACAGAAAGGAAGTCACAGGAGGTCTTAATGATGAACAGCTCCGTGCACTTTCAGAGAGATTAACGTATTTACGTAATCTCGAAGATAAAAAGGCTACATGTCTTGCTTCTATTGAAGAGCAGGGCCTTCTTACAGAAGAACTTAAAAAGGCAATTTTAGAGGCAACTACACAGGTTGCAGTTGACGATTTATATCGTCCATACAGACCAAAGCGTAGAACTCGTGCAACTATCGCAAAGGAAAAAGGCTTAGAGCCTCTTGCAAATATTATTATTCTTCAGATGACAGATAAGTCCCTTGAAGAGGAAGCGAAAGCATTTATCAATCCAGAAAAAGAGGTCAATACTCCGGAGGAAGCTATTGCTGGCGCATGCGATATTATTGCCGAAAGCATTTCAGATGATGCGGATTACCGTACATGGATTCGTGAAAAGACTTTCAAAAATGGTCGTATTGTATCAAAGGCAAAGGATGCTGAGGCTGAGTCTGTATATGAGAATTACTATGATTATGATGAGGCTATCGCAAAGCTTCCAGGTCATAGAATTCTTGCTCTTAATCGTGGAGAAAAAGAAAAGATTCTCAAGGTGTCAATTGAGGCTCCTGTAGAGGATATTCTCAAGTATCTCGAAAAGAAAATTATCAGCCGAGATAACGTAAATACGAATCAAGCTTTACAGGCTACAATTGAGGACGCATATACAAGACTTATTGCTCCATCAATTGAAAATGAAATTAGAAACAATCTTACAGAGATGGCTGAGGATGGAGCTATCAAAGTATTCGGAAAGAATCTCACACAGCTTCTTATGCAGCCACCTATTGCAGGCCGTGTTGTCCTTGGTTGGGACCCAGCTTTCAGAACAGGATGCAAAATTGCAGTAGTTGATGCTACAGGAAAGGTTCTTGATACTACAGTTGTTTATCCAACTGCGCCTCAGAACAAAGTTGAGGAAGCTAAGAAAGTAATCAAGGCTCTCATTAAAAAGTATAATGTTTCGCTCATTTCTCTTGGAAATGGTACTGCAAGCCGTGAGTCAGAGCAGATTATTGTAGATATGCTTAAAGAGATTCCAGAAAAGGTTGAATACATTATTGTTAACGAGGCGGGTGCTTCTGTATATTCTGCAAGTAAGCTTGCTACAGAAGAGTTCCCTAACTTTGATGTAGGACAGCGTAGTGCCACATCTATGGCCCGTCGACTTCAGGATCCACTTGCAGAGCTTGTAAAAATTGATCCTAAATCAGTTGGTGTTGGACAGTATCAGCACGATATGAATCAAAAGAAGCTTGATGAGACTCTTGCAGGTGTAGTAGAGACATGCGTTAATGCTGTCGGTGTAGATCTTAATACTGCTTCAGCATCATTATTAGAATACGTTTCAGGTATCAACAAAACTTTAGCTAAAAACATCGTTGCTTATAGAGAAGAGAATGGTAGATTCAATTCTCGTGCAGAGCTTAAAAAGGTGCCTAAGCTTGGACCTAAAGCATTTGAGCAGTGTGCAGGTTTCATGAGAATTACAGGTGGTAGAAATCCACTTGATTCCACAGCTGTACATCCAGAAAGCTACGATGCTGCAAAGGCTCTCCTTGAAAAACTCGGGTTTGATGTAAAGGATATTGCAGCAGGCACTCTTAAAGAAATCCACAAGAGTATCGCCGATATCAAGGCGTTATCCACAGAGCTTGGTGTTGGCGAAATGACACTTGAGGATATCGTAAAAGAATTAGAAAAGCCAGGACGTGATCCGCGTGAGGATATGCCAAAGCCAATTCTAAAGAGTGATGTTCTTGAGATGAAGGATTTAAAGCCAGGCATGCAGCTCAAAGGAACTGTACGAAATGTAATTGATTTTGGTGCATTTGTTGATATTGGTGTTCATCAGGATGGTCTTGTGCACATTTCGCAGATGACTGACCGTTATATTAAGCATCCTCTTGAAGTAGTATCTGTAGGAGATATCGTTGATGTAGAGGTTCTTTCAGTTGATGAGAAAAAGGGCAGAATAGCACTTACCATGAAATTAAATAAAAATAAATAACTTAAAGGTTTTCGTATAATGCACATATATTACGAGTGCAAATTATGCAACTATACAAAATAATACCCTAAGAAGCACAATTTGTTGACATTGTTGTAGAAAATACCTATACTTTTCCATGTAAAGAAAAGTAACAATGAGTTAGCTTTTTAGGAGAAATGGTTAATGAGTGAGTCGTTAGGGGTTTCGGCTCACTCTTTTTTTGCCGTTCTCCTGACTGCGACACAAAAGGGGGCGCTGCATAGTGGCGCCCCTTTTTATAATGGGGTTGAATAATTGTATTTTTTTGTTCTTATTTATGGTAAAATACACTATATATAGGGAGAAAAATTATGACTAATATTAAATTTAGCACCAAGATTACAGATGACGATTTATATAGATACAATATGCATTATGCTTACACACACAATCAGGGCATTCTTTCAGTTGTTCTGTTTGTTTTATTGATTGTGGTGTGGATATTGCGTTTTCCACAGTTGAGACTTGTTTATCAGGTTATGTATCCAGCTGTTGCATTTGTGTTTCTGATTTACATACCAATGAGCCTTAAACTTAAATCAAAGGCGCAGATGACCCAGGAAGTTTTTCAGCATCCTTTGACATATGAGCTTGCTGATTCGGGTATTATTATCTCATCGCCTACTACTGATGAACCAGCTGAGCTTCCATGGGAGTATGTATACAAAATTTCTACATGGAAAGGCTATTTACTTATCTATAGTAATCGAGTAAATGCATATATTATTCCTATGGCAGATATTGCCGAGGATTATGACAATATAAAAGAGTACATTAAACAGCATGTAGAGGATTATAAGTTACAACTAAAATGATAGAAATAATAGAAACTAATTCACCAGAAGAAACAGAAGCTCTAGGCCAAAGGCTTGCATCACAAGCGACTCCAGGACAGGTATTTACTTTAATTGGAGACTTGGGTGTTGGTAAAACAGTTTTTACACAAGGCTTTGCTACAGGTCTTGAGATAGATGAGCCTATTTGCAGTCCTACTTTTACAATCGTTCAAGTGTACGATACTGGTAGGTTGCCATTTTATCATTTCGATGTATACCGCATAGGCGATATCGAAGAGATGGACGAAATCGGCTATGAGGACTATATATATGGAGATGGCGTCTCACTTATTGAGTGGGCTAATCTTATAGAAGAGATTTTACCAGACGAATATACTCAGGTAACAATCGAGAAAAATTTAGAAAAAGGATTTGACTATCGCAAAATTACGATAGAAACTATTTCACGTTAGACTATGAAGATTTTAGGAATTGATGGCTCAGGTCTCGTTGCATCTGTTGCCATTGTTGAGGACGACAATTTAATTGGAGAGTACACCACAGGATATAAAAAGACTCATTCTCAGACATTGCTTCCAATGTTGGACGAGCTTAAAAAGATGGTGGAATTAGATTTATATACTGTTGATGCCATAGCAGTTGCCGCTGGTCCAGGCTCTTTTACTGGACTTCGTATTGCATCCGCTACAGCGAAGGGGCTGGGGCTTGCCCTTGGATGTCCTATCGTATCTGTGCCAACAGTCGATGCTCTCGCCTTCAATATGTGGGGAGCATCTGGGGTGATTTGCCCTATTCTCGACGCTAGACGTGGTCAAGTTTATACTGGTATTTATGAATTCTTGGAGGATGGCCAGTTTAATGTTATCAAAGAGCAATGCGCTCTGGATTTCCATGATATTGCAAAGGAAATTAATACTATTGGTAGACCTGTTACCTTCCTAGGGGACGGGGTACCTGGGTTCAAAGAATTAGTTGCTTCCGAGGTTAAGGTCCCTTATAGGTTTGCACCTGCTCATCTTAACAGACAGCATGCTTCTTCAGTGGCAGCCTTAGGTCGTATCTATTATGAGAATGGTGATATAGAGACGGCGGCGGACCATAGACCTGAATACTTGAGACTGTCCCAGGCAGAACGTGAACGCATGGAAAAGGAAGGAAAAGCTTAATGGCTTTTACATTTAGATTTGCAACAGAGAAGGACCTGACAAATATTGTTGATATAGAAAATGCATCAATGAGTTGTCCCTGGTCCTTTTGTTCTTTTGATGAGGCTATATGTTCGTCGCATGCATTTGTAATTGTGGCAGAGGAAGAGGGAAATATTGTCGGCTATAGTGTGTTTTATCTGACACCGCCAGAATCCGAACTTCCGGATATAGTCGTTAAGGAAAACTGCCGTGGTAGAGGGCTAGGTCGTCAACTTCTGGAGCATTCAATCAAAGAACTGAAATCTCGAGGAATAGAAACAATCTTTCTAGAGGTTAGAGTATCCAATATGCCGGCTCGTAGCTTGTATGAGCATATGGGCTTTGAAGAAATCGGTATTCGCAAATATTTCTACAGCAATCCAGTGGAGGATGCTGTATGTATGAGGTTAGATATATAGATGTTAGATGTATGTTTGTTAGGAACAGCAGGAATGATGCCGTTGCCAAATCGATGGTTGACATCTTGTCTGTTTAGATTTAACGGTGAAGGTCTACTTGTGGATTGCGGTGAAGGCACCCAAGTGGCGCTTCGGGAAGCAGGGTTTTCGCCAAATCCTATTTCGGTGATTTGCTTGACTCATTATCATGCTGATCACGTTAGTGGACTTCCGGGATTCCTACTTTCAATGGGCAATTCGGATCGCACTGACCCGATTACGATTATTGGACCAAAAGGTCTTGAAAGAGTAGTTAACTCTCTCAGAGTAATTGCTCCAGAGCTTCCATTTCAAATTAATCTAATAGAAATAACTGAGCCTGATCAGAGAATCGAAATCCTTGGGTATCAGATACATGCATTTAAGGTTAATCATAATGTACTTTGTTATGGATATACTATTGATATTCCTAGAAAAGGCCGATTTGATGTAGAGAATGCGAAGGCTCTTAACATTCCGGTTCAACTGTGGAATCCTTTACAGAAGGGCAATTCAGTAGAGTATGATGGCAAGGTTTATACACCGGACATGGTTATGGGCGGAGCTCGAAAAGGAATTAAAGTTACATATTGTACAGACACTAGACCAACCAAATCTTTGGTTGAAGCAGCGACAGATTCAGATCTTCTTATCTGCGAGGGGATGTATGCAGAAAAGGATAAATTGGCCAAGGCTAAGCAAAATAAGCACATGACTTTTTATGAGGCAGCGAAGGTTGCCAGAGATGCAAAGGTTAAAGAGCTTTGGCTCACTCATTATTCACCTTCATTGACGGGGCACAAAAAGTATATGAAAGAAGTCTGTGAGATTTTTCCACAGGCTCACTTGGGAGAAGACGGCAAGTTTTTAGAGCTTGATTTTGTGGAGGAGTAATATGAAAAAGGTACTGCGAATAGGAATAGCGGTAATCTGTATGGCTTCGTTGATTATAGGCTTTTATGCCTATCTGTCACGGAGGAATGCGTCAGCAACAACGCAAGAAGAAGTTGACCTTTCTGAAGTACAGGCAATAATCAATAAGAATTTTGATACTGATTATCCAGCCACACCTAGAGCAGTAGTTAAATGGTACAATCGAATTATTACAGCCTATTATAGTGAGGACTTTGATCAATCTGAGTTAGAAGAAATGGCTGATCAGGCTCGCAAGCTTATGGATGACGAGCTTCTCCAGTACAATCCGAGAGATACATATTTGGCATCTCTCTCAATGGAGATTGATGATTATCACAATAGAAATAGAGTAATTGTTTCTGCAACAGTCAGTGATTCTAAAGAGGTCCAATATAAAACGGTTAATGGTTATGAGTGTGCCTTTGTAAATGTTTATTACTTTATTAGAGAAGGCAGCCAGTATACAAGGACCTACGAAGATTTTTGCTTGCGAAAAGATTCTAATGGCCATTGGAAAATCCTTACATGGAGGTTGTCTACAGAGGACGAAATAAATGGATACTAAAGAAATAAAAATATTATCTATAGAAAGTTCTTGCGACGAAACTGCAGCAGCTGTAGTTGTAAATGGAAGAGATGTGCGAAGCAACGTAATATCAACTCAGATTCCATTGCATACTCTTTATGGCGGAGTAGTTCCTGAAATTGCATCGAGAAAACACATCGAGAGAATCAATCAGGTAATAGAGCAGGCTTTAGAAGAAGCTGATATGGGACTAGAGGATATTGATGCTATAGCTGTTACCTATGGACCAGGGCTTGTTGGTGCATTGCTTGTAGGTGTTGCAGAGGCAAAGGCTCTTGCTTTTGCAACAGGCAAACCACTTATTGGTGTACATCACATAGAAGGACATATTAGTGCCAATTATATAGAGAATAAAGAATTAGAACCGCCATTCTTGTGCCTTGTAGTATCTGGTGGACATACTCATTTGGTTAGAGTTGCGGATTATGGTAAATATGAAATATTAGGACGCACCAGAGATGATGCTGCGGGAGAAGCTTTTGACAAAGTGGCTCGTGCTATTGGGCTTGGATATCCTGGAGGGCCTAAAATTGAAAAGAAAGCCCATGAGGGTGATCCAACTGCTATTCAATTTACACGACCAAAGGTATCTGATGGACTTTATGATTTTTCCTTCAGTGGACTTAAATCGCAGGTATTAAATTATATAAATGGCGCTCAAATGAAGGGCGAAACAATTAATGAAGCTGATGTTGCAGCATCCTTCCAACAGACAGTAATTGATACTCTTTGTGAGCATGCTGCTATGGCTATTGATGAGTTCGGCATGGATAAATTTGCGATAGCTGGTGGAGTTGCTTCAAATCAGACATTGAGGGCTGCCATAGAAAATATGTGTGCAGAAAAAGGGGTGAAGTTCTATCATCCATCTCCAATTTTATGCACAGACAATGCGGCAATGATAGGTGCAGCAGCTTATTATGAATACTTATCAGGTAAACAAGATGGTTGGGATTTAAACGCAATTCCAAATCTTAAATTGGGAGAAAGATAATGAACAAATTCACAGCGATAGTTTTAGCGGCGGGCTCTGGCAAACGTATGGAACAAGAGATTCCAAAACAATATATGGATATTGGTGGAGCGCCTTTGATGGTTCACTGTCTACGTACATTTCAAGAAAGCAAATGTACTCAAATAGTCTTAGTTGTTGCCCCTGGTGATGTTGAAAAATGTCGCAAGGAAATAATTGAGAAATATCATATAGATAAATGCATAGCTATCGTTGAAGGTGGAGAAGAGCGTTACGATTCTGTTTATGCTGGATTGCAGGCAATTAATGATGGATATGTACTGATACACGACTGTGCACGTGCATTTGTCTCTGTAGATATTATTCATAGATGCATGTCTGCTGTAGCTCTTTATGAATCTTGTGTGGTTGGAATGCCAACAAAGGATACGGTCAAAATTACCGATTCGCACAGAAAGGTTCTTGACACACCAGACAGAAGCAATGTATGGATTGTTCAGACTCCACAATGCTTTGAATACAACCTAATTCGTGGCGCTTACGATAAAATCATATCGAAGGCTGAAGAATACTCGGTTACTGATGATGCGATGATAGTTGAGCTGGCAACGGATCATGATGTTCATATGATAGAGGGAGCATATACTAACATAAAAGTTACTACTCCTGAGGATGCCGCTTTTGGAGAGGCAATTCTTAAAAGACGTTAAAAGTATACAAGGGTTTACATTAGAAAAAGTAAGCAAATATAAGCATTGTCATAATTTTCTGAATTCGGGGATTTCCGAAAAAACTTATGATTTTTTGTTGACATAATAGGGCACGGATGTTATTATACTATTCGTGTCCGAGAGATACATGCAGAGGTATCGAAGTGGTCATAACGAGGCGGTCTTGAAAACCGTTTGTCCGCAAGGGCGCGTGGGTTCGAATCCCACCCTCTGCGTTTTATAAAAGGTAGTCGCAAATGTGGCTACCTTTTTTGTATAATAAGAGCCAGAATCTTACGGTTTATAACCGTATGCATATCTGGCTTTTGTGCTATAAGGGAGGTAAAGTATGCTCTATTTTTCATGTGATTATGCGGAAGGTTGTCATCCTAAAGTGCTTCAGGCTTTAAATGACACAAACATGGTATCCACACCTGGATATGGGGAAGATGAATTTTGCAACAGCGCTAAGGAAAAGATTCGAGATTATATAAAATGTCCTAATGCTGATATTTATTTCCTTGTGGGTGGTACACAGACTAACCAAGTTGTGATTGATTCAATGCTTTCTAACTATGATGGTGTGGTTGCAGCAGCTACAGGTCATGTGGCGGTTCATGAGGCAGGGGCTATTGAATACAGTGGTCACAAGGTAATCACATTGCCAGCTCATGAAGGTAAAATCGACGCGTCAGAATTGAAACAGATGTTAATTGATCATTATGCTGATGATAGCGCAGAACATATGGTTAATCCAGGTATGGTGTATATATCGTATCCTACTGAATATGGAACACTTTATTCACGTGAGGAGCTTGATGCTATTTCTTCTATATGTAAGGAATACGAAATGCCATTATTTGTAGATGGCGCGCGACTTGCTTACGGTCTTGCTGCTCAGTCGGAATTATCCATGGCAGATATAGCAGCTTTTGCAGATGTTTTCTATATTGGTGGGACTAAAGTTGGAGCACTCTTTGGAGAGGCGGTTGTGTTTACAAAAGGGAATACTCCTAAACACATGATCACCCAAATCAAGCAGCATGGAGCTTTATTGGCAAAGGGGCGTCTACTAGGTGTGCAGTTTGATGCATTATTTACAGATGATTTATATATGTCTATGGGAATAAATGCGGTGAAGCAAGCTGCAATAATACGCGACGATTTAAAGTCCAAAGGCTACAAGCTATATATGGAGAATCCAACTAATCAGATTTTTGTTGTAATGGAAAATGAAAAGCTTGAATCCTTCGGAGAAAAGGTTGCTTATGGATTTTGGGAAAAGTATGATGAGACCCATACTGTGATTAGAATAGCAACAAGCTGGGCGACCTCAGATGATGCAGTAGAAGAACTCAAGAAAATACTGTGAAAAATATCGAAAAATTAACAAAAAGTTGTTGACACAAAAAGGGCTGGATGCTATTATAAACAAGCTGTCGCGGGAGAGAAAAACAGTTTGAAACTTGAACTATTTCTTTTGGATTAAGACAGAAAAATATAGTAAAAAGTGCTTGACAAAAAGCTTGCTACTTGATACTATAAACAAGCTGACGCAAAAATGCTTCAGCCCTTGATTTTTCAAAGAGAATCAAGATAATAACAAACAAAAAGTTGTTGACAAAAAGCTAACATCGTGATAGTATAAACGAGTTGCTGCTGAGAGCAACAACAAAATGAAGATTGATAACTGAACAGTGAAACAAACCTTGAATTAATACAGTTTTGTATAAAGCATGTATCCTTGAAATTCATTTAGTTTCTTAATGAAACGAAACCTTTATAGTAAAGTCAGATTTATTTTGACTCGGAATTAAACTCAAGCAACTTGATGTTGCTTACATATTAAACATGAGAGTTTGATCCTGGCTCAGGATGAACGCTGGCGGCGTGCTTAACACATGCAAGTCGAACGAAGCAATTTCTTACGATCCCTTCGGGGTGACGAGTTATTGACTGAGTGGCGGACGGGTGAGTAACGCGTGGGTAACCTACCTTGTACAGGGGGACAACAGTTGGAAACGACTGCTAATACCGCATAAGCGCACAGCTTC
>JAEEGH010005159.1_pt1 | contig 33008 bp, 23 predicted proteins | sample 9134181 | NCBI WGS metagenome assembly JAEEGH01 (sample SAMN16246544, study PRJNA631951) | gut metagenome | biome: gut microbiome; feature: rumen; material: DP-attached | host: Bos | place: Iran: Karaj | collected 2018-10
CCATAGGCATGTTCATCTGGAGAGTAGGCATCTCGAGCTGAGTAGCCTCCTCGTGAGCCTGCTGGATTTTAGCAATCTTAGCAGCCTTCTTCAGCGTGGTGTCACCCTCAACGGTCTGGTACATCTTGATAGAAGCCTTAACGACGTTAGCTACAGAACCCTGCATCTTGTCGCACAGAGCGTCAGCCTCAGCGAACTTCTGGTCCTTGATGAGACCCTTCACCTGAGAGGTGAACTTAGCGAGGTTAATCTTACCAGCAGCGGTCTTGATAGCGAAGTAACGCTCGATACCCAGACAGATAACGGTGAAGAGAAGGGTGAGGATCAGACCTACAACGAAACCTCCCTTATACACTGTACCCAGCAGATTTGCAGGATGGCCAGAACGGTCGCCACCAACGAAGTTGTCGGGGTTACCCATAACGAAATACCATACTGAATAACCTGCAATAGCGCAAATCACGAGGATAATCCATGCAGCTTTTACACCCTGAAAGCCCGATTTTTTAGCTGGGGCTGCAGCCTTTGTTGTTGTTGCCATAAAAGTAATTTTTAATTTTTTAGTTATTAAATAAATGATTTGTATTATTATCGCTTACGTTCCGCAAAGATAACGAAATAAAGTGGACTGACCGCCTAATTAAGAACTTTTAACTTGATATTTCTCAATTTTCACGCTAAAACGGCCAAAACATCCTTAATACGACGCATTGCTTCGACAATATTCTCGTCACTAGTGGCATAACTCATGCGGAAACATTCGGGGTCGCCAAAGGCGTCGCCACCCACCGTTGCCACGTGTCCCTTTTCGAGCAGGTACATGGCAAAGTCGGTGCTGTTATTGACGGGGAAACCGTCAACCGTACTCTTCTTGCCGAAGAAGCTGGAGCACTTGGGGAACAGGTAGAAGGCTCCCTCGGGGACGTTGACCTCGAGTCCGGGAATGTCCTTGGCCAGGCGGACGATGAGGTCGCGACGGCGCTCGAAGGCCTTGCGCATCTCCTCGACACACTCCTGACTGCTGGTGTAAGCAAACTCGGCAGCCTTCTGACTGACGCTGCACGGTCCGCTGGTGTACTGTCCCTGAAGCTTGTTGCAGCCCTTGACAATCCACTCCGGAGCGGCAATATAGCCAATGCGCCAGCCGGTCATAGCGTAGGCTTTCGACACACCGTTGACAATGATGGAGCGCTCCTTCATGCCTGGGAACTGGGCAATGGACTGATGTTTTCCAACGTAGTTGATGTGCTCGTAGATCTCATCTGCGAGGACAAAGAGGTCGTCGTGGGCCAAGATGACCTTCGCGAGTCCCTCGAGTTCGGCTTTCGAATAGACGCTGCCCGTAGGATTGCTGGGCGAGCAGAGAATGAGCAGGCGCGTCTTGGGAGTGATGGCAGCCTCCAGCTGGGCAGGCGTCATCTTGAAGTTCTGCTCGAAGCCGGCCTCGACAATGACGGGATTACCGCCAGCCAGCAGCACCATCTGCGGATAGCTGACCCAATAGGGAGCGGGGATGATGACCTCGTCGCCCGGATTGATCATCGCCATCACGGTGTTGCAGACACTCTGCTTGGCACCATTCGACACGAGAATCTCGGCAGGCGTATAGTGCAGCTGGTTTTCACGCTCCAACTTACGGGCTATGGCCTGACGCAGGTCGGGGTAGCCGGGAACGGGAGAATAACGCGAGTAATTCTCGTCGATGGCCAGCTTGGCAGCCTGCTTGATATGGTCGGGGGTATTGAAGTCCGGTTCACCGACGCTCATATTGATAACGTCGATACCCTGGGCTTTCATTTCAGAACTTTTCTGCGACATGGCCAGCGTTGCTGACGGGGCCAGTCTCTGCAAACGGTCAGATAATTGTGCCATAATGATGCTTTAAGTACGTATTTTGGCTGCAAAAGTAAACAATATTATCGTGAAAAACGAATATTTGCGTCACTTTTTTATATCTTTTGAACTTTGAACTTTGAAATTTGAACTTTATGATTACTTCAAACACATCATTATTTGAGGTGTAAAGTATGCCCCATGCGGTCTTTTTTGGTCTTCAGGTAACGCAAATTATACTCGTTGGGCGTGATTTCGACGGCCACATTCTCGACGATTTCCAGTCCGTAGGCCTCCAAACCCACGCGTTTGACGGGGTTGTTCGACATGAGGCGCATCTTCTGAACACCCAGCATGCGGAGAATCTGTGCCCCACAGCCGTAGTCGCGCTCGTCGGCCTTGAATCCCAGACAGAGGTTGGCGTCGACGGTGTCGTAGCCTTCTTCCTGCAACTTATAGGCGGCCAGCTTGTTCATCAGACCGATGCCCCTACCCTCCTGCTGCATATAGACAATGACGCCCTTGCCCTCCTGCTCAATCATCTGCATGGCGCGATGAAGCTGTTCGCCACAGTCGCAGCGCTTCGAACCCAGGATGTCGCCCGTGGCACACGACGAATGGACACGAACCAGAATAGGCTCGTCCTGCTTCCACTCGCCCTTGATGAGTGCAAAGTGCTCCTGTCCGTTGCTCTTCTGACGGAAGGGAATCATACGGAAATGACCATATTCGGTAGGCATATCCACCTCGACACCCTCCTCGACAATGCTCTCTTTCTGCAGGCGGTAGGCAATCATATCCTTGATGGTGATAATCTTCAGCTGGTGCTTCTGGGCAAACTCCATCAGCTGGGGCAGACGGGCCATGGTACCGTCTTCGTTCATGATCTCGATGAGTGCACCGGCAGGATAGAGTCCAGTCAGCTTACACAGGTCGATGGCTGCTTCGGTATGTCCCGAACGGCGCAGCACACCATTGTCCTGAGCATACAGCGGACTGATGTGTCCCGGGCGCCCGAAGGTCTTGGCCGTTGACGTAGGGTCGGCCAACGCACGAATGGTGGCGGCGCGGTCGTGGGCTGAGACACCCGTCGAGCAGCCTTCTATCTTGTCGACCGTCACGGTAAACGGCGTACCCAGCAACGAGGTATTGTCCTGCACCTGATGGGGTAGTTCCAGTTCGGCAGCACGACTGATGGTGACGGGTGCACAAAGCACACCACGGGCATTCTTCAGCATGAAGTTCACCATCTCGGGGGTAATCTTCTCGGCAGCACAGATCAGGTCGCCTTCGTTCTCGCGGTCTTCGTCGTCGACCACAATGACAAACTTACCCTCACGGAAATCGTCCAGAGCCTCGTCGATTGTATTGAGTTTCATTTGTTCCATAATTCCTTATACCTTATTATATATAGTAGTTTTAGTCGTCAATGACAGTAACGCTTCCCTCGGCCTGCACATCGCCCAGTTCCACCACGCGGGGAATGAGTTTCTTGTTGACGCGGATGATGTGCTGCAGGTCTCTGTAAAGACGGATGCGGAAGCGGATCATGCGGAAATAGAAGAAGATGCCCGTAGGCAGGAAGATGCCCGTGATGGCGTTCAGCCACTTGCGCTGGAAGGGACGCGTATGGGCATGAGTGGCAATGACGGGGAACTGGTTCAGCTTCATCAGCACGTATGGGTTCCTCGTGTACGAGAGGTCCTCGATGGCCGACTCGAGCACGTTGTTGATATGCTCTATCTCATGGTCGTCGCCAGGACGGAAGAACACCTTGATGGGGTTGGGCCAGCGCAGCAAGTGATGAACCGCACCGTAGCGCTCGATTTCGAGGCTGACATTCTTCAGCATCTCGGCGTCCGTGAGGTACTTCGGATCCTCGATGATGACCTCCTTACGCGAGATGCTACGCTTCGAGCGCAGACCCAGCATACGGCTGGCTATCTGCTTGTAAAGGTCGATATTGAACACCACCGAGTCGTTGTTGGCCTTGTAGGTAAAGAAGACGGCAATGGGCGTAAGCACTGCCGTTCCCAGCAGTTTGCCGAACCAAACGGTCCAGTTGTCGTCACGGGCCATCTTCATGCCCGTATTGTCGAGGATGTAGAACACGATGAATACCAGCACGCTGATGATGACGGGAACGCCCAGTCCACCCTTACGGATGATGGCGCCCAACGGGGCTCCGATGAAAAAGAATATCAGGCACGAGAGCGACAGCGTCACCTTGTTGATGGCCTCCATCTGGTGGGAACGGTCCTCACGGTTCAGATTCTCCGAATAGTCCACCTTGTATTCCATCTCGCTAAGAGCCGACTGGGCATTGCCGGTGGCCATAGCGATGATGCGCTGTTTCCGCTCGCCAGGAAGCTGTTCGTACAACGAATCGAGATTAACACTCTTTTCGGCTACGACCTTCACCACCCGTAACGAGTCGTCCTTGCTCAATGAAGCCCGTCGCGTAGGACTCAAGCTGGACTCCTGGAAGAACTGGTGACCCACCGAGTCGTTGAATTCACGGATAGAATCGAGGTCGTGCAGAATCTTGCTCATGCTCTTGGCACGGGCGTCCATCGCAATCCAACCGGCTTCAGCCATATCGAAACCGCTGTCGAAGTCGAGCACAATACGTTTCGTAGAAAAGGTTTCCCTGCGGTAAGGCACATTGGCCGCCACACCCAAGCCCGACTGGCGCATATTCTCGAACCACTCGCCGCTATACAGCGTCAGCAGCATGTGCTTCTTCTCGGCAGTAGCCTGAATATGGCCCGAATCGGCCAGAATGACGGCTGCATCCTCGTAACTGCCGTTCATACGGTAAATCATAATGCCATAAAGGGTGCCCGTCTCCATGTTCTTCTTCTGCACATACAGGTTCGAACCCGGTATGCCGTCGTAGAAGATACCCTCGGGAATCTCCACCTCAGGATTCTTCTGTTTCATCGAGATGAGCAACTGACGGAACGAGACGAATGCCTTGGGACCGACAATTTCCTGGAAGAAGAACGACATAATGGCAATGCCTGTCACAATGACGATCAGCGAACGGAAGGCCTGCATCAGCGAGATGCCTGCCGACTTGATGGCTGTCAGCTCCGAGCTCTCGCCCAGATTACCAAAAGCTATCAGCGAACTCAGCAGGATGGCCAGCGGGAAGGCCTGAGGCATCAGCATCAAACCCATGTACCAGAAGAACTGCGCCATCACCTCCAGCGACAGGCCTTTTCCAATCAGTTCGTCGACATAACGCCACAGGAACTGCATCATCAGCACAAACTGGCAGATGAAGAATGTTGCGAAGAACAGCAGTCCGAACTGTTTGGCAATGAAGATGTCTAATTTCTTGATAGGCGACCTCATATGGTCGGCAAAGGTACAACAATTTTGGTAAACAGCCAAACCATTCGCCACATTATACTAAAAATTTTGATTTTTTATATCACAACCCGCTGACTCGGTGAAGACGTTCAAGGTTGTCGTCCCAGATGCCCCTGAGGTCGGCTTCCTCTTCGTCGTCGGCAGCATAGTCGGTGATGAGCAGGCTGAGATTGCCCGTCAGGTCGCTCTTCTCGATACGCATCTCCCAAACGGCATCAGGCGTATCGGCATGGTAATCCCACAACATACGGATGTGGTCGTACTTTTCTATCTCTATGATGCGCGACTGCTTGGTGTCACGCTCCGTCCAGGGCTGACCCCAAGTGAAAGTCATCAAGTCGTCTTCGGAAGTCACCTTGTCGGCCAGCCATTTCTCCAAACCGTGAGCATTGCTGATTAAGTCCCAAACAATCTTTGGAGACTGTGTTGACAGCGGGTATTCAATCGTCAATTTCTGCATAGTTAGTCGTAATTAAAGGTGTGTCAGATTACGTTTACCCTGCAAAAATACAAAAAAATATCTAACCATGAAAGTTTTTTCGGAAAAAGTTTTGGTATTTCGAAAGATTTTCTTACCTTTGCAGCCGATTTGAGAGGATGACCTCTGAAATGGCGGGGTAGCTCAGCTGGTTAGAGCGTCGGATTCATAATCCGGAGGTCGAGGGTTCGGGTCCCCCTCCCGCTACTGAAAAGGGAAGTTTCCACATAGGAAGCTTCCTTTTTTTGTTTCTCTTTCTTTATTCTTTTCATCATGTTACATTTATTATAGTTTTTGATACATATGGAAAGGAATCATACAAATAATTTATGTACCTTTGCACCAAAATAAGCTATCAAACCAACAAACTGATATGAAAAGACTCCTTTCCTGTGCTGCCCTTATCGTTGCAGCCTCGCTGGGACTGAACGCCCAGAAACCCATGAAAGCCCCCAAGGGCGGAAAGCTAATTAGTGACGAACTCATCGGTATATTTTTTGAAGACATCAGTTCTTCCGCCGACGGCGGACTCTATGCCGAGCTCATCCAGAACGGTTCCTTCGAGTATAGTCCCGCCGAGCGTGACGGCTGGGGGGCCGGTACGGCGTGGAAGCAGGTACGCCCAGGCCATTCGCTGGGAACCATGCAGGTTCGCATGGACCAGCCACTGAATGCCAACAACCCCACCTATATGCGTCTGCATACTGAACGTACAAAGGAATACTACGACTACAAGGGTTGGAAGGGGTACGGACTGGAGAACACCGGTTTTGACGGCATTTCGGTGAAGGCTGGCGAGAAATATGACTTCTCGATGTTCCTCCGCAATATTGGCGGAGCCAAGCAGGTTCGTGTCGTGCTGGTAGAAGCCCAGGAGGGCTGGCCACCCCGTGATCCCAAGCTGCTGGCAGAAGCCACCTTCGACGTCAGCGCCACATCGTGGAAGAAGTATGAAGCCGTACTGACGGCCGATGCCACATCGACGAAGGCTACCCTGCAGATTCTGGTACTTACCACGGGCGACCTGGATATTGACCAGGTGTCGCTGATGCCTCAGGACACTTACAAAGGTCACGGACTGCGCAAGGATCTGGCCCAGGCGTTGGCCGACCTGCACCCGAAGTTCATGCGTTTCCCCGGTGGATGCGTGGTGCACGGCGGTGGCGACGGTTTCTGGGATACCTACCGCTGGAAGACCACCATCGGTCCGAAGGAACAGCGTAAGGGACTGAAGAACACGTGGGGTTACCACCAGTCAATGGGCTTAGGATACTATGAGTACTTCCAGTTCTGCGAGGATCTGGGTATGGAGCCTCTGCCTATCCTGCCCTGTGGTGTATCGTGTCAGGGCACCAATGGCGGCTGGGGAATGTATCCCACTCAGGCTCAGGATGCCTGTCCGATGGAAGACATGGAGGAGTGGGCCAACGAAGCCCTCGACCTGATAGCATGGGCCAATGGCGACCCTGCTACGAACAAATGGGCCAAAATGCGTGCCGACGCTGGTCACCCGAAGCCTTTCGGTCTGAAGTATCTTGGCTTAGGCAACGAGGAGAAAATCTCGCCGGAGTTCGAGGAGCGCTTTAAGTATATATATAATAAGGTAAGAGAGAAGTATCCTGAAATCGTCATTGTAGGTACAGCAGGTCCTGGCTCTCATCCCGGCAACGCTGACCTGGAGAATGGTTGGAGGCTGGCTGACGAGGTGGGCATGCCCATCATCGACGAACACTACTACGAGCCTAACAAGTATTTCCTGAGCAGTCGTCAGTACGACTATTATCCACGCGACCGCAAGACAAAGGTCTATCTGGGTGAGTATGCCGCCAAGGACAAGAAGCTCATCGACGCACTGGCCGAGGGCTTGTATCTGTTGCACGTCGAGCGCAATGGCGACATTGTAGCTATGACGAGCTACGCTCCCCTCTTCGCCAAGAAGACCAATACGAATTGGAATCCTGACCTGATCTACTTCGACAACGAGCGTCCCTATCTGACTTGCAGCTACTATGTGCAGCAGTTGTTTGGCCAGTCAAGCGGACAATATTACTATGGCAACTGCGTGAAGATTGACGATCCTGACGAGGCTCCCCGCTGGGACAATCTGCCCGAAGGCGAGAAGAGCGGTTATCTGCAGGGACAGAGCGTCGTGCTGAACGTAAAGACACGCAAATTGTATGTGAAGCTGGTGAACGCTTCTGACAAGGAGAAGGAGTTCGACATCAACCTCAGCCGCTTCCCCATCAAGAAGACTGCCGTCAAGACTATGCTCACCGGCAATGCCAACGACGAGAACAACTACGACGCTCAGCCCATCGTTCCCAAGACGGAGACCATCAAGGCTAAGAAGAAGTTCGACATGGAGCTGGATCCTTATACCATGGTGATGCTGGAGTATAGTTTATAAGAAGTTAGAGAAGTTAAAGAAGTTAGAGAAGTTAGAGAAGTTAGAATGAAACGCTGGAGTTTTATTATTTTTATTTTTTATTTTTTATTTAGCCCCGTAGGGGCGCAGAACCCCTATCTCCCGTTGTGGGAACACCTGCCCGACGGTGAGCCACGTGTATTTGAAGACCCCGACCAGCCCGGCAAGTTCCGTGCCTATATCATCGGTTCGCACGATGTGACCTATACCGCCTACTGCGGACCAGACATCCGTATGTGGTCGGCGCCCGTCGAAGACCTGAGTCAATGGCGCGACGAAGGTCCCATATTCACATGGTTCGTACAAGGCCAGTGGGACACGATGTTTGCCCCCGACCTTGTGGAGACGGTTGATAAGACTACGGGCAAGAAGACTTACTGGCTTTATCCCCACAGTCGTGGCTGGCGGCGTGTGCCAATGGTATGCAAAAGTGATCGTCCGAATGGTCCCTTCGTACCCGTGAACCTGACAGAAGATGGTACTCAGTGTCTACCCGGATCACTCATCGACTTCGACCCCTCGGTATTCATCGAGACAATTACCAACAAGAAGGACAAGGACTTCGATAAGGGCTATCGTGCCTACGTGTTCTACGGTTTCCAGCACTCCACAGCTTGTGAGTTGGACCAGAACACGATGTACTCGAAGCGTGAGGGTACAGAACTCATCGACCCCTTCATCCCTGCCAGCAGTCGTGACGGCAAGTTGCTCGACAAGGAAGGCAGCGAATATAAGGCACTCTACAAGGGACAGAACCCGCTGGACTTCAATTTCTTCGAGGCATCGAGCATCCGTCAGGTAGGTAACAAGTACGTGATGGTATTCTCGGGTTACTCTGGCAAGGAATACGGTCTGGGGAATACCAACAGCGCCCTGCGCTATGCCTTCGGCGACTCGCCTCTGGGTCCTTGGCGCTCTGGTGGTGTATTGGTTGACTCGCGTGGCGTCGTGCTTGGCGAAGACGGTGGTAAACTGATTGAGACCAATGCCGCTCACAATACCCACGGCTCGTTGCAGGAAATCAATGGTCAGTGGTATGTGTTCTATCATCGGCCTCCCCGTGGTTTCGGCAATGCCCGCCAGGCGATGGTGGCTCCCGTGAAGATTACGTGGGACAAGAAGCCCGTCGCCAAGGGTGGTATGGTGAAGATTACTGGTTATGATCCCTATGCACAGGATAACACCTGGAGCGCCAAGGCCTCTGACGGCAACGAATATACGGGTGCCGAGGTGACTAGCGAGGGCTTCCAGATATTCGGACTGCCACCTTACAATTATTATAGTGCCGGTATCGCCTGCTTTATGTATGGCCCTAACAGCAACAACTGGATGCAAGACAACCACGATGTATGGAATAACTCGATGGACCTTGCCGGCATTCAGAACGGTGGCATCATCGGCTTTAAGTACTTTGGCTTCGGTGGTCTGACACAGGACACCAAGGGCGTGAAGGCCTTTGAAGGTGTTAAGAAGGGGGATGATGTCCATCTTACTATTAACTTAACTACAAGCGGCAAGGGTGCCTTTAAGATTCATGTACGTTTGGATGACCCATGGAAGGGTGAAGAGGTCGGCGTGATTGATATTCCTGCCAATTTCACCGCCAACAAGGCACTCACGGTTTCTCATGCTGTTCCCGCATTGGAGGGGCTGACGGGCAAGCACGCCATCTACCTCGTCGTCGAGGGTCCTGAGGTGAAGCAGAACGACCAGCAGCGTCCCATGTGGGGCCGCCGTCCACAAGAACCCCAGCGTCCGCAGGGGCTCTTCGACCTCCACGGTATTGGCTTTGCTAAAAATGGCAGCGGTGCTCAGCCTGACTTTGTTCCTGAGTTGACCATCACCGTTGATGGTCAGAAGCTGAACATTCCTTCAAGACCCATCATGTCTACCAATGCCAATGGTTATACGGAGTGCAACCACTACCAGCTCTATGCTCCGCTGAAGGCTGGCAGCAAGGTGGAAGCCATTTGCGAAAAGGCCCCCAAAGCCGTGAAGTTTGACATCAGCCCCATTGTGGCGGGCCGTGCTACCATCAAAGCGACCTACAAGGGCAAAGAAAAGATATTCCTAATCAATTAATAATAAGTTCTAAAAAATCAATGCAAAGAAAAATCAAAATCTGTCTGTTGCTGGCAGCTGTGTTGTTGCCTGCAGCATCTTTTGCCCAACTGTCGACGAATCCCGACAAGTTCTTGGGTAACATCACCACAAGAGGTAATGTCGAGGCAGGAGGCGGCGTACCAAAATTCTACGAGCTCTGGAACCAGATTACCTGCGAGAATGAATCGAAATGGCAATCTGTAGAAGGAACCCGTGGTTCATACAACTGGAGTGGAGCCGACAATGCTTTCAACTATGCCAAGAAGAACAACTTCACCTACAAGTTCCACGCTCTGGTGTGGGGTTCACAATATCCTGGCTGGATAGAAAACCTGTCATACACAGACCGCTATCAAGCCATTTCAGAATGGTATGACGCTGCCCATAGCAGGTATCCTGACTTACCCATGATTGACGTAGTAAACGAAGCTGTTGAAGGTCACCAACAAGGTACCCACTTCATGAAAGAAGCATTGGGCGGCGGTGGAAAGACGGGCTACGACTGGCTCATCAAGGCATTCGAGATGGCTTACGAGCGCTGGCCGAACACCATTCTGATCTACAACGATTTCAATACCTTCCAATGGAACACCGACCAGTATATTGAACTGGTAACTACGTTGCGTGATGCTGGTGCTCCTGTTGACGCCTACGGTTGTCAGAGCCACGACCTGGGTGGTGTCAATCAGACCAATTTCAAGAATGTCATGAAGAAAATCCAGGATGCGCTGAAGATGCCCATGTATATTACCGAATATGACATCGGCGATTCCAACGACGCCAACCAGAAATGGAACTACCAGCAGCAATTCCCAATCATGTGGGAGGCAGACTATTGTGCCGGCGTCACACTGTGGGGGTATGTCTATGGTGCTACATGGACAACCGACGGCAACTCTGGTCTTTACAAGGACGGTAAAGAGCGTTCGGCTATGACTTGGTTGAAACAATACATGGCAACTGATGCTGCCAAGAATGCCAAGAGTCCCTACCCTGACATGAAGAAAGAGGCCTCTATTTACATTCGTCCTGCTGCTTTGAAGGTGGCACGAGGCGATGTGCTTCCCATCACGGTGCGCGCCAGCATGGCTACCAAGACCATCGAGAAGATTGACCTCTATGTGGAGGACGAGCTGATTGCCACCATGACCGAGGCTCCCTACAGAACGGAGTATAACGTTCCTTCGTCCATCAAGTCAGGCTGGAAGATTATCAAGGCTGTAGTGACTACTACCGACGGTGCCACCTATGAGCGCCTGTCGCGTTTCAGTTCACTCGCATCTACCAAGAAGCGCAAGCCATACAGCGAGACCATTCCCCAGTTGCCTGGCACAATCAACATCGCTGAGTTCGACGAAGGTGCACAAGGTGTGGCATACAACAATGCTGATCGCGAGAAGAGTGGCATGAAAGACGGCCAGTGGATGGATTATACAGTAGAAGTGGCCGAAGATGGTATCTACACGTTTGATGCCGAGATTGCAGCAAGCAGCAAAGGCGGTATGTTCCACCTGGCAGAATATGCAGAAGACAATCTCCATATTCTCACCGAATTCGTGGAAGTGCCCACTACGGGTTCCACCAGCGACTATAAGTCCCTTCACGGAAAGATGCTCGTACCTCTGACGGCAGGTCGTCACGTACTCACAGTACTGGTCGACAAGGGTAACTTCAATTTCAAGAGCATTACTTTCAATCGCTATGAGGAAGGTCAGGGCACATGTCTGGTGAAGGCCTTCAGCGCTGAATATGGTGTTGGCGACTACATTCCTCTCGAGGCTAGAGCCACAGCAACAGGCAGCACCGTCAGTCAGGTAAACTTCTATGCCAACAACTTGTATGTAGGCACTGCCACCGAGAGTCCCTATAAGGTTGAATTCGTACCGAACGAGATGGGCACTTATGCCATTACGGCTATTGCCGTCAGTGCCGAGGGTAAGGAGAAGTGGTCGAAAGTGCGTGAACTGAAGGTTACCAGCCCCACACCGACTGCCATCCGCACCGTCCATGCAGAAACAGACAACGCCGACGCTCCTGCCTATAACCTGATGGGTGTTCCCGTCGACAAAAACTATCGTGGCATTGTCATCAAGAATGGCAAAAAAGTGATTATAAAATAAGTTTAAGAAGATAAATGAAAAAGTTTTTTCTTACAGCAATGCTGTTATTGTGCGCCGTGATGGGCGCTCAGGCCGAAGTAGATCCAAATTTCTACATCTACATCTGCTTTGGCCAGTCGAACATGGAGGGCAATGCCCAGTGGGAAGCCCAGGACGTGGGAAATGTGGACCCACGATTCCAAATGCTGGCAACCTGTAATTTCGATAATCCAAAACGTAAACTAGGCAACTGGTATACTGCAGAATGTCCAATTGTCAGCCCCGTTGGAAAACTGGGACCCTCTGACTATTTTGGCCGTACCATGGTTAAGGAACTCCCCGACAAGAAAATTGGCGTCATTGCCGTTGCTATGGGTGGTAGCCCCATCGAGATGTTCGACAAGGATTTGTATGAGCAGAAATACAAAGACAATTACAATGAGTGGTGGGCTCAGATAGCCAGGAATTACTACGGCGAGAACCCTTACGGCCGCATCATCGAGATGGCTAAGAAAGCTCAGGAAGTGGGTGTCATCAAGGGCATCCTGTTGCATCAGGGTGAGTCGAACAATGGCGACGAAAAGTGGCCCGGAATGGTGAAGAAAATCTATAAGGACATGCTGCACGACCTAGGCCTCAAGGCTTCTGATGTACACATCTACGTCGGTGAGACAGAATATGAGGAGATGGGCGGTGGCTGTTCATGGCATAATCATGTGGTTGCCAAAATTCCCGAGGTCATTCCTACTGGTCATGTAGTGTCTGCCAAGGATATTCCCGGCAATGGCACCGACCCCTGGCACTTCTCAGCTGAAGGCTATCGCACCTTCGGTAAGCGCTATGCCGAGTCCGTCCTTGATGTCATTAATCATCCGGAAAAGTATGTGAAATATTATACTATTGACGAGCGCTTAACGGGCGGGACGAAAGAAATTGCCAACAATGATTTTGCTATCGTCAACGAGACAGAGCAGAAAGCTTTTTACTGCGAGTCTGGAAACGTTCTTAGCTATGGCGATTACGTGAGTGCATTCGATGTCTCAAATGAGTGCTATTACTTCAGATTACAGAAGACCAGTGGTGGCTTCCGTCTGCGTCTTGTCGATTCTGATGGTAATTACTATCAGTTGGACGGGGCTGACGCCTATCTGAACACGCAGACTATTGATGGCAATTGTTGTTTTGTCGGTGGTCTAAACAACCAAAATGGACAGGACCTTGCAAAAGGCGCTGTGTGGGAAATGGAGTATACGGATGGTAAGGGATGGTCTATCAAGAATGTAGGTACGGGCAAGTATCTGAAGGACGCCTCGCACCCCGCTATGTTCGACGAGCCTACCTACTTTACCTTCTGCTCACTTAAGGAGACCGACACACCTCCTACGGGCATTGAGGAAGTGAAGACCGTCAAGGAGATTAAGGACAACAACTGGTATTCGATAGACGGACGCAAGGTAAACCCCGAGAACCTGCGCCCCGGACTCTATATCAACAAGGGTAGAAAGATTGTGATTAAGTAGACAGGAAAGTCTTGGTGAATAGGGGCAACGCCCTATTTCACCAAATTTCCAAGAATGTCACGGGTAAGCTCCTTCGTAATAGTACGGGTAGCTGCACTCGTGGCATTTTTTGCTACCCTACCCGTAGTCGAAGTTCTCGACTTCGTCTTCTTACCGGTCACCTTATCGCTGACGTAGGAACCCAGCACGGCAGCTAACGTTGAGGTGATGGCAGTGATAACAGCCTTCAGCACTTTCGACATCATGCCGGGCTTCTTCTTTTCCTCCTTCTCGGCTTTTTCATTAGCCTTAGCCTCTTCGATAGCGGCAGCTTCTTCCTCCTGAAGCGCCAACTGCTGTTCAGCCTCAGCCATCAGCACCTCAAAGGCACTCTCACGATCTATGGGGGTATCGTATTTACCATAGATACGACTCTGCTTGATAATGTCCAGACGCTGGCCTTCGGTAACGGCACCAATCTGACTGAGCGGGAACAGCACCTTGGCGCGTTCTACGACACTGGGGGCACCCTTCTCGTCCAGGAAACTCACCAGCGCCTCACCCGTCTCCAGATTCATGATGGCCTCGTCGGTCTTAAACTCCGGATTGGCACGGAACGTATCAGCAGCGGTCTTTACAGCCTTCTGATCCTTCGGCGTATAGGCACGCAGGGCATGCTGTACGCGGTTACCCAACTGTCCGAGGATATTTTCAGGAATATCTGTGGGGCTCTGGGTGATAAAGTAGATACCTACACCCTTCGAACGGATGAGTCGGATGACCTGTTCAATCTTGTCTAATAGCGCTTTGCTGGTATCGGTAAACAGCATGTGGGCCTCGTCGAAGAAGAACACCAGTTTGGGCAATGGCAGGTCACCCACCTCGGGCAACGTCGAGTAAAGCTCGCTCAACAGCCACAACAGGAAAGTGCTATACAGTTTCGGCTGCAACATCAGTTTATCGGCTGCCAAGACGTTCATCACGCCTTTGCCACCTTCACATTGCATCAGGTCGTAGATGTCGAACGACGGCTCTCCGAAGAACTTGTCGGCACCCTGGCTCTCCAACTGCAACAAGGCACGCTGGATGGCACCAATAGTAGGTGTCGAAATATTTCCGTACTTCGTGGTATACTCTTTAGCATGCTGTGACACCCAATCGAGCATCGAGCGCAAGTCTTTCAAGTCAATGAGTAGCAATCCCCTTTCGTCAGCAATGCGGAACACGATGTTCAGCACACCGTCCTGCGTCTCGTTCAGCTGCATCAGACGACTGAGCAACTGCGGACCCATCTGCGAGATGGTGGCACGCATGGGGTGACCTTGCTCGCCAAAAACGTCAAAGAAACGTACAGGACAACTCTGGAACTCCGGATTCTCAATGCCGAACTCCGGTAGACGCTTCTCGATGAACCCACTCATCCTGCCGACCTGTGAAATACCACTCAGGTCGCCCTTCATATCGGCCATAAAACAAGGCACACCAGCCTGACAGAAAGTCTCCGCCATCACTTGCAGCGTCACAGTCTTACCAGTACCGGTAGCACCAGCGATGAGTCCGTGACGATTAGCCATCTTACCTGTAATACTAAGCGCACCATTGGCGCAATGGGCAATGTAAAGCCCCCGTTCTTTATCGTACATAATAGTAGTAATTTAGTTATTTTTCGGCAAAGATACGAAATTTCTCTCAACTCTCAACACTAAACTCTAAACTTTTTCGTATTTTTGCACCCAAAATATGAATCGCTTCATTCGTTTCATCAAAAATTGGACATTACCCGTGGCTATTGCTGAGGGTTCCACATGCTATCTGACGTTCTACTGGGTTCCTGCTCTCGACACGCTGGGCAACCAACTAAGTCCCGTGTTCGACGTCATCTTCCCCCTGTTTGTATTCCTCACCCTGCTGATTACCTTCTGCAAGGTCGACTACCACCAGCTTCGCCCTCACCGCTGGCACATCGGTGTATTGGTGGCCCAGCTATTGCTCATCGCAATGACGATTGGAGTCATCTTCTGGGTCGAGGAATATGCCGAGCAAAAACTGCTTTGGGAGGCCTTGCTGACGTGCATCATCGGCCCCGCAGCATCAGCAGCTCCTGTTGTAGTCGGCAAACTGGGTGGCAACATCAATACAATGACCACCTACGTCATCCTTTCATCATTAGCATCCACCGTACTCATCCCTCTGGTATTCCCCATCCTCGAACCGGCTGCAGGTGTGGCCTTTCTCGAAGCATTCCTCGTCATTTTGAACAAAGTGGCCATCGTCCTAATGCTACCCCTCGTTCTGGGTTGGTTCATCAAGCATTACCTGCCTCGGCTACAACGTCGCATTGCCGCCATGCCCAATCTCAGTTTTTATACTTGGGCTATCTCGCTGAGCATCACCACGGGCATCACCGTCAAGAATATCGTTCACAGCAATGCCACCATGATGCTCTTGTTTTGGATTGCCGTGACAACACTCCTGCTCTGCTTCGTTCAGTTTCTCATCGGACGAGGCATCGGCCATTGGCTTGGCGAAGAGGTCAATGCTGGACAGGGACTGTTTCAAAAGAACACCGCACTCAGCATTTGGGTGGCTTATATGTATCTGAATCCTGTGGCTTCGGTGGGAGCAGGCTGTTACGTATTGTGGCAAAATATCATCAATAGTTTTGAAATCTGGCAGGACAGAAAGCGGCAAAACCCGTCGTAAACTGCAACATGATACACCAAAGAAAGTCCGCGAAACATGACAAAAGGTTTGTTTCGCGGATTTTTCGTATCTTTGCCGAGCATTTACCGCAGAAACTATGAAACGAACAACAATATTATCCGCTGCTCTGGCGATAGCTATGAGTAGTACCGCACAGAATCCCTTTGTGCAGACTTGGTGTACGAGCGACCCTGCTCCGATGGTACACGACGGAACGATGTATGTCTATACCGGTCACGATGAGGATGGCGCCGACTTTTTTTGGATGCAGGAGTGGCGCGTCTATTCCACGCAGGACATGGTGAACTGGCAGGACCACGGTTCACCCTTGGCTCTCGAGAGTTTCTCGTGGGCCGACGACCGGGCCTGGGCCTCACAAACCATCGAGCGCGACGGTAAGTTCTATTGGTACATCTGTGCCCACTCAAAGATTTCCAATGGTATGGCTATTGGTGTGGCCGTCAGCGACTCACCGACAGGCCCCTTTCGCGACGCCATCGGCAAGCCGCTGTTCGAGAACGGTTCCTGGGATCATATCGACCCCACGGTGATGATCGACGACGACGGCCAGGCCTGGCTCATGTGGGGTAATCCACGTGTGTACTACCTGAAACTGAACCGCGACATGATTTCCTATTCGGGCGAACTGGGTATGCTCGACATGACCGAAGAGGCTTTCGGTGCCCCGTCGATGGACAAGCGCGAGAAAGGCAAGAAATACAAGGACTGCTATACAGAGGGTCCCTGGCTCCGAAAAGTGGACAGTTCAAAGTTCAAAGTTGAAAGTTCAAAGGTCTATCAGCTGCTCTATGCCGCCGGTGGTGTGCCAGAACACATTGCCTACAGCACAGCTCCCCACCCCACAGGTCCCTGGACCTATGCCGGCGAGATTATGCCCCTCTGCGACACGAAGTCGTTTACGAACCACTGTGGCGTGGCCGACTACAAAGGCCACTCCTACTTTTTCTACCACACGGGCAAGTTGCCTAATGGTGGTGGTTTCGGACGCAGCGTAGCCGTCGAGGAGTTCCAGTATAATGCCGACGGCAGTTTCCCCACCATTATGCCTACCGATGAAGGAGTCAAGCCCATCGCCACCTTCAACCCCTATCGCAAAGTAGAAGCCGAAACAATGGCATTCTCGAAGGGTATCAAGACGGAACAATTCGCAACGCCACACTCTGACCAAGGGTCAGAGAACGAACAGGTGGGTGTTTATGTATCGGATATTCACAATGGCGACTATATCAAACTGCAGAACGTCTGCTTCTGCAACAAATTGCCCCGCACCTTCACTGCCCGTGTGGCCAGTGGTCTGCGTGGCGGACAGATTGAAGTACGCATCGACAGCATCCATGGCCAACTGCTTTGTCGTCTGGAGGTTCCCGCCACGGGAGGCTGGGAGAACTGGCAGACGCTCACTGCCGACTTCACAGAGAAGGTCATGGGCCACCACGACCTCTACTTCGTGTTCACAGGCCGCAAGGGTCCCAAGCTCTTCAATTTCGACTGGTGGGAGATGCGCGGACTGGAACAGGTCAATATGCCACTCTTCCAGACGAAATTCACCGCCGACCCCTCACCCTTGGTGGTGGGCGACACCTTGTTCCTTTATACCTCGCACGATGCATCACCCGAGGACATCGTCGACGAAAATGAACGCAGCTCAGCAGGATTCTTCATGTACGACTGGCTGCTGTGGTCGACCACCGATATGGTAAACTGGACCGAGCACGGTGCTGTAGCCTCGCTGAAGGACTTCTCCTGGCGTTCGCGTGAAAACGGTGGATGGGCCATCCAGACTGTCGAGCGCAATGGTAAGTACTACCTCTATGCCCCACTCCACGGGCACGGCATCGGCGTGCTGGTGGCCGACTCACCCTATGGTCCTTTCCGCGATCCCCTGGGTAAGCCGCTGGTTTGGGACCAGAGCAACTGGTTCGACATCGACCCCTCAGTATATACTGACGACGATGGTCAGGCCTACATGTATTGGGGTAATCCCCACACCTTCTGGGCCAAGCTGAACGACGACATGATCTCTATCAAAAAAGACGCCACTACTCCCGGCGCATCAGCGTCGGGAGTCACTAAGCTCCCCCACATCCCCAACTATCAGGAAGGACCCTGGTTCTACAAGCGCAATGCAACGCCACACTCTGACCAAGGGTCAGAGAAAGGGCACTACTACCTCGGCTTTGCCTCTACCTGCTGTCCTGAGGCGCTCGGCTATGCCATGAGCGACTCACCCACAGGACCCTGGGAGTGGAAAGGCTACATTATGCGACCCACCGAGCGCGACCGAGGCAACCATCCTGGCATCTGCGACTACAAGGGCCATTCGTATGTCTTCGGACAGAACTACGACCTGATGCACCTCGAGACTTTCGAACACCATGAGCGTCGCTCGGTGTCGGCACAGGAGATTCATTACAATGCCGACGGCACCATTCAGGAAATTCCTTACTGGCTCGACCAGGAACCCATGAAGCAACTACACTGGCTCAACCCCTACCAGCGTGTCGAGGCCGAGACGATGGCCTGGGGCTATGGCTTGAAGTCGGCTAAGATGGACATCCCCAATACGGGCGTCGTAGCCGACATGCCTGAGTCAACGGGTAAGAGGAATATGTACATCTACGACCTGAACGACGGCGAGTATATCCGCCTGCGTGGCGTCGACTTCGGCGAGAAAGGTGCCAAGCAGTTTGCCATCACCGCTGCTGCCACCGGTACGGCTACCGTAACCCTGCGCCTCGACAGTCAGAAGGGCGACATCATCGGCACAGTAGTCATTGGCAAGACGGGCAGCGTAGAAAAATACAAGTCGTTCACCGCCAAGGTCAAGAACGCCACAGGTGTCCACGACCTGTACCTCTGTTTCGACAAGGCACAGGGCGACGTGCACCTCGACTGGTGGACGTTTAAGAAATGAAAAATGAGAAATGATAACTAATCCCTATATGAACAAAACTTTATTATCAACATTCGCGTTGTGCCTGACTGCTACGGCAGTCATGGCACAAAACCCTATCATTCGCGACCAGTTTACAGCCGACCCGACGGCTCGCGTGTTTAACAACAAGGTGTACCTCTACCCCTCGCACGACATCAAGCCCCCGCAGGGACAGCGTCAGGATTGGTTCTGCATGGAGGACTACCACGTCTTTTCTTCCGAGAACCTTACCGACTGGACCGACCATGGTGTCATTGTCACGCAGAACAAGGTGCCCTGGGTGCGCCCTGACTCCTATTCCATGTGGGCACCCGACTGTGTCGAGCGGAATGGAAAGTATTATTTCTATTTCCCGTCCACGCCTGCTGGAGCCATGCGTGGCTTTGGTGTGGGCGTAGCCATCAGCGACAGCCCCGAGGGTCCGTTCGTCTGTGAACCAGAGCCTATCAAGGGCATCAACGGCATCGACCCGTGTGTGCTTCAGGCCTCCGACGGCAATGCCTACATCTTCTGGGGGGCAGGCCGTTGTGCCAAACTGAAGCCCAACATGAAGGAACTCGCCGACGACACCCCCAAGGAGAAAGTCAAGTGGGGCGACCGCGAGTTCGAGATGATGGGTGTCAACTGTCTGAAAGACCTGCCCAACCGTCAGGCCGAAGGTCCGTTTGCCTTCGAGGCTAACGGCTGGTACTACCTCACTTATCCCTATGTGCGTGAAAAGACCGAGGTTCTCGGCTACGCCATGAGCAAGAACCCCATGGGGCCCTATGAATACAAGGGCATCATCATGACCGAGCACCCTAACTGCTGGACCAATCACCACAGCATCGTGAACTACAAAGGTCAGTGGTATCTGTTCTACCATCAGAATGCCTTCTCGCCCAACGACGACAAGCGCCGTTCCGTACAAATCGAAAAACTGTTCTTCAATGCCGACGGTACCATTCAGGAGGTTCGTCCTACCCTGCGCGGCGTGGGCATCAACCAGGCTACCGAGAAAATCGAGATCGACCGCTACAGCACAGCCAGTGCCGATGTCACCACCCAGCTCATCGATACCGTCAACACCTTCCGCAGCTACCAGGCCACCCTTCCCACCAAGGGCAGCTGGCTGAAATATGACGACATCGATTTCAGCTGTCTCACCGACGGCTATCTCATCATCAATGCCAAGGCTGCCGACAACACCCGGTTGTTCGTCCGCGAGAAAGCGGCCAATGGTAAGGTCATCGCCAAGTTCGACCTCACCGTGAAGCCCGAAACACCGGCAGGCATGCCAGCCATGTTCCGTCGCGACTTCAGCAACCAGTGGCTCACGCTGACGGCTCCGTTGGAGTATACCCCCAAGGGCGTTTCCGACCTCGTTATTACTGTCGAAGGCGATGCCGGCATCAGCATCAACTGGGTGCAGTTCAAGAACCGTCCAAAATACTTCACTCACGTTGAGTCTGGTGCGATGCCATCGCACCCAGACAACGACGGCTTCATCCGCCGCTGGCTCATCCTCGAGCCCATCGACAAGCCCAACAGCGGCAATACCGTCTTCACCGATTCCTATCTGCGCGAGCACTTCAACCGTGAGTATTTCAAGGGCCAGCAGACCATCATTCCGAAGGACGGTCAGAAGGTCAAGGCCGTCTTCCAACAGGAACAGGCCCCCGCAGGTTTCGGTCGCGGCATGCAGGCTCCTGCCCAGCCCGAAATCAAGACTGTCAAGCAGACGCTCACCTGGCATGCTCTCGACAGCGAGAACTACAACGTCAAACTTTTCCGCTTCGCCGAGAAGTGGGGCGAGAAGGTCTATGGCGTGCTCTTCTGGACCGTCACCATCATCGACTGCGACGAGGATATTGCTGACGTCCGTCTGGCCGTCGGTTCCAACTCAGCCTCCATGTGGTGGCTCAATGGCGAGGAAGCCCTCTTGCTCTCTGGCGACCGCCGCATGGTGAAGGACGACGCCATGTCGCCACGTCTCACCCTGAAGAAGGGTCGCAACATCCTGCGCGGTGCCATCATCAACGGCCCCGGCATGAGCGACTTCTGCGTCCGTTTCCTCGACGAGAAAGGCCAGCCAGTAACGAATTATAAGGTGACAACATCTTCGAAATAACGAAATAACGTAATAACGACATAACGACATAACGACTATGAAACGCTATATTATTATTTTCTCATTTCTCATTTCTCATTTCTCATTTAGCGTTGCCCAAACAGGGCAACCTTATATCCACGACCCCTCGACCATTGCCGAGTGCGACGGCAAATACTACACCTTCGGCACAGGCGGTGGCGGACTCATCTCTGAGGATGGCTGGACCTGGAACAGCGGTGCCGAGCGCCCTGGTGGCGGTGCTGCCCCCGACATCATCAAGATTGGCGACCGTTACCTCTGCATCTATGGCGCCACGGGCGGTGGTCTGGGTGGTGGACATGCTGGCCGCATCCTCACCATGTGGAACAAGACGCTCGACCCCAAGTCGCCCGACTTCCGTTGGACCGAGGCCGTCGAGGTGTGCTCGTCCGACGGTATGGAGGATCAGGATGCCATCGACCCCGGATTGTTGCTCGACCCCACGACGGGCCGTCTGTGGGTTAGCTACGGCACCTACTTCGGCACCATCCGCCTCATCGAGCTCGACCCCAAGACTGGCTTCCGCGTAAAGGGCAATAAGGAGAAGGATATTGCCATCGACTGCGAGGCCTCCGACCTCATGTATCGCGACGGCTGGTACTATCTGCTGGGCACCCATGGCACCTGCTGCGACGGTGTCAACTCCACCTATAACATCGTGGTAGGTCGCTCGCGCAGCGTCGAGGGTCCCTATATAGATAATGTGGGCCGCGACATGTTCCACGGTGGTGGCCGCATGGTCATTGCCGCAGGCGACCGCAAGACGGGTGCAGGACACTTCGGACGTACCATCGTCGACGAGGGCGTCGAGGTGATGTCGTTCCACTGGGAGGCCGATATGGACCTCAGCGGACGCTCTACGCTGGCCATCCGACCCCTGCTCTGGAAGAACGGCTGGCCCGTTGGTGGTGAACTGTTCCGTGGGGGCACCTTCGAAATCGAGAGCGAGCGTCGCGGCTATGCCCTCGAGCTGGCTGTCGACTTCGTTCGCATGCAGGTAGCCCGTGCAGGCTGGTTCAACCGTGAACAGATGCAGCAGCCCGTCAAACCCATTGCCAACCAGACCTTGGCCGAGGTCATCGGCACGTGGCCTGAAGGCAACATCCCCGCCCGCATCGGCGACTACATGTTCCGTCCCCACCAGCGCTGGACCATCAGCCCCGTCGAGGGCAAGGGCGCCTATCTGGGTAACACCTACTTCAAGATTGTCATCGAAGGCACTGAGCGTGCATTGGCTGCTACTGCCGACCGCGAGGTGACCACCGTGCCCGCCTATACCGGCGACGACAGCCAGCTCTGGCGCATCGAACAGCTCACCGACGGCACCTTCCGCATCATGCCCAAGGTCATTCCCGGTCAGCAGGGCATCAACACCCGCTACTGCCTCTACTCCGCAGGCGACAGCACCCCCACCCTCACCGAGTACGACTTCCAGAGCGACAACTCGAAGTGGAACTTCCGCAACCACTAATCCCATTTTCTAACAACAATCAAACAACTATTAAGCGCGTGGTCAAACAACCACGCGCTTATTTTTTTGCAAAACTACCGACATCCGACATAGCCGTTATCGCAAATAGCTTATTTATAAGTAGTTATCGAAATTTCTATGCCCCTTATACTGACATAAAACCGACATAATACTGACATACTACCGACATAATACTGGTTTACTAGGGGGCTAGCGGCTCTGATATTTGGCGTTTACACGTTTTCCTCCCAATACCTGTTCTGAAATTCTCTAGAGAATTTTACCTTTACCTAGGCACTTAGCAATTGTTAGGACTAGGGTAAGCACGAAATTCTCTAGAGAATTTCATAACGAGCTTTATTCTAAAGATTGCAAACCCTTATCCTTCACTTTGCTTACCTTCCTTCTGAACATCTTCGTGCTTCGTTCCCAAAAGCAGACTTCATAATGCCGCTTCAAGTCTGCTTGCTGCCTGTTTTATGTCGGAACAATGTCAGTAGTATGTCAGTAGTATGTCGGTTTTATGTCAGTATTATGTCGGTTCTATGTCAGTATTATGTCAGTTCTATACTATATAACCCACTGGCTATCAACAATATAACCTATATATTATGTCGGATGTCAGTAAATTCTCCAATTTTCCATCAAATTATTCTGTTAAATGACACAACCAGACCTATGACAATTCTCAGTTAAGTCACAATATTCACTGGCTGACCGTCGACGAATGCCTTTACGTTTCCGATTGCCAAAGCTATCAGACGCTTTCTTGCCTCCTTGGTGAAAAGTCGGGACGGTTCTGCTTATTCAATTTAGGAATCAGGAGAGCCGTCCTTTTTTGTGTTAAATGCATAGGGAAGTAGTCTGTGATAACGGGTCCGCGAGGTTGCATGTGCAGGTCCCTCGAGGTAACACGTGCAGACTCCCGAGGTTACACGTGCAGACTCCCGAGTCTGCAAAAACGGGTGGAAAAAGAAAAATTGGAAGTCCGTTTTTATGAATCCTGCCGTTTACGGGCGGAAGAGGGAGAAATTGACGCTGCCGTACTGGCGGTGTTCCAGGAAGTGGGGATGCTGGGTGAAGTCGTAATCCTTGCCGTGTTCGAGGACGAAGAGCCCGTCGGGCTTCAGCAGTTCGCGCTCGATGATGAGATCGGGCAGCGTGGGGAGTTCTTTCAGCGCATAGGGCGGGTCAGCAAAGATGAAGTCGAACTGCTGTTTGCAGGACTTGACGAATCGGAAGACATCAGCGCGGATGGGGAGAACCGCAGCGGGAGAGCCGCTGCGCACGGCGGGGTCGGCGCTCCCAGCGCCGAGTTTTTTCAGGCAGTCCTGGATGAAGCGATGGTGGTCGCGGTCGAGTTCAACGCTGACGACGCGACTGCAGCCACGTGAAAGCAACTCGAGCGATATGCTGCCCGTGCCTGAGAAGAGGTCGAGGGCCTCGGCACCGTCGAAGTCGACATACTGTATGAGTACGTTGAAGATGTTCTCCTTGGCGAAATCGGTGGTGGGCCTCGCCTTGAACGAGCGGGGAATGTCGAAATGACGGCCTTTGTATTTTCCGGTTATGATTCTCATATCTTAACTCCTGACTCCTGTCTCCTATCTCCTTTAACTCCTCAAATACACCAGCATCACGTCGTAAGGCATGCCGTCAATCTGGGTGACGGGGGCACGGTTGAACTCACCGGAGGGCGTGCTGGCGAAAACGCGCTTGACGAATGTGAGGGCACGATCCTTCAGCTCGGGCATCGTTCCCGCCAGATGCAACTCGTCGGACTGCGGGTCCATGCCGAGCTGTTTCCAAACGGAGAGTAGATAATAGAGTGCGTCGTCGGGCGTCGTGACGGCATAGGTGTTCTGGAACTTGAAACGATTGGGCCCGAAAGCAAAGACTTCCAGCTTGCGGTCGTGGTAATAGCAGTAGAGCTTGGCATGCTGACCAGTAAAACTCTTCTGATACATGTGATGCCAAACGGATGACATCAATGGCTGGTAGCTGACATGTCCGAAATGGTCGGCCAGCACCTGGCGCAGGTCTTTCTGTACGGCAAAAACGGCTACGGCATTCAGGTCGGGCAATACTGCGTGCATGACCATGAACTGGTCGTGACGCGTAAAGGTGTAGTGGTAAAGCTGGTCGCGTTCCTCCTCGCGGAACATCGCCACGGGGATGGTGAGCACGGGCGAGTCGACAAGTACCAGCACGTGCTCGTAGTCGTCTTGCAGGATGAGTTGTGTGCGGAGAGCCTCGCGCATGTTGGCGGCGAGCGATATGGCGCTATTCATCGGGTAGCGCTCGTAGCGCACCTGACCATTGTCGGAAGTCGACAGGGCGATGGAGTCGCGGCTGATCCGGATGATGAGTCGTTGTCTGTTCATAGTGTCTATTTCTCCAAGATGCTCAGCACACACAATACGGCTAACACCGCACTGACCAGCGCCAAAATGATATTTGTCTTCTGAATGTTCGTCATTACGGCTGCGAAGGTACGAAAAAGTGAGCAAAATGCCAAAATTTATTTGGAGAATTACACATTTTTTCGTAATTTCGCAGGCAGAAATGATTGCCGACGAACTGACATACCGCATCCGCGAGGCACTGGGCCTGGAGCCGACCGCCGAGCAGAACGAAGCCATCGACACCTTCGGACGGTTTATGACCGACCGCCACGAAGAGGCCGTCATGGTGATGCGTGGTTCGGCAGGTACGGGAAAGACCACGCTGGCTGCCGCCATTGTGAAGGCCATGACTACGCTGGGCCAGAAGTTGGTGCTGCTGGCACCGACAGGTCGTGCCGCCAAGGTGTTCTCGCTCTATGCAGGACATGCGGCATTTACCATCCACCGCCGCATCTACCGCCAGAAGTCGTTGGAGGGCCGCTTCGAGCTGAGCTTCAACAACGCACAAAACACGCTGTTCATTGTGGACGAGGCGTCGATGATTGCCAACGGATCGTCATTCTCGGACACCATCTTCGCAGGTGGACAACTGATGGACGACCTGATTCGCTTCGTCTATAACGACCGCAACTGCCGCATTCTGTTCATCGGCGACCGCGCCCAGCTGCCACCCGTAGGCGAGACAGAGAGCCCGGCCCTACAGTCGGACGTGCTGCGCAGCTACGGACTGCACGTCCACGAGTGCGACCTGAGTCAGGTGCTACGACAAAGCCAAGAGTCAGGCATCCTATGGAACGCGACGCGAATCAGAAGCCTTGGCACCGCCGGAGAACTGGCGGGTACGGCGGCTTACATGAATATCTGGGGCGCCACTGTGCCCAGCGGTTCTCCGCTGGGACTCCCGAAAATCCGATTTGCAGGATTCAGCGACATCCGCATCGTGCCTGGCGGCGAACTCATCGAGACACTGACGAACAGCTACTCGCACGTCGGAATGGACGAGACCATCGTCGTCACCCGTAGCAACAAGCGCGCCAACATCTACAACCAGGGCATCCGCAACCAAGTGCTGGACCGCGATGAGGAACTCTGCACCAGCGACCAGCTGATGATTGTGAAGAACAACTACTACTGGTTGGAAGAGGAACTGCGACAGGCCACCGAGAAGATTGAACAGCCGATGTCGTTTCTGGCCAATGGCGATAGGGCTGTGGTGCGCCGTGTGCGCCATGTGCACGAGCAGTATGGGTTCCGTTTCGCCGAGGTCACCATGACGTTCCCCGACTACGACGACTACCAGCTTACGGTTATGACGCTGCTGGACACGCTGACATCAGAAGCCCCCGCACTGACTCGCGAACAGCAGGAGTTATTATATAATAAGGTAATGGAGGACTATGCGGACATTCCCCACAAGGCCGACCGCATCAAGAAGGTCAGGGAGGACCGCTATTACAATGCCGTTCAGGTGAAGTTCGCCTATGCAGCCACATGCCACAAGGCCCAGGGCGGTCAGTGGGCGCACGTATACATAGATCAGGGCTACATGACCGATGACATGCTCTCGACCGACTATCTGCACTGGCTCTATACGGCATTCACCCGTGCTACGGAACAGTTGTACCTGGTGAATTGGCCCAAGACGCAGACGGAAGAGGGATAAGAGATAAAAGATAATAGATAAGAGATAAAAATGATGATTGTATTATATATAATAATAGGTATAGCCTTAGGGGCTGTGGCGGTGTATTTCGTGATGAACCAGAAGCAGAGCCGAATGGCTGTGGAACTGGCCAAGAAGGAGACCGAGATAGAGATGATGAAAACCACCAAGGACCAGTTGCGCGACATGGGTGTGCTGCTGGCCGAGGCGCAGGCCCGTCACCTGAACAAAGAGAATCAGGAGAGTATGGACCACATCACGCAACCTCTGAAACAGGCCATCAGCGAGATGCGCAAAGCCATCAGCGACAACACCAAGGACCACACGGCCCAAACGGCATCGCTGAAAGAACAACTGAGGCTGATGATGGAGACGGGACGCGAGATGAGCGAGAAGGCCGAGGGGCTGGCTAACGTGCTGCGCCGCGACAACAAGATCAGCGGCAACATGGGCGAAATCATCCTGGGCGACCTGCTGACGTCGCAGGGACTGACCGAAGGTATCCACTACGAGGTGCAGGCCCGGCTGCGCGACGAGATGGGGCGTCCGCTGAGGAACGACGAGACGGGACGCGAGATGCAACCCGACGTCATTCTGCACTATCCACAGGGACAGGATGCTGTCATCGACTCGAAGGTGTCGCTCGTGGCTTACCAGCGCTACGTGAATGCCGAAACACCCGAAGAAAAGGAGCGTGCCCTGCAGGAGCACATCAAGTCGATTCGCTCGCACGTCAACGAACTGTCGCGTAAAGACTATTCGAAATACATTAAGGCACCTCGCGAAGCCATCGACTTCGTCATCATGTTCGTGCCCTTCGAGTCGTCGCTGCAACTGGCATTGGCCAACGACCCCACGCTATGGCGCGACGCCTTTGAACGCAAGGTATTCGTCACGGGCGAACAGAACCTGCTGGGTATTCTGCATATGATACACATTGCCTGGGTACAGAACCAGCAGGCTGAAAACCAGCAGAAGGTATTCGGCATTGCCGAGCAACTGTTGGACCGCTTGGGCGACTTCATACAGCGCTACAACAAGTTGGGCGAGCACATCGAACTAGTGCGCAAGGACTTCGACGCAGCAGGCAACAAGCTGTTTACCGGCCGCCAGAGCGTCGTGCAGAAAGGCCGTGAACTCATCGACTTGGGCGGCAAGGAGAATCCCAACCGCCGAATTCCCAAGGCAGAGGAAAACCTCTTAGAAGGAGTTGAGGAGAGAAGAAGAGAAGGAGAAGAATACAATGATCTATCTGAATGACGACATAGCCCATTTCGACTTCGACGCTGCTCTGCCACTGCTGAGCGACCAGCGCCGCGAACAGGCTCTGAAGTTCAAATACGAATTGGGTCGTAAGACGTGTGCGATGGCCTATCTGCTGCTTTGCGAGGGACTCGAGAAGGAATACGGGCTGACGGAATGCCCCATTTTCGAATTCGGGGAGCACGGCAAACCTACAATTGTAGGTCATCAGGACATCCACTTCAACCTGAGTCACTGTCGCGAGGCCGTCATCTGCGCCGTCAGCGACAAACCCGTCGGCATCGACATCGAGAGCATCCGCGAATTCAAGGATTCCCTCGTGCACTACACGATGAACGAACAAGAAGTGCAACAGATAGAACAGTCCGCACGACCCAACATGGAGTTCATCCGCCTGTGGACCATGAAGGAGGCCAAACTGAAGCTGATGGGAAGCGGCATTACCGACAATATGAAGAACGTATTGGACGGCTCAGAGCACTTTGAAACCGTCGTAAACGAAAAAAAAGGCTACATTTATAGTGTGATTTACTAAAAAATGATTATATTTGCAGGCAAAATGATAAACTTTAAAACTATAGCATTATGAAATTAGACGGAAGACGCGAAAGCTCGAATGTAGAAGATCGCCGCGGTATGAGCGGTGGTGCTAAGGCCGGTCTGGGTATCGGCGGTATTATCGTAGTGGCTCTGATGGCCTGGATGACGGGTGGCAACCCCCTGGAGGCCGTCGTGCAGCAAGTACAGCAGAATGGATTTGGTGGCAATACGGAAGTCAACGAGGGACAGCGTGAGTTCACCGAAGAGGAGCAGGCGTTGGCAAAGTTCTCGACACAGATTCTGGCTGGTACGGAGGATGTGTGGACGGAAATCTTCAAGCAGCATGGTGCACAGTATCAGAATCCCACGATGGTGCTCTATACTGACGGCACACAGACCGCTTGCGGACAGGGTTCTGCAGCTATGGGACCGTTCTATTGCTCGGGTGATCAGAAACTGTATATCGACCTATCGTTCTTTACGACGATGAAGCAACAACTTGGTGCCGATGGCGACTTCTCGTATGCCTACGTCATTGCCCATGAGGTAGGACACCATGTGGAGTATCTGACGGGAACACTGGAAAAGGTGCATGCCCAGATGGCCAAGCTCAGCCAGACGGAAGCCAACAAACTGAGTGTGCGACTGGAACTGCTGGCCGACTTCTATGCCGGCGTTTGGGCCCACCACGACAACAAGCGCTTCGGTTCTCTGGAGGACGGCGACATCGAGGAAGCCATCAACTGCGCCCAGAAGATTGGTGACGACTATCTGCAGACCAAAGCCCGCGGATATGCCGTGCCCGAATCGTTCAACCACGGTACTTCGAAGCAGCGCATGAAGTGGTTCAAGCTGGGACTTGAGACAGGCGACATCACGAAGGGTACTACCTTCCAGTGCTCTGATGCAGAACTCTAAAAGTTTCCAGAAAACAAAAGCATAATAATAAGACGGACTCCCATTGGGGAGCCCGTCTTTGATTTAACCACATAATTCAGCTTATTCCTTAGGGAAGGCTGATAGCCTCTGACGGACAAACGTCAGCGCAAGTGCCACACTCGGTGCACATGTCGGGGTTGATTGAATACTTGTCGCCCTCAGAGATAGCTCCTGCGGGGCACTCATCGATACATGTTCCACATGCGATGCAGTCGTCACCAATTACGTATGCCATAATCTTATAAAAATTAAATTGTTTAACTTAAAATACTTACTAATTGTGATGCAAAGGTAAGCATTTTTTTGGTTCATACCTAATTTATGGTAGAGAAAATTTAGTTTTATCACTTAATTTATACAGTATCGAAATAATAAAATGCCCTGTTATTACGTTATTAATGATGTATATGAAACGAAATATAACAACACTGACTGTCATTTTAGTCTGCTCTCTGAGCGTGGTAGCACAGAGCGACCGCCGCGTGCAGAATAAGCCATACATCGACCTGCGCCCGTTACACGTAGGCATTCTGGTGGGTCTGAACATGCAGGATATTGAGTTCGAAAACGTAGGTCCGCAGAGTATCACTTACGAGGACGGAAGCATACACGAAGAACTGATTGTGTGCGATGCCGACAAGTGGAATCCGGGGTTCACGGTAGGCGTGCTGGCAGAATGGCGGCTGAGCGACCATTTCTCGCTGCGCTTCACGCCACAGATGCATTTCGGAGCGAAACACCTGACGTTTCTCAACTTAAAACAGCTGGACGCCGAGGGCAGACCGTTCAGCCAGACGCAGGACCTTAAGAACACCTACGTCTCGCTGCCTTTTGACCTGAAATTTGCCGCCCCACGCTGGAACAACCACCGACCCTACATCATGGCCGGCATTAATCCCGTGATGAACCTGACAGGCGGTGATTCGGACATTGTACGTCTGAACCGCTACAACACAATGCTGGAGGTGGGACTAGGCTGCGACTTCTATCTGCCGTTCTTCAAGCTGATTCCTGAATTGAAGTTCTGTTTCGGGCTGGGCAATGTGCTGGACACGAACCACAAAAACGAACTGCGCGATGCCAACCTCAAAGCCTATGCAGGCAGTGTCAGCAGCGCGCAGTCGAAAATGATAGTCCTGACGTTCTATTTCGAGTAACAGCCGATATTTCGAAACTTATTTCAAATCGACAACCAACTTCCCGACGAAGATAGCGGCTTTGCCGTTCTGATCGACAGGAACGGGTTTGCCGTCCATATTATTCTCGTACATCAGTTCTTCCATATAGGTATGGGTATGGCCACCAAGCACCAGATCGATGTTACGTGAACCGTGGATCATATACTGGTCGTCATGCCCGCGATTGCTGTTCCATCCCAGGTGGGAGATGCAGACCACCATGTCGCACTTCTTTTCCTGTTTCAGCATGGTGGCCGTTTGGAGTGCCACCTGTGCAGGATCGGAATACTTCACGCCCGGACAGTTCTTGGCCGACACAAGTCCCTCCAGTCGAGGGCAGACAGCAAAGACTCCAATCTTCACCCCGTTGCGCTTGATAATAATCCAAGGCTTGGTGATGCCTTCCATCACCGTACCCGTAAAATCGTAGTTGGCACAAAGAATGGGGAAATTGGCTTTCTTCAGCATCTCAGCCAGGTTATCGAGTCCGAAGTCGAACTCATGGTTTCCAAGCGTCGAAGCATCGATGCCCATCAGGTTCATCAGTCCAATTTCAGCATCTCCCTTGAACATGGTGAAATAGGCGGAGCCCTGCCAGAAGTCGCCCGAATCGAAATACAGCAAATCGGGATGTTTCTGGCGTTCCTCCTTTAACATGGCTATGCGACGGATGAATCCTCCCCTACCCGCCTTCATCGTGTCGGGCAACTGCTCGCTAATCGGGAATATCTGCGAATGCGTATCATTCGTATGAAGAATAATAACCTGCTTGGGCTTCTTAGCCTGCCCGGCCAAGGATACCATCATCATCAATATGAAGCAAATAATTCTAATCATAATTACTAATTACTAATTTCTCATTACTCATTTAATAGTCACACGCCCCTCGATTTCGGAATCCACCACCTTGCCCAGCTTCTGCATGTCGCGGAAGTAGTTCATGATGATGAATCGCGTATTGTTACTGGTTTCCTTGGGCGAATTAATATTCGTGCCCTTCTTGAAAGCTTCCATCTTGTCGGTACCACCCAACAGATAGTCGATGGTGGTGACGCGATAGTTGCGGGCGGGGTCTACGGGCTCGCCATTGATGGTCGCACTGACCAGTTTGTTGTCCTTTGAGATGACCATCCGCATTGAATGACTCATACCCTCGCCACCCACAGCGGCAATCTGTCCCAGCAGTTCAAGCAGCACATCGCCAGACAGCGTGATGAAAGCAATCTTGTTCTCGAACGGTGCCACGTCGAGCACATTGCCATAGGTAATCTCGCCCTTGGGCAAGTCGGCACGTACACCTCCCATGTTGTAAATGCCCAAATCAACCTGTTCGTTGTAGTCCTTTGCCGCCCATACTAAAATGTCAGCCAACAGGTTCGACAGGGTACCTTCCGGACGCTGGGCTGTCATATACTTGGCCGAGCGCCCCACAACAGGTCCCATGACGCTGTCGACAACATGTTTGTAAGGAGCCAAGAATTCCGTTGCACGGACATCGGGCTGAGCATCGTAGCGGCTGTCGACCAGAATTCTGGTGCGCTGAATGCCAGCCACCTCATAGTGAGAACGGCACGCACAAACTGCCATCAATAAGACGGCCATCAGAGTCATCAATGTGGGTTGTCTTTTCATAATATCATAGTTTTATGCTGCAAAAATACAAAAAATAACGGCTAACACCTAATTTTTTCGCCATATTGTTTTGTATTTCAATAAAAATTCGTACCTTTGCAGCCGCTTTTCGGCGTAACCGATGGAGGGAAGTCACGAGTTGCCCGTCTATGTTGCGTTGGAACGATACAACAACATTATTATTTTAATAGTAAAATGGATTTAATTAAAGTTGCTGAAGAAGCATTTGCAACCGGCAAGCAGTTCCCAGAGTTCAAGGCTGGTGACACTATCACTGTCGCTTACAAAATTATCGAGGGTTCTAAGGAGCGC